>ENA-UOIZ01000960-UOIZ01000960.1-human-gut-metagenome-genome-assembly--contig:-P88-NODE-960-length-26600-cov-14.883406_pt1 | contig 26600 bp, 29 predicted proteins | sample MGYA00242336_ERZ723883 | MGnify/ENA metagenome assembly ERZ723883 | reverse complement strand
GAGCACCTGCCTTTTAAGCAGGGTGTCCGGAGTTCGAATCTCCGGCGGGTCACCAAACCCTTGAAAACACTACGTTTTCGAGGGTTTTTGTTATATCCTGTAAAAAACAAGACACCCTGCCTTTTTGTTCATTTTACGAAAGGCAGGGTGTCTGTTTTTTTATGTCCAGAAAACAATTATTTAGACAGTCGAACAATCAGACTGTCGCAGAGATTTTTGAACGCTTCGTTGCGTCGCAAACCGCAAAAGGTGTCAGCGATAAGACCATTCAGAACTACTATTCGCATCTTCATTCCCTCCAAAAGCACTTGGATTTCTCCGCCCCGCTCGCCACACTGACAAAAGAGGATTTAGACAGTATGGTCATTTCTATACAGCGCAGTTTTACCAGACATTCTTCTCCGGAAAACATATTGAAAATTTTCGGCTGCCGCGCGGTCAGGTCTTTTTCCTTGTATTCATCTTTTCCCACTCTTGGAAGTGCCAAAAGCCGGCCTGTTTCGTCCAGAACGCTTTCATTCATATTGCGGATACGATTTGCCACAACTGCCTGCCGGTTCAGCACGGCGCGCGTGTGCGCGTCAGTAAGTTCTGTATCCGCTGGGTCAGATCGCGCGCCTTTGCCTGCGTGATGAACTTAGACGACTGAATACCGTCGATAATCAGTTGGAGTTCGCTTTGTGAAAACAGGCGCGTTTTCAGCCAGTAGCCCTTGGTGCGTCCGTCGTAGAGAACTTCAAGCCCCGTTGCGGGCGCGTTCAGTTGGTGGATGTCCCGATAGACAGAGCGGATGTCAGAACCAAACTCATGGTTCTCATACTGTGCGCGGATGTCCTCACCCTTGGCGGTGTGTCCCTCGCAGGTGTTTTCCAGAAGATAGCGGTAAAGAAAAAAGAAGCGTACGTTTGACATTTTACCAACTCCACGGACTGTTTTTCTTTATCATAGCACAAAAAGTTCGGAAAGACGATTGCTATTTGTGGAAACACAAACACACATGCAGATTCATAATGGGACATTTTTTCATAACTATATCTCTTGGTCATTCAACCACAACAAAAATCGTTTTTGCTAAATCCAACTTCTTTATATTCATATTGCGTAAAAGCTCTGCAACATCTCTCCATTGTTCATCATCATACTTCACAGTGCCTATCAAAAATTCGTCTGGGGTACAGTCTAAAGCAAATGAAAGTCGCATGACCACATCCAGTGATGGGATGATGTTGCACGCTCAATACAGGACAAATATTTATCATTGATTCCAGCACGCTCGCAGACTTCTGTTTGCTTCAGACCCAAATCTTTTCTGCGACGGGCAATTCTTTTGCCGATTTCAAAATAATCCAGTTCCATAAACATCTGCCCCCTTAAAGGTTATTTTACAGACCGGATTATGCAATCAGAACAGCGTTAAAGTCGTATATTCCACTTGACATAAGAATAATTTGGACTTACAATTGACTTATTCACCTTTAAGTAGAATTTAACGCAAAAGAGAGGTGAATTTAATGGGATATAAACCTTGGCATATGGCTGCAATGGAAGAATACGGGCATACAACTACTAGCGACGGACTAATTAACCGCGTAGCACATTACCTTTCTAAAAGTCCAAATAATACGATTAGTACCGATGAATTTCGCAGGGCATGTATTGCTTGCAATGTAGATCCCGATTCTTTTTCGCAAGCTGATTTGAACAAACTCCAAAGAAAACTGAATCAAATAACTTAGATTATTTTGAATTTAGGAGGAACAAATATGCGTATGGACACCGCATACCAAGTGCGCGCAGAAAGCGAAGAAGCAATTGAATATATTGCTTCCTTATGGGAAGATTCAGATGATGTAGAGGACTGCACTTTTGAAGGCTTTTGCTCAGATGTTTTTGGGATAATGGAAAACGTAATCAAAGTTACTCATAAAATGGAAGCATCCCAGAAAAAAGAGAATTTCCGAGTCGTGGGTAAGTGTGAATCGGACTATGATTGCGTACTGTTTTCCATTGAGTATCTGGGCAGTGAGCCGAAAATTAAAGCAATACAAGTAGCACAAGAAGATGACGAAGAACAATATGAGGATTTTGTAGAGTCGGAATACGATGAGATTCCAGACTATTTAAGCGAAGTTGAAGCATGCACGTTTGAACAAGCCATAGAAGACGAACTTCCCCTCGGCGGCTACTTGGACATTCCATATAGCGAGTGGCGCGATTCAATCTTGAGTGAATAATCACTTCAACAAATTGCTGACATAGCAAAACAGGAGACGGACTTATGTCCGCCTCCTGTTACTGTTCCAAAAGAGAAAGATATTTATAAACCGTGGTTCTGCTCAGATTACAAGCCCTTGCCAACTCGCTCAAATTGAGGTTCTTATTTTTGAACGCGGGATAATGTCGGAGGAAAACGGGTGGAATATCGTCTGCGGTCAGCTCCGGTCTGCCGATCTTCGCGCCCTTGGCTCTGGCGTTCGCCATTCCAGAGCGCACGCGCGCGCGTATCATCGCAAGTTCGAGTTGGCTGAACACGCCTGCCATTTGTAAAAAGGCTTCTGTCATCGGGTCAGCGTGTCCGTTGCGGCAATCCATCGTGATACTGCCGACAATGACAAGGCACAGCCGCTTTTGACCGATTGTGTCTATAATCTCACACAGTTGTTTGGTCGAACGGGCAAGGCGCGAAACCTCCAGCGTGATAATTGTATCGCCCGGCTGCGCCTGTTCCAGAAGCAAAGATAACTGTTCCTTTACAACTGCGTCCCCATGCTCATATTCGAGAAAGACGCGCTCCGCGCCTGCCTGTTTGAGTTCGCGTACCTGCCGCTCTATATCCTGTTTGCTCTCGTTGGTGGAGCATCTGGCATACCCTGTTTTCATCTTCATCCCTCCGATTGCTCCACGGGCTTTTGCTTGCCCGTGGAGCGTATTTCTCTCAGCAGGAAACCGAGAACCGGCGCGAACTAACCGCCTTTGTAAAGTCCTTGTAGAGGTCAGCGTAAAGCCGCTTGAATGTCGTGCTGTCAAAGCGGTTGGAAATGACGCTGGTATAACGCACGATGTAAGCGCCTGCGTTCAGTTCCTCGGTATCGAGCCGCAGCATTTCTTCTTTCAGCGCGTCGCGGATGGCGTCCGCCTTTGCCTTGGCTTTGCTGGCGAGTTCGTCATAGTTGTTCATGGTTTCAATCATGCTCACGATTTCGTTCTTGCTCATTTTGTCTTTCTCCTTTTGGATTGTAATTTGTTTAGTGGGTATCTCTATCAACTGTCTATATAATACACTATTATCTGTGTAAATTCAATTCGCATATTACACAAATAATAGTGTAATATGTTGCGAATATTCTACATTGATTTCTGTGTAATTCAGTGATATAATAAGGACAATGGAAAAGGGGGCGATTTTTTCAAATGCCGATTGTCTATAAAACCGATATTCTTTCAGCCTTAAAAGAAGCAGGCTATAATACGAACCGCATCCGAAAAGAAAAACTGCTGTCGGAGGGGGTTCTTCAATCTCTGCGCGGTCAGAAGTATATTTCGATGGAAAATCTTGCGCGTGTCTGTGCTCTGTTGGACTGTCAGCCGGGGGATTTGATTGCGTTCAGCCGGGAAGAAGCCGCGAAATAGGGGGACTGTCCGCGAAAAGGTGTTCTTATTTTCCTGAACGAAAAAGAAGCTTTTGAAGCGCTGTTTTCGGCTCTTTGGGACTTCGCTGGATTGTCCATGAAAACAAATGGTTGTTTGAACACCCTCCCGGTATATTTCGGGAAGAAATCTTTTTCATATGCGCTTGCGGTTTTGGGCTGGCGCGCGCTCTCACGAAATGCTCTCGCGCAACGGAAAGACGGCTATAAACGACAAAAAGCGGTTTTAGACCAGACAATTAACACTTAATATACCCCTTATTATATTAGTGTTAAATGTCTGAACTAAAACCGCTGATTTTATTTTTTGTTCCAGCCCTTGAATATCTCATCAAAGGCAGCGTCCATCGTCTTTTGTAGGCTCTATTCCACAAACCGGAAAATCTCCTTTTCCATGATGGATTGTTCCCGTCGCTGCTTTTCCTTTTTTCTGCGCCGATTGCTTGAATTGTCAATTCTCATCGTTTGATTTTCACCTCGCTGCTGAAATTGATTTTCACCGGGCGTTCGTTCTCTGCTTGCCGACGCATCTGTTTTCGGAACGCATACATAATTTCTTCCGGTGTAAAACCGTCCTGATACATTTCCGGGTAGTATTCCGGAACTCTTCTGAAATAATCGTCGATTAACGTTTTGTACTCCATTTTTATTTCTCCTTTTGTATATTCTCGCAAAAAATACTCGTTGCGCCGGTCGCCTGCGTCCGGCGTTCAACGAGTATTCTTTTGCGTTGGTTATTCTATAGATTCCTGCGCTTCGGGATTATTGGATGATATAAATTCGTCCATATCCGCTTCCACTTTTGCCGTTGCGTAAGCGTTCAGCGTATCCCATGTGTCGAGGTAAAATACATTTTGTTCCGGGATTGCCTGTTTTCTTGCCACGCCACCATATTTTCTGCGCATCTGCCAGATCGCATCTTGCGGCGGCATAATTTCTATGTGTATCCAGTATTCATGCCATGCCTGCTTATAGGTTTCTTCGTCCGTATCAATGATGGTATCGCCCAACGCAAAATAGTATCTGAAATTTCCAGAAGCACGCAGGATAAGTTCATTATCTGCCAAACGCTGAATATAGGTTTCAATGGTCTGCCGGGTGAGAGGTGTTCCCTCCATCCACATTATTTGTTCCTGCCGTTCGCAAGGCAGACTGTAAAACTCCATATCGTTCATGTAGTAATAGAGGAAATAAGCCAGTTTCCAGAAATCAGTGTTGGGCGAATAAGACAGTTCAAGGATACAAAACACTCTGAACGGGTCGTGTATGTTCTGGATGGTAAGTTTGAGATTTGCGCCCCGCCCTTTGTAGGTATATTCTACATTCCATCTTGTCAGACGGTTTTTGATGGAACGGGCATCATGCGTGTTGAAAATCGAACAAAGTTCCTGATAAGAATACTCTCTACATTCAAGCATCGTCTTTCTCCAGTTCATTTTGGTTCAGACATTTAACACTTAATATTTACGTTATTTACCACTGTTAAATGTTTGGACTGAATTTGTTTATGCGTTCTTCTTTTCTTCGGCTGCTTCTGTCTGCTGCTTGGCAAAGTCAATTCCGCTGATGATTTTCGGCGTCTCAGTGAGATAGAACAGGGGATTTTTGCGGTATAGGGGGAACTGCGCAATGAACCATTCGCGCACGGTGCTGTATCCGTTGGTCTGAATAGCGGAAGCGTAGGCTTTCAGGAAATCATACTGCTTGCGATACTCCGCGCCGTTGGGAAGCGCGTCCATAAACCGCTCCATCTTTTCATAGGTCAGGTTCTTATAGGGATTACAGGCGCTCTTTTCGCCGCTCTTGCTGGTGTAGTGCGTCGGCGTGCGGTGTGTACGCTTGATAATCCGCATACCGGGGAAATCCGCACACAGCTGTCTGATAATTGTATATTCTTTTGCTTCTGGATTGCTCATAGCTCTTTCAAATTCTGCGGTGATGGTAATTGTGCGGGTGGTGAAATCAACCTTGTAAGCCTGTGCCATTTTTATTTCCTCCTAAATTCTCTTTCTGTTGGTTTGATTACTGATTGACTGCGGGCTTTGCGGCGGCGAGTTTGACAACCTTGCTGGTCGCCTTTGCCATAACGTGCTTGGCATGGATTTTCTTTGCGTCGGTCATTTTATACTGCTCCTTGAACTTCTCGACGAACCACTGCTTGAGAAGCGGATATTCACGCCGCTTGCTGTCCTTTGCGAACTGTCTAATGCTTTCAAATTCCGCACAGAGCGCAACCGCGTTTTTCTGCTCGTTAATATAACTCTCCATCATTTCGATTGTCAGACCCTTGTAGGTCGTCTTTCCGCTCTTGGTGTTGATCGTCTTTTCAACAACTTTGAACGTGGGCTGCTCGGCAATCATCTTCATCAGGGCTTTGTATTCGGGCGTGGTGGGGTTGCCTGCCTTTTTGAGCGTAGCCTTGGAAGCGACGATGGTGTTGTTGGTGAAATCGTAAGCAAACAGGTTCTTCATAATAATTCCTTTCTGATGCTCTTGGCATCCCGCGTATTTTTCAGGTCGCCACCCTTATTCTTGATTGTTTCAGGTTTTTGTTTCCCTCAACTTTGTGCCTTTATTATAGCAAAACTCCTATGCTATAAATGGCATAGGAGTTGAAGAAAGATGATTGATTTTCATTGCCTTTTCTCAAAAGATGATAAAAGACGCTTGAACTTGCTTCTGGACAATTAAAGACGTGAAAAGATGCTTTTCAATGATAAAAGATGATTAAAGTTGTACGAAAATCTAAAGGTATCTGGTTTCGCGGACAAGTGCTGTGATAAAATGAGTATGACAAGGGGCAGGGTGTCCGAAAAAAGAGATGCTGAAAACATCCAGACCCGAAAAACCTAGTGTTTTCAAGCGATGGGGGTACGTCTAGGGGGGCTTGCCCCCCTGACGCCTCCTTTTAAGCAGGGTGTCCGGAGTTCGAATCTCCGGCGGGTCACCACTCAGAAATGACCTTTGGATGTCAGGCAGCCGCACAGGGCGCGCCCGCCTCGACAGCAAAGGTCTTTCTTCGTTTAAACTTGCAATCGCTTCGCTGGATTGCAAGTTTATTTTTGATAAAGCCATCTCTCACCTGTTCCGTCGCTCCTTCTCTCCAAAATGCAAACATTTCATTGGTTTGCATTTTGGTTTTTCTCCCAACGCTTGAAAACAGTCGGACACCCTGCCTTTTTGTTCATTTTACGAAAGGCAGGGTGTCCGTTTTGATGTCCGAATAGCCTGCATTTTTTTATTATACCGAACTTCCAGACGACAATATATTTGGAAACAGCATGGATTTCAGGAGAAAAATTGATATAACTTGTCAATTGTATTTTGCGTCCGGTCCCTCTATGATGGAGATACAGTTGATTTGACAAACGATAAAGGAGGCAGATATGGACTTTTTTGAACACTTACGCGGCATCGATTTTTGTACGTTTCTGGATTTTCCGACGACCTGCACGGTCCGAAACCGGCCGCGCGTCAAGATTCTCGAAGACGGCCGGGTCTCGCTCTACGGAGAGCTGAGAAAGCACGCAGCGGAGCAGTAGCGCGATTACTGCGCCAGGATCAGCCCGGACGGACGCTGCATCGCGCTCTATCCGGAACGGACACCGAATATTCACTTCTATATGGATGGAAGCAGCATGCGGCACGAAAGCCTGCTGCAGCTATTGCAAGACAGAGAAATACAGCTGCCTGCCGTCTATGAAATGGAGTGGTATGAGCCGGAGAATGCCTGGGTCGGCTGCTGCAAGGATCTGCCGGAACCGGAAATTGCCGTGATCCGTCAAAGTGTGAAAAAAGCAGGCGGAAGGAGAAAGCAATGAAGCGGTGGTTTTCCTGCAGAGAAATAAGCCTGATCGATCAGATGATCCAGACCATCGGCCGGGATCTCTTCCTGCCGGAAAGACTTGGGGATGATGCACGTTCCATCGGCTGGTGTACGTTCCTGCATACATATCAGAAATATCCGGCGCAGTTCCTATGGGCAGGCGTCGGAGGCTGGGCACGCGCTTATCTGGATATCCAGACAGAGCTGCGTGCCTTTCAGGTACAGGAGACCTCGAGATACTACACGCCATCAGTAGATCAGCCGCTTACCACAGAGAGCAAGGCCCCGCTGCTGAGCGTTTTTCGCGCGAAGCATGCGGATTTTCGCTCGTATGTCTGCCTGCGGGATTATATGCAGCGACTGCCGGAGGATGAAAAATGGCTGGCAGGTACGCTCAGCAGCGGCTATACGTTGGAGGAGATCCCGGTTCTCTTCTGCTGCACGAAGGAGGAACTGACGCAGATCCACAACCGGCTTCAGAGGAGTATGATGGAGTATTTGAAAATTTGACCGCGCGGCAGGTGTTTGCGCATAAAATGTCCGGACCCAGGGAAAGCAATATGGAAAAAAGCAGCCGATCTCATTTTGAGACCGGCTGCTTTTTTTGAAAAAACGGAAACACTTTGATGGCGCAGTTTTTAATTACATTGGTGCCACTCCTCATTACGCGGGTCCTTCTTGCGGCCTCTGCGACAGCTTTGGCAGTGGCGGGACCGGCGCGGGGGCTTTGTTTATATACACAAAAACCCGCAAGCTGTGCTGTGCAATGTGACAAGACACATCAATATATTACAATAATTCGTCAAGCGAACAGAAGAAAAATGCCGATATAGCAGATATAATGAAGTCAATGCAACACAATTCTATGCATTTGTTGGAGCGTTGCCATGAACAGCAGAGAAATACAGGGCGTCATCTTCAATATTCAAAGATTCTGCATCACAGACGGCGACGGGATCCGGACAACGGTCTTTTTGAAAGGCTGCCCGCTGCACTGCCGCTGGTGTCATAATCCGGAATCGCAGCTTGCTGCACCGCAGCTGATGTACAAGCCTGCTCGCTGCGTCGGCTGCATGGCCTGTGCCGACGTCTGCGAGCATGGGGTACACCGGTTTGATGGCGGCGTTCATTTTGTGGATTTTTCCCGCTGCATCCGGTGCGGGCTCTGTACCGCAGTATGCTGCTATGATGCGCTGGAGCTATGCGGCAGCAGGCAGACGGCCGGAAGCGTTATCGACAGCGTCTGTAAGGATAAGCCCTTTTTCGGCGAGCGCGGCGGCATGACAGTCAGTGGCGGCGAACCGCTGATGCAGCCAGAGTTCCTGGAAGCGCTCCTGCGGCTTGCCGCAGAAGCGGGGATCCGTTCTTACATTGAAACCAGTGGCTTTGCCAACGCGGACGTGCTTGCACGTATCAGCCCTCTAACCGATTGTTTCCTGTTCGACTGGAAGCTGACTGATCCGGCGCTGCATAAGACGTATATCGGCGTTGACAACAGTCTGATCCTGCACAATCTGCGCTATCTTGCCGGGCAGCACAAGCGCATTGTGCTCCGCTGCCCGATCATTCCGGGCGTCAATGACTGCACAGCACATTTTGAGGGCATCGCGCGTCTGGCGTCTTCCTTGGACGCGATCGACCATGTAGAACTGATGGCCTATCACACGATGGGCGAGAGCAAAAAGGGACAGCTTGGCCGCGCGGACAGTTTCCGCGCGGAGATCCCGGAGCAGGAGCAGAAGCAGCAGTGGCTTTCACAGCTGCGCGCACTCGGCTGCGACGCCCGCTTGGGCTGATCACGATGCTATTGTGCGCTGCGCTGAAATTTACGCAGTTTTCTGTATTGCATGGGCGACATGCAGTATGTGGTCTTGAACAGATGATAGAAATGGCTCAGTGAGTTGAAGCCGCATTTTGACGCGATCTCAAGAATCTCTTCGTCGGTATAGATCAAAAACCGGCTTGCCTCATGGATCCGCAGTGCGTTGAGATACGCGGTCGGCGTCGTGTTCAGATAGCGCTTGAACGAGCGGCACAGGTGCTCCGGCGTATAGCCGGAGATGCGGTACATAGCCTCGATCCCCTCAGCGTACCGCGCAGGATTCTGCATCTGCTTGAGCAGATTGTCCATCCACGACGGGAGCTGCTCCTTTTCCTGCAGAGGATAAGTGAAAAACAGCTTGAGCATGGTGATCAGTACGAGCTTGAGCTGCGCGTTATAGTCGTCCTTATTGTTATATGGTACAAGGATATTGGTCTCCAGCATATGACGGGTGAATTCGAAGTCCTCCTGATGCAGATTGATTTTGATCGGCGCCTCCGCGCCGGTCAGATCGCGAAGCACCGGACTTGGCCCGATAAATGCGGCAGCCTGATTCCACAGCTCGTCTGAGATCAGAATATTGAACATCTCGCATTTGTTGGACTTGAAAAAATGGATATCTTCCGGCCGCACAAAGCAAAGATCGCCAGGGACGATCTCAAATGATCCCTGCTGTGTCACATGCGTTCCGGTGCCTTTTTCCACAAGAAATATCTCGTAGTAATCATGAAAATGCGGCACGGTTACCGTGTTTGTAAGATATGAGCAGATCCCAAGCTGATCCTGCAGCAGATAGTTCTCGGCAAGAAATTGCACAGCCACGGCGTACACCCCTTTTCGGACGCTGATTCATTCTTGTTTTTATATATCACAGTCCAGGCAAAAAATCAAAAATTTTTCAGGAGGCTCCAGATGAACAATTGGAAAGTCAAGCATCCTCGCACAGACCTGTCCTTTGAGATTGCCTTTACGAAGGCGTATCGGGAAGCGAAGGCGAAGTTTACGCATCCGGCGCAGATTGAGCTTGCCGCGCTGCGCGCGCAGTTTCCTGCGATCATGCATGAGATTGAGGACGAAGATCTGTTCGCGGGCCGCGTGCAGATGGGCATTGTCGGCTTCGGCTCACAGCACCAGACTGGTGGCTTCGGCTACTACGCCGATCTTGCGCGGATCGCCGATCTGCTGGCCAACCAGCCCGGTAACCAGAAATACCGGGAGGATATCCACGATATGCTGACCTTCTGGTATGCTGAGCGCACCGGGGCAAAGGTCATGGCCGACGTTCCCGCGGATCTGAAGGATGTTTTCTACACCGACGTCTGGGAAAACGATCCGCTGCCCGCAACGCCGATCCTCCGCATGGCGGGCTCGTATCCCAACTTCGATAAGCTTGTTCAGGTTGGTTTGCCCGGTATGCAGGCGGAGATCCGCGGCTGCATCGAGCGCGAGAAGGCACGCGGCGGTGACGTGATTCTGTATGAATGCATGCTGGGCGCAGTCGATCTGATCGCAGAATGCTGCCTGTATTACCGCGACCAGGCGCTGCGTATGGCCGAAAGCCATCCGGATGCACAACGTGCTGCCGAGCTCCGCGTCATGGCGCAGGTCCTGCAGAACATCACCGAGCGTGCGCCCCAGTCCATGCGCGAGGCTATCCAGCTGGTATGGATGTATGGTATAATGGCACCTCAGGTCGAGTACGGCCGGGCGGATATCTATCTTGGGGACCTCTATGTCAAGGATATTGACAGCGGTGCGCTCTCGGATGAAGAGGCGCTGGCACTGGTGCAGTCTTATTTCCGCCTGATCGACCATCTCAACTGCGAGGTCGATGGCCGCCTGTTTGTCGGCGGTCTGGGGCGCAGAAATACGGAAAATGCGGATCGCTTCTCGCTCGTCGCGATCGAAGCCTGCCGCACGGTCAAGGAAGTCCTTCCACAGTTTACGCTCCGCTTCAGCAAACAGACACCGAAGGCGGTCTGGGATGCGGCGATGCGCTGCATCGAGGAGGGGCGCTCCTATCCGCTGCTGTATAACGACGATGTGCTCGTCCCTGCGATCATGAAGGGCTATGGCGTCGACAGAGCCCGCGCAGAATCCTACGTCCCTCTCGGCTGCGGCGAGATCGAATTTGATCATTACAGTATCCACACCCCCAGCGGTTCGATGAACGTATCCAAGATCCTCGAGATCGCAATCCGCGGCGGCTATGAACCGGTCAGCCGGAAGTGGGTCGGTCCGAAAACCAAGGCGCTTGCCGAATGCCGCAGCTTTGAAGAATTCTATGATAACTATCTGACGCAGCTGCACTTCTATATCGCCGCTGAAGCGAAATTTGAGCGCTATGAGTACGATAAGACCGGCTCGATTCATCCGTTCCTGTACTTCTCCATGCTCTATGACGGCTGCCTAGAGAGCGGAAAGCCGATGTTTGCCGGCGGCTGCCAGAGTCTCAACGGCACGCTGGAGCTCTACGGCCTGGTCGATGCCGGCGACAGCCTCTTTGCAATCAAAAAGCTGATCTATGATGAAAAGGTGCTGACCGGCAGCGAGCTTGTCCGCATTCTGGACAACAATTTCTTCGGCTTCGAAAAAGAGCGCCGCATGATGCTTGATTTGCCGAAGTACGGCAACGACATCGACGACGTCGACCGCATGGTCGTCAAGCTGCAGAGCGATATCAACCAGGATATTGCAGCGCAGGCACCTCTGGCTGGTCTCGATACCAATCTTTCTGTCATCATCAACAACGACCAGAATACGACACTTGCCCGCTGGGTCGGCGCAACGCCAAACGGCCGCAAGGCAGGCACACCGTTTGCCAACGCCAACAATCCTGAGCCTGGCGCAGATAAAAACGGCGTGACTGCAATGATCAATTCTCTGCTGAAAATGCCGCAGGACAACAATGCCGGCACTGTGCAGAATTTCCGGTTCAGCAAGGAACTGTTCCAGGCGTCCAGAGAAAAGGTTCTGGAGCTGATTCAGAATTACTTTGATCGCGGCGGCGCGCAGGCCATGATCTCTGTCGTCGGTAGAGAGGATCTGAAAAACGCGCTGGAGCGCCCGGAGGATTACCGGGATCTGATCGTGCGTGTAGGCGGCTTCAGCGCCAGATTCGTGGATCTGCACAAGGATGTTCAGGTCGAGATCTATAACCGCACCACCTATTGATTCATAGAACACACGAAGACCCGTGTTCGAATAAAAAAAGAAAGGAACCACCAATATGAAAAAGGCACTCGTTCTCCTTCTTGCACTCAGTCTGCTTGCTGCACTTTGTGCATGCGCACAGCCCGCGGCTCCTGCCGCCGATGCATCCGACAGCACCGATGCGTCTGCAGCAGCTCCTGCTGAGGCTGCATCTTCCGGCTCCGATTTCTCCGGCGTGACCGTCGTTGCTTCCCGTTGGGCAGGTCCGAACGCCGATACCCAGAAGGCCATTGTGGAAAGCTACACAAACGGCACAATCGTTATTGACGACGTTGACTACAACAACCTCAAGGAGAAACAGATCCTCAGCATGAGCGCATCCGGCGAATATGACCTGATCTGGGTTCCCGAGGTCTGGATCCCTGAGTATGTCGCAAATGGCTGGCTGCTCCCGCTCGACTCCTACATTGCACGCGACGATCTGAACATGGACGATTATCTTTCCGGTATTGTGGAGATTGGCAAGGTCGATGGCACCATGTATGCCATGCCTGACATGATGCAGGGCATGATGATGACCTACAACACCGAATGGCTCGAACGGGAAGGCCAGAACATCCCCGCCACGTGGGACGAGCTCGTCGCGCTGGCGAAGTATTTTAAGGAAGCTGGCACCGGCATCGGCTTGCCGCTCATGCAGGGCCAGGCAGCCATGGACCTTTATGCGATGATCCTCTATTCCAACGGCGGCGATTACTTTGATGCTGACGGCAGCCTTGCTCTTACCAGTGATGTCTGCCTTGAGGCAGCACAGCAGTACGCCGAGCTCGCGCAGTACGCCATGGACGGTGCAGTCACCTGGCACAACGATCAGGTCTCCGAGGCCATCCGCACCGGCAAATGCCCGTTCGGAATCACGATGTCCGGCCTTTCCGGCCTTGACTCCGATCCTGAAGGCTCTGTGATCGCCGACTGCGTCGCTTATGGCGCAATGCCCGGCAAGAAATCCGTCTCCGGCTGCCTGAACACCTGGTCCTGGGCGATCGCTGCCAACAGCGCCAACCCGGATGCTGCATGGGAAGCGGTAAAATATCTCACGAGTGCGGATGTGGAAAAGCAGATGGCTGTTCAGATCGGCCATACTTCCGCAGTTGCCGCGCTGTCGTCCGACGCTGATGTTCTCGCGGCGGAACCCTTCCTCCCCGCGCTGTCCGAGCAGATGGCGAACGGCAAGACGCAGCCTCTGGCTGCCAGCGCAAGCGCACTGTCCGACCCGCTGCAGGCCGCACTCTCTGAGATCGCGGCCTCCGGTGCCGATCCGGTCGAGGTGTTCAACAAGCTCCAGAACGATCTGGCGGATACCGTCAAATTAAGCTGAGATATCTCATGTGAGAACTGGTGGGCAGTCCGGTTCAGCCGGGCTGTCCACCCGAACCCTACAGGCTCTTTGGATAAGGATGGCTATGAAAAATAAACGTTCTTCAACGCGTATCTCGCTCGAAAAGGGCGATTTTCTCCCTACGCTGCTGCTTTCTCCAACGCTTTTTATCGTACTGGTCGTCATGATCGTCCCGTTTTTCTATGGGCTGTATATCAGCCTGTATGCCTATAAGGTAGGCGGCCGGCTGGATGGCGAGACCTTTGTTGGTCTGGCAAATTATCTGCGCCTGTTCAAGGACGAAACACTTGGAAAGGTCACGTGGAATACGCTGGAATTTGCGCTGCTCGCTACCTCCGGCGATCTTTTCTTCGGCACACTGATTGCGGTGCTGCTGACGAAGGTCTCCCGGCGCAGAAGCGATGTGCTGCGCGCGGTCTATCTGATTCCGCTGCTCATCTCGCCGTTGATTGTCGGCCTGATCTGGAAATTTATTTTTGACCCCGCTTCGGGGCCGTTCTACTATGTTTTAAGTCTCGTTCACCTCGGTATTTCACAGGTTCCCGGGCTGTCCAGCGAGAAAACGGCGATGCTTTGCGTCGTTGTCGCGCATTGGTGGCAGGTCGTCCCGTTTGTCATTCTCGTCGTCAGTGCAGGTCTGACCTCGATCCCGGCAGACGTCTATGAAGCGGCCTATCTGGATGGGGCTTCCGGGCTTAAGCTGTTTTTCAAAATAACCCTTCCGCTTCTTACGGGGATTTATATGGTGATTCTCGTCGTCAGCGGCGTCGATACGATCAAGGTCTTCGACCTGATCTATTCGCTTACAAGTGGAGGTCCGTCCAACTCTACCATGTCCCTGAGCATCTACGCCTATCGCACCGCCTTCAAGACCAATGATATGGGCTATGCGATGGCCATCTCACTGTTTACCATGGTGCTTACGATGCTCCTGTTCGGGATCCCGTTTATCAAATATAACATCAAGCGTGACGAGGAGGGCTGAGCATGCTGGGCATCAAAGAATCCAAAGCGGCAAAAATTGCGCGCGCTGTGATCCTCGCGCTGTTCTTCCTGTGGTCGCTGATCCCCGTCTATATTGTCATCACCAACGCAATCAAGCCGACGCTCGACATTACGGCGATCCCTCCGAAACTTTTCTTTCAGCCAACGCTTTCTCATTTCCAGAAGGCCTTCAGCAACGGCGATTTCCTACTGTATTTCAAAAACTCAATCATCATCACGTCTGTTACAACGCTGATCTGCGTGCTGTTTGGCGCAATGGGTGCATATGGGCTTCTGATCATGAAATCCAGAGCCGGAAAACAGGCCTCCAGCTTTCTTTTGATCGGTAAGCTTGTCCCGTCCATTACGATTCTGATCCCGTTCTACAGCATTCTGGTCAAGCTCGGGCTGCACCGCACGTATATTGGTGTCATTCTGGCTCACTGCTCGCTGAACCTGCCGTTTATCGTATGGCTGATCCTCGGCTTCATGCGTGATATTCCGATGGAGCTGCTCGAGGCTGCCACGATTGATGGCGCAACCAGAATGCAGGCGTTCTGGAAGATCATGATGCCTGTGCTCAAGCCCGCGCTGGGTTCTTCCATCATTCTGACGTTCCAATGCTCCTGGAACGAACTGCTTTACGCGCTGCAGCTGACGACTATGAAGGCCTATACGATCCAGGTCGGAATCAGCCGCTTTACCGGTGCGTTGACAGTCGACTGGGGCAAATGCAGCGCTGCTGCGACAGTCGGTATGCTGCCCGTGATTCTCATTGGCTTCGCCATGCAGAAATATCTCGTTACCGGCATGACTGCCGGATCGGTCAAAGGATAAAAAACAGAGGAGAAAACTATGATCTACGGCTCTCAATATTATCGCCCGCCCTTTCCCTATCGCGGCTGCTGGGAAAATGATCTTGACAACATGGTCTCGCTCGGGTTCAATACCGTAAAGCTCTGGGCAGTCTGGAACTGGATCGAGCGCGAGCCCGGCGTGTTTCAGTTTGACGATCTTGATGCGCTCACGGCGCTCTGCGCGAAAAAAGGGCTCAGCGTTGTGATCAATCTCATCCCGGAGGGCGCACCCTATTGGACCTCCGACGGTAAGCTCGGTGCATTTTATGAAATGTCCACGGGCGAGCAGCTGAAATACAGCGGCCCTGGTAATATTCCGACTGCGGGCTGGCCCGGCCTCTGCCCGGACAGCCCGGATTATGCCGCGCTGATCTACCGCTTCTGCTATGAGACGGCGAAGCATTTCGCTGCCGATCCCGCGGTTACATGCTTTGATGTGTGGAATGAGCCGCACCTGGAGCCCATGTACGACTATCCGGATAGCCTGCTCTGCTACTGTGAGCATACGCAGGCCAAATTCCGCGGCTGGCTGCAATCGCGCTACGGCACGCTTGAAAAGCTGAACGCGGCATGGTTCCGCTGCTACAGCAGCTGGGAGCAGGTCGAGGCACCGCGCAGATACGGCACCGCTGCGGATATGATCGACTGGCGGCGCTTTGGCATGGACAATTTGCGGGCACTTCTGCATGACCGCGCGGCGGCTGTCAGGCGCGGCGCACCCGGTAAAACCGTGCAGACGCATGTCGCCTACTCCGGCTATATGGGGCAGGTCAACGACGGCGGCCTTGCCAAGGATCTGACGGATGAATTCCTGCTTGCCCGGGAAGTCGATCAGTTTGGCCTTTCCGCATTCCCGCTGTGGCTGATGGGAACAGAGCACATTGGTCAGCATTTCATGAACGCGGAGGTTGTGGCGGAAGCGTCACGGGGGAAACCCTTCTATCAGGTTGAGCTGCAGGGCGGCGGCGGCAAAGAGGGGCTGCTTGCGGGGGTTGTGCCGAAGGAGCCGGATGTACGCCAGTGGAACTGGAGCGTGATCGCCGCGGGCGGTAAGGGCGTGGTCTACTGGCAGTATAAGCCAGAGCCCGCCGGCATGGAGTCGCCTGGCTTTGGCCTTGTCAATATCGATGGCACCAATACGCCGCGTTCGCGCGAGGCCGGGAACTGTGCAAGGCAGTTTTCGGCACTGAAGCTCGAGCAGTTCGAACGCTGCCTTTCATCCAACGCGATTTTCCTGTCCCGCAACAGCGACCTTCTGGCAAACGCCGTACAGGAGGAAAAGAAATACAATAACAGCTTCAAGGGCTATCACCAGGCGCTTACCGACCGCGGGATTCCCTGCCGGTTTGCGCATGCGGATTATGCGGATACTCTTTACGCCGAAGGCGTGCGAACGCTGTATCTCCCCATGACACTCTCACTGTGTGAAGACGAGCGCCGCGCGCTTACTGCGTACGTAAAAGCCGGTGGCACGCTTGTGCTTGAGGCCGGTGCCGGAAGCTATCGCGAAAATGGGGAACTGGAGGCCGACGGAAGCTTCCTGCGCGAACTGCTTGGCATGCAGTCCGTCAACTTTGATCTTCTGCGTGTGCCGGAAACCGTCTATACCCTGGATGGCAGAAGGACGGGCGAGTTCTGCTACTACCGGCAGGGTTTCGCCTCCTGTGCAGCAGACGTGACAGTCAAGGCCGTCTTCTCTGATGGCAGCCCTGCGATTCTCACGCGCAGCTTCGGGGCAGGACGCATTGTTTGGTTCGGCGGTTTTGCGGGCGGCGCCTACTGGAATACCCGCGATGACGCGACCGCCGATCTGATCGCTTCCTACGCCAACGCAAACGGCTATGGAGCGATTCGGATGCTCTCGAGCAGCGGCATGCTTGTGCGTCTGCTGGAAAGCGATACAGAATACGCGCTTGTCTGCGTCAACCGCACAGACGAGCCGCGCACGCTTATTTATGATATCGACGGTCTTTGCACCGTGACGGTACCAGCCTGTGACGGCGTTGTTGAATTTGTATCCAGGCGCTGAAGCCGGGGGGATAAATCAATGGATCGATGCAAAGTCGGTGTGATCGGCTGTGGAGACATCAGTCGTGTCTATCTGCATTCGCTCACACAAGTATTTCGGAACACACAGGTCGTGGCTGTCAGCAGCCGCGGCGGGGAAAGCGCAAGGCGCCGGGCGGCAGAGTTCGACATTCCCTACGCCGTCAGCACAGAAGAACTGCTGGCCATGGAATTTGACATTGTTGTGATCCTGACCGATCCCGTCAGTCATTTTCGGCTTGCCGAGCAGGCTCTTCTGGCAGGAAAGCACACATATGTGGAAAAGCCGCTCGCGGCGACTACCGCTGAGGCTGCGCATCTTCTCACGCTGGCACGGGAGAAAAACCTGATGCTCACCTGCGCGCCGGATACGCTGCTTGGCGGCGGGATCCAGACATGCCGGAAGCTGATCGACAACGGACTGATCGGTACGCCGGTCGCCTCCGTCGGTCAGACGTTCAACGGCGGTCCGGAGTCCTGGCACCCGAATCCATTCTTCCTATATCAGAAGGGCGCAGGGCCCCTGTATGACGTGGGGCCGTATTATATCGGCGGGATCCTGTACCTGCTTGGCCCGGCAGGAGAAGTTGCCTGTATGGCAAAGAAGACCTATGCGCAGCGCACCATCGGCAGTCAGCCGCATTGCGGCGAGAAGATCGACGTGGAAATGCCCACGTATTACGCCTGCACGATGCATCTGAACAGCGGTGCGATCTGCACATCGCTGCATTCATTCGACGTACCGTGCTCCCGGCTTGATACCAGAATTGAAATCTATGGGACGGAGGGGACGCTGATTACCGCACCACCATGCGATTTTTCGGGCGAGATTCTCTTTCGGGGACGCAATGACAGTACCTGGCGACAGCTCCCGATTGAGTTTCCCTATGAAAAGAACTGCCGCGGCGTCGGTGTCAGCGATATGGCGGACGCACTCATCCGCGGCCGTGCGCCGAGACTGGCTGTCGATTTCACCTATCATACACTGGACGTAATAGAGTCGCTGCAGCGATCGGGCGAAACCGGCAAATTTGTCCCAGTAACGAGCCGCTTCATACGAACGCCGCCCATGCCAGAAGAACCACTGTTCAGCAATCGATTTTCCGGTCTGTGCATAAAACCAGGCCTGCGAAAATGACACGCCCCGGCTGCTTACTATAAAATGATCGGCAACGCCAAAGAAGCTCATATACAACACCCCCTGCTGCAGAAACCTGCAGCAGGGGGTGCACTATACGATAGGGGACGCAGCCGCCATCACCCTGCAAATGCGCGATACACGCTTTGCGACAATTCTGCGATCTCGCTCGTCGCTCCAGCATCTGTATAGGGATCGTTGCAGATAACGCAAATGAGATAGGGGCTGTCTTTGAGTTCAACGATCCCGACATCTGCAATGCAAATCCCGGACAGATTCCCCGTTTTGTGCGCGACTGTGACATCCTCCGGCAGGAGCAGGGGCAGCCGGTCGTTGACCTGTTGATTTTCCAGCAGCTGCAGCATTTTCTCTGATACGGCTTCTGAAATGCAGGTTTTTTTGTAGATCTGGCGCAAGATTTCTGCACAATCCCGTGCAGTCACATGGTTTTGCAGGTCATTCTCCGCAAGCATCAGGCGATGATAAGCGACATTTTCACATCCGATCGACGCAGCCCATGTTTCGACTGTCTTTCGTCCGGCTTCTTCATCACCGCTTCCAAGCAGCATCGTCAGGCTGTTTGCTGCCGCATTGTCGCTGACCGTGATCATCTGCTCCAGTTTTTCACTGACATCGGATTCTTTTACCGCGCCAGTCTCGATCTTATCATAGACAGCACCCATGATAAAGAGTTTTATCAGACTGGCCGAAACCATCGGCTGGTTTTCCTCGATGTTCTGCGTACAATGGATGCTTGTTCCATCTGTCAGATCCTCGACCCAAACATCCCACTTGCTTGTCAGGCGGCTCAGTTCTGTTTGAATGCTTTTTTCAAGCTTTGCAAGCGGTCCGGCTGGCGCCTTTCGTTCAGAGAAATAGGCATCTAAGCCGTTCGCGATTCCCTGCACGATTTTTTCCTGATAGGCTTCCGATGCCAGAAGCAGGTCTTCTTCCGGGTTTGTCATGTAGCCCATTTCCAGAATGGTGACCGGTACCTCGGACCAGTTGATCCCCGTCATAGTGTCTGTTTCCCAGATATATTCTTTTTTTGCGCCAGTTGCCTCGACAGCCGCATTCAAAACAGCTTCCGACAGCGCATAGCTGTCTGGGTAGAGATCTGCATTGAATGGATTGCTTTTTGTCATGCAAATCGCCATCATGCCATTGGCAGCGGAGCTGTCTGCTGCGTTGGCATGGATACGTAGATAGGCGTCCGCACCGGCTTCGTTGGCAAGCTGTGCCCGTTCTGCATTGGAAATATCAACGTCGTTGCTTTCGCGCGTCATTTGTACGTGATATCCGCGCGCCTCAAGCTCATCACGCAAGAGAAGGGAAACCTGCAGATTCAGCTCATATTCCGCAAGGCCGGATGCTGTACCAGCGGTTCCGCTTGCGACCTTCGCCTTTGTCTCGGCGGAACCGGGACCAAGCGGCTCGGTGTCGTAGTTCCCGTGGCTCTGGTGCCCCGGATCGATCACGATAAGCCATGCTTCGTGTGGTTGAGGTGCTGGCTCTTCCGGCGGATCCTCCTGCTGCTCAGCCGAAGAGAGTATCGGTTCTATATGCACAGGCTCATTCACGGGAGGCGCCTCTTCTGGCACTGTTTCTTCCTGCGGAGACTGCGGCGGTACGTCCGCTTTCTGTGTTTCCAGCTGTTCCGTCTGCCAAAGGACTTTGTCAATCAGGTCTTCTTCAGATTGTTTGCTGCTGCAGCCTGCAAGCGTAAAAAAGATAGCGCCAGCGATTGCAAGCAGGAGCAGCTTTTTAATCTTTTTCATTTTGTTCTCTCCCGTTAGTAATAGGAACCGCCGAATTTTGCTTTTTCATAATCCAGAATGAATCTGGTATTTGCATACTCAACGTCGCTCAGATATCCAGCCTCATTTGCATCGAATACGTTGCTCGGGATTGTCCCTGCGTACCAGTCTTTGCTCTTAAAATATGCTGCGATCTCGGCTGTCTTGAAGATCCGCCCATGGCGGGCGTAGATCTCGTTTCTTGCAAGCGTACATTCTTCCCAGCTCAGCCATTGAAGGTTTTTGTCGGTCAGATAGTCCGTGCTGCTGCAAGGGATCAGATAGTCATCCACATACTTGTCAAGGACAGCCTGGTTATCCTCAGCTTGATTCGCAGTCCAGTTCAGGCCGGTGTCATCGTCAATTTCATAGACGTCCAGATGGGTCAGTGCGTGCCGATCTTTTCCATATGCACCGAACACCGTCTCCGCGGACAGCTCGCCGTTGAACACGGTGCATCGTTGGATCCATTCGTCTCCCATGGATTCGCCGTGCAGCAGGAAAAAACCTTTTTCCGAGATACCGCAGACGGACAGGTGCGCTGCTGGGAATGTCGCCAGCGAAATCGGTTCGTCCTCCACAGCAGTATATAGCATGAAGCGGCAATCCTCTTCGCTGGCCCCGGCCTTTAAGAACAGCTCCGGTGTCCCGTCCTCCTCAATATCATACAAAGCATACGTGCAGATGTCCCTGTGATCCGAATATTCCTCGGCAGTATTCGCGAGGATTCTTCGATAGGCGGCTTTCCAGCCGGGAATGCGTGCTTCCGGTGTGTCCGCTGCGGCCGGTTCGCGGCCGTTCTTTAAAAGTGCTGACAGATGATCCATCTGCGCCTGTGTGATGTCCGGATTGCCTTCCAGTTCACTTTGTATTTTCATCGCCTCCGAGAAATCTCCCGCTTCGGCGAGTGCTACCGCACGCTGATAGCGGCTGTCCGCGATGAGTTCGTCCCTCCCAAGCGACTCCAGCATCGGGTATGCCGTATCATACTCCCCGGCATCGATGAGCGCCATCGCTCTGTTCAGCTTCTTTGAGGGGGCAACATACGCCGTTAAATAAACGATCAGAGCAATACAGAGCACTGCGGCAATCAGGAAAATCGGGAGCGGATTGCGCCGGATCCGGTTTATCCAAGTACGGATAGCGGAGGCTGCCTGCGCTGCGCCCCGTTTTTGCTGTGGCTTATCTTCCTGTTGCGCATAACCCTCAAGCTCCGCTTTGAGCGGTGCGTCGGCGTAGCGCAGGGCCAGGCGGTAAGTATTGTTTTTCGGCAGCGCGGCGGCGTGCTTTTGCAGGTCAGCCCGGTCGCTGACCTGCAGCTCTGCCATGAGCTTGCAGACATACGCCTGCGCGTTTTCCGGCTCCTGGTCGAGAATGCGTTCGCAGTAGCTCTCCGCGTTCTTCCACTCGCGATTTTCCAAAAACAAGAACGCCCGGCGCAGCAGGGGCGATGTGGTATTTGCTGCACCCGCAACGGCTTCCGCGCCGAGGATTTTCTTGATCCCACGGATCAAGTCCTGCATGAACCCAAGCCGCGACATGTCGAGCGCCTGCAAGTGCGAAAATTCCTCCGGCAGATCATACGGGTTCATGTCCCGATACGCCGGAATCAGAACCTTCTGTTCTCCGTTCTTGATGAGTGCCAGAAAGCGCGACCATTCGTTGCGCACCCAGACGGCAGAGAAATATTCCGGCTTGGTGCCAAGTACGACCATAACTTTGGCGCTGTTGAGGGCGGCGAAGATGTACGGCTCATATTCTGTCCCAAGCTTGTCTTCCAGCGTGATGCGCGAAAAGAAGACCTTGAAGCCCTCTTGCGTCAGCTGGTGATAGAGGTCGTTTGCCAGCACAGAGTCCATGGTGCGTTTGCCGTTGTCATCGGTTTCCTTGTAGCAGATAAACACATCAAACGGTTTTTCCCGCTCGGAGAGCGCCAGATAGCTTTTTTGGATCGTCTCAATCGCTTTAGCCTCTGCGATGTAAACAGCTCTTTGCTCATCATCGGCATTCCAGAGCGCGGACAGATAGTCCGCATCATCCAAAATGGGAGCGAACTGGATGCGGTTGATCGTCGGCACACGCTTATGGTTTGCCGGGTCTTCGACATATTCGATTCCGTAGCGGCACAGGACGAGCGACCAGTACGCTTCCGCGTCGTTTGGCGCAAGCGAGACGATCTGCTCATAGACGGCCGCTGCCTTGTCGAAATCATTTCCCCGGCGCAGCAGCTCCGCGCGCTCATAAAGCCCGGCAATCCGCTCGCTGTCCAACCGCGGCAGCGTCTGCCGCGTTCCGCAGTATTGGCAAACTGCGACGGATTGCTTCGCATCAATCTCCATCGTCCCGCCGCACATTTTGCATCTCAAAACAGGCATGAAAATACCCTCTCTTCTCTAATCGTCACTTTGCAGACTTCTGCAGCGCCGCCCGTTCGGCGATCAGGCGCAGAAGCGTGCTTGCCTGCTTTTCTGCGTCCGCTTCATCACCGATATCGACCGCGCGGGAGAGCCGGTGCAGCGCGGCGGACAACTCCGCTTCCACAGCAGCCGTTTCTTCACCGGAGACCGGGTCGCAATAAGCCAGCGCGTCTGTAACGCGTGCACAGCTTTCTTTGAGCGGCTGGGTTTCTGCTTTCGCCTGCAGCAAAGCGGCTTTCCGGCGGCAGTCCCGGATGAAATCGGTTTTTTCTTTTACCTGCGCACCGATCTGCTCGGCGTTCCCGACTGCGTGCAAAGTCAAAACATGCTCGACGATGCCAAGCACAAGAAGCCCGAGCCCAACCGCGTTTTGCAGAACCGCCGACCACTTGAACGCAAGGCAGGCTGCCGCCCACAGAAGCAGCAGTACGAAATATTTGACGCCGGAATGGATCAGCGGGATCCCCATAAAGCGCGCGTCCGGGCTGGTCCTGCGTTTTTCGGCCATCCGCGCCATAAACAGAGCAAGCGCCAGCCCAAGCATGACAAGCAGGAGGTTCAGCCAGAAGGGTGCGTCATAGCGCGGCTGGGTCAGATCGGAGCTGATTTCCGCAACAGACGGCGGCAGCAGGATCGAACGCGTCCTTTCCGTCACAGGGAACGAAATGGCTGTCACAGGGAACCCGTTGATCGCGGTCGGGACAATGATATCTGCGCTGCTGCCTGTATAGGAAACAAGCGTCACGCCGGATCCTGTTTCGCTGTATGTAAACGGAATGTCTGCATTGTTAAAATTCACAGAAGCAGAGTCTGCAAGATGGGAATACGCGCAAACCGTGAAGGTTTCCTGCGGGATCGCATGCAGCTCCCGTTCCAGACGGTCTGCCTCTGTCTGAGCATCTTCTGCTGCTTTGGCAGCGGCGTCAGCCTGCGCGCGCTTTTCTTCGGCAGTTTGCTGTAAAGCCTCTGCCTGTGCCTGATCTTCAGCGTCTTCAGCTTTCGCAGCGGTCAACGCGGCTTCTGCTTCCAGCGCTTCGTTTTCCAGACGTTCTGCTTCCTGCTTCGCCTCAGCCAGCGCGGCGGGGGCTTTTTCAGCGGCAGCTTTTATGTCTTCTGCGTGTTCTTTGGCCGAGACCGCCTGCTGCAGCGCCTGTTCGGTAGAAGAATTTGCATAGACAAGCAGCAGGTATTGCGTGGTGTGCAGCGGCGCGAACTCCTGCAAGGTCTTCGGAAGGACGATCTCCTGTAAGCCGCTGCAGTTGTCAAACGCATGCTCTGCTACGGCCGTTACGCGGTATCCGTTGATTGCCTCCGGAATGACCAGATGCGTACTCGTGCCGGTATAGCCGGTAATGGTACAGGTCGTGTCATTCCGCGTATATGTAAAGCTCTCCAGATACTGCAGATGCTCCTTTTCGGAATCTCCAAGAAGCGAGATCGATGCGCCGTGACGCTTTGCCCAGCTGAGAGCAGGCGTATCCGCAAAGCAATAGACCTCAACACTTGCGGAATGATCATAAACTACGGCGGCGATCCCGCAATAAGCCAGAGTCAAAAATACCAGGACGACAGCAAGCCATTTCCTTGTTCGCATCTCTTATTCCTCCCTCTCCGCACCGCATTTTGGGCAGAACTTTCCGGCTCTTGTAAATCGATATCCACATTTGGCACAGATATTTTTATCGCGAGCGACAGCGTGTCCGCAGTTATCGCAGAATGTTGCGTCCTGCGGGAGCTCCGCGCCGCAGTTTTCACAGAAAACGATTGCCTCCGGCGGCTGCACTGTGCTGTGCAGCGCATCGCGGACCGCGTTTCCAACCAGACCTCCAACACTGCCGCCGACACCGGCCATCGCACCAATGCCGATGCCGAGTCCGGTCAGCCCGCCGGCTCCTTCATTTTTTGCTGCATCCTGCGCCACGTCGAAACTGCGTTCCTGCTGATAGGTATATCCTTCCTGCATGCGCTTTTGTGCGATTGCATGGGAAGCGATGATCGTTTTCTGCGCTTCTGTCTGCGCCTGGATCAGATCCGTCTGCTGGCGGAGCTGCGCCTCGGCAATGTCGGCATATTTGCGGAAATGCAGATCCTTGAATTTTTCATATTGTGCTTCGCCATCAGGCCGCGCGAGATTTGTGACGAAGAAGCGCACAAGTTCCACGCCATAATCCGCAAAGTCTGGCAGGAGCTGTTGCCGCAGGGAACTGGAGAAATCCAACAGATGTGCATCAAGTTCAAAAATACTGACCGTGTCTGCCTGCATGAACTGCGCAATATAGGGCTTGATCCGTGCCATCAAAAACGCGCGGAAGCAGGCGGCAAGCGTCTGGCGGTCAAGTGTGGATTCTGTGCCGACAAGACGGAGCAAAAGCCGCCTGGCGTCCTGCACACGCAGACTCATTTCACCGCTTGCGCCGAGACTGAGCGGGAAGTGATAGGTGGGCTCAAGAAACTGCACCTGGCTGTCGGTGCCCCAGCGAATGGCCATCTGCTCGGTCTTATTGATAAAGTAGACTTCGCAGTGAAACGGCGTTTTGCCATTTGTTGCGCGGTTCAGAAGGTTGCTCAGCAGCGGCGTATTCTGCGTTTCCAGTGTGTGACGGCCGGGACCAAAGGAGTCAAGTGCCTGGCCATTCAGAAACAGAACGGCTTCCTGGGTTTCATGAACGATGAGCTGCGTGTAACTGTTAAAATCTTCGCATGGATGCTTCCAGACAAATGTAGTGTTGTCACCCTCATATTTGAGAATATCCGCAATATACCCCATAATGCTCCTCCTTAACTTCTTTTCCAATATTTATATTGTATGTTATTATTTTTCGTATTTCAACTAGAAATGGAAAGGTTTATGATAATTTTTGGCTCCTCAGGATGCCTGGAAAGAAGCTGACGCCAGTATTCATCTGCGCCTGATGCTGCAACAAACATCTGCGTTCATTTATTCCTCTAAAGATGTGCCTTAACTGAGATACATTTCAATGTACGAAGCAAGGATGCTCCCTGACATACGGACGTTTTAGCACCAATTGGGGTCAAAATGGGGTCAAAGCAAGTTTTGCAGAATTGCAAAGCAATGTGAAAAGTTAGAAAAACCACCGAATTTCAAGTGAAATGCGGTGGTTTTATGGTTGCGGGAGAGGAATTTGAACCACGTATAATTGTGGCGGCAATCGAAATTTCATTGAGATTACAGGCATTTTGCTTGCGTTTCTTGTGCTTAAAAATACTGTGTTTCGGTGGCCGAAAATAAAAGTGGGTACGAAAGTGGGTACGATTAAATGTGGCACGTCTAATTGTTTTTTCACGTATAATACAAAATCCACACAAAAGTCCACTGTGAGTAGCTACAAATATTTCCTGTGTATTTTTGCAAATCAAATAATCTCATCTTTATGTTTATATGGCTTTTTCTGCTTTGGCATGGTATAATTCAAATTATAAAAGCAGGAATGGGGGCGCTTGGAATGCCGCTGAAGCCGATGCTGGGTGTGGATGGTTTAATTGCTCACTCGAAA
>ENA-UOIZ01000934-UOIZ01000934.1-human-gut-metagenome-genome-assembly--contig:-P88-NODE-934-length-27022-cov-5.956836_pt1 | contig 27022 bp, 18 predicted proteins | sample MGYA00242336_ERZ723883 | MGnify/ENA metagenome assembly ERZ723883 | reverse complement strand
GTTGCGAAAAATCAGAATTGCATTCGCCTCCGTATGCTTCGTTCTCGTTACGCTGCTGTTTCTCGACTTTACGGGGACGCTTCATGCGTGGTTCGGCTGGCTGGCGAAAATTCAGTTTCTGCCGGCTCTGCTGGCGTTGAACTTCGGTGTGGTAGCCGTATTGGTGATACTTACGCTGCTTTTCGGGCGTATCTATTGTTCGGTGATCTGTCCGTTGGGTGTTATGCAGGACGGAGTTTCTTACGCTGCGGGCAGAGTGAAGCGTAATCGTTTCCGCTATTCCAAACCGCTTTCATGGTTGCGGTACTCGATGCTCGCTCTGTTTATCGCGTCGTTGGTTGCCGGCGGAGGTCTTGTCATAGGCGGTCTGGCGAGATTGATTGCGCCGTACAGTGCCTACGGTCGTATCGCTCAGAATCTGTTCGCTCCCGTATGGCAGGCGGGCAATAATATGCTTGCATGGCTTGCCGAACGTGCCGGAAGTTACGCCTTTTACGAAACGGACGTGTGGATTAGGAGTGCCGCCACATTCGGTGTGGCTCTCGCGACGTTCGTCGTTATCGCCGTGCTGGCTTGGCGGAACGGTCGTACATGGTGCAATACCGTTTGCCCGGTCGGAACTGTACTCGGATTTCTGTCGCGTTATTCGCTGTTCAGACCCGTTATCGACACCGAAAAATGCGTTGATTGCGGTTTGTGTGCACGCCGTTGCAAGGCTTCGTGTATCGATGCCAAGAATCACGCGATAGATTACAGCCGCTGCGTCGCCTGCTTCGACTGTCTGGAAAATTGCAGCAAACATGCTATCTCGTATACTGCACGGCGCAAGCCTGCGCAACGTACAGAGCCGGTCGTTGCCGAATCAGCCGACGGAAACGGCATTTCGCGCCGAAAATTTCTGTCGCTGACCGCACTTTTCGCAGCCTCGTCGGTCGTTAAGGCGCAGGAAAAGAAGGTGGATGGCGGACTTGCCGTGATAGCCGACAAGAAGATTCCGAATCGTAATGACCGTATAACTCCTGCCGGTTCGCTCAGTGCTCGCAATATGGCGGATCACTGCACCGGCTGCCAACTTTGCGTGTCGGTATGTCCTAACGGAGTTCTGCGCCCGTCCGGCAGTCTTGCGACGCTGATGCAGCCCGAAATGTCGTATGAACGCGGCTACTGTCGTCCGGAGTGTACCAGATGTTCGGATGTTTGTCCTACCGGAGCGATTCGTCCGATAACGGCTGAGGAGAAGTCGTCCACGCAGATCGGACATGCCGTGTGGATCAAGGAAAATTGCGTGCCTCTGACTGCCGGAGTGGAGTGCGGCAACTGCGCCCGTCACTGTCCGAGCGGAGCGATAACGATGACTCCGTCCGACCCCGAAATCGCCGATTCTCCGAAGATTCCGATCGTCAATACCGAACGCTGCATCGGTTGCGGCGCATGCGAGAACCTCTGTCCGGCTCGTCCGTTCAGCGCGATATATGTCGAAGGACACCGAAATCACAGAACAATCTAAAACGACACTGCAATGGAAAATAAAGATAAGAAAGGAATGAACCGTCGCGAGTTTCTGAAACGGCTCGGAGCAGGAGCAGCCGTGGTGTCTGCCGCTGCGGTCGCAGGTTGCGACGCTAAACGCAATCCGATAAACGGAAAAAACATGACTTCCGGTGATCTGCCGACTGATATGATGACATATCGTACCAATCCGAAAACGGGCGAAAAGGTTTCGTTGCTGGGGTACGGCTGTATGCGCTGGCCTACCGTCAAGGGCGACAGCGCACGCGATGCTGCGGACGAAATCGACCAGAATGCAGTGAACGAACTCGTCGATTATGCGATAGCCCATGGGGTGAATTATTTCGATACGTCGCCGGCTTATTGCAAGGGGCATTCGGAACGTGTAACGGGTGTCGCATTGAGCCGTCATCCGCGCGACAAATATTTCATTGCGACCAAACTTTCCAATTTCGCTCCGTCCACGTGGAGCCGCGAAGCGTCGATCGCGATGTATCGCAATTCGTTAAAGGAGTTGCAGACCGACTATATCGACTATATGCTGCTGCATGCGATCGGCATGGGCGGGATGGAGGCTCTGCGCGGTCGTTATCTCGACAACGGCATCCTCGATTTCCTCGTTGCCGAGCGTGCTGCGGGACGTATCCGCAACCTCGGATTCTCGTATCACGGCGACATAGAGGTGTTCGACTATCTGCTCTCGCGTCATGATGAATACAAGTGGGATTTCGTGCAGATCCAACTGAACTACGTGGACTGGAAGCATGCCAAGGAGGTGAATGCGCGTAATACAGACGCCGAATACCTTTACGGCGAACTCGTGAAACGAAATATACCGGCTGTTATCATGGAGCCTCTGCTCGGCGGACGACTGGCGAGCCTGAACGACTTTCTTATGGCGCGGCTCAAACAGCATCGCCCCGATGACAGCATCGCTTCGTGGGCATTCCGTTATGCCGGAACTCCGTCTAACGTATTGACGGTACTCAGCGGAATGACATACATGGAGCATTTGAAAGATAATCTGCGCTCGTATTCGCCGCTCGATCCTTGTACGGATGCGGAGTTGGAACTGCTCGAAGATACGGCACAGACGATGTTGCGCTATCCGTCGGTGCCTTGTACGGCATGTCAGTATTGTATGCCGTGTCCTTACGGACTCGATATTCCGGGAATCTTCGCCCATTACAACAAGTGTATCAACGAGGGAAACATTCCTGCGAGTTCGCAGGACGAAAATTACCGTCGTGCGCGCCGTGCATTCCTTATAGGTTACGACCGCAGCGTACCGCGTCTGCGTCAGGCGGATCATTGCATAGGTTGCAATCAATGCGTGCATCACTGCCCGCAGGGTATTAATATTCCGGCTCAGATGCAGCGTATCGACAATTTCGTGGAGAGGCTCAAACAAGGCAAGGAATTTTAACGGATTATGGAGTACAGAATATTGGGGCGCACGGGTATTCGTGTAAGTGCGATCGCACTCGGCTGCGAGGGATTCATGAACAAGTCTGCGGACGAAGTGAAAGCGGATCTCGATTTCGCAATTTCGCGCGGAGTGAATTTCATCGACATCTATTCTTCGAATCCTGATTTGCGAAGCAATATCGGGGCTGCGCTCGAAGGTCGGCGCGAAGATTTCGTGATTCAGGGGCATCTGTGTACTGCTTGGGAGAACGACCAGTACCTGCGCACCCGCGATATGGTCAGGACGATCGATTCATTTGAATTGCAGTTGAAGCAATTGCGTACCGATTATCTCGATGTAGGAATGATTCACTATATCGATGCCGTCGATGATTTTAGGACGGTGTTCGACGGCGGGATAATCCGTTATGCGCAGCGGTTGAAGTCGGAAGGTCGCATACGCAGTATAGGCATCAGCAGCCACAATCCGATAGTCGCTCGCATGGCGGCGGAGACGGGGCTTGTCGATGTAATCATGTTTTCGATAAATCCGTGCTACGATCTGCAACCTGCGAGCGAGGATGTGGATTCGCTGTGGGCAGACGAGAGTTATGTCAATGCCTTGCAGAATATCGATCCCGACCGCGAGTCGCTCTACGAAATCTGCGAGCGCGACGGCATAGCGATAGACGTGATGAAAGTTTATGGCGGCGGCGATCTTTTGGACGGCGGTAATTCGCCTCTCGGACGCGCTATGACGCCTGTGCAGTGCATCGAATACGCGCTGACGCGACCTGCCGTGGCTGCGGTGATGGTCGGCTGCAAGAGCATCGGTGAAATTGAGGCTGCGCTTGCGTGGTGCGATGTTTCGTCGGCGGAGCGCGACTATGCGCCGGCGATGTCGGGACTCGAAAAGTTTTCGTGGAAGGGACACTGCATGTATTGCGGACATTGTGCGCCGTGTACAGCCGGAATCGAAATCGCAGCGGTGAACAAATTCTTCAATCTTGCCGCTGCACAGGGCGAAATTCCTGAAACGGTGCGCGAACATTATGCCGTTCTGGAGCATCATGCGTCGGAATGCGTCGGCTGCGGAGCCTGCGAAACGCGATGCCCGTTCGGGGTGAAAATAGTAGAACGTATGCTCGACGCAGCAAAACGGTTCGGTTATTGATCGGTGTTGCGTAAAAACGATGCAAATGAAAAATAAAACAAGACAAATGACTGCGAATCATCTTACTACGATGCAGCGACAGAACGTTATCGACTGTCTGTTCATCGAAAACTGCTCGTGCGTAATCCGCAACGGCGACGCGATACGTATTTTTCGTGAACGTGGCATAAAGGATCTGTTTCGGTTGCTGAAAACCGATCGCGAATTTCTCGACGGAGCGTTTATCGCCGACAAGGTCGTCGGCAAGGGTGCTGCGGCTTTGATGGTTCTTGGAGGCATAAACCACCTGTTCGCAGACGTAATAAGCCGATCTGCACGCGAAATGCTTGAAAATGCGGGGGTGAAGGTCGATTATACTCTCGAAGTCCCGCATATCTCCAATCGCACCAATACAGGTTGGTGTCCCGTCGAAACGATGTGCCGCGACTGCCGTACTGCAGAGGAGTGTCTGCCTCTGATTATCGATTTCGTAGAACAACTGAGATAGAGATAAATCCGATTAGATGAAGAACCCGCTTTTGCTTTTTACTGTTTTTATCCTTTCGTCCGTCGGTCTTCGGGCGCAGACCGGTCGTGAGATCGCATTGCAGGACAGTATTCCGCGCGACAGACGTATAGATATAGACAATGTAGTGGTTACGGGTACTCGCAATGAAACGGATATGCGTCATCTGCCCATGACGGTTTCGGTCGTCGGTCGCGACAAGATCGAGGGCGGTAAACAACCGTCGTTGCTGCCGCTGCTTACCGAGCAGGTACCCGGATTGTTCGTTACTTCGCGCGGAGTGATGGGCTACGGCGTGTCGGACGGTGCGGCGGGCGGAATTTCGTTGCGCGGTCTGAGCGGCGGTTCGGGACGGTTGATGGTGCTTATTGACGGTCATCCGCAGTATATGGGGATGATGGGACATCCGATAGCCGATGCCTACCAGTCGCTTATGGCGGAGCGGGCTGAGGTTTTGCGCGGTCCGGCATCGGTGCTTTACGGTTCGAATGCCATGGGCGGAGTCGTGAATATCGTAACGCGCAGGATGAAGGATGACGGCGTGCGTACCGATGCCGAAGTGGGCTATGGCTCTTACAATACATTGCAGACCGAGGTTACGAACCGTGCGCGGGTGAAGGGATTCACGAGCGTAGTGAGTGCTTCGTACAATCGTACCGACGGACACAGACGCAATATGGGTTTCGAACAGTATGGCGGCTACGCCAAACTGGGATACGAATTCTCTAAGGCATGGAGCGTGCGCGCGGATGTGAACGTTACGCATTTCAATGCTTCGCAGCCGGGAGCCGTAACACTGCTTATGGCGGATGCCGACCAGCATGTAACCCGCGGAATGACATCGTTCGCTGTCGAAAACAGTTATGAAAAGACATCCGGAGCGGTCAGTGTATTCTATAACTGGGGTCGCCACAAAATCAACGACGGGTATACGGTCGATCCCGATGACAACAGCAATCCCAAGGAGTATCTGTTCAATTCGCGCGACGATATGATGGGTGTTTCGTGGTATCAGGGCGTAAGGATGTTCAAAGGCAACCGATTGACGGTCGGTGTCGATTATTACCGTTTCGGCGGCAGGGCATGGAACAGATATGTCGCGGGAGAACGTGCGGGTGAGACGGCGGAACTTGCCGACAAAGTACAGCACGAGGTTGCCGGTTATGTCGATTTTCGCCAGCATATCGGCAACCGTGTTACGATAGATGCAGGAGTGCGCTACGACCGCCATTCGCATGTCGGCGGCGAGTGGATTCCGCAGGCGGGAGTGTCGCTCCATCTGCCGTATGCTCTCGAACTTAAATTGTCGGCGTCGAAGGGGTTTCGTTATCCGACGATACGCGAAATGTATATGTTCCCGCCTCAGAATCCCGATCTGAAACCGGAGCGGATGTGGAGTTACGAAATCGCGTTTTCGCAACGGTTGCTGAACGACCGGTTGTCGTGGGGAGTGAACTTGTTTTATATAGACGGCGAGAATCTGATATTCGCCGTACCCCGCGAGGGTGCTACGCCGCTCAACATGAACAGCGGTAAAATCGACAATGCCGGTGTCGAGGTGGAGGCGGCTTACAGAATCGACGCTTCGTGGTCGGTGGAGTCGAATTACAGTTTCCTGCACATGGAGAATCCTGTGCTTGCCGCTCCCGAACACAAACTCTATGTCGGTACGTCATTCGTCAAGAGGCGTTGGTCGGCGACCACGGGAATTCAGTATGTTGCAGGGCTGTATACTTCCGTTATAACCAACGGTCGCGGAACAGAGAAGACGGAGGATTTCGTGTTGTGGAGTGTCCGCGGCGAGTTTCGTGCTGCGAAATGGCTCGATATATGGGTGCGCGGCGACAATCTTCTGGCGCAGCGTTACGAAATCAACGCCGGATATCCGATGCCGAGAGCGACGGTGACAGGCGGACTGAAATTTAATTTTTAAGTGGATAAACGATTATGAAACCTGTAATATTTTTAACGATTATGTCTGCATTAACAGTTTCGGGATGCAATGTGGCGGCTAAAAAAACGTCTGACGGGGCATCGAAACCGAAAGTCTACATGTACAAGGAGATTTCGTCGGAAAATCTCGTGAAAATCTACGATATGCTCGGTCGCAAGGCTGAGGGCAAAGTCGCCGTCAAACTTTCGACCGGCGAGCCAGGCAACAACAACTATCTGAATCCAGACTTGATAAAGGATCTGGTACATAAGGTGAACGGCACGATTATCGAATGCAACACCGCTTACGGTGGCGGTCGTGCCGATACCGAAAATCACTTGAAGGCTGCTGCGGACCACGGTTTCACGGCTATCGCCGACGTAGATATCATGGATGCGAACGGCGAAGTGTCACTGCCGGTCGAGGGCGGAAAACATCTGAAAGAGGATTTTGTCGGCAGAAACTATCCCGACTACGATTTTACGGTAGTTCTGTCCCATTTCAAGGGACATCCCATGGGCGGTTTCGGCGGTGCGATAAAGAATATATCCATCGGTATCGCTTCGTCGGCGGGCAAGGCATGGATACATTCGGCGGGCAAAACCAAGAGCCAGACCGAGGTGTGGAAAAACCTGCCGCCTCAGGACGATTTCCTTGAATCGATGACTGAGGCTGCCAAGGCGATAACCGATCATTGCGGCGACAGGATTCTGTATATCAGTGTTGCGAACAATCTTTCAGTCGATTGCGATTGCGTCGCCAAGCCGGAAGACCCGAAGATGGGTGACATCGGAATACTCGCATCGCTCGATCCCGTGGCTCTCGACAAGGCTTGCGTCGATATGGTGCGGGCATCGGATGATCACGGCAAAATCCATCTTGTCGAGCGCATTGATTCGCGCAACGGCATGCATACGCTCGATTATGCCGAACAGTTGGGTATGGGAAGTCAGGATTATGAACTTGTCGTATTGGATTAAAAAACTATAAATTATGCAAACTTCATCAGTAAAACTCTATTCGCTCGGTTACGGCGATGTGCGCACCTATACGGTCGCAGCACTTTTCATCATTGGCAATATTGCATTGCCGCAAATCTGCCACCTCGTGCCGCAGGGCGGCTTGACGTGGTTGCCTATCTACTTTTTTACCCTCGTAGGCGCTTACAAGTACGGCTGGCGCGTAGGTCTTCTTACTGCGATTCTGTCACCGCTCGTGAATTGTGCGGCATTCGGTATGCCTGCCGTGGCATCGCTGCCTGCTATCCTGCTCAAATCGGCGTTGCTTGCCGGTGCGGCGGGATATGCGGCGTATCGTTTCAAGAGAGTTTCGTTGGCCGTTATGGTAGGTGTGGTACTGTTCTATCAGACGGTAGGTACGATCGGGGAGTGGATTATGGTCGGCGATCTGTTCGATGCCTTGCAGGATTTCCGTATCGGGATTCCGGGAATGCTGTTGCAGATCTTAGGCGGATGGGCTATTATCCGTTTCGTGTTGAAGCGATAGTATCGCACTATGTTTAATACAAGTGGTCGCCTTTTCGGGCGACCACTTGCATTAAGTCTTTAAGAGCGTTAAGTTTTTTGAGTTTGGTCGTTATCTCCTTTGCGCTTGTTTCCTTTTGAAGAACTCGGTTACTGCTTCGGCTATTCGTTCTCCGTCGAGTGCCGCCGAGATTATGCCGCCGGCATATCCTGCACCTTCGCCCGACGGGAAAAGCCCTTCGACTTCGGGGTGCATCAGCGTTTCCGTACTCCTTGGGATGCGTACCGGAGTCGAGGTGCGCGATTCGACGCCTACGACTATGGCTTCGCCGGTCAGATAACCGTGCATGCGCTTGTCGAATACCCGTATCGCTTCACGTAGCCGTGTTGCCATGAATTGCGGCATCCATTCGTCGAGCCGCGAACATACCAACCCCGGAACATACGATGATTTGGGCAGCGACGACGAACTGCGCCCTGCGACGAAATCGGATACGCGCTGTGCCGGTGCCGTCTGATTGTCGCCTCCGTTTGTGCGGGCTGCGCGTTCGAGTTCGCGCTGGAACTGCAATCCTGCGAGTTCACCGTATTTCGGTCGCAAATGTTCGAAATCCGACAATCTGATTTCCGTTACGAACCCCGAATTGGCGAACGGCGAGTTACGGCGGCTCGGCGACATTCCGTTTACGACCGATTCCGACGCATCGGTCATCGCCGGTACGATGAATCCTCCCGGACACATGCAGAACGAATATACGCCGCGTCCGCCTATCTGTGCTACGAGCGAATATGATGCCGCCGGCAGATACTCCATCTGTTCCGACGAATGGTATTGTATGCGGTCGATAAGCGACTGCGGATGTTCGATTCGGACCCCCATTGCGAACGGCTTCGCTTCGAGCCTTACGCCGCCGGCGTCGAGCATCTCGTAAATGTCGCGTGCCGAATGTCCCGTCGCAACGATTACCGTGTCGGTATCGACATTCGCACCGTCGGCTTCGATGCCCGCGACACGACCGTTGCGAATATTTATAGCCGTAACACGCTTGCCGAAATGGATCTCGCCGCCAGATTCGATGATCTGCCGACGGATGTCGGCAATGATTCGCGGCAGACGGTCGGAGCCGATGTGAGGGTGTGCCTCGTAGAGTATTTCCGGTGATGCACCGTGGAATACGAGTCGTTGCAACGCACGGTTGTAGTCGCCACGCTTTTTGCTGCGGGTGAACAGTTTGCCGTCGGAGAACGTACCCGCACCTCCTTCGCCGAATGCGTAATTCGAGTCGGGGTCGATGCCTTGGTTGCGTTGTATGCGGGCGATGTCCTTTCCGCGCTCGACGACCTCTTTGCCGCGCTCGAAGATTATCGGTTTCACGCCCGATTCAATAAGTCTCAGGGCTGCGAAAAGTCCCGCCGGACCTGCGCCTATCACGACCGCTTCACGCTTGCCGGCGACCGACGGATAGTCGAATCGAAGGGGAGCCGGCTGCGGTTCGTCGTCGATGAACGCTTCGAGCGAAAGATTTACTTTGAGTGTGCCGCGGCGGGCATCGACCGACCGTTTAATGATTCGCAACAGGGCTATGTCCTGTTCGCGTATGTGCAGTGTGCGAGCCGCTTGCGAAGTATAGAACTTCGCATCGGCAGCCTGCTTGGGCGAGAGAGTGAGATTTACGATACGGGACATCGTACAATTTTTATCTTTGGTCGAACCGGAAGATGTCTTTTGTACCTAATGTCCGAAAGTAGTATCTGCCGATTCGCAATTGTCTTTTAACGAGTGCAAATTTACAGATTTTCCGCAAACCTCCGACATACCGATTGTTATTTATAAAATTTTGGTTACCTTTGCGCCTGCAACCTTGCGGATATGGTGTAATTGGTAGCCACGTCAGACTTAGGATCTGATGCCGAGAGGCGTGGGGGTTCGAGTCCCTTTATCCGCACGAATTTTACGCGAGCGACCGAATATTTCGGTCGCTTTTTCGTTTACGTCGAAATTGGGCAAGTGTTACTTGCCGCTTTCTCCGTTTCCTCAAACCTCCTTCGTCGGCTTGCGTAAAATGCGAATAAATGTACAATGGTAATTCGGCTTCGGCTGCGCCGTCCGAGTCCCTTTATCCGCCGCAAAGCGATAATGCGAGGCGATAAGGAGATTAGGGACATTAAAGTCCCTAAATGATTACATTCCTTTCTCCACGATTCTCTTCAACTTCTCGTATTCCGCTCCGAATTCCGCCATAAGACGAACGTTGATATTCGCTATCCTCTCTTTCAGATACGCCGCATCCGTATCCGTAAAGCCGTATCGTTCGACCGTCGTGTCGTCTATTACGAACGGCTGCCCGTTGAACATCGCCTGTCGGCAATAACGTGCCAGAATATTGTCGATATCTTCCGATATTTTCGAATAGGTGAGGTCTTCCTCGAACAACATCTCGACGACAGCGTCGTCCTCTTCATCCCGTATGTCGTAAAATCCGGGTGCGAACTGCTCTTCTTCGAAGTCGTATTTTCCGAACACTACGCAGAACGTATCGTATTGAGAGTGGAACTTGTCGTACTGCGATTCGAATTCGGCGACGGAAATCTTATCGAACGAATCCTTTTCGCTGTTTTCCCACAGAACACCGATTGTAGATTTGGGTGCGTTGTGCATCAAAGCGTATAGCCAATGCTTGTCGTGTTTCAGTTCGTCGAGAAACTGTTGCAAATTCTGTTTGTATATGTCTTTTTTTTCGAAAGTCATGGTGTTATAATTTGTTAAGTTGTTAAAAAGCGGCATTCTTCTCCGTTGTCCATAAAGCAGGCTATAAGTCCGCACTATCGATTACCGAATGCCGCTGTTGTAATGGAGTTAAGGTCATTTCATTAAAGTCTTTAAGGACTCTAAGGTCTTTAAGGTCTCTAAGGTCGTTAAAGTTATTAGGGAGAAAAAGAAAAAGGGCGCATTAGCAGCCCCTCTTGATAGGTCTTAGGAAACCTTGATTCAGATGCTGTCCTGCGCCCAGTCGAGTCCTGCTCTCAATAAGAGCAGGACATAACTGGGACTGACAACCATTATACCCGAATCAAACAACCTCTTTCGAGGCTCCCTAAGTTTATCAAGAGGTACAAAGAGTTGTTTACCCTTTATGGTTATGTCCGTCGGCTATGCCGAGTCGTGATAATTCCTTAAAAGTTGCATTGTTCTTGCGTTTTTCATTCGTTCATAGACAACCTATGTTGCCCCGGTACAACGAACCGCCTTTAAGGAATCATAGGCAAATATAGTAATTATTTCTAAATTTATATAATTCAGGAATGTGTTATTGGAAAAATCTTCGTAATTTTGTAGATATGAAGACCTCGATAGACTTTTTGCCCGATTACGTCCGGCGTGATTTGCACGAACTGGTCGGTTTGATTAGAGAAGAAATAAAGGATGTCGGAATGATTATCCTTTTCGGCAGTTATGCCAAGAATACTTTTGCACGTCACGATGTAACCGATGATTACGGCGGCGGTTTGATAGAGTTCAACAGCGACTATGATATTCTGGTCGTTTCCAAACAGCGGCTTGGGAAGCGCGAGGGGTATACGGAAACTCGCATTCGCGACCGCTTCGCAGAAGGTAAAGACGATAGAGAGGTTGCGAAAGTTCAGATTATTAGCGAAAGTATATCCAAATTGAACAATGCCTTATCCGAGGGACGATATTTCTATGTAGATGCCGTAAACGAGGGAATAATGCTTTATGACAGTGGAGAATATACGCTGGCTACCCCTCGCGAACTCAATTTCACGAAGATAAAAGAAATCGCGCAGGAATATTATGATGAAAGATTTTCTGATGGTGTAGATTTTATAAAAGGGGCGAATTTTTACTATCATAATGAAAACTATCAAAAGGCGATTTTCCTTTTGCACCAAACTGCGGAGAATTTTATAAAAACTATTCCATTAGTTTACGCTCTTTACGGACATAAGGAACACGACCTTGAATTTTTACTCAATAAGAGCAAGTGCTATACATTGGAGTTGATAAAAGTATTCCCGCAAGATACGGAGGAGGAGAAGCGGTTATTCGCACTCTTGCGCCGTGCCTATCTGGAAGCCCGCTACAATAAAAAGAACTTTTTCGTTACAAAAGAGGATATAGATGCCTTGATTCCGAAAATCGAGCAGTTAAAACGAGTTGTCGAGAATGTATGCCGCGACCGTATGGCATATTACGGCAGCCAAATCGAACGATAGGATGGGCAAAGAGCCTTTAAGGACTTTAAGGTCTTTAAAGACTTTAATGACTCTAACGACTTTAACGACTTTAAGCGCGACGAACTTTATGTTCGTCGCGCGACTTTAAACTCCCTAACCCTTAACACAATACTCCCGCAAGAATTGCCCCTTGCCTGCGTTTTCGCAATCCCTCATCCGCCACTATTTCGATTGGCAGAGGTTGCGGACGGAATCCTTGATGACGAGTTTTACCGGCAACTTTATTTGCGCCGCTTTCTGCGAGCGGTTCGAAATCTCCTGCATCAGCATTTTGATCGCCAGTGTCCCGATATTGGTTATCGGTTGGCTTATGTGCGTAATGGGCGGGTCGATGAAATCGAGTTGTATCGAGTGGTCGAACGAAATTACCGAAATGTCCTGCGGTATACGTAATTGCGACTCCCGCAATGCCTTTATCGCGCCGAGCAGAATAGTGTTGCTGAGTGCGAATATCGCGGTCGGAGGGGTCGTCGAGTTGAGTGCGAGTTTGGTTTCGAGATAGCCGTTATCAATTGAAAAACTATTGCCGCAAACGTTGGCGCAATCGGCAAGACCGGCTGCCTGCATCGTGTCGATATAACCTTTTACGCGATGGCGGGTAGGCGAGGTGTGCAAATTGCCCTGAATACATAATATATTACGGTGTCCGTTGCTTATCAGATAATTGACTGCCTCGCAACTGCCGCCGTAATTGTCGCTGCAAACGTAAGGAAGGTTCGATCCTTCGTAGTAGCGGTCGATAAGTACCACCGGAGTGGATGTACTTATGGATTCGAGTCTGGACGGATCGTTTCCGCAGGGAACGGCGATGATGCCGTCTACTTTGCGCGATACGAGCGACCGTATTCCGTCCTGTTCGTCCGCCTCGTTTTCGGTCGAATCGATGATTATTATCGTGTAGCCCATGCGTTTGGCTTCCGCAGTGACGACGGATGCTATCATTGCGAAGTATGGATTTTCGATGCAGGGAATGATCAGTCCTATCGTATGTGTGCTTTTCGTGCGCAAACTTTTTGCGATAATGCTCGGCGTATATCCGCAACGATCTGCCTCCGCTTTGATTATGGCGACGGTTTCGGGGCTTATGCGGTACTTTGCCGCCTGCCCGTTCAATGCTCGCGAAATGGTTTATATCGAGAATCCTGTGCGCTGCGAAAGACTTATGAGTGTGCTTTTTTCCATTGGAGAATCATTTCGGCTGCAAAGATAGTGCTTTCGTGCAAAAAATAAATAATTTCTTTGCGGTTAAGAAAAAAATAAATATATTTGCGCAAACGATTGTGCAAATGCAGATGTCTTTGAAACAAAAAATATATGAAAATACGGTGCGCAAAATGAGTAAAATAGTCGTTTTAGGTAGTTCGAATACGGATTTGGTTATTCGGTCGCCGCGTATGCCGCTTCCGGGAGAAACTCTTCTCGGAGGTGATTTTATGATGGCGGCAGGCGGTAAGGGAGCCAATCAGGCTGTGGCGATATCGCGTTTGGGATCGCCGGTTACATTCATTGCGAAAGTCGGACGCGACATGTTCGGGGATCGTGCTGTCGAACAGTATGCGGCGGAGGGTATAGATACCTCGACGATTTTGCGCGATGAGGATGCACCGTCGGGTGTGGCTCTTATTACGGTGGACGATGCCGGTGAAAACTCCATAGTCGTTGCCGGAGGTGCCAATAATAAAATAACGGTTGCCGATGTCGATTCGATGCGCGATCGTATTGAGAGTGCCGATTATCTGCTTATGCAGTTGGAGGTTCCGATGCCTGTCGTCGAGTATGCGGCGGCGATCGCTTTCGATGCCGGCGTAAAAGTGGTTCTTAATCCTGCTCCGGCGGCAAAACTGAGCGACGGACTGCTCTCGAAATGCTATATGCTGACTCCTAATGAAAAAGAGTGCGGTATCATTGCCGGAATCCGTGTCGAAAACGACGAACAGGCGGAGGCTGCTGCCGAATTGTTGATTGCAAAAGGGGTGCAGAATGTCGTCGTAACCCTTGGCGGCAAAGGCTCGCTTTATAAGAGTGCGACGGAAAGGGAGTTGATACCTGCATATCGAGTAAAGGCTGTCGATACGACTGCTGCGGGCGATACGTATAACGGTGCTTTGTGTGTGGCGTTGTCGGAAGGTAAAACCATTCGTGAGGCTGCCGAATTCGCGACGAAAGCGTCGGCGATTTCGGTTACGCGAGCCGGTGCGCAGCCGTCGTTGCCTACTCGTGACGAGGTGGAGGGATTCGATGTGTCGAAATATGCGGATGCTCTTTAATTATATAGTATGCACAGAAATTAAACTAACTTAAAACTAACCTGATAAAAACTTGAAATTATGTTTATCGTAGACAGTTATGCATTGGCGGTCGTATTTTGTTTCGTGACGATGCTCTGCTGGGGTTCGTGGGGGAATACGCAGAAACTCGCATCGAAGAGTTGGCGATACGAACTCTTCTATTGGGATTATGTAATCGGAATGGTGCTGTTCTCAGCCATACTCGGATTGACGATGGGAAGTTGCGGTTCGCTCGGTCGACCGTTTGCGGAGGATCTCGGACAGGCGTCGTGGTATAGTATAGGCAGCGTAGTGCTCGGCGGAGTGATATTCAACGCATCCAATATTCTGCTCTCGGCATCGGTTTCGCTTGCGGGACTTGCTGTGGCATTTCCGCTCGGAGTCGGTCTGGCACTCGTGCTGGGTGTGCTGATAAACTATCTCGGCGCGCCGAAGGGCGATCCGGTGATTTTGTTTCTCGGTGTCGCGCTTATAGTCGTGGCGATTGTCTGCAACGGTATCGCATCGGGTCGCGTAAACAGCGGAACCGAAAATGCAAATAACCGCAAGGGTTTGCTGCTTGCCGTTATCGCCGGTGTTCTGATGTCGTTCTTCTATCGTTTCGTGGCGGTCGCAATGGATATCGATAATTTCGAGAATCCTACTCAGGGTATGCTCACTCCGTATTCGGCGATATTCGTATTCTCGTTGGGAGTATTGCTCTCCAATTTCGTGTTCAATACGCTCGTCATGCGTCGTCCGTTCGTCGGCGAGCCGGTGAGTTACGGCGACTATTTCGCCGGCAAATTGTCCGCACATTCTGTCGGAATGCTCGGCGGTGCGATATGGTGTCTCGGTACGGCATTCAGTTACATCGCCGCAGGAAAGGCGGGTGCCGCAATATCCTACGCTCTTGGTCAGGGCGCACCGATGATCGCCGCAATATGGGGCGTTTTCATCTGGAAAGAGTTCAAGGGCGCCGATAGGTCGGTGAATGCTCTGCTTGCACTTATGTTCTGTCTGTTTGTTGCAGGATTGTCGCTGATAATCGTTTCGGGCGGCAATTGAGATATGACTTTGAAACTAAAACTTACGCAATATGAAAAACCTTAAACTTCTGTCGTTAGTCTGTGTATTTCTCGTTTGCATGACAGCGGCGGTATTCGCCAAAAATGATGACAAAGTACTGCTTGTCGTCGAAACCGATATGGGCAATGATATTGACGATGCCATCGCTCTCGACATCCTGTACAAATATGCCGATGAGGGACTTGTCGATATAATTGCGATCGGCAACCACATGTACAGCCCGACTGCCACGGCATATATCGACATTCTGAACTGCTGGTACGGTTATCCGAATATCCCGATGGCTCAGTCGAATACCCCGATAATCAATATCGCAGCACCGGACTATACGCTTCCGGTCGTCTACTCGAATATCTATCCTCGGCACAAGTATCTGTCGAAACTATCGACTCAGGTGGAACTGTATCGCCGCATTCTCGCCAAGGCGGACGACAACTCGATCGTGGTTCTGTCGCTCGGTTTCGCGACCGAACTTGCCAAACTGCTCGACTCGCCGGCGGACGGTATTTCGCCGCTCACGGGGCGCGAACTTGTTGCGCGCAAAGTGAAGATGCTGTCGATCATGGCTGGCAGTTACGGTGCGAAGAAGCGTGCCGAATTCAATGTCAAGAACGATATTCCGGCGATGAAAAAGGTCTTCGCCGAATGGGACACTCCGATTGTTCAGAATCCGTTCGAACTCGGCAAGCAGGCGATGTTTCCGGCTTCCGCTATTTCCGAAGGATTGGCATGGGCGGAAAATCATCCGCTTGCCGACGGATATGTTCATTATCATGCGATGCCGTATGACCGTCCGACATGGGATGTGTTGTCGGCAATATATATCTTCTATCCGGAGATGTTCACCGCCGACCGTAAGGGTACGGTTACGGTAGATGACGAGGGATATACGCATTTCGAACCTTCGGAGACAGGCAAACATATCGTGTTGTCGCTTACCGATGTGCAGGCTTCGGCATTGCTCGACCATATGTTGAAAGTAGTATTGAAACAACCTAAAAAACGCCGCTAACGGCATACTTACGCATTATGAACCTTATGAAGATAAATAGTTTGTTGATATATGCTGCTGTAAGTTTCTGTGTTATAGCATGTAGTGGAAATTCTACGGGGGGGATTTTGCCTGATGACCCCGAGCCGACTCCGCCCGACCCTCCGATAACGACGACGCTCCCCGATATTTCCGAGTACAAAATCAAGACCGTCGAGGAGATGTCACTTGGCGGAGCATATCTTATTCCGTGCAGCGGTGTCGTCGAGGGTGATTGTGTAAAACTCGTTGCTCGCGACGGAAGCGGCGAAACGTATACCTTGCCGGTCGAGAATATAGATGAGGAGAAGGGTGTTTCGTTCAAGACTCCGTCCGAATTCATCGGCGGAATGTTCGCTGTGTCGGCACAGGTCGGCGGCAGGAATATCGATTTCGGAACCACATTCATCGACGTGATCGACGGCTGCGAGTTGCATCATGCCGGCGGATACACCCTTTACGGTCGCGTGATAGACTGGTCGGGCAAACCGATTGCCGGAGTTACGGTGTCCGACGGTCTGGACGTAACGACCACCGATTCCGAGGGTATGTACTATATCGCGTCGCTCAAACGCCGCGGATATGTATTCATCTCCGTGCCGAGCGGTTACCGTGTGGCGGTTAACCGTTCGATTCCTCAATTCTTCCGTTATATATCTGGTAAGCCTTCGCAATATGAACAGCGCAGTTTCGTGCTTGCTCCCGAAGAGAATGCCCGTCATCGCGTAATCGTATTCACCGATACCCATCTTGCCAACCGTACCGATGATGTCAAGCAGTTCACATCGGGATTCTATGCCGATCTTGAACGCGAAATCGTAAAGGCTCGCACCGAGGGCGTTAAACTCTGCGGCATGAGTCTGGGCGATTTGACATGGGATGAATATTGGTATAAAAACAGTTATACTCCTACGACGTATGCCGCTCAAATGGCTGGTTTGGATATGCCTGTCTTCAATTCGCCCGGCAATCATGATAACGATCCGTACATTGCCGACGATTTCGAATCCGAACATGCGTTCCGCACCAACATAGGTCCTACCTATTATTCGTTCAACATAGGTGCTGTTCACTATATACAGTTGGACGACACTCTGTTTGCGAACAAAGGCGGTGCAAACGGGGTTGTCGGCGACTTGTCGTATACTCAGGGCTTGTCCGACGATGAATTCGCATGGCTTGCTGGCGATCTGAAAAACGTGCCTGCCGGAACGACGGTATTCGTCGGTATGCATATTCCGTATACGACACGCTATAATATCAGTTCCGGAACGTTGCAGTTCGGATATATGATGCCCGCCGCGCAACGTTCGCGACTGGATGCACTGTTGTCCGACTACAAAGTCCATTTCGTTACCGGGCATACGCATATACGCTATAACAACTTCGTGAGCGAACGTATAGTGGAACACAATATTCCTGCGATCTGCGCCACATGGTGGTGGACGGGAAAATATTCCGATTTCCGATGTCATATATGCCGCGACGGAGTCCCGGGCGGATACGAAGTGTTCGATGTCGGTATGGGTTCTCCGGAAGACGTACAATGGTATTATCAGCCTATCGGTAGGAGTGCCGATTACCAGTTCCGTGCCTATGACCTGAACAACTGCCTGATTACGCGCGCCAAGTACTGTCCGAAAGTGGTAAACAACTTCAAAAAGGTTACGGAAGAACTGTTCGCTCAATATGCCTGCGGATACGACAAGAGGCGCAGCGACAATGCGGTGCTTATCAACGTATTCAACTGGGATATCCGATGGAAAGTGGAGGTGCGCGAAATCGAAACGGGCAAAAATCTTACTGTGCGTCAGATCGATGCCTACGATCCGTTGCATGTGATCCATTTCAATATGGCTCGTATGAATACCAACTCCTCTTCGCTGACATTTCCGACATTGCTGACTTCGCATATGTTCGAGGTTACGTGTTCGTCGGCTACATCGACGTTGGAGATAAGCGTTACGGACGGTTTCGGCAGAACGTATGTAGAAACGATGAAGCGACCGCGCGAACTCTACGACATGTCGATCTCTGCCGATTGGTAGGTTTTATCAGGTAATTATTAAGTGTTTGTACTCTTTCGTCGTTCCGCTGCCATTGCAGCGGAAACGGCGGAGGAGAGGGGAGTCTATATCCTTTATGTTTGCGAAAAAGTAATACCCAATATTAACTAAATGAACTTTTAACCAATTAATTATGAAACGAAATCTACTATTGATCGCAATTACGGGTCTTCTTATGACGGCTTGTAATTCGGGTGGAGAGAATCTGGATCGCATACCGATCTTCAAGGTTCTCGGACCTGCCGGAACGGTTTCGACGGATGTCCCGATCGAAATCGACGGCAAGGCTCAGGAGATCTCTTTCCGTGTTTATGCTTCCGGAACATGGTCGGCTTCCCTTTCCGAAGGTTCGACGGGATTTTCGCTGTCGGATACCTCCGGAGCATCGGGAGATACGCCGGTAAAGGTGCTGGCATCGGCAAACCGAAGCGGATCGACGCGTTCGGCGTCAGTAACGTTCGCTATGAACGACAGCATCTACACCTACACTATCGAGCAGGAGGAGGAACAGCCGTACCTCGATCCTGTAAAGACGTCTTTCGTCATCAGCGGCTATGCTCAGGAACTTAATCTTGTCGTCGAAACCAATCAGGAGTCGTGGACATACGATCTTGGCGATGGCGCGGGTTGGCTTGCCGAACGCAGCAAGGACAATTCGTCGCTCGTGCTTTCGGTTGCGGAGAACAAGACCGGCAGCGTTCGAAGCGTCCGTATCAAATTGTGGTCGGAACTGCACCCAGAGGTGTTCAGTTTCATTACCGTTGAACAGGACTGGATTATCGATGCTCCGGTCGCCGACCTGCTGGATGTGGTATTCGGTGAGAATTGTGCGGCCGACGACGTGTCGCCGATGAAGATGAGTATCGACGGTTCGTGTCTCGACGCTACCGTTTCGACGCAGTACAGCGAACGTTACGGACGTTGGGTTGCCGTGTTCTCGGCTGCACCTGTATCAGCCGTTCATGATACCGGTTTCTGGAAGATCCCTTATACGACACGCACCGATTTCGCGGAGGGGCTTGAAGACGGATTCTCGATGGAATTGCTCTTCGCTCGTGCCGATACGCAGGCTCCTGGCAAGCAGATCAAGCCGTTCGCATCGACACAGGCCGGCGGTACGGGAATGTGCTTCCGTGCGACGACACATGAAATCAACTGGGAGATTCACACCGGCGGTAAACGTACCGGTGACGGATACAAGTTTACGGGAGGTAAATGGAATGAGTTATACAGTGGGGTAGTGCCGCAGAAGGATACGTTCTACCATACCGTGCTTACTTGGAACAAGGAAGAGGGTATAGCCCGCTGTTATGTGGATGGCGTACTTACCACGACTCTTAATGCCACGGGTAATTTCGACCACATGGTATCCAATGTCAATGCCTACTGGTTCGGTCTGGGTGCCGATCCTAACGCATCGGACAAGGGTGAACTTTCGTTCCAGGGTACTATCGTTCTGGCGCGTATCTATAATGATCCGCTGACATCGCAGCAGGTCAATGCCCTTTATCAACTCGTTGAATAAATGAAAAATAGTTCGATATGCAAAACAATATGAACAATCATTCGGGCGGCAGATCGCTGGCGGCAATTTTTGCCGCCGCCCTGCTTGCCGTTGCAGGGTTCGCACCGAACGTCTATGCAGGCGAGAGCGGTGGCGGATTTGCTCAGAACGGTGTTGCGCAGACATTGCGCACCATTACCGGAAGAGTCGTCGATAAGACGACCAAAAAACCTCTTGCCGGTGTCGCAATCGTCAATATGAAGACGAATCAGGGGACGACAACCACCATGGACGGAACATTTACTATTGCCGCTGCTGCCGGACAGACTTTGTCGGTATCGTTGCTCGGTTATTCCGACGTGGAGATGACGGCTTCGACGGCGAGCGACATTACGATCGAGATGGCAGAGAGTACGCAGTTCATCGACGATGTCGTGGTCGTAGGTTACGCCGAACAGCGTCGTGTTAATATTACGGGCGCTGTTTCTACCATCTCCGGCGACGCTCTCGCATCGCATCCGGTGGTTTCGACAGTGCAGGCGTTGCAGGGAGCCGATCCGTCGCTCAACATCACGATGGATTCGGGTAACCCGACGGCATCCAACAACGTAAACATCCGCGGTGTGCCGTCCATCAACGGCGGCGAACCTCTGATTATCGTGGACGGAGTTCCGGGAGTACCGTTACGTCTTGTCAATGCCGCCGACATCGAGTCTATTTCGGTGTTGAAGGATGCTTCGGCAAGCGCGATATATGGAGCCAAGGCTTCGGCGGGAGTTATTCTCATAACTACCAAGAATGGTGGTTCGGGTCGTGCGACGGTCAATTATTCGAACAATTTCGGATGGTCTTCGCCGACTACCGAGCATAACTTCATTACGAACGGTTACGAATATGCTACGATAATCCACGATCTGTATTATTCGCGTTATGGTTACAGCCCATTCAACTATACGGAGAACGACTGGGCGCAACTCGAAGCGCGCCGCTACGACAAGACCGAGAATCCGGAGCGCCCGTGGGTAGTGGTCGGCGACGACGGCAAGTATCACTACTACGGTAATTTCGACTGGTACCATAATATCTTCAACACCAATCGTTTCAATCAGGAACACAACGTGTCGCTGTCGGGCGGGAACAAGGATATCAACTATTATGTCAGCGGTCGTTTTTACGAGCAGGACGGTACTCTTTCGGGCGATATGATCAAACAGAAGGAGTACTACCGAAACTATGCGTTCCGCGGTAAGTTCGATGCCAAGATCTTCAAATGGGCTAAGTGGTCGACCAATGCTGCATTGAATGCTGTCGAGCAAATGTACCCCGGACAGTTGGACGAAGGTATGACTATCGCCGCATTGGAGCAGAATCTCGCACCGATGTTCGTACCCGAGAATCCCGACGGTTCGATCGTGATGTATCCATACGACCTGCGCAATATCGCTTTGGCGACGGGACGTACGGCTCAGTTTATGGATGAGGGCAACAAGCACATTATCGAGAACCAGATGTTTACGCTCTCGAACGGTCTGCATCTCACGCCTGCCAAGGGGCTGACTATCGATGCAACCTACAATCTCTCCAACTATCGGCGCCTGTACAAGGACCGTCATCACGATCAGGTGTATTCACGTCAGATAGGCGTTTATGAGACTTCGACTACATACATGAAGGATCGTTATCGCGAACGTCATTACGGCTATACTCTGCATAACGTCGATGCATATCTCACGTACAGCCATACGTGGAACGACGCGCATAATTTCAAAGTATTGGCTGGCATGAACTACGAGCGTTACCGCATGACCGACCTTACCGTACAGCAGGACGGTCTCGGCAGCAGTATTCTCGATTCGTTCAACTCCAAGAAGGATGATTCGTCATATACCGTTACGCAGGATATTTCGGCATACCAGACGCTCGGATTCTTCGCTCGTGTCAATTACGACTATAAGGGCAGGTATCTCTTCGAGGCGTCGTTGCGTGCCGATGCCACATCGCGTTTCGCCAAGGAGAGCCGCTGGGGATATTTCCCTTCTGTTTCGGCGGGTTGGAGATTCTCCGAAGAACCGTTCATGGAGGGCGTAAGCGACTGGTGGAACAATGGTAAAATCCGTTTGTCCTACGGTTCGCTCGGAAATCAGCAAGTTGCCGATTATCTCTATATCGACCGTATATCGACTTCGCAGATCAATTACCTGTTCGACGAATCGGGCAAGGCTAACGTAAGTTCCGTTTCGGCTCCGCTCGCATCCGACCTGACTTGGGAAACGGTAACGACCTATAATGTCGGTCTTGATTTGAGTTTCCTCAAAAACCGGCTTACCTTTACCGGAGATTTCTTCGTTCGCGATACGAAGGACATGCTTACGCAGTCGATGACACTGCCGGCAGGTTACGGAGCAAGCACTCCTAAGGGTAACTGCGCCGATCTGCGTACGACCGGTTGGGAAATATCACTGTCGTGGCGCGATAAGTTCGATCTCGGCGGCAAACCGTTCAGTTATGCGATCTCCGGTTCGGTCGGCGACTATCAGTCGGTCATTACCAAATTCAACAACCCGACCAAGATATTCTCCAATTACTACGAGGGAAAGAAACTCGGTGAAATTTGGGGCTATCATGTCGTCGGATTGTTCAAAACCGATGAGGAGGCTGCCGCATACCAACGTGCCATCAACAATTCGACCAACGTCTATCAGCGTATCTACAACATGTCGCCTACGGGTCTGGGACAGTTGATGGCGGGCGATATGATGTTTGAGGATACCGACAACAGCGGTTCTATCGGCACCGGTTCCGGTACTGTGGATGATCCGGGCGATATGCGCATCATCGGTAACTCTACTCCGCGTTACAACTATTCGTTCCGTGTGGAGTTGAACTGGAACGGTTTCGATATTTCGGCATTCTTTCAGGGCGTCGGCAAGCGCGACTGGTATCCTACCAACAATCAGGACGCTATCTACGGCGCGAACAAATTCTGGCAGTTGTATTCGTATCCTATCCTGTCGTTCATCACGAGCGATTTCAAGGACAACGTGTGGTCGGAGGATAATCCGAATGCCTATTTTCCTCGTCTGCGTCCGATCATCAGTTATAACGGCGGACCTTTGGGTGTTGCGAACGACCGTTATTTGCAGAGTGCTGCGTACCTGCGCTTCAAAAACCTTACGGTCGGTTATACGATTCCTGTTTTGAAGCCTTATATTCAGAAAGTACGCGTTTACTTGTCTGCCGAAAATATCTGCTACTGGTCGCCGCTCAAAAAGTATTGCAAGTTGATAGATCCCGAACTTGCCGTTTCGGACGGTACGTACAGAGCGGGTACCGGTTCGGGTTATGATCTGCCGCGTACGATTTCGTTCGGTGTGGATATAACTTTCTGATAAACGATTAATTGGAGCAAAATTATGAAAATTTTGAATAAAATACTGATACTGGCGGCAACTGCCGTATCTGCCGTAAGTTGCGACCTGACATTGTTGCCGGAAGACGAGGTTACGCCGAAGCAATACTTCACTACCGAGTCCGATCTGGCATTGTGGAGCAACAAGTTCTATAACTATCTGCTCGAATCCGCCGATGTCGGCATCAATGATGCCGATGATAAAATAGACAACGGTTTGAGCAATTTCATCACCGGCAACCGTAATCCGGCATCCGAGTCGTGGTCGTTTTCGCAGTTGCGCGAAATCAACTATCTGATCGAACATCTCGATCAGTGTGCCGATCGCGGAGTCGCTCTCAAATACGAGGCTGTGGCTCGCTTTTTCCGAGCGTATTTCTATTTCGTGAAGGTTCGTGCATACGGAGATGTTCCTTATTACGACCATGTGCTGGCATCGAATGATCCGGATCTGTTCAGGGCGCGCGACGATCGCGGTTATGTAATGGATCGCGTATTGGAGGATTTCGCATTCGCAGCAGAGAATCTGCCGTCGTCGTGGGGTACAATGAGTACGCGCGTAACTAAATGGGCGGCGTTGGCTTATGCCAGCCGTGCGGCTCTGTTCGAGGGTACGTTCCGTCGTTATCATGCCGCCACTCTGTTCAAGAACGATCCGAAGAATACCGAGAAGTCCGAAGAGTATCTGCGCATAGCGGCAGATTGTGCCGCGGAGTTCATAACATCATCGCCGTATTCGCTCTATAATGCAGGCGACGAACCCTATCGTGATCTGTTTTGGGCGGATGATGTCAAGACGGGAGAGGTCGTATTGTGTCGCCGCTACGATTCGGCGTTCGGTGTTACGCATTCGGTGCCTCAATCGATAAATTTCGGTCGCACGAGTCTTACGCGTGGTTTTATCAATCACTATCTGATGGCGGACGGTTCGCGTTTTACCGATAAGGCGGGGTATGACAAGATGTTCTATACGGATATCGCCAAGAACAGAGATCCGCGTATGGCTCAGACGGTTTTGTGTCCGGGTTACAAGATGGTCGGAGCGACTGCGGTTACCAAATCTACGCTCTATTCGCATACCGGTTACGAGCCGATCAAGTTCCTCAGTACTCCTGCCAAGGCTAACCCCGGTGCAGGAACGAGCGACTGGATATGTATGCGTGCCGCCGAGGTTTATCTGAACTATGCCGAGGCATTGGCGGAACTCGGAACGCTCACGCAGAATGATCTCGATATGTCGGTGAACAAAATTCGCAAGCGTGTCGGTATGCCTGATCTGAAAATGGCGGATGCAAACGCCAACCCCGATCCTTATCTGCTCGATTACTATAAGAACGTAACCAAAAGTGCGAATACGGGTGTGATTCTGGAAATCCGTCGTGAGCGAACGGTCGAATTGGTGATGGAGCCGCCGTATCGTTCGTGGGATCTGTTCCGCTGGAAGGAGGCGAAACTGGCTCTCAATACGGTGCGCCCGTGGGAAGGTGTCTACATACCGGGTGCCGGTACATACGATATGGACGGTGACGGCAAGGACGATTTGGAGATTTATACCGATACTCCCAAATCGACTTGCGAAACGAAACTCAAACTCGGCAGCGATATAATCGTCAATGAAAACGGTTATATCGAGGGATACAGCGAGAATTCGTATGGCAGCGATTGGGACGACGAACGTGATTATCTATGGCCTATTCCTGCGTCGGAGCGAATTCTGAACCATAATTTGACTCAGAATTACGGGTATCAGGACGGATTGAATTTCTGATCGGTTCCGGTTTATGCGGCGTGCGGCGGATATTATCCGTCGCCGCTGCCGACCGGCATGCCAAAATGTGAATTGCAATATGAAAAGAGTTGTTATGTTCGTCGCATTAGCGACGATTGCGACCGACGCGATGGCGTGGGGGCGTATCGGACACGAGGTGGTAATCAAGGTTGCCGAACGTCATCTGACGGAGAAAACGAAAGCCAATATTTCCAAGTACATGCCTTATGACCTGAAAACCGATGCCGTATGGATGGATACTCACAGCAAAGATGCCGGTATCGCCTACATGGCTCCATGGCATACTTACAGAGTGCGCGAGAATAACGAGTATGATCCCAATCCGCGTCTTTCAAGAGGCGATGCGGTGAATGGAATTATGGTTGCCGATTACAATCTGCGCCGTTATAGGAATTTGACTGACTCGGCTGTGCTGATGAATCTGCGGATGATACTGCATTTCGTCGGTGATTTGCATTGTCCTACTCATGCCTACTATCCGAAAATATCGTCGAGTGCATGGAAATGTTCGCTTGCCGGTACCAAGCCGGATGAGAATCTGTTTCACGGTATGTACGACGATAATATTCCGAATTTTCTGTATCGCGGCAAAGAGTCGCCGGAGGAGATTGCTGCCCGCGTCGATAATCTGAGAAAGGGTGCAATCCGTAAAATAGCGTCGGGTACTCCTGCCGAATGGGCAGGCGAGTGCGCCGAGCGCGATTTGATCATCTACGAGTGGAATCCTGTCGGTACGAAAGTGCTGAATCCGAATACTGCTGAAATGTCGCGCGATCTAATCGAAACACAGTTTCGATATGCCGGTTATCGTTTGGCACGACTGCTGAACGAATACTTCGGCGAGTAGATTATTATCGGCGTTCTGCCGATAAATAACCCCGCATAGTCTGTCCGTGTGGCTGCCATGCGGGGTTATTATTTTTTAGCGAGTTATTTAGCGAGGTGCCGATAGACTATTTCAGAAATATCGGCAATGATTTGTTCGGTGGCTGCCATATCGTATTGCGACGATTTGACGAATACGGCAATCGTATAATATCTTCCGTCCGACAATTTTACGAATCCGACATCATTGATGCCTTGCGGACGCCCGTACTTGTCCTCGAAACCGGTTCCCGTTTTATGTCCAATAATTGCTTCTGTTCCGACCAACGGTTTTGCCAGTCTGTTTTTGCCGGTCGAGCAGGTATTCAATACACCGGTAATAAATTTCCGATATTCATGAAAGTTTCGTTCGTCTGTGTATAGCATATTGATCAACGCTGCTGCTGTGTCAGGATACGTTCGGTTCTCTGCAACAAGTTCGGGATTCTGATGCATTGCATATTCATCGACGGATATGGCAAATTCGCCGATTCGGAGACTTCGTATATATGAGTCCACCGAATTCGTGTCGAGCAGATGATTAAACAATATATCGCAGGCGTTGTTGTCGCTGAATTGGAGTGAATACCTTATGATCTCGGCAACGGACATGGAAAAATCTGCGATGCCGATAGAGTCTCGCAGCGGACTGTAAGTGTCTTGGTGCAGTTCTTCTGCTTTTACGGTGAGTACCGAGTCGAGCGGAATATGCTCTCTATGCATATAATCTGCTAC
>ENA-UOIZ01000920-UOIZ01000920.1-human-gut-metagenome-genome-assembly--contig:-P88-NODE-920-length-27316-cov-15.292506_pt1 | contig 27316 bp, 28 predicted proteins | sample MGYA00242336_ERZ723883 | MGnify/ENA metagenome assembly ERZ723883 | reverse complement strand
CCGCTACCCGTGACCTGCCCCCGTTAATCTGTTCCACCAGCGAATGAAACAGGTTTGTTTCCGTCCGGCAGATAGTCTGTACCGCTTGCCGTTCTTCCGCTTCGGATGTTTGTTTAACCTGAATGACTTGTATCATTTGCCCCAGTTCCCCCAACGTGATACCCTGTGCCATTTCCGGCTCACCGTCACCTATGTAGCAGGCGATTTCTTCCGCTTCGATTTCATCCGGCGAAACGTCCGTTTCTTCCGCATCTTCCGCTTCAAACTCCATTTCAAATTCGGTGTCAATCGCTTGCGGGATAGACGTTTCAATCACCGTTTCATCACTTTGCGGGACAAATATAGAAGCATTATCAACCCCTTTTGAAAGGTGTCCTAAGATGTCCCCGTTTGTCCTCATTTGTCCCATACGGTAACGGCTTGCACCTACAAGAGAATCCCCGTTTCCGGTTTTCACAGTCGGTTTGCTTTCCGGTTGTTCCGGCTCTCTTTTCCCACCCGTGAACCATGTTCCCAAGCTATCCCGGTATCGCCATAAGAGGATGGCGTAATACAAGAGTGTTCCGATAATAAACCATTTCAACATATCAGAACGGCTTTTCAAATTTGCTTTCGTACAGTTCGTTTATCTCGTCCTGAAACTGGTCGAAATGCCGGAGCAGGATATTTTCTACATAGCTGCTCACGGTCGCCTTGCGCCCGCCGATAACGGTTACTATCTTCATCAGCTTTTCGTGCGTGGCACGGCTAACGTATAACGGCTGGCGGTCGGTCAAGTCCACCCGCATGAAATAGCTTTCCCGGTAATCGCCCGGAGCGTTCTTTTTCCGGCGGGCAGGTTCTTTCACCGGCTTTTCTTCCTTTACGTTTTCTGTTTCCCGTTTCGGTTCTTGTTCAGGTACGTTTGCCGGGATGTCGGGTGTTTCCGCTTTAGTTTTCACTTCCGTTGGTATTGCCACCATTGGCGTTTCCTGTTTCTTCACGGGTAAGCCCTGTGAAATAATCTCTTTCATAAAATCCTCGTCAATCTGCGGTTTCCCGCCGTTTTGCTTTGCCATATCGTTACAGTTTTATAAGGTATGCGATTTCGGTTATCAGTTCTTCCATGTTGCTGCCCTTTACCAGCCGTTTGTCCGCCGGGAACAGCGTAGAACGGAACACAGTTTTACGCTGTGCGTCCAGTTCCTTTTTAAACCTTTTGGTGTCCGGGATAAATACTTTCATAAGGGGTAGTTCCAGTTCCCTGATGGTCTGCTCATACAGGGTGTAGAGGTCTGTTTTTTCCCGTCCATCTACCATGTTCCAAAACAGGTGTAGCCCTTTCAGTCGGCACACTTCATTCTTAACCAGCAGTTTGTCGATAGCCACCGCAAAGGAAAGGCTGCTTTCCAATACCACCCGGTCGGCAGCTATGGGAGTGAAAATATAATCCACCCCTGAAAGGGAGTTGATAACACCCTCGCTGTTCACCGTTCCGGGCAGGTCGAAAAAGACCACATCATAGTCCATCCCGGCAGACGCAAGATATTCATCCGCCGTTTTTATCGCTTCGTCCGGTGAACTGCAAAGGACAGGGTACGCTTTCTTTCCCAGTGTCTTGAACTGGTGAAAGGCAAGCTGTTTATAATACTCATCGCCGTTTACCTGTTCGGCATCCCGTTTGCGCATGGCGGAAATAGAATGTTGCGGGTAATCGCAATCCACGACCGCCACGTTATACCCTTTGAGGTAATACAAGTAACTTGCCACCAAGACGGTGAATGTTGTTTTGCCGACCCCGCCCTTTTGGGTAGAGAAAGCTACATACAAGGTTTCTTTCTTCATTGTCATTTTGAATTATTGTGATACATCTTTATTTCATTACGTCCGCACAGATTGACGGATGGTTTTCTTTCGTTCCATGTTGAAAGCTCAAAAGCCGGAATGATTGTTTCCTTTCTGCAAAGACAGCTTGTTTTCTTTGCAGACAGTTTGCTTTCCCGATTGAATGACTGTTTCCTTTCAATCATTCCATCCGGTTTGCTTTCTTGAAAGATTGCAATCTTGAAATCTTGTTTTCAGGTTTTCAAAACCGTTTTCTTTCCGCACGCTTTTCAAGCTATATTTCCATCCATATTGCTTTCTTTCTTAAATCCGGGACAAATAAACATAGAAAAACAACCCGTTTCGAGATGTGTCCTCAAATGTCCCCGTTTGTCCTCATTTGTCCTATAACCCGCTATTTCACAGCATTTTTAATACCCGTTACTTTGCAACCGAAAGGTATCGGTCAGGCTAACCAAGCCCCCGCCGCCGGGAGCGTTCCAATATCCGCTAACCCCAATCCATCGGTAGATGGATTTTTATTTGCACTGGCAAATAGCAAGGTGTGTTCTGCGCTGCTTGAAATTCTTTCAGCAGCTTTGAACGCCTTGCCCGGACGAAGCCGGGATAGGGTCACTCCAAAGTCGTAACCCTTTAAAAAAAATGTAGCATGAAACAGAAAAATGAAAATGCGCCCCGTCCGGGTGGCGCAGGACGAAAGCCCAAAGCAGACCCGGCTGTGTTCCGGTACTCTATCAGCTTCAATGCCATAGACCACGCCCGCTTTTTGGCATTGTTCGACCAATCCGGTATGCGCACCAAAGCGCATTTTATCACCGCCCGCATCTTCGGTGAGCCGTTCAAAGTGATTAAAATCGACAAGGCGGCAGTAGAATATTATACCCGGCTGACCGCTTTATATTCCCAGTACAGGGGTATTGCCGTGAATTATAATCAGGTGGTAAAGGCTCTCCATACCAATTTTTCAGAGAAGAAAGCACTCGCATTTCTCTATAAACTGGAAAAGGCAACGATGGAACTTGCCGACCTGAACCGCCAAATTATTGACCTGACCCGTGAATTTGAAACAAGATGGTTGCAAAGATAAGCGTAGGCAGTTCCCTGTTCGGTGCGCTTTCCTACAACCAAAACAAGGTGGATGAACAGCAGGGAAAGGTACTTTTAAGTAACCGTATGTTTGAAAGCGAGGACGGAAATTTCAGCATCCGGCGATGTATGGAATGTTTCGATATGCACCTGCCCGCAGACCTGAAAACGGAAAAACCGATTATCCATATCTCCCTGAACCCGCACCCGGACGATGTGCTTTCAGACAGCCAGCTTGCGGACATCGCCAAAGAATATATGGATAAGTTAGGGTACGGCAACCAGCCCTATATGGTGTATAAGCACGAAGATATTGCAAGGCATCACATCCATATCGTTTCCATCCGGGTGGATGATACGGGTAAGAAGATAAACGACAAGTTCGAGCATATCCGCAGCAAGCAAATTACCCGTGAACTGGAACAGAAGTACGGGCTGCATCCGGCAGAGAAGAAACAGGCAGCCGACCGCCCCGAACTTAAAAAGGTGGATTACCGGGCAGGGGACGTAAAGCACCAGTTATCCAATACGGTGAAAGCACTTGCCAGCAGTTACCGTTTCCAAAGTTTCACGGAATACAAAGCGTTGCTATCTATATATAATGTACAGGCGGAGGAAGTGAAAGGGGAAGCGAACGGCAAACCCTATAACGGTATTGTCTATTCAGCGACCAATGACAAGGGAGAAAAGCAGGGAAACCCGTTCAAATCTTCTTCTTTGGGTAAGTCGGTAGGTTACGAAGCCATCCAGCGACACATCAAGAAATCCACAAAGGACATTCAGGACAAGAACTTGAAAGAGCGTACACGCCGGACGGTTGCCGCAGTGATGAAATCCGCCCATAACCGTAAGGAACTGGAACAAGAACTGAAAGCGAAAGGCATAGATGTTCTTTTCCGGCAGAACGATACAGGCAGGATATACGGTGTAACATTCATCGACCACGAAAACCGTACCGTCCTGAACGGTTCACGGTTGGGAAAGGACTTTTCCGCCAATGTGTTCAATGACCTGTTTTCCGGCTCCCGTACTTTGACGGGAAACAGCAAACAGGAAACGCAGGAACACACGCCGGAATTTAACCCGACCGGACACCTTGAAAATACAGGCAATACCGTTGCCGGACTGTTCAGTCTGTTATCCGGCGGGGACGATGCGCCACCCGACAACAGCCAAGTTCCGCCACCCAAGAAGAAAAAGAAGAAGAAACAAAGACGTATTTAATAACTATAAAATTTCAATTATGCAGAATGAAGATGATTTAAGAGGACTTGCAAAGGTCATGGACTTTATGCGGGCAATCAGTATTTTATTTGTAGTGATAAACATCTACTGGTTTTGTTACCAGTCGTTCCGGGAATGGGGTATCAATATCGGGGTAGTCGATAAAATCCTGTTGAACTTCCAGCGTACCGCCGGGCTGTTCTCCAATATCCTGTACACCAAACTCTTTTCAGTGGTATTCCTTGCGCTTTCCTGTTTGGGTACAAAGGGAGTGAAAGAGGAAAAAATCACATGGAACAAGATTTATGTGTTCCTGACTATCGGTTTTATCCTGTTTTTCCTGAACTGGTGGTTGCTGGCTCTGCCCTTGCCACTGGCGGCAAACACGGCATTGTATATCTTTACCATGACAGCCGGGTATCTTTCCCTTTTGGCTGCCGGAGTATGGATTTCACGTTTGCTGAAAAACAACCTGATGGATGATGTGTTTAATTTGGAGAATGAAAGTTTCGCACAGGAAACACGCCTGATAGAAAACGAATATTCTATCAACCTGCCGACACGGTTCTACTACAAGAAGAAATGGAATGATGGGTGGATAAACGTTGTAAACCCGTTTAGGGCAAGCATGGTTTTAGGCACACCCGGTTCGGGAAAATCGTATGCGATAGTCAATAATTACATCAAACAGCAAATCGAAAAAGGTTTTGCTGTTTATATTTATGACTATAAATTCCCCGACCTTTCGGAGATAGCATATAATCACCTAATCAACCATTTAGACGGGTATAAGGTACAGCCTAAATTCTACATGATTAACTTTGACGACCCACGTAAAAGTCACCGATGCAACCCGATAAATCCGGCATTTATGACGGACATATCGGACGCATACGAAGCCAGTTATACAATCATGTTAAATTTGAACCGCAGTTGGATAACCAAGCAGGGAGATTTCTTTGTGGAAAGCCCGATTATCCTGCTGGCTTCTATAATATGGTTTTTGAAAATCTATCAGGGTGGCAAGTATTGTACATTTCCGCACGCCATTGAATTTTTGAACAAGAAATATGCCGATACATTTACTATTTTAACCAGCTATCCCGAACTGGAAAACTATCTTTCACCGTTCATGGACGCATGGGAAAGTAATGCGCAAGACCAGCTTCAAGGGCAGCTTGCAAGTGCTAAAATCCCACTTTCAAGGATGATTTCACCCGCCCTGTATTGGGTAATGACAGGGGATGATTTTTCACTGGATATAAACAACCCGGAAGAACCTAAGATTTTGGTAGTAGGCAATAATCCCGACCGTCAGAATATCTATTCCTGTGCTTTGGGTCTATATAATTCCCGCATCGTGAAGCTGATAAACAAGAAGCACCAACTGAAAAGTTCCGTAATCATTGACGAACTACCGACCATCTATTTTCGGGGACTGGATAACCTGATAGCAACGGCACGAAGCAACAAAGTAGCGGTCTGTTTGGGCTTTCAGGATTTCAGCCAGTTACGCCGGGATTATGGGGATAAGGAAAGTCGTGTAATCGAAAATACAGTAGGTAATATCTTTTCCGGTCAGGTGGTTTCCGAAACGGCAAAAACGCTTTCAGACCGTTTCGGAAAGGTCTTACAAAAACGCCAAAGCATGACTATCAACCGGAATGATAAATCAACCTCTATCAGTACGCAGATGGATAGTTTGATACCACCCAGTAAAATATCCAATTTAACACAGGGTATGTTCGTGGGTGCAGTCAGTGATAATTTCGATGAAAGGATAGAGCAGAAAATATTCCATGCGGAAATTGTGGTGGATAATGATAAGGTGAAACGGGAAACAGCCAATTACAAGAAGCTGCCCCAAATTATAGATTTCAGGGACAAGGACGGGAACGACCGGATGCAAGAAGAAATACAGGCAAATTATAACCGGGTCAAGCAGGAAGTCCAGCAGATTGTCACGGATGAAATGGAACGGATAAAGAATGACCCCAATTTGCAGCACTTGATAAAGGAAGAATAGAATTTATATAAAAATATTATCTTATATTTTGGCACTATGAAACTTATGCTGAATAATAACTTTATTATTTAATATAACAAAACTATTATTCAGCGTAAGTTTAGTATTTACTGACATTGATACTATTGAAATATTTGCTCTTTGAAAATCCGTCCTCTTTCAACACGTGCAGCCCGATTATTCGTACCTGTATACATATATGAATAGTATATGCCAAAATCATTGCTCCTATTTCCTTTGTTTTGAACAATATTACTTTCGAAATCCAATAGCTTATCTTTGAAATTGGCAGGAATATTTTCCGCCCATAATAATTCCATTAAAAGAGTGAAAAAATTTGATTTCCTAAACCAAATAGAATCATCAGGTAAATTCAAATCTCGTATAAATTCTATCTTTGAAACAAAATTATTTTTTATGATTTCTTTATTGGCATAGTTATCATTGTATCGTATTATATTATCTTCTGTATTTTTGTTACCTACAAAATATCCACCTTCTTCGTAGGTTGCCATTGATAACAAAATAAAATTAAGGTCTCCCATTCGAGATACTTCAATATCATTAAATACAGGTAGGTCTTCTACGGCAGAAGCATCTAAAATTTCTTTTGCTGTAGAAATAAATTCACCATCGTAGACCGCATTTTGAATTTCAATTTGCTCTAAATTAAACTTTGTTTGATTTATTCTTTTGAAGACTTCTTTTATTATGTTGGACTCTATATCCTGTAAATCTCTAATTACAACGTTATAATTTAAAAACTCTTCTTTTTCTTTTGTCCCTAAGTCCTTGTATTTAGGAATAGACTTGCCAAAATCATTGTTATTCTCGTCTAAATATTGCATAATTGTTGTTAGTCGCTGTTGTCCATCAACTACAACTTGCTGACTTTGCAATGTCTCGACATCTATACCTGATTGGGCAATATAGATTTCGGGAAATGGGTATCCAGACAGAATTGTATCTATAAATGCTTCTTTATGTGATGGATTCCATACTAATTTTCTTTGAAACTCAGGTTGTAAAATTAGCTCACCTCTTCGTATCATACCTACAAGGTCTGATATTTTCTTATTACTGGGACTTGATGGTAATTGCTTTGCCATAATTATTTTTTTTCTGAAAATACTTTGTATAATGATTCTGCATAATACTTTTCTAAATAAGAATAGTTCTTAAATAGTCCACCTGCTACAGGATAATTACCGACTGAACTCTTTCCATTAGAAATCGAACGGAAATAGCTGAACCAGTCTTCCTTTATTGTTTCATTCTGTATAGATACAGGCAACTTATCCGGACGCATCCAACCTTTTATCATATATTTTAGAAACTCAGAATATTGATTACGTTGGATAGTGTTAGGATTGACTAAGCCTTTTTCCATTTCATATTGATAATTGCATATTTTAGAATAAAAATGTTCAAATAAATGTTCATTCACCAAAACAACATCTATGTCTGAATTAAGAGAAAATAGACTATCTTTATGATAGCTGAAACCTAACTTTGCAGAGCCGACTATAAAAACTTCGTGAAAACCAATATTGAAATTTTGGGCAATATTGGCTCTAAAATCAAAATAATCATTTTCTCTTCCATCAAAAACAGAGGGTATTCCGTGTAATATATATTTTCGTACAATCTGCAAATAGTCAAATTCTGTATTTGCAGATTTTGCAATTTCTATAAAACAATCTCTATCCATGTGCTGCGCTTATAAATTAGTAGCTAAGATAGATATTTTTTGCTGTTTTTTGCAATGTGATTTGTTTTTTTGTAATTTATTAAACATTAGACAAATAAAGCCAAACGAGGACTAATGATGCCACCCGTTCCCAAATCCTTAAATATACTCTATTTCATCCTTACTTTTACTTCCGAAAATTTTATTTATTCACTAAAATTCAAAAAGTTATGGATGTAAACACAGCCAACCAATCCACCAGTGACGAGCAGATGATGGATATTCTTCTTGTACTGGATAAGGAGAAAAAGACAATCAGCGCAGTAAAAGGCGTGGATGAAAACGGGGAACTTCAAACCGTATCACCGGAGAACAACAGCGAACTACTGAAATTCGACCGTCACGGTGATTTCTTTTCCAACTTCTTTTCCAACATGATGAACCAGTTGAAGAACCCGACCCGCTTCAACTTCTTCAAAATCCCGAAGTTGGAACTTCCCAAAATTGAGCCGATAATCAGGGATAACTTCAACAACCCTACACCGGAAAATGAAGCGAACATAGAGCGTTACCGGGTGACACCTGAAACCGTAAAGCAGGAAGTGAAGAAAGAACAGCAGGAAACTCAAAACGGGCAGCAGCCAGCCAAAGAAGCGGGAGCAACGGCACAAGCACCGCAGCAAGCCGACAAAAGCAAGTATGTGATTGACCCGGATAAAGTGGACTGGGAAGCCTTGAAGAATTTTGGTCTATCCAAAGAACAGCTTGAAAAGGCAAAGGCTTTAGAACCCATGTTAAGGGGCTATAAGTCACCCGGAGCGTTCACCATTTCGGGAAACTACAATTCCGCCATTATGAAGATGGACGCACGCCTATCTTTCCGGCACGACAAAGACGGGAATGTCGTTTTGGCTATACACGGCATCCGACAAAAGCCGGAACTTGAACGCCCGTTTTTCGGACATGAATTTTCCAAAGAGGACAAAGCCAATCTTCTTGAAACTGGCAATATGGGACGGATAGTGAACCTGAAAAACTATATCACGGGAGAAATGATACCCTCTTTCGTCAGTGTGGATAAAGTAACAAACGAACTGGTTTCCATGCGTGCAAGCAGCGTCCAAATCCCTGATGAAATAAAGGGTGTCAAACTGAACAAGGAACAAAAGGAAGCCTTACGGGAGGGAAAAGGAGTGTTCCTTGAAAATATGATTTCCAACCGTAAAACCCCCTTTTCCGCAACCGTTCAGGTCAATGCGGACAAGAAAAGTCTGGAATTCATCTATTCCAATGCCAAACAGTCACAGGAGCAACGGCAGAAACAGGAACTGCAAAACAACCTTGTCACCAGTGACGGTGTAACCATTCCCAAAAGCATTTCAGGAATAGAGCTATCCCGCCAGCAACAGCAGGATTTAGTCAATGACAAGACCATCTTTGTTGCCGGGCTGAAAGACCGGAGAGGGGTCGAATACGATGCTTACATTCAGGTGAACCATGATAAGAAGAAGTTAGGCTTTTACAGTGACAACCCCAGCTTTGACCGTTCCGCTGTGAAAGAAATTACCCCCGCCAGCAAGAACCGCACACAGATAGCGGTCAATTCGGAGGGCAAGACTAACGAAGCCACCAAGAAAGTGAAAGAACCTTTGAAAAAGGGTCAGGACAAGCCCACTGAAAAACAAAAGACCAAGCAGGATAAAAAGGAGAAGCAGGAGCAGACGGACAAACCCAAACAAAGCAGGGGACGCAAAAGATGATAGCAGTATTAATCCTTATCCCGGTTGTCGGTTTCACCCTGTTTGCCCTTGTCTGTTTCAAAGCGGACTGGAAAACCATAGACGAGCAGAACCGACAATTCTATGTAGATGGCTATCACATCTGCTATGACCGGAAAATCCTAAGACAAAAAGAAGTAGAACAATTAAAATCGAAATTAGAATGATTGCAGTAATCGGAGAAAAACCAAGCGTGGCAAGGGACATTGCCCGCATTTTAGGAGCGAATGAAAAACAGGATGGCTACCTTTCGGGTAACGGGTATCTCGTTACATGGGCTTTCGGGCATCTTGTAGGTTTGGCAATGCCGGAAGCATACGGCATACAGAGTTTCCGCCGGGAAAGCCTGCCTATTATCCCGGAGAATTTTCAACTTACACCCCGGCAAGTGAAAGCGGAAAAAGGGTACAAGGCAGACCCCGGCGCATTGAAGCAACTAAAGGTAATCAAAGAGGTATTCAGCCAGTCGGACAAGATTATAGTCGCCACCGATGCAGGGAGAGAGGGAGAACTTATCTTTCGCTACATCTACCAGTATATCGGATGCAATAGGCCTTTCGTCCGCTTATGGATAAGCAGTCTTACGGACAAGGCAATCCGTGAGGGACTGCAAAACCTGAAAGATGGTAGCCTGTATGATAACCTTTTCCTTTCTGCACAGGCACGCAGCGAAGCTGATTATTTGATAGGCATTAATGGTACACAGGCTTTAAGCGTGGCAGCCGGACAAGGCATTTTTTCTTTGGGACGGGTACAGTCGCCCACGTTGGCAATGATATGTACCCGCTTTTTGGAGAACAAGAACTTTGTCCCGCAAAAATATTGGCAACTGAAATTACAGACAACTAAGGACAATGTAGCTTTTACGGCACTATCCACAGAAAAGTACGATAAGCAGCAGCCCGCCATCGACACGCTGCAAAGGATAAAGGAAGCAGAAATGGTACAGGTAAAAACCGTAGAACGTAAGGAAGTGAACCAAGAACCGCCCTTGCTCTATGACTTGACTTCACTTCAAAAAGAAGCAAATACCAAACTAAATTTTTCCGCAGACAAAACCCTATCCATTGCACAAAAGTTATACGAGGGTAAACTAATCAGCTACCCCCGAACCGGAAGCCGTTATATCTCGCAGGACGTGTTCGAGGAAATCCCGGAACGTCTTATTAATTTGGAGCAGTACGCCCGCTTTGCCGGGTATGCTGCCGGGATGAAAGGCAAAGCCTTAAATTCCTGTTCTGTGAACGATGGCAAGGTAACAGACCACCACGCCCTGATAGTAACGGAAAACCTGCCCGACAAGATGGAAGCTGACGAACAGGTAATCTATGAACTGATAGCCGGACGGATGTTGGAAGCCTTTTCTGAAAAATGCGTCAAGGACGTTACCAGTGTAACGCTGGAATGTGCAGGGTCGCTTTTCACGGTCAAAGGGTCTGTAATCAAGTCCCCCGGATGGCGTGCCGTATTCGGCGAGAAAGAGGACGGGGAAGATAACGCCACTTTGCCAGCCATGCAGGACGGAGATAGTTTACCGCTTTCCGATATTGAATTACTGGAGAAACAGACCAAGCCCAAGCCGTTGCATACGGAAAGCAGTTTGCTTTCTTCAATGGAAACGGCGGGTAAGGAACTGGAAAACGCAGAACTGAAAGCCAGCATGAAAGATACGGGTATCGGCACGCCCGCAACACGGGCAGCCATCATCGAAACGCTGTTTTCCCGCCAGTATATCGTCCGGGAGAAAAAGAACCTTGTCCCGACCGAAAAGGGGCTTGCCGTTTACAACATCATCCGGGACAAGAAGATAGCAGACGTTGAAATGACGGGAATGTGGGAAAACACGCTTGCCAAAATAGAAAGCGGGGAAATGAACCCCGACACGTTCCGCAAAGGCATCGAAGTATATGCACGGCAAATCACGGCTGAACTTTTGGACGTTCAGCTTTTTTTCGCTTCGGGTAGTGGTTGCATTTGCCCCAAATGCAAGACCGGACGCATCCTTTTTTATCCGAAAGTCGCCAAATGTTCCAATGTGGATTGTTCCGTTACCATCTTCCGCAACAAGAGCGACAAGCAACTGACGGACAAACAGATTACCGAACTGGTGACTACCGGGAAAACCGGACTAATCAAAGGATTCAAGAACAGGGACGGTAAAGTCTTTGACGCTTCACTTGCCTTTGACGGGCAGTTCAATGTTACTTTCGTGTTTCCTGAAAAGAAAGGCAAACCGAAGAAGTAAAACGAAAATCGCTATATTTGCCACAGAAAGTTTCATTATAGATAGATTATAATTGAAATTTTTGTGGTTGAAGCACCCGGAGGGACACCGGGTGCTTTTTATAAATCTTCTCTACATCACCCTATAAATATACCATTCCCATCTTTTTTTATTTTTTTTTCGCACGTAACTATCTGATACGCAAAAATAGTTACCCCTTTGTAACTGCCTAACATTTAAGTAACTTCTTTTTTTATACTAAGTATATTTATAACTTTGCCATCGAAAAAGAAACTAAATAACAGTTGATATTCTACTGTTTTTGGTCATTGTTTACATAAATAAAAAGAGAAATAATTATGCATTACACAGGAACTATTTGGAGACCGCCTTATGAGGCATACTCCCTTTTAATTCAAGTTACAGCAGGATGTACTCACCATTCATGCAAGTTCTGTACTCTTTATGAAGACTTGCCTTTCAAGTTTCGAATGTCACCGTTCGAAGAAGTTAAATCAGATTTGAAAGAAGCTAATTACTACTATAAAGATGCAGACAGAGTATTCTTTACAGGGGCTAATCCTTTTGTACTTAGTGTGGATAAGCTCAAAACATTGGCGAAGATGGTACATGAATATTTTCCAAACTGTCAGAGCATCGGTTGTTTTGCAAGAATAACTGATGTTAGCCAGAAATCCGTCAAAGACTTGCAAGAGTTGAAAGACCTCGGTTATGATGGAATTACGTTTGGAATTGAAACGGGAGATGATGAAGCACTTGTTTTTATGAAAAAGGGATATTTGTCTAAAGATATTATTGAACAATGCAAAAAGTTAGAAGAGGTGGATATGAGCTATAATTTCTTTTACTTGACAGGTATTTCCGGTTCAGGGAGAGGGGAAATTGGCGCAAAGGCAACTGCGGAAATCTTCAACCAGCTTCACCCACAAATCATAGATGCTTCCATGCTAACCATCTATCCAACCTCTCAGCTATTTCAAGAAATTCAAGCAGGAAATTGGAAAGAGGAAACAGAGATTGAAAAATTGCAGGAGCTAAAAACACTGATTCAGAGCTTGACGGTAAATGCAAGGTTTGCTACTGATGGAGCTTCTAACTTAATCCAAGTCCGTGGTAACTTAAAAACAGATAAGCAAAAGATGGTTCATTTTTTGGAACAACAAATCCATAATCAAGATGAATCTTATTTGCGGCAATACCGTGAGAACTTGCCTCATTTATGAAAAAGGGTGTTAGAATAATCGTTCAAAATATTCAACGGTATGACGACTATACGGATAAAATAGTAACTAATGCCATTGGAAACTATTCACGTTCCGGTAGTAGTCATTCTGTTTTATACCGAGAATTATGTGCAGGAGGACATGTTGTTGAAAACCGACTAATAATCAACCCGGAAAAAGCTAATTTATATCGTACAGGGTCGATTTTTACTGAAATGTCTTTCCTGAATGGGGAATTAACGGAATCGGATTATATCACCGCTGATGGAGATATTAATATAAAAGTAAGGACATTGCTTTATCAGCTTAAAATATATGATGACCGCATTCGTGTTGAATTGAATTATGATTTATTTCTTAATGACAAGTTTACGTCTAATAATGCTCTTATTATAAGTATTAGAGATATTGCATAAAAGAATAATGTTATGAAAATAAGAATCGTAGATTTATTAAAATCAGATATTTATGGAATTGATGTCTATGTGAGAGGTTGGGTTCGTACGCATCGGCAGAGTAAAAATATAAGCTTTATTGCTTTAAATGATGGCTCTACTGTACACAATCTTCAAATTGTGATTGAACATGCAAAGTTTGAAAAGAATATGCTAAAGACTATTACTACAGGAAGTGCAATCGGTATAAAGGGCAAATTTATCCGGTCTGCCGGAGGTAAACAACAAGTAGAAGTAATAGCCGAGAATATTGCAGTATATGGAGTAGCAGCCCCGCAGGAATACCCCTTACAGAAAAAGGAACATTCTTTAGAGTACCTACGAGAAATAGCTCATTTACGCTTGCGCACAAATACTTTTGGTGCAATATTTCGTATGCGCCATAATATGGCTTTTGCCATACATCGTTATTTCAATGAAAGAGGATTCTTCTATTTCAATACTCCTATAATAACAACATCTGATAGTGAGGGAGCAGGAGAACTCTTTGAAGTCAAAACGGAATTAAAAGATGATTTTTTCGGTTCCCCAGCCAATTTAACAGTTTCGGGACAATTAGAGGGCGAGCTTGGTGCGTTAGCATTGGGGGCAATTTACACCTTTAGCCCGACCTTTAGGGCAGAAAATTCAAATACATTCCGTCATCTTTCCGAATTTTGGATGATTGAACCGGAAGTTGCCTTTAATGATATTAACGACAATATGGATTTGGCAGAGGACTTTTTGAAATATCTAATCCGTTATGCACTTGAAAATTGCGAAAGTGATTTAGCTTTTTTAAATGACAACGTAGATAATGGTTTAATGGATAAATTACATTTCGTTGCAAATAATGAATTTATGCGTTTGCCTTATTCTAAAGCTATAGAGATTTTACAAGAATCCGGGCGTCAATTTGATTACCCTGTAAAACCGGGAATTGATTTATGTGCTGAACATGAACGTCATTTGGTGGAAGAATATTTTCGCCGCCCTGTGATTGTTACAGATTATCCTAAAGAGATAAAAGCATTCTATATGAAACAAAATGAAGATGGGAAAACAGTTCGTGCAATGGATGTATTATTTCCGAAAATTGGGGAAATCATAGGAGGTTCTGAACGGGAAGCCGATTATACAAAATTATTGCAGCGAATGAAAGAATTGAATATGAATACCGAAAAACTGTGGTGGTATCTTGAATCACGCAAATTTGGCACTGTTCCCCATTCAGGCTTTGGATTGGGTTTTGAACGGTTGATGCTGTTTATTACAGGCATGACAAACATTCGGGATGTTATTCCGTTTCCACGTACACCCCGAAATGCAAATTTCTGATTATAACGAAATTCAATCATGCAAGATTATATCAATGAAATATTGCATCGAATAAATGAAGAAATGGAGTTGCTTGGCATTGATGAAAATGTCTGCGTGGAGGATGCTTTGCATATGATAGATGTCATACGACCTTTATTCGATAACTTGCGGAGCATGACTGTAAAATATGAATTTCAGAACGAAGATGAAGAAATTCATTTCTTTAAAGATATAAAGCCTGACATTCTTAGTCGGTATTTATACTTTTACAAAATAACAAGAATTGAGATGAAACGTCCGATTGGCAGTGATGATGTACAACGAGAGTATCTTCATTGCCAATTGGATAATTTAAAATATTTCTTTGACCAAAATCTTGATTTCTACCAATATTATCGTTCGAAAGCAACCCACTTAGATTCTTATTACTTTGTTCGGTATAAAGCGAATTTTAGATTGTGTGTTGATAGCGCATTTTTAGATAAAGACCCAGCCTTTTCTACTGGATATGATTACAAAGTAGCTAAAATTTTGTCGAATGAAATGCTACGAATATATCTCAATAGACAATTACAATTGTTAGACAGGAAAATGCAAATATCTAAAATACGAGCGGCACTTTCTGACTTTAATCTGAAATGGACTGGCTCTAAATCAGATGCAGTAGAGTTTGGATATGGACTTGTTGCTATTGCAACACTCAATAATGGAAATGTGACAATAAAAGAAATCATGGCTTTCATTGAAGCAGCTTTTGATATAGATTTAGGAGATTATTATCGAACATATCTAACTCTCAAAAACAGAAAGAAAAATCGAACTGCCTTTTTTACATCAGTAATCGAACAACTGTTAAAGCGAATGGAATCGGACGAATTGTAATAAAGATATTTAGTCCACATAAAAACTACCAAGTAATTACCAACTTGGTAGTTTTTGTTTTTATACGATTTAGATATGAAATGCGGCATTTTCGGGTAATAACACCCTGCTTTTGCTACTGAAAAAGAGAAAAATAAATATTCACCAACTTGGTTATACCTTGTAATTTTTATCTTTTGAAACCCGCCATCTTTGCAGCAAATCAATTAGTTAGCGAAATGGAGATAATAACATTTGAGTCAAAAGCCTATAAGGAATTAGACAACAAGATTACCGCTATTGCCGATTATATATTTAATCACACAGAAGCGGAAAGTACCAATGAGGATGAAATTTGGGTGGATAGTTACGAGGTCTGCACATTTCTAAAAATCAGTGACCGGACATTACAACGCTTGCGGACAGCCGGGACTGTCACTTATTCCAATATCAAGGGACATTATTTCTACAAGATTGGAGAAATAAAACGATTATTGGAAGAACGCCTGATTAAACGAGATAAGGACAGTATTAACGACCTGATAACCAACCACCAGTTATATGTTAAGGAAAGAAGAAATATTAGAAAGGACAAATAATGGGTTATCCGTGTTCAAGCATTACATATCCGGTAATTGGCGGATAGGACGCAATTTTTTAAACCCGCTTTATGAGGATAACAAAGCGTCCTGTAACATCTATTTCGACCGCCGAAGTGGTATCTATAAGATGAAAGATTTCGGCAACGACAGTTATAGCGGTGATTGTTTCTTTTTCGTGGGACAACTTAAAGGGCTGGACTGTAACAATTCAATGGATTTTGTGGAGATACTGGAAACCATAGACCGGGATTTAGGATTGGGACTGGTAACAGGTAATCCGATACCAGTTACCCGTACTTCTTCCCATATAGTAAATGATATGCCGGAAGAAACACCTGAAAAGGAAAGCAAACCCTACCAGTTCAGGGAACAGAAATTTCCGCTTGCTGAATTGATGTACTGGCAGCAGTATGGTATCACACCGGAAGTATTGGAACTTTATAAGGTGTGTTCCTTACGGGACTTTCAGAGCGTAACAGCGGATGGAACACCGTTCACTTATACTTCATCCGTAACAGAACCGATGTACGGGTATAAGAACAAACGGTACATAAAACTGTACCGTCCGTTCTCGAAAGCCCGTTTCCTCTATGGTGGCAATTTCGGGGAAAACTATTGTTTCGGATTAGAGCAGCTACCCGCAAAGGGTGATACACTGTTTATCACAGGCGGAGAAAAGGATGTCATGTCATTGGCGGCACATGGTTTTCATGCTATCTGCTTCAACAGTGAAACGGTGATTATTCCGCCTACGCTGATTTATAAATTGACGTTCCGTTTTAAGCATATCATCTTATTATATGATACTGACAAGACGGGAAAGGAAAGCGCACGCAAACAGGAAAAGCAGTTGGAAGAATTTGGAATAAGACGGTTACTTCTACCGCTTCCTGGAACAAAAGAGGAAAAAGATATTTCCGATTATTTTAAGGCAGGAAATACCCGTGAAGATTTCCTGAAATTGTTTATCGAATTTTTAGATAACCTATATAGTGATACATTGATTATGCTTAAATCGTGCGAAATAGACTTTAATAATCCCCCGGCAAAAGCGCAAGTAATAATTTCTGCCGGGGATGTTCCATTGGGAACACAAGGAAACCTGTTTGGTATTACAGGCGGCGAGGGAACAGGAAAGAGTAATTATATAGCTGCCATGTTAGCGGGCTGTATCTGCCAACCGGATAAGGAAATAGATACGCTCGGCATACAGATAGCTGCCAACAGTAAACACAAAGCGGTATTACTCTATGATACGGAACAGTCCGAAGTGCAACTGTTCAAAAATGTAAGTAACCTGCTGACACGTGCTAAGCAACCGAACAAACCGGAAGAACTGAAAGTATTCTGCCTGACGGGTATGTCCCGTAAAGAACGCCTGCACGCTATCGTACAAAGTATGGATAAATTCTATTACCAGTATGGCGGCATCCAGTTGGTAGTTATTGACGGCATCGCCGACCTTGTAAAGAGTGCCAATGATGAAGTGGAAAGTGTGGCAGTGATAGATGAACTATACCGACTGGCAGGAATTTATAATACCTGTATTCTCTGCGTGCTGCATTTTGTACCCAATGGATTGAAGCTGCGGGGGCATTTAGGTTCGGAATTACAACGTAAGGCGGCAACTATCCTTTCCATCGAAAAGGACGAAGAACCCACACAATCTGTGGTAAAAGCCCTGAAAGTAAGGGATGGTAGCCCGCTGGATGTCCCTTTAATGCTCTTTTCGTGGGATAAAACAGCCGGAATGCACCTTTACAAAGGAGAAAAGCCACGAGAGGAAAAAGAGAAACGCAAAGAAAAGGAACTGGTCGGGGTTGCCCGTGACGTGTTTGGCAGACAGGAACATATAACCTATATAGATTTGTGCGAGCAGATACAACAGATTTTGGATGTCAAGGAACGGACAGCTAAAAGTTATATCCGCTTTATGCGGGAACGAGACATTATCATCAAAGACCCGTCCAACCAAAGTTATTTTATGATTGGTTTAATTTAATCAGACAGCCTTATGTATATAGACAGAGAAGATTTTACCGCATGGATGGAACGTATCATGGATAGGTTCGATATGCAGGACAAGAAGATAGACAAAGTTATAAAAGGTCGTAACTGTTTGGATGGGGAAGAACTGCTGGATAATCAGGACTTGTGCCTGCTGTTAAAAGTAGCCCCCCGAACACTGACCCGTTACCGGAAAAAGGGAATACTCCCTTTCCTTATGCTGGATGGCAGGTGTTATTACCGTGCAACGGACGTACACAAGTTAATTCGGGAGAAAACCGATTAATTTTTTCTTTTCTAATGGTTTTCAATCCTGTTTTGTCGTAAGATAAGGCAGGATTTCTTGTTTTGTATATAGGAGTTTTCAGGGATTTGGCTAACTTTGCAAAAGTTACATAGAAGATAATGGCGATTGAACAGTAACCTGTGATGTTGCCTTTATATATATCATATTCGTTCGCCGAATATCTCACTACGAAAACTGGCACTTTTCAAAATGACGAGATTTTCAGCGCAATGTCTATGCTATGTTTTAACATAGCGTGGGCTTGCCTGTTTCGTCATTTAGGTATGCCAGTACCTCGTAGTGGAGCAGTGTGAGTTCACGCTTCTTTTTTGAGATACTGGTGGACAGTTTGAATAAAGATTATAAACGGGTCACCCGTAAAAATATAAACTGTTTAATGCCTAACAATATGAAACAAATTAAAGCGCATATCGCTGTGTCTCTCGATGGTTTTATCGCAACATCGGACAATGAACTGGACTGGATTACTTCAAATGTAAAATCGCTTATTGGAAAAGAATACGAAACGGCTACTTGCTTGCTGATGGGAGCTAATACTTATACCTATTTATTTGAGCATTGGGGTGGATGGTTATATAAAAGTAAACGTACTTTTGTAGTTTCCCACCACGATGCAAATGTTACGCCGGATTGTGGAGTGGAATTTCTTATAGATGCTCCACTTCGGAAAGTACATGAAATGAAAAGTGATAATGATATGCTGTTAGTCGGTGGTGGTAAACTTTTGACTACACTTATTCAAGCGGGACTGTTGGATAGTCTGACCCTTTACACTATTCCTGTTATGCTTGGTAAAGGTATCAGTTTCATAGGTGAAACTTTTGGCTCAAATTGGTATTTGGAGAGTTCTAAAATTATAGATAACAATATTTTGTTATCCTCATATAAATATGTGAATGCAAGATGATAAAAAGGGAGAGTATAGAACATTGAAGTTCTATACTTTCTTCTGTTTTTCCGTTTTTTGACGGTGTTCTAAAATTTCATCGGAATGTTCCAAAGCCCATTGAATAATACCATCTAAGGGCGACATTAAACTTTTTCCAAGCGATGTAAGACTGTATTCCACTTTTGGTGGTATTTCCGGGTACAGTTTACGATTCACTAACTTATCGGCTTCTAATTTCTTTAATGCTGTAGCCAGCATCTTTTGTGACACATTCGGAGTGTTTCTTAATAGCTCATTGAAGCGCAAGGTTCCCTTCTGATGCAGAAGAAACAATATGCGTAACGACCATTTATCACCGAAACGGTCAATTATTCCACAGGCAGGACAAATAGCTTCTCTATAATGAGTATCATCCATCTTTTTTTCTTATTTAATTCATTATCAATCAATAATAGTTACCTCTACGTTACTATCTTACTTAATGGTAAGTTCTTTTTTTATACTAAGTATCTTAGTAACTTTGTTCGCACAAAAGTAACTAAATATATTGAATATACAAAGTTTTCGGTCTTTCTAAATATTTAGCAAGGACTGAAACTTATAAAAATTAAGAGTATGGAAATAGAGAAAATGCACTTTGACGGTCAAATTTGGCGACCACCCTATGAAGCAAGTTCGCAACTGTTACAGGTAACAGCAGGATGTACATATCATAAATGCAAATTTTGTAGCCTGTATCATGGAACTAAGTTTAGATTATCCCCTGTTTCGGAAGTTGAATCAGACTTGAAAATAATTCAGGAATACCAGCCTAAGGCAAGACGTGTCTTTCTGACTGGTGCCAATCCTTTTGCTTTGAGCTATAACAGATTGTTGGATTTGGGGTTATTGATTCGGAAGTATCTCCCTTATTGCGAAACAATAGGAACATTTTCCCGCATAGCAGACATTAAATCGAAGAGTGTAGAAGAACTGAAGAACTTGCGTCATTTAAAGTTTGACAGTATTAGTATTGGCACGGAATCGGGAGATGATGAAACCTTGTCAAGAATGAATAAGGGTAATACGGCAGCAGATATATTGGAGCAGTGCAGAAAGCTGGAAGAAGCCAATATTCGTTATAATTTGGTTTATCTGACAGGGCTTGCGGGAAAGGGGAAAGGACAGCAGAATGCAATTCATACGGCTGAAATATTTAATCAGCTACATCCTTTTACTATAAACTTTGTTTCTTTGACCGTATTTCCCGAATCGGAACTTTATCAGGAAATACAAGAGGGTAAATTTATTGAGGCATCGGAGCGGGAACGTCTGTTGGAGTTGAGAACCTTTATTTCTGCCCTTAGCATAAGGACAACTTTATTGGGAAATACAGTTTCAAATACAATACCTTTTGTAGGTATGGTTCCCGATGATAAAGTCCGAATATTGAATGAACTGGATGCTGCAATCCGTCAAAGAAGTGAAATAGAATTAAAGCAGTATAGAAACGGCATAAGGTCATTATAAAAGCAGAGAGAAACGGGGGTAATTTCCCTGTTTCTCTCTTTCTATGGCATGATGACATTATAATATAGTTACTATCTCATCAATGCTTTTGCGGGCTGTTGGATTGTGCTTTGAATCCGCTGGATAACCTATAGGAATTATTGCAACCGGATGAATATTAGCAGATAATCCCAAGCTATGTTTGCATTCATCTATATCGAAATTGCAAACCCAACAAGTTCCTAACCCTTGTTCCGCTGCTGCCAAACAGATATGTTCCGTAGTGATAGCAGCATCAATATCTGCATGATTTTTATTATCATACTGACGTGTCCATGCAACCGAATCATTAGCACATACAATGATATATAAGGGGGCTTCCATAAACCATTTGGCAGGGTAAACCTTTTGCAGCTTTTTTTTCTGCAATTCACTTTGTATCACTATAAATTGCCACGGCTGTTTGTTTACGGCAGACGGTGCATACCGGGCGCATTCAAGAATATAATCCAACTTTTCTTTCTCTACTTCTTGGGAAGTATAGCTTCTTACGGAATAACGCTTTTTTGTTAATTCTAAAAAATCCATGATGTATAATATTAATTGAGTTAAAAAATAAATCGCTATGTCTTATAACTGTATTATTTGTCCTGTACTGATATAATTTATTTTTTCGTCAGCAATACCTTTCAATATTCCATAGGCTTCTTCACCAGTACAATGGCAAGTATAAAATGTTGTATTTCGGCATAAAAACGTATTTGCAATATCTTTAATTAGGTTTATGTTTTCGGTTCTTTTCTTCAATGGGTCATAAAGATGAAAACCTGATATGCAATATTTCATTTCCTGTTTTGCAATATCTTCGGCTCTATTTAGAATATTGACTATTCCATTGTGAGCACAACCGCTGAATAAAGTTTTATAATTGCTTTCGGTTATAATCAAATATTGTTCATGCTTAAATGTATCATGCTCATACGTCCCATTTTGTTTGACGAATAGACTATTGTTTGCTGTAGGTAAATAACGATATTCCTCTATATTGGAAAATATTTGCAATTCCTCATCTATTACATACTCATCCTCGATAAGAATAATTCTTGGATTATCTTTTAATTTTCTATCGAGACCAACGTACCATTTCATACCTAAGAAATTAGCATAATACTCCTCAAAAGCGTATCGACTAATGTATATATTCGCTTTGGTATTATTTTCTAAAAAATACTTCAAAGCTCCCCCGTGGTCATTGTGACCGTGAGAAATAATCACAGAATCAATATCCGTAATATCCACATCTAATTTGACTGCATTTTCCAAAAACAAATTATTTGAGCCTAAATCAAATAGTAGTTTATGCTTCTTTGTCTCAATATACAAGCATAGTCCGTGTTTACTTTTATAGTCTTTGGATATGCTTGTATTTTCAACCAATGCTATTACCCTCATTTCATTTGTTCTATTTTGAAACCAGCTTTGCTTATCAGTTCTACTATTTCACTTGCTGCCAACTTATCGGACGTTACAGTCAGGGGACGATTGGAATCGGACAAATCCAAATTCCATTCTTCTCTGTTCATTTTACCTTGCAATATTTCTTCTATTTTAGCAAGGCAGCCCATACATTTGGCATTTGTTTTAAAAGTCATTGTTTCCATTTTAATTGATTATTAAGTTATTCTTTTTCTTTTTAAACGCAAGCTGTTTAACACCACAGATACAGAACTGAATGCCATAGCCGCACTTGCCCACATTGGATTTAAAAGGAATCCGTTTACTGAATAAAATATGCCTGCCGCAATGGGAATACCAATCAAGTTATAAATAAATGCCCAAAACAAATTCTGATAAATTGTTTTTATCGTCAATTGTGACAGCCGGATGGTTTCCGGTATTTTCAGCAAATCGGATGAAAGAATGGTTGCCATTGCCGTATCTACAGCAATATCACTGCCTTGCCCCATTGCTATGCTTAAATCCGCTTGTGCTAAAGCCGCACTATCATTAATTCCGTCACCCACCATGCCTACTTTTTTCCCATTGGCTTGCAATTCTTTTATGAATTGAGCTTTCTCGTTCGGCAACACTCCGGCTTTATAATGGTTTATTCCTACCTTTCGAGATATTGCTTGTGCTGAAATTGCATTATCTCCTGTCAGCATATACACTTCAACACCCATTTCCTGTAGTTGTGATATGGCTTGTGCCGAAGTTTGTTTAATTTCATCGGTAAGGGCTATAGCTGCAATGGCTTGTGTGGAATCAGCAAACCATACCAATGTTTTAGCTTCCTGTGTCCATTTGTTTGCCAATTCCTGCAAATGACTGGCTATCGTAATATGGTTATCATTCAATAATGACAGGCTGCCTGCGTAATAAGTCTGACTGCCTACTACACCTTTTACACCTTTCCCCGGAACGTTTTCAAACTTATCAATGGAAATCTCTTTTTCATTCTGCAAAGTATTGACTACGGCATCCGAAAGAGGATGTTCCGATAGCTTCTCTAAACTGTACAGTATTTTTTGGCTATGTTCAAAGCCGTTTTCCCATAGGCTTTCAACGACTACCGGATGCCCTGCTGTGATAGTCCCTGTTTTATCAAGAATTATCGTATCTATCTTTTGGGCAATCTCCAAGCTTTGGGCATCTTTAATTAAAATCCCTTTTTCAGCACCTTTTCCAATGCCTACCATAATGGCAGTGGGAGTAGCCAAGCCTAATGCACAAGGGCAGGCAATTATCAATACAGTGACCATTGCCAACAATCCATTGGTGAAGCCGTTCGTTGGTGCTAAAAATATCCATGCAACAAAAGCTATAATTGAAATACTAATAATAGCCGGGACAAAGAATCGGGCTATTCTATCCACTAACTTTTGAACGGGAGCTTTGCTGCCTTGCGCATCCTGCACCATGCGGATGATTTGTGCCAGCATCGTGTCAGAACCTATCTTATCGGCAATAAACCGGAATGTCCCCTTTTGATTGATGGTTCCGGCAAATACCTTTTCGCCGGATTGCTTGTGCATGGGAACAGGCTCGCCATTCAACATACTTTCATCCACGTATGATTCTCCTGTAACAACCATGCCATCTACTGCAATGCGTTCTCCGGGTTTAACAAGAATTGTATCACCTTTTTGTACGGCTGTTATCGGAACGGTACGTTCATCAGAATCTACGATAATAGTTACCGTCTTAGGTTGCAGCCTGATTAACTTTTTTATGGCAGTTGAAGTGTTTTGCTTCGCGCGCTCTTCGAGTAATCGTCCCAACAGGATGAATGCAATGATAACACTTGCCGCTTCAAAATAAATATGCGGTTCAATCCCTCTTGACAACCAAAAATCAGGAAACAACAGATTAAAAACACTGAATGTATAGGCTATTCCGGTACTAACAGCTACCAGGGTGTCCATATTGGAAGTGCCATGCTTTAATTGCCGCCACGCATTGATATAAAATTCACGTCCCAAACCGAAAACCACAGGCGTGGCGAGAAGCCAAAGTACATATTTTAAAGAGGATATATCTTCAAAAAACATACTGATAACCATAATTGGGAGAGATAACAGCAGGGCTGCCATTGTACGCCTTTTTATCTTCCGGTATCTTGTCAAGCGAATTTCTTCCGCTTTATCGGCTGCGTCTTCACCGGTATCAACCAGTAAATCATATCCTGCATCTTGTACGGCAGATTGTAGTGTTGCATCGGAACATACTTCCGGATTATATTCTACCTGTGCTACCGCAGTCGCATAATTCACTGTTGCCTGATATACTCCCGGCAAACCATTTAATGTTTTATCCACACGAGCCGCACATGAAGCGCAACTCATACCTAAAACCGGATATGTATTTTTGATGTTCTTACCTTTTTCCATATTGGTGATTTTTATGCTGCAAAGGTAGGATGCTTTTATCTTCCGGCTCTTACATAATTATGGATATGACTTATATCTTTCAGACTTCATCCAAAGGTTTCAACTTGTGTCCTTTTAAACGCTTGAACTGGCTTGGAGAAATACCAGTCATATTGCGAAATTGCGTACTCAAATGTGCTGCGCTTGAGTAATTAAGCTTATCGGCAATTTCGCTAATGGATAATTCATCATATACCAACAGTTCCTTTATACGTTCTATTTTCTGAATGATGTAGTATCTTTCTATACTTATGCCATTCACTTCGGAAAACAACTTGCTAAGGAAACTGTAATCGTGATGGCACTTATCCGTAAGATAATCAGACAGGTTTGTCTTGGACGAATTATCGTTATAATGCACTAATTCAATCACCGCAACTTTTATTTGTTCGATAATCCGCATCCGTTTATCATCTATCAACTCAAATCCGTATGCTTCAAGAACAGGCTTTATGGCAGCACGTTCCTCTGCATTTATCGGTTCTTGCAAAATAGCTGTTCCCAATTCAACACTAAGTGGAGTAAAACCCATTCTTTTCAGTGCTTCTGTTACAACCATAATGCAACGGTTACAAACCATATTCTTAATGTGAATAGTATTGCTTTTCATCATATATCCATCGTTTCTGCAAAGTTAATAACAATACACTGCTTATCATTTGGCAAGCTCTGAATATTCTCAATATTTAAGGCTTGCAATTTCTTGATAGTGTTTATTGTTTCTGTATTTTTGCAAATTTACGAATCGGGTAGTGCAACATAATTGCAAAGTTGAGTAACCTAAGCTGAAACATTTGTATTCAGACATTTGCGTAATTCAAAAAGAAGCAGTATCTTTGAACCGAAGTTTTAGGCAGACAATGAACAGCCAAAGGATGACGGATAAACGTCTTTTTTGAAACCTAAATTGTACCCCCTAAGGCATTGACATATTGATAAAGAGTTGAATTAAAGCGACATAAGGAGATAGGTTCATTACCCTGTCTCTCCGCTGAACACTAAAGACAAATGGTGGAAAAGCTAAGACAAGTCCCGTAAAATCAAGGTTTTACGGGACTTTTTTCGTTTTGTCGACAGACAAGAAAAGGACAAGAAAATGCCCCGTTTGGACAAAGTAGTGTTACTAAATCGTTACTGAAAATTGAGCGAAATAAAATAGTAACGATTTTAATGCTAAGTTGCTGATTTGTCGCTCGTTGTCTCTTAGATGTCCGTTCATAAACTAATTGTTAATCGTTCCTTTGCAATGGGAAGTTATAACCCCATTGTTACGGACATAAAAAACAAAGTATATGAGCAAAAGTACATTTAAGATTCTCTTCTACATTAGAAAGAATCAAGTAAACAAGGATGGAACAGTCTGTATTATGGTCAGACTGACGGTAAGTGGTGATGTCACACAATTCAGTTCAAAATTGAATGTGGATCCAAAGGCATGGGACGTGAGACTGGGAAAAGTGGCTGGCAATTCTGTAAAAGCACGTCAATTAAATGATTTGTTGGAAGATATACGTACCTCTCTAAAAAATCACTATCGTGATATTGAAGTACATGAGTCGTTTGTTACAGCGGAGAAAGTGAGAAATGCGTTCTTGGGTTTTACTGCCAAGCAACGGACTCTTTTGGAACTATTTAAGAAGCATAATGAGGATGCACAAAAGCTGGTAGGTATCAGTAAAACGCCTGCAACTATGGCGAAGTATGACCGATGCTATAGAAGGATAGAAGAATTTATGAAAGCAAAGTATAATATCACGGATATTGCTTTGAAGGAAATCAATCATATGTTCATTACAGATTTTGAAACGTATCTGCGTACCGTCAGTTTATGTAATGAGAATACAACCGCGAAATTTATGCAGACTTTCCGAATGATTGTTATTATGGCAAAGAATAACGGCTGGATTTATACTGATCCGTTCATGAATTATAAGATTCGATTGAAACGGGTGGATAGAGGCTATCTGACCGAACAGGAGATACAGAAAATATTGAAGAAAAAGTTCCCAACGAAACGTTTGGAACAGGTGCGGGATGTATTTATTTTTTCTTGTTTTACTGGGCTCAGTTACATTGATATAAAGACGCTGAAAGCAAGTGAAATCTGTACCTCGTTTGATGGTAAGCTATGGATTATGAGGCATCGCCAAAAAACAGATACCCCGGTGAATGTTCCACTTCTGAAAATTCCATTGGCTATACTGAAGAAGTATGATGGACAATTACCTAAAGGTGAATTATTGCCCGTATTAAGTAATCAAAAGTTAAATTCTTATCTGAAAGAGATTGCTGATTTGTGCGGAATTAATAAAAATATTACTTTTCACCTGGCGAAACATCATACAATCTCTATCTAATTGAAAATTAAACAGTTATTTCTGTT
>ENA-UOIZ01000911-UOIZ01000911.1-human-gut-metagenome-genome-assembly--contig:-P88-NODE-911-length-27434-cov-7.107783_pt1 | contig 27434 bp, 19 predicted proteins | sample MGYA00242336_ERZ723883 | MGnify/ENA metagenome assembly ERZ723883 | reverse complement strand
CGCAGATCCTGCGGTCGGTTTTTTTGTTGTCCGGCAGTTGATGATTTTTGCGCCGCAGTCGAAAAAATCGCCGAAAATATAGAGTTCTGCGGATTTATGATTAACTTTGTAATGAACGGCAGTGTGCCGTTCGGCTTAATTTGCGAACATGATGATTTCTGTCGATAAAATATTTTCGGTGTGCAACGATGCCGAATTCGATGCGGCGGCTCTCGAACTGTTCCGCTTTCAGGCGGAGCGGTGTGTACCGTATGCAGAGTATTTGCGGCTGCTCGGTCTGTGTCCGCAGGATATAAAGAGTACGGACGATATTCCGTTCATGCCTATCGAACTGTTTAAGACGCACGATATATATTGCGGCGACGGCGAACCGCAGATTGTGTTTACTTCGAGTGCGACAACGGGTATGACGCCGTCGCGACATCCGGTAGCCGACCTTGCGGTGTACGAGCGCGACTTTACGGAGTCATTCCGGCTGTTCTATGGCGAACCGTCGCAATGGAGCATCTATGGGCTTCTGCCCAACTATCTCCAACGCAGCGGCTCGTCGCTGGTATATATGGTAGATCGGCTGATTCGCGAGTGCGGCGGCGGGGGATTTTATCTCGATGAATATGACCGGCTTATCGATGATATGGCTCGCGATCCGAAACCGAAGATCCTGCTCGGCGTGAGTTACGCTCTGTGGGATTTGGCGGAACTTCATGCTCCGAAACTCGAAAATACGGTTGTAATGGAGACCGGCGGCATGAAAGGACATCGCAGGGAGTTGCCGAAGGCGGAGTTTCACAAAATATTGTGCGATGCGTTCGGTGTCGAGAAGATCCATTCCGAATACGGTATGGCGGAATTGACGTCGCAGGCATATTCGGCTGGCGACGGTGTATTTTTCGCTCCGCCGTGGATGAGAGTGCGTGTTCGCGACATCAACGATCCGTTCGCTCATCTGCCTGTCGGACGGCGGGGAGCGATAGACATAATCGATCTCGGAAACGTCTTCTCTTGTGCATTTATCGCCACGCAGGATGTCGGTGTATGCCGTCCCGACGGAGGATTCGTTATAGAGGGGCGCGTTTCCAACAGTGATATTCGCGGATGTAATTTATTGGTGCAATAATGAAATACGATAAGAAAGATCTTGCGAGGCTGCACGGGGAGTTGCTCGACATTATGGCGGAGATTATCCGCGTGTGCGAAGTGTGCGACATTCCCTATTTCATACAGGGTGGCACGGCTATCGGCGCGCTGTTCAACAAAGGGATCGTGCCTTGGGACGACGATATAGACATCGGAATGACACGAGACGATTACGAACGGTTCCTGCAACTCGCTCCGCAGTATCTGCGTCCGCAATATTTCCTCGAATGGTTCGGCACGGAGAGTAATACTCCCTTCTATTTCGCCAAGGTGAAGAAGAACGGTACTCTGTTCGTCGAGGAGATGTTCCGCAATATGGATATTCACCACGGTATATTCGTCGATATCTTCCCTTACGATCGGATTCCCGATAATAAATGGCTCGAACGTCTTCACAGATTTCGCAGCCGCTTTTGGATAAACTGCTTTATCGGCAAGCAAATATGGCTGTGGCGTTGGTGCGGACGATGCGAAATCGATGCACCGCTGCCGAAATCGTTCGTCGGATGTTTTCCGGTCAGAGTCGTTTGCTCGCTTTTTTCGCGGGAGCGGATTTATGAGAAGATGTGCCGTGTACTCGGAGCCTATAACGGTTGCGACTGCAAGCGTGTGAATATAGTGAGGATGCCGAAAGATCAGATTCCGCGTTCCGACATCGAGAATCCGGTGATGATGCCGTTCGGCGGAATGACTGTCCGTGCACCGCGAAACATTGAGTCTTATTTGCGCCACCACTATCCCAATCTGCGTCCCGAACTGCCGGAGGAGGAGCAGATCAACCATGCGCCGTACCGTCTGTCGTTCGGTGATGAAGAGATGAAGTTATGAAAGTCTTATCGATAATAATCCCGACCTACAATATGGCATCGCTTCTGCCGCAGTGCCTCGATTCCATATTGCTTGCACCATCGCTGGCGGCGATCGAGGCTGTCGTGGTGAACGATGGCAGTCGCGATGCTTCGCTGCGCATCGCCCGCGAGTATCAGAGCCGTTATCCCGATGTGATTCGGGTTATCGACAAACCCAACGGAAATTACGGTTCAACGATCAATGCCGCTTTGCCGGTTGTGCGCGGGGAGTATGTACGCATTCTCGATGCCGACGACTGCTTCGACGGAGGACTGCTCGCCGATTATGTCGCGTTTTTGCGTCGAAGTTCGGGAGCGGATATGATAGTGTCGCCGTTCATCGAGGTGCGACGGCGTTCGGAGTGCAGGGTGGGGTACGACATCTATTCGCGGCGACTTTATGACTGCGACCGGCGCTACGATGCCGAACGTATTTTCGCCGATGGTGCCATACGGTTTTTCATGATGCATTCGATAAGTTACCGCACCGAGTTGTTACGCGAAATGAACTATCGTCAGAGCGAGGGCATATCGTATACCGATCAGGAATGGGTATTTTATCCGCTTTTCAGGGTATCGACCGTCGCTTTCGCCGACATTCCGCTTTATCGTTATAATCTTGCCCGCGAGGGACAGACGATGGATGCAGCCGTACAACTGCGCAGTATCGGGCAACTCGTGCAGGTTACATCGAACATGGCGGAATATTTCGTTGCGGCGGACAAGCCGGAGTTGTCCGAAGTCCGCACGGTGTTCCTGCGCGAAGCGGTAAGAAACAGAATGCGTATTGTCTTGCGCAAATATCTGCTCGATATGCCTGACGAGGCATTCGCAGATGCAGGGTTCGATGAGGTATACTCGCGTATGCGAAGTCTTGCCGATGATTGCGGAATAGACGTGATAGATGTTCCGGTGAATAATTTGTTGCGTGTCGATCTTCTTGCACAGTGGCTGCGTGTCGGACGGCGTTATCCGGCTTTTGTCCGGCGAATGTTGCGTTCGGCGGATGAATTTATGGTTTTCGTACACGGAGCGTTGTTCCGCAGAAGATAAAATAGGCGACCCAAATGGTCGCCTATTTTATTCTTAGAGTCCTTAAAGTCTTTAAGGTCATATTTCTTACAATTTCTCCGCTTCCGCTATCCATGCAGCCGATGTTGCGTCGGACGGCATTCGCCAGTCGCCGCGCGGCGACAACGATACCGACCCGACCTTGGGACCGTCCGGAACGGCGGAACGCTTGTACTGCTGCGAGAAGAATCGGCGCAGGAATACGACGAGCCAGTGTTTGATGACCTCTCGCGAGTATCTGCCGGTGAAAGCCCGTTCGGCAAGGAACATGATCTTGCGCGGGGAGAAGCCGTTGCGCATGAAGTGGTAGATGAAGAAATCGTGCAACTCGTAAGGTCCTACCAGATCTTCGGTCTTCTGCGCTATCTCGCCGTTTTCGTCGGCAGGCAGCAATTCGGGGCTGACCGGTGTTTCTACGATGTCGTGCAGCGTCGTACGAACGGTTTCGCTGGCGTCGTTGCGAGCCACCCATTCTACGAGTACGCGTACCAGACTCTTCGGAATCGAGCAGTTTACGTTGTACATCGACATATGGTCGCCGTTGTAGGTCGCCCATCCGAGTGCCGATTCGCTGAGATCGCCAGTGCCGATCACCATTCCTCCGACGGCATTGGCGATGTCCATAAGTATCTGGGTGCGTTCGCGCGCTTGCGAGTTTTCGTATGCCGCCCCGCGGTCGTTAGGGTCTAATCCGATGTCGCGGAAGTGGAGTTCGCAAGCATCGCGAATAGGAATTTCCCGTATCGTAACTCCGAGTTCGCGCATCAGTGTAAGAGCATTGGCGTAGGTGCGACCAGTGGTTCCGAATCCGGGCATGGTAACGGCGACTATGCCTTTGCGATCGATGCCGAGCATGTCGAATGTCGCCACGGTCGCAAGCAGTGCGAGTGTCGAATCGAGTCCTCCCGAAATGCCTATTACTGCCTTGCGGCAACCCGTATGTGCATAACGTTGTGCGAGTCCGGCAGTCTGGATGTTGAATATCTCGCGACACCCGTTCTCTTCATCGGTCGGGATGAACGGAGCAGGCGAAAATTCGCGTTCTATTGTACTGTCGGTAATTTTGGCAGGCAACTCGATGACGTCGTAGCGACCGTCGAGATTGATGAACGACGTGTGGCGGCGACGCTCGTTTTCGAGATACTCGACGTCGATGTCGGCTATCGTCAGTTCGGGTTCGCGCACGAATCTCTTCTTGGCGGCGATGATCGTACCGTTCTCTGCAATCAGTCCGTTGCCCGTGAATACGAGATCGGTCGAGGACTCGCCGATGCCTGCCGAACAATATACGTATCCGCAGAGAGTGCGGGCGGACTGCTGTTCGATAAGCGAACGTATGTAGGCGTGTTTGCCGACGATCTCGGGCGTCGCCGAGAGGTTGAATATCAGTTTGGCTCCGCTCAAAGCCATGTCCGACGACGGCGGAGCGGGAACCCAAAGATCCTCGCATATCTCGATGCCGAAGGTCGTCCCGTCTATCGAAAACAGCAGGTCGCTGCCGAAACGGACGCTTTGACCGCACAGTTCTATCGTCGTGTCGCGAATGTCGCGTCCGGACGAGAACCAGCGGCTCTCGTAAAATTCCGAGTAGTTCGGAATATAACTCTTAGGCACCGCACCGCAGATTTTATCGCCTGCTATTACGACGGCACAGTTGTAGAGATTGTTCTTGTATGTTATCGGCATACCGACGATCGCCACTGTCGGTATGCGCATTGCGATCAGTTCGCCCAAAGCCTCTTCGGCAGCGTCGAGCAGTCGCGACTGATGGAAAAGGTCGCCGCACGTATAGCCCGTTATAGACAGTTCGGGAAATACCGTAACACTCACTCCCCGTTCGACGGCGGTGTGCAGCAACGATGCTGCCGATTCGATATTGGAGCGGCAGTCGGCGATTCGCGCGAGCGGAGTGGCGGCGGCAGTCTTTATGAATCCGAATCTTTTCATACGCGGTTTATTCCGCCCACAGACGGGCGAGATTTATTATTACCTGCATCGCACGCTGCATCGAATCGAGCGAGCAGTATTCGAACTTGCCGTGGAAATTCATTCCGCCGGCGAAGATGTTCGGACACGGCAGACCCATGAACGAAAGACGCGCACCGTCCGTTCCGCCGCGTATAGGGCGGACAATCGGCGTTACGCCCGATTCGGTCATCGCCTTTTTCGCGAGTTCGATTACCTGCGGGTGCGGCTCGACCATTTTACGCATGTTATAGTACTGGTCTTTGAGCGTCAGCGTCAGTACCTGATCGCCGTATTTCTTTTTAAGCAAATCGACGACGTTCCACATCCAGACCTTTTTCTGCTCGAACTTGTCGGCGTCGTGGTCACGGATGATATACGATATCGTCGCCTGTTCCACCGTGCCGTTCAGACCGACGCAGTGGTAGAAGCCTTCGTAACCCTCGGTGTGCTGCGGACGCTCGGTTGCCGGAATCAGCGAATTGAGTTCGCAGGCTACCTCGATTGCGTTTATCATCTTGTTCTTGGCATACCCGGGGTGGACGTTGCGACCCTGAATCGCGATTTTTGCGGATGCCGCATTGAAATTTTCGTATTCGAGTTCGCCCTCGTAACCGCCGTCCATCGTGTAGGCGAAATCGGCTCCGAATGCCTTGACGTCGAAGAAATCGACACCGCGTCCGATCTCCTCGTCGGGTGTGAATCCGATGCGGATTTTGCCGTGCTTGATTTCGGGATGCGCAATCAGATACTCGGCGGCGGTCATTATTTCGGCAACTCCCGCTTTGTCGTCGGCACCTAACAGCGTCGTGCCGTCGGTGTGAATCAGCGTGTGTCCGACAAAGTTCTTCAACTCCGGAAAATCGGCAACCTGCATCGTAAGCGCATTGTTCAGCACGATGTCGCTGCCGTCGTAATTCTCGATTATGCGCGGACGCACATTCTCGCCGCTCATGTCGGGCGACGTATCGACGTGGGCGAGAAAACCGATGACGGGAGCGTTTTCGCAACCCTCGCTCGCCGGAATCGTTCCCATTGCATAGCCGTATTTGTCGATAGACACCTCGGTAAGTCCCAGTGTCTTCATTTCATTGACGAGCAGATTGAGCAGCGTCCACTGCTTCGCGGTCGAAGGGAACGTTTCGCTCTCCTCGGACGACTGCGTGTCGATTGCGACGTATTTCAGAAATCTCTCTTTCAGTTCCATATTTCGTTGTTTTTTACCTGTCATGTTGAGCGTAGCGAATGTTTGTTTTTAGATTCTTCGCGTTGCTGACTTCGTCTTCCTCCTCCTTGCACGACATAGTCTGCAAGCCAGCCTCTGTCCGTGCTTCGAGCGTCGGTTCAGAATGACGTTTGTTATAGTTTCTTGATGTGTTTACTCCTCCTTTTTCGCACCCATGGTGTGTACGGTCATGTAGACGATAAGCGCGATGTACATTACGAGTCCGAGCAGTCCGGCAGCATTCGAATCGGCCCATTCGGCATTGAACCAGTCCATGCCCGCGAATTTGAGTATCGCCGAAACCACGCCCATAAGCGCGCCGCCAGCGATGAATCCCGATGCGATGAGCGTACCGCGGTCGAAACGCGCCTTGTTCTGCGCCGCGTCTTTGCTGCGCGACGATACGAACCATGCGATAAGACCTCCGACGACGAGCGGCGCGTTGAGCGACATCGGAATGAACATTCCGAGTGCGAATGCGAGTGCCGGAACGCCGATGAACGTGAGCGTAAGTGCAAGTACCGCGCCTGCGAAATAGAGTATCCACGGCGTCTGTCCGCCCTCCATAAGAGGTTTGATTACGGCAGCCATCGCATTTGCCTGCGGAGCGACCAGCACGCTGTCCTCGCCGAAACCGTAGGTTTGGTTCATAATCATCATCACTCCTGCGACTGTTGCCGCCGAAACGACGGTGCCGAGGAATTTCCAACTCTCCTGTTTGCGAGGTGTGCTGCCGAGCCAGTATCCGATTTTCAGGTCGGTGATGAAGCCTCCCGCCATTGAGAGCGCAGTGCAGACCACACCGCCTATAATGAGTGCCGCCGTCATTCCGGCAGTACCGCTCAGACCGATCGATACGAGTACGAGCGAACTGAGAATAAGCGTCATCAATGTCATTCCCGAAACCGGATTCGAACCGACGATTGCGATTGCATTGGCGGCTACGGTCGTGAAGAGGAACGCTATGACGAATACGATGAGCGATGCGACGATGGTCTGCGTAAGGTCGTGCAGAACGCCGAACTGGAAGAAGAATACCGTTGCGGCGAGTGTGGCGATAAGGACTGTGAGGATCGTGCGCATCGGCAGATCGAGTTGGGTGCGTTCCGCAGACTGTGCCGCTTTTTTCGGGCCCCCCCCCAGTTCATTTACAGCAAGCGATGCCGCCTGCTTTATGATGCCTGCCTGACGGATGATGCCGATAAGACCCGCCATCGCTATTCCGCCGATACCGAGCGGACGTCCGACCTCCTTGAAAATGTCGGTCGGCGAGAGTGCTGCGGCGTCGGGCATTACGTAGCCGACGAGCGGAATTATGACGAACCACACGAGGCACGAACCCGCGGTGATTATGACGGCGTATTTCAGTCCTATGATATAACCCAAGCCGAGTACGGCTGCTCCCGTGTTGAGCGAGAACTCGACCTTGAAGCGTTCGGCACAAGCCGCACCCCAGCCGCACATCTTTGTGGAGATCGTTTCAGCCCACGCACCGAATGTCGAGATTGCGAAGTCGTATATTCCGCCGACGGCACCCGCTATTGCGAGCAGTACGGTCTGTTTGCCGCCCTTTTCGCCCGAAACGAGTACTTCGGTCGTGGCCGTTGCCTCGGGGAAAGGATATTTGCCGTGCATCTCCTTGACGAAATATTTGCGGAACGGAATCAGCAGCACGATGCCCAGCAGTCCGCCGAACAGCGACGACAGGAATACCTGATAGAACTGCGCCTCGAGTCCGAGAATATAGAGTGCCGGCATGGTGAATATCGCGCCTGCAACGATTACGCCCGAACAAGCACCGATGGACTGTATGATGACGTTCTGCCCGAGCATTCCCTTTTTGCCGCGGAAGTTGCCGATGCCGACAGCGAGAATCGCGATGGGAATCGCCGCTTCGAATACCTGACCGACTTTCAGTCCGAGGAATGCGGCTGCGGCAGAAAAAACTATCGCCATAATTACGCCCATCGTTATCGAATACGGGGTCGCTTCTGCGGGTGTCGTGTCGGCAGGCATTACCGGCTTGTATTCTTCGCCCGGTTTGAGTTCGGTGTAGGCGTTCTCCGGCAGCGATGCCGTTTGTTGGGTATTTTTCATCTTGACTATGTATAAAATATTGATTATATCCGCAAAACTACTGATTTCCGCCGAAAAATGCAAAGAACGCTTGCGGTTTGTTGGAACTGAGTCGCAATAGGAGAGTGCGTGTTTTGGAAATTCGTCGATTTGAAAGCGAATAAGACCCAATTCTTGTTTTTCGCTCAAAATATACGATTTCAGTCATTATCCGTAATTCGGGTAATTCAATCCGTAATCCGTCTATTCGGCATTCGGTCGAAACGGGGTATCTTTGCAAAAAAGAATCGAAAACCATAAAACATCAACCGATTATGAAAAACATCATTCGATCTGTCGCGTGTTCGCTGATGCTCGCACTGCCGACCGTATCATTCGCACGAAACGACAATCAACAGGAAAACAAAGATATGAAAACCGACAAGAAAGTATTGGTCGTGTTCTTCTCCCACACCGGAGAGAATTACGCAGTAGGAAATATCACGAAGGGCAACACCTGCATCGTTGCCGAAATTATTGCCGAGGCGACCGGCGGCGAACTCTTCGAGATAGTTCCGGTGCAGACGTATCCCAAGACCTATGACGCATGTGTGGATCTGGCGAAAAAAGAGAAGTCTGCCGCCGCACGTCCGGCAATCGAAGGCGATATTGCAGTCGAGGACTACGACACTGTGTTTATCGGCTATCCCAACTGGTGGGGCGACATGCCGATGCCTGTCTATACGTTCATAGAGCGGCACGACTGGAAAGGAAAAAGCGTCATTCCGTTCTGTACCCATGAGGGCAGCGGATTGTCTAATACCGAGAAATATATTGCCGATGCCTGCAAGGGTGCAACGGTAGGCAAGGGATTCGCCTTGCGTGGTGCGACAGCACAGAATTCGCGCGAGCAAGCGAGAAAGTCCGTCCTCGTCTGGCTCGAAAGAGCGGGATTCTGATACCGCCGTTTCAATTAGCGTCTTAAAATCTAAAACTCACCGAATCCGGCGATCTCGAATGGTTGCCGGATTCATTGTTTTGCCTGTCCGCATATTCTTCGGCAAAAAAATCAAAAAAAATGCTATTTTTTTACGATACAAAATAAACGTCGATACGAAAGATATACGATGCCGGCAACATATTCTTTGTTGTTGCGCTTTCTTTTTATTTCTATTATAAATACTTTGAATTTACCCCCCCCCACGCTTTTCGGCTGTTGTTTTTGTGTTTAGTTTCTTTTAGTTATCTTTGTAAACCAACCAAAACTTCACTTTAATGAAAAACACTAAATCCAACGATTATCTTGCGCCCGATCTGCGCAGGTTATTCTGCCGTATAGAATGCGGCTTTGCGATTTCGATTGCGACAGACGACGATTCTTCAACCGAACAACTCGAATGGGACTGATCATGAAAAAGTTTTTAGCAATCTTGGCGGCGATCGTTGCAGCAACATCCTGCCAACACTATGATGAAATCGATATTCTGCCGACGACCGAATCTTCTTGCAGTATCAAAGTCGGCATCGATGACGCTACCCGAACCTATTTCGAAAACCTCGGTTCGGCATATCGCCACTACTGGGAGACAGACGACTCCATCTCCGTATTCGCACTGTCGGGAGATAACGACATTTTCTGCCTGACTGAGGGCGCCGGTACACGACAAGGTGTATTCACCGGCAACGCTGCAATCGCCGCTTCCGCTCGGTTCTACGCCGTTTATCCTTACAATGCCGACAATCGACTCGTCGGAACGACGCTCAATGTCGCATATCCGGATGTTCAGACGGCACGCACCGATCGTTCGAGTTACGACCGTGAAGCGCATCTGATGATCGGTCGCAGCGAAGGCGACGTGATGCAGTTGCGTAACATTTCGTCATACCTGAGAATCTCGCTCACCGGCAGTGCCACCGTCCGTAGCATAAAGGTGCGGAGCATAGGCAGCGAGCCGTTCGCAGGTACTGCTTCGGTGTCGTTCAAAGACGACGAACCCGAAATAAAACTTGAAAGTGCTGCCAGCATCGTAAAACTCGAATGCAACGTCGCACTCACATCGGCGGCTACCGATTTTTATATAGCGGTCGCTCCTTCGACACTGTCCCACGGATTCGCCGTTACTGTCGAAGATATGGACGGCATGTCGATGACCCGCATCCATTCGAGTGCGGTGGTATTCGAACGCAATACCGTTTATGAAATGCCGGCATTCGCCTACACTGCCACCGATAAAGTGCTCGAAGCCGATTTGCTCGACATCGTTTTCAATGCCGACGGTACGGCAAAAGATATTTCGCCGATGAATATTCCGGTAACGACCTATCCGTCTTACGCAATGGCAACCTATTTCGATGAGATACAGGGTTGCAATGTCGCTCGCTTCAACCATGCGATAGGAACCACCGTAACCGAGGGTTATTATAAGGCGGACTATTCGCTGAATGAACAGTTCAAAAGCAAATTGCGCGACGGATTTTCCATGGAGTGTCTGTTTATGATGGCTTCGGCTCAATCGACGGGTGAAGATAAGATGTTCTCCGGACACGAAACTGCCGGATTCGGATTGATAATCAATAAAAAAGCGAATGGCAGCGATATTGCGTTTCTGCCGAATATCAACACCGAAGGAACGGGAACGTCCGCTTATAAATATGCCAACAGCCGTGTCGTTCCCGAGTCGGGCAAATACTACCATGCGGTCGGTGTATGGGACAAGACCGAAGGTAAGATTCATATCTACGTAGACGGCAAATTGTGCGGTTCGACGAGCGTCCCGAACGGAGAACTCATCCTGCGGGACAACAAACCGTCGGTTCAGACCGTGTTCGTAGGCGGTGATACGAGCGTGGACAAATGCCAGGGAGCGTGGAACGGAGAAGTTCTCATTGCCCGTATCTACGATGACGCACTCGGTGCCGATGATATAGCAATGCTTTACGATCGTGCGAAGCGCGATCGTTCCGGTGTCGGTTTTCCGTTGCAGGGTATTTCGTATGCCGATGCGGCCGATGTCAGCGCAGGATACAAATTTCCGGTCAAAGGTTACGGATTCGCCGAGGGAGATACAGCGATATTGCGTTCTGGCGGCATGGAATACCGCTGCACGACGGTGGTATATTCCGACTCGGCGGTGTTGACGGTACCTGATGATTTGATGAGCGGAACATACGAAATCGTATTCGTACGCAATGGAGCAGAAACGGCTGTGGGGTCGGTCGCTTTAACCATGCACGATGTGCCGCAGGCCGATATGCTCGACGTCGTATTCCGCAACGACGGCACGGCAGAGGATGCTTCGGCGATGCAACTGCCGATACAGACTTTCGCATCCAATTTTTTGACGACTTACTACGACAGTTGGCAGGGTTGCTATGCCGCACGATTCAGTCATCCGATCGGATCGAACATCTCGGGTGGATTCTACAAGGCGAACTATCTCAACAATCCGGTTTTCAAAGCCGAACTCGCCGACGGGCATACGCTCGAAACTTTGTTCATGCTCGCAGAAGACCACGACGGCGAAGCGGAGTTAAAGATGTTTGCATCACACCATGCTGCCGGTACAGGTTTTCTGCTGGGAAAGACAGCGCGCAACAAAGAGATCATCTTTCTGCCTAACGTCAATACGAAAGGTACGACAGCATCTAACTATATATACACCATGAGCGGTGTCGTTCCGAAGAAGGGTGTTTACTACCACGTCATAGGCGTATGGAACAAGGAAGAGGGCAAGACATATATTTATGTAAACGGCGAGTTGTGCGGTACGGCATCGGCAGCCGGAGAAATGATATTCCCTGCCGATGATCTGGCATGGTGGTTCGGCATCGGCGGCGATGCGAAAGCCTCAGCGACAGCCAGTCAGAATGCATGGAACGGCGATGTCGCCATAGCCCGTATATACGACAAGCCGCTGACGGCGGATGATGTCGCCAAACTTTGGAACACGACCAAACGCGACAGACCTGTATCGACCGTGTCATTGACAAACAAACAATATCTGTCGGGAATCGAGGTGGGCGACGGTACGCGGTATGCCGTGTATGCCGACGGATTCCGTAGCGGCGACACGTTGCGTTTCGAATCGACGACCGGCGGCAAAGCCTATGACCTCACGACCGAAATCGAGAGCGACCGTGCCGTAGCGACCATCCCAGCGGGATTCGCTACCGACACCTACCGTATTGTGGTAGTTCGTGGCGAGGAGGTATGTCCGATAGGTACAGCCGAACTCATCTTCAAGACCAGACCTCGTGAAATCTTCGCACCTAAAATCATCGCGCATCGCGGGGTTCGTAGCAACGGAGAACCGGACAACTCGCTTGCTGCACTCGCATCGACGCAGAAAACCGATGGCGTATATGGAGTGGAATTCGACATTTTCATTACCAAGGATGATGTAATCGTACTAAATCACGATAAGACCACAAGTAATAACGGCTACAAAATCGAGGATTCGACATTCGCGACCGTTCGTACCGAAACGCTGAGTAACGGCGAACCGCTGCCGATGCTGGAAGAGTGGCTGACTCAAGCGCAGTCTACGCCGGAACTCGTAATGGTTGTCGAGGTTAAACGCCACAGCAATGCCGCACGAGCATTGGCATGCGCACAGGCTGCTGCAAAAATGATAAAAGAGAAGGGAATGGAGAACAGGACAGCATTCATCAGTTTTGACTACGAGGTATGCAAACTCCTGTCCAAAGAGTTCCCGAATGCCATAGTCGGCTATACATCCAATAGCAACGACAAAACTCCGAAGCAGGTGAGTGACGACGGCATAAATTCTATCAACTACCAGTGGTCGCTGCTTTCGTCAATAAGCGGCTACATTGAGAGTGCGCACGCTCTGAACATGGATGTACTGACATGGACGGTCAGCGATGCAGCATCCATACTTGACTGTATGGCGGCCGGCGTAGACTATATAATAACCAACGACGTTCATATCGCGAAATCGGTTACCTCGAAACGCTTCGTCGAACACCGTTGATTCCGAACCGACGCTCGAAGCGGGCATAGGCTGCTTGCAGACTATGCCGTGCAAGGAGGAGGAAGACGAAGTCTGCATTAGCGAAGAATCTGAAACACCCGTCGAAACAGATCCTTCGTTTCATTCAGGATGACGTCAGCACGATGATTGTAGGGTAAAGTTGCCTAAATTATTAAAGAAAAGTGTCCGACAAATCTTGTCGGACGCTTTCTTCGATTACTCGCTGATTTTGAAGATTGCGACGCTGATCGGCTGCATCGTGAATGTATGCTTGTCGGCGGAAGTCTTGCACTTGGCGAGTTTGGCATCGTTGCCGTAGACCCACGAGACTTTCTTGCCAAGTTTCGCGATGTCGCCCGATACCTTGCGGTCGCTCGGATTGAATACCACCACGTATTTCTCGTCGCCGAGCGAACGCTTGTAGATCATCGGATACGGATTGTCCAGATCACCCACGTATTCCCAGTCGCCAGCCGTTCCGAGAGCAGGCGTAGCCTTGCGAAGCGCGATAAGACCGCGTACGTAATTCAACACCGATTTCGGGTCGTTGTTCTGCGTTGCGACATTCGGGTATTCGGGGGCATTGTCTACCGGCTGGTAGAGTTTCTCAGCATCGTCCACCGTCGAGAAACCTGCATTCTTCGTCGTATCCCACTGCATCGGGGTGCGGCATGACGAACGGTTGCGTCGTGACATGCTTCCCTCCTTTACGGGAGCATATTCGAGGTTGCGCATTCCTATCTCCTCACCGTAATAGACAATCGGTGGCGCAGGCAGTGTCAGTGCCATGGTTATTGTTACCTTCTGTTCCTCGGGGGTATTGCGGTTCATACGGCTGAGTCGCCACATGTCGTGGCTGCATGTAGGCATAGTCGCATATCCGCCGAGTTTGCGGGATATTTCGACTACTTGGGTGTAGTCCTTTATGGGCTGATGCAGGTCGCCCTTGCCGGCTTTGTTGAAATAGCAAACGGTAGGAGCCATTTTGTCGGATGTCTCGGCGAACAACCGGCGGTAGATTCTGCCGCTGGTCTTGCGTTCTCCGTATGCGAACAGGTCGATGTCGAATCCTGCTCGCAGAGCCTTTTCGGGCATGCCCCATTCGGACATCATGATATTCTCGGGATACTTTTCTCTGTACCACGAGAATATTTCGTTCCACAGGCGGCATGTGCCGTCCTGCGTATCGTTGTCGCCCTTGACGAGCGATCCTGCCATATCGACGCGATAACCGTCAACACCTTTGTCGCACCAGAATGCGATGATGTTTTTAAGTTCGTTGCGAACCGCCGTAGGTCCCGGGTCGTCGTAGCCCTGCTCCCACGGATGAGCAGGATCGGGATTGCAGTATCCGTAGTTGAGTGCCGGCTGGATGTCGTAGAAATTCTTCATGTAGTAGCCGTCGCGCGGATGGTTGTTGTCGACGAATCTCTTTTCGGGTTTCTCCATCTCCTTGCCGTCTGTCCAGATGAAATAGTCGCTGTACTTGTTACGCTCCGTCTTGCACGACTCCTTGAACCAAGGGTGTTTGTCGGACGTATGTCCCGCCACGAGGTCGAGGCATACCTTTATGCCTTTCGCGTGAGCCTCTGCAACCAGTTTTTCGAGATCTTCGTTGGTGCCGAAGCGCGGATCGATTTTGTAGAAATCGGTGATGTCGTAGCCGCCGTCTTCCCAGTTGCTTTCGAAGCACGGCGAAATCCAAATGCAATTGAAACCGACGCTCTTTATATGGTCGAGCCGCGAGCGTATGCCGTTGAGATCGCCCATTCCGTCGCCGTCGGAGTCCATGTAAGAGGACGGATAGATTTGATAGATGAAGGCATCTGCCAGCCATTTCGGGTGGTCTGTCGCCGATGCGGCATCGATTGCAAGCAGTGCCGCCGAGAACATAAGCAATAGTTTTTTCATGAAGTTCAGATAGTTTAAGGTTTACTATTGCCAAAGATAATATTTATTATCTTACGAGAAGTACAATCGGCGGAAAATTTTGGTTTAAGGTCGTTAAATCTCTTAACGGACTCAAAGACTTTTCCGTTATGCTCCGTCGTCGGATGAAACGGTGCGGCAGTACTTGTCATAACGCGACATGACGGCATCGACATACTTTATGGTTTCGTCGCTGCCGGTAAATTCACCATAACTGACCGCTTCGTGTTCGTAAAAGTCCGATTCGGCGAGCAGTTCGAGATATCCGGCAACGACCTCCCACGAATGACTGTCTTCGCCATAGTAACTCGCCAGATTGCGTGCATCGGTAATATGGGCGTAACCGCCGTTGTAGCATGCAAGCATCAGTGCCGTGCGGTCGCGCAACGGTACTTTCCGAGGCAGGTGCATCATCTTCTCTACCGATTTGATGATCTGTGCCGCCAATTCGATATTCAAAATCGGATCGAGCAGATCTTCGTCCGTTATTCCGTATTCGTGCGCCACATGCGGCATTATCTGCATCAGTCCGACTGCTCCTCGCGGCGACACGACATCTTCGCAGAACCGCGATTCGCTGTACGCAATCGCACTCATCAACCGCCAGTCGATACCGTTCGTCTTGCCGACACGACGGAAAACGTTGTCGTAAATCGATATTTCGCACTCATCCTCCGTCAACAATTCGCTTTCGGGCAGCACCTCCACTACCGGTACGATACGTCGAAGCGATTGCAGCCAAACGACGGATACGGTCGTTGCGACGGCAATGAAGAGCATGGGTGCGATTATGTTTTTGAAAATCCTCATAATTTACTTTTTATAACGGACAGACCGGCTTTCCGCCGGAGATTAAAGGGACGGCACACCGTGGGTTAATCGTAGAATGCCCACGACAGACCTATTTTGAACATTCCCGGGTTGAGTGGGTATTTGGCGATCGAGAAATACTCGTTGTTGCCGAATAATCCCTGATTCAGATGCTGATACTTAATAAGTATTCGCATCCGTTTCCATTTTGCCGATACGAAGGCATCGATATATGGATAGTCGCCTACCTCCACTTCGTTCTGATTATAGAATACCGACAATGCGGGATTGTATCCCTGTGCATAATATTTCGTGTTGAAGCGTCCGTCCAGTCCTATCTGCATTCTCAACACGTCGCGTTTGATCCAGAATTCGTAATAATATGACAGAAATGCCGAAACGAGCGGCAGCGGAACGACTTCGCGATTCGATGTCAGTTGTACAAGTACGCGATGGCTCAGATGCAGTCCCTTGATCGTAAAGTCTTTCTGTGCGTAGATACTCGTCAGGCTCACATTGCCGGAATATTGTTGGGGCATACAATCGGCGCCGTAATAGACCTTGTTGCGCAGGAAACTTTGCCATACGCCGAGTTCCACTCCGTAATCCGGCACGAGAAACGAAACGTTGAATCTCGTTTCGGACTCCTTGCCGAAATCGTTCGACCACCGGTAGTGGTTCGACGACCAGTTTTCCTGCCAATATCCTGCCGACGTACTCGATTCGGAAAATGTTCCCGAGAGAATCAGCGGCTTACCTTTGACATACGCCTTCAATGCGATTCGTGCGCCTAACGAATAGTCGCCGCCACGGTATCCCGACGGATATAGTTTGAAATCGGCTCCCCAATCGACGTATTTTTTGATTTTTCCGTCTACCGATGCGTATGCGAACCACGACATCTTGTTTACCTTGTTCTCTTCTCCCGACAGATAGTCGCCCAGCGAAAACTGAGAATAGGTATGGTAATCCAGCCCCACTCCGCCGTCGATCGTACCGACCACTCCGTTTCTGTCCCACGGTTGCGCCTGCACGAAAAGCCGGTTGGAGATGATGCGCTCGTATGTCGAATCACGGGTTTCGATCGGATTCAGATACCAATTCTTATAGTATACATCTGTCTTAGGGGTATACGTACCGTCCGGATTGCGCGAATATCGCTCGTCGGTATAGGTTGCGAAGTTATCCGTATAGATCTTACTCCACGAATTGTACTCGAACGAATGTCCGACGTATATGGCGGAGAGTTCCGCCATCGAGAAATCGCGCTCGGTCATTCGCTGTAACGGGATGCCGATTGACTGCTTTATGAAAAACGCATTGTTGCGGTAGATATTGCGCGCATTCGCCGAAGCGAGTTTCATCGGAATACCCGACGGCATCTCGAATGTAGTGTCCGTTACAGCCCATTCGCCGACGACACCGCCGTTTTCCTGTTGTTCGATATGGTTGTTGAAATATCCGGCATGGACGGAGTAGCGACGACCGGTATGGGCGAACGTTCCGGCGAAATTATGGTTCTTGATTCTTGCTCTGTCGTATTTTCCGCGTGCGCCGCGAGCCAGATAGTTGATTCCTACCGATGTCGAGGGCGATATGTTTTGCGACACGGTCGCTTCGAAATGTTCTTCGCGATAACGTTTCTGTCCCGATTCGAGGTATGTCAGCCAAATGAACGGGTGCTTCATGTTGTAGAACGGAACGTTCTCCATCGTATAGTTGTAGGCATCGTAAGGCTGCGAGAACGTGAATTCGCGCGACTGCCCGCGTTCGAAATAATTGACCTCAGTCGAAGCCTGTCCAAGTCCGCCGACCGAATTGTTGCCCATGCGTTTGCGATAGTGAGGGTAGTCGATGTGCCAAGCCGTGAGTGTGGTGTCGAGCGGATGTATGTCTACCTTGTTGTAGTCGCGGTCGATATTCCATTGGAAATTGCGCAGCGCGCGTATCGAATCGTTGAAGAAATAGGATTCCAAAGGTTTGCGTTCGCGCTTCTTTGTCGAATCCGCCTGCTCGCCATTGGTTGCTCCCTCGCCGTTCTGCTCTTCCGGATTTTCGTAGGGGTTCTGCCCGTAGCCGCCAGTGATATTCTGCCCGTTGCGCTGCGCACGCATCAAAGCGCTGGCGTCTACCTGAGCATGAGCCACACCGCATACCGCCGACAGCATCAGCGTCGGTATGAGAACAGATATTATTCGGCGAATCACTTTGAGCATCCGGTATTATTGGTATTCGTCTTTTTGATGGTCCAGATAACAGTCGAAACGACGATATATATAACGATGATAAATGGAATCGAGTATATGCGCAGCAATAAAATCGACAGCAGAGCGAACGCTGCGAACGACCAACGCACTTCGTTGCCTTTCCATCCGTATGATTTCATTTTGAACGAGAACATGCGTATAGGGCTTACGAGCAGTGCTGCCATGATTACCGCTATGACGACTATCCACTCCTGCATGACGATACAGCCGCCCTCGATACACATCATCGCGAATGATCCGCAGAATATTGCATTAGCGGTCGTCGTCAGTCCGCAGAACTCTTCGTGCTGCGTTTCGTCGATATTGAATTTGGCGAGCCGCAACGCCGAAAAAGCAGTGATGACGAACGGAATGAACCGCAATATTTCCGCAAAACGGTCGTCGAGTTCGAACATGCTCGGGGAATATCCGCACAACGTGTATAATGCCGCAGCAGGAGCAGTTCCGAATGACACCATATCTGCCAGCGAATCGAGTTGTACGCCGATCTCCGACGGTTGGTTGAGAACTCGTGCGGCGAAACCGTCGAAGAAGTCGCACACTGCTGCCGCCATGATCAGCACGAAAGCCATCGTAAGGTCTTCATACACCAGCGATGCGACGATCGAACCCGTTCCGCAGAGGAGATTGGAAAGCGTAATGAGGTTCGGTATGGTGAACAATTTTATTTTCATTATTTACAGGTTTTAACCGGACAAAGTTATAAAATATTTTTATCTTTGTTTCCGAGAATACAAATTATAACGATATATGACTACCGAAAGAGAGATTTATTGCGTGATTATGGCGGGCGGAATCGGCACGAGATTCTGGCCTAAAAGCCGTCGCGACATGCCGAAACAGTTCCTCGACATACTCGGAACCGGCAAATCGTTCATCCGCATGACCTACGAGCGTTTCGCCGAATTCGTACCGGCGGAACATTTTCTGGTCGTTACCAACGCCCGATACAAACAACTGGTACTGGAACACATCCCCGAGATAGCCGAACATCAGGTGTTGTGCGAGCCTATCGGTCGCAATACCGCTCCCTGCATCTGCTACGCAGCCTACTGTCTGAATCGGATCGATCCCGAGGCGATGATGATCGTATCGCCGTCCGACCACCTCGTACTCGATCAGCCGTCGTTCCGCGAAATAATTGCGGATGCCGTGGATTTTGCCGGGCGCAACGACGCGCTCATGACGATCGGCATCACGCCGAGCCGCCCCGAAACTGGCTACGGCTACATTCAGAAGTCGGATGACCGTCCGATCTCGAAAGTCAAGTGTTTCACCGAGAAACCCGATCTCGAACTGGCGCAGAAGTTCATCAGTTGCGGCGAATTCTTCTGGAATTCCGGAATATTCGTATGGAAAGTCCGCGATATAATCGCGGCTGTCGAGAAGTATCTGCCCGAACACCATTCGCTCTTTTCGTCGATCGGCGACGATTACGGCACTGATCGTGAAGCCGATGCTGTCGAACGGGTATTCTCCGAATGTCGGGCGATTTCGATCGACTACGGCGTGATGGAGAAGGCGGACAACGTCTTCGTCCGCTGCGGCGATTTCGGATGGAGCGACGTCGGTACCTGGGGTTCGCTCTACCCGCATTCGCGCAAGGACAAATACGCCAACGCCAAACCTGCCGAGGGCTGCTACACATATGACACACGAAATTCGATCATCTCGCTGCCCGAAGGCAAAATCGCCGTCATCAACGGACTGCGCGACTATATAGTCGTCGATACCGACGACGTACTGATGATATGTCCGCGTTCGGAGGAGCAGAACATCAAGAAATATATCGATGAAGTGAAGTTCAACAACGGAGAAAAGCATATCTGACGATGGACGACATAAAGGAATTGTACGATATTTTCGAAAAGTGTTCCGGTGCGAGTACCGATTCGCGCCGTGTCGAAGCCGGCTCGATGTTCTTCGCTCTGCACGGCGCATCGTTCGACGGCAACGCATTCGCTGCCGACGCATTGGCAGACGGTGCGTCGTATGCCGTAGTCGATTCGGACGAGCCGATATTAAGACATCCGGAATTATCCGACCGTATGATCCGTGTCGACGATACTCTCGAAGCGTTGCAGGATTTGGCGCGCGAACACCGGCGCAGACTTGCGATACCGATTATCGGCATCGTCGGCAGCAACGGCAAGACCACAACCAAGGAGTTGGTGTCGCGCGTATTGGCTGAACGGTTCGAAGTCGGTGCGACTCGCGGTAACCTCAACAACCACATCGGAGTGCCGCTCACGCTGCTGTCGATGAACCGTGACACGGAGTTCGGCGTGGTAGAGATGGGAGCGAGCGCATGCGGCGAAATTGCCGCTCTGTGCCGAATCTCCGAGCCGAACTACGGCATAATAACCAATATCGGACGTTCGCATCTCGAAGGGTTCGGCGGTGTCGATGGCATTCGCCGCGGCAAGGGCGAACTGTTCGACTACCTCGAATACAATGGCGGACGGGCTTTCGTTCCGCAGGAGGATGCACTTCTCGTCGAGATGGCTTCGGAACGCGGGGACATGGCGGTCGAATACTATTCGCGCACTGTCGCCGACGGTATCGAAAGCCGGCTTTCGGGTGAATACAATCGCGCCAACATCGCTGCGGCGACCGTTGTCGGACGCTATTTCGACATTGACGACGACCGAATACGCGAAGCGATCGCGGGATACGAACCCGACAACAACCGTTCGCAGTCGGTTACGACCGATCGCAACCGTCTGATTGTCGATTGCTACAATGCCAATCCGTCGAGCATGCAGGCGGCGATCGCCAATCTCGCATCGCAGGAGGGCGACGACAAGATCTTGATTCTCGGTGACATGCTCGAACTCGGGCAGTGGTCGGCAGAGGAACATCGCAAGGTACTCGAAACGGCATTGAAAATAGATGGCGCAAGGCTTATCCTCGTCGGCTGCGAATTTGCCAAAGCCGCTGAATCGCTCGGCGAACAGGCTGCAGCGAGAGCCGTCGTTTTCGCAACCACGGAGCAGGCTGCCGAATATCTGCGGATGAATCCGCCGTCGGGAGCAACGATTCTCGTCAAAGGATCGCACAAATGGGCTCTCGAACGACTCGTGAAATTATTATAACCAACCTAAACCTTAACCATGAAAACCTTAAAACTTATTCTCTCAACAGTGCTCGCGACCGTTTTTACGCTGAGTGTCGCTTTGGCGAAAGAGCATCCGAAATGGCTCGACGACGCCTTCATCTATCACATCTATCCGTCCTCCTACATGGATTCGAACGGCGACGGAATTGGTGATCTGAACGGTATTCGTTCGCGACTCGATTATATCGAAAGCGTAGGCTTCAACTGTATTTGGCTTTCGCCGTGCTTCGAAAGCGACTGGAAAGACGGCGGCTACGACATCACCGATTTCTACAAAATCGATCCGCGCTTCGGCACCAACGAAGATCTCGAAAAACTGGTCGCAGATGCTCACGCGAAAGGCATCAAGGTGCTGCTCGACCTCGTGGCGGGACATACCTCGATAAAGCACCCGTGGTTCAAGGAGTCGTGCAAGGCGGAGCGCAACGAATACAGCGACTATTTCATCTGGACAGACGGCAAGGAGATGAAGAAACCACACAAGAAGTTCGTAGACAATGATTTTCCGCGCGACGGCTACTACATGAAGAATTTCTACGATATTCAGCCGGCACTCAACTACGGATATTACGAACCGGATCCGAATCGTCCGTGGGAGCAGGGCTACGACGATGCGGGACCTACGGCGGTTCGCAACGAACTTAAAAACATCATCGCCTTCTGGTGCGACAAAGGCGTGGACGGTTTCCGTGTCGATATGGCTGGTTCGCTCGTCAAGGGCGACAACAAGGCGAAAGACGGAATATGCCGCTTGTGGAACGAGATCTTCGCATGGTACAATGCTAAATATCCCGAAAATATCATGATGGCGGAGTGGGGTATTCCGGAAGAGGCTCTGCGTGCGGGATTCGATATCGACCTGCTGATCCACGGCGAGAAGAAGATTTGCGGTAAGATCTATCGCCCTCTCGTTTGCGAGACTAACGACAAAATGGTCTACAACACCTGCTATTTCAACAAAGCCGGCAAGGGCGATCTTCGCGAGCCGATGAAACTCTACGGTCAGGTGGTCGATACATTCAAGCGCTTGGGCGGTTACGCCTCCATGCCGACGTGCAGCCACGATATTTGGCGACTTAACCGCATGAACCGCAATACCCCCGAAGAACATAAAGTCGCGGTAACTCTGTTCCTCACTCTGCCTACGCCACCGGTAGTATACTACGGAGAGGAGATAGGTATGCGTAATCTCGAATATGCTCCGGTGAAAGAGGGCAGTCTCTCTGCCCGTAACCGTTCGACCTGCCGCACTCCGATGCAGTGGGATACGACTAAGAACGCTGGATTCTCGACCGTCGATGACATTGCCAAACTATATCTGCCGATAGACAATGCTCCGGAATACCCTAATGTCGCCGCACAGAACGATGATCCGGAATCAGTACTCAACTACGTAAAAGGTCTTATGGCGCTTCGCAAGGCTACGCCTGCTCTCGGAACGGTTGGCGACTGGGAATACGTGGGCGATCTGGATAATCCGTATCCGATGATCTACAAGCGTTCGCTCGGCGACGAGAAATACGTGGTGGTATTCAATCCGAGCGACCGCAAGGTATCGGGCGACATCGCGAAACTTGGCAAGAAAGTCTCGTGGGTCTACGGCAACGATGCCAAACTCGCCAAGTGCAAGACTTCCGCCGACAAGCACACATTCACGATGCAGCCGATCAGTGTCGCAATCTTCAAAATCAGCGAGTAACGATAAAAGAGTATAGCATCGTGCGAAATTTTTTACGTCGTCGGTGTCTTTAAAGACCTTAAAGCCACTTAATCCGATGTCGGAAAAAAGAGCGCATGTGTAATATTTTCCTTAACAGCCGCACGTTCGCGGGCTGTTAAGGAAAATATGGCTACATATCGATATCGATCAAATTGAATCTGAGGTCGAACGTAAGTTCAATGCGATTCGACAACTTGACTTCGTATTCCCGACGGTCTTGTTCGATCTTTTTGACGGTCGTATTCGGATAGTTTGCCTTGATGTACTCCATAATTGGAACCGGAACGGCTTCTATTGGTACATAGGTGAATTTGCAGTCGATCTCTTTCCAGTTTCCGTTGCTGTCGAATTCGATATGTTCGCCGCCGGCAAAGATAACCTCGTAACTTTTCGACAGGAATTCGGTTTCCATTTTGGCGAATGCCACTTTGCAGTCTGCGAAGTGCTGTTTAATGAATTGTTGAGCCGCTTCCGGCAACTGGCTTACCTGAATCGGTTTTTCGTTGTCGGCATGGGCAACTGCCGTACACAAAGTGAACAGGCAAATGAGGAGGGACGCTAATTTCTTCATTGCTTCGTATTTTTATTGTTCTGTTTTCTATTCCTTGCCGCCGCCGAGAGCGTGATACAGATGTATGACGCTTTGTATCTTGTCGATGCGGTCTTGCGCAAGTGTCAGATATTCGTCTATCGCTGCTGCGGCACGACGTCCGGCTCCCATGGCGAGAATTACTGTCGCTGCGCCTGTTACGGTATCGCCGCCTGCGAAAATGCCTTTGCGTGAGGTCTGTCCCGATTCGTCGGCGACGATGCAGCCTCGACGATTGGTTTCCAGACCGTCGGTCGTCGAGGCGATAAGCGGATTCGGCGACGTCCCGAGTGCCATTATCACCACGTCGCATTCTATCGTGAACTCCGAATCTGCGATCTCGACCGGCGATCGGCGACCGCTTGCATCCGGCTCGCCGAGTTCCATGCGTATGCACTCTATGCCGCGTACCCAGCCCTTTTCATCGCCGATAATGCGCGTAGGATTGGTTAGCATGCGGAACTCTATGCCCTCCTCCTTTGCATGGTGTACCTCTTCGGTGCGTGCGGGCAACTCCTTCTCGCTGCGGCGGTATACTATCGTAGCATTGGCTCCGAGACGTCGTGCGGTGCGTACGGCGTCCATTGCGACGTTTCCGCCGCCGACAACGACGACCCGTTCGCCCGTGTATATCGGAGTGTCGGATGATTCGTCGTAGGCACGCATCAGATTGGCACGAGTTAGAAACTCGTTGGCGGAGAATACCCCGTTGAGGTTCTCGCCGTCGATGCCCATGAATTTCGGCAGTCCTGCACCCGAACCGATGAACACCGCATCGTAACCCTCGTCGTTCATCAGTGAATCGACGGTTACGGTGCGTCCGACGATTACGTCGGTTTCGAACTTAACGCCCAATTGTCGTACAGCGTCGATTTCGGCGGCTACGATCGTCCGTTTGGGCAGCCGGAATTCCGGTATGCCGTAGACGAGTACTCCGCCCAGTTCGTGCAGAGCCTCGAATACCGTTACATCGTAACCCGACTTGGCAAGGTCGCTTGCGCATGCGAGCGACGACGGTCCGCTGCCGACTACGGCGACGCGGCGACCGTTCTTCTCGACTGCTGCTGCCGATGTATGTCCATTGGCGAGTTGCCAGTCGCCTACGAAACGTTCGAGTTTGCCTATGGCGACCGGTTCGCCCTTGATGCCGAGTATGCACGAACCCTCGCACTGCGTCTCTTGCGGGCATACTCGACCGCAGATGCTCGGCAGCGACGAATCGGTGGCTATGACCTCGGCGGCGCCTGACGTGTCGCCCGATTTGAGCCGTTCGATGAATTGAGGAATCTTGACTCCGACCGGACAAGCCGCGACGCAGCGCGGATTCTTGCAGTTCAGGCATCGTGATGCTTCGAGCATCGCTTCGTCGGCATCGTATCCGTAGCACACCTCGTCGAAATTGGCGGCTCTCGTTGCCGGACTTTGTTCGCGCACCGGCACGCGCGGTATCTTGTTCGCCATATCGCTATCTGTCCAATCCAATGTTACACTTGTGTCCCGCCTCGCGTTCGCGGGCTATTGCGAGCGCACGCTCCTCTTGCGTGCGATACATGCCTTGACGACGCATCGCCTCGTCGAAATCGACTTCATGGGCATCGAATTCCGGACCGTCCACGCATGTGAAACGGGTTTTGCCGCCGACCGTAACACGACATGCTCCGCACATTCCTGTACCGTCCACCATCAGCGCGTTCAGCGATACGGTGCATGGCATGCCGAGTTTGCGCGTCGTCAGCGCAACGAATTTCATCATTATCATCGGTCCTATTGCGACGCACATGTCGTAGTGTTCGCCGCGGGTCGTAACCAGTTCTTCGAGAAGTGTCGTTACCAGACCGTGAAATCCTTTCGAGCCGTCATCGGTCGCGATGTGCAGATTGGCGGCGACCTTCGCCATCTCTTCCGTGTAGATGAGCATCTTGTCGGTCTTGGCACCGACAATGACATCGGCTTCTATGCCGTGTTCGTGCAGCCATTTGACCTGCGGATATACGGGTGCTGTGCCTACGCCGCCGCCGATGAATACGAATCGTGTGCGTCGCAACTCCTCGGCTGGCATGTTTACGAAATCTGACGGGCGCCCGAGCGGTCCTGCCACGTCGGCGAACGAATCACCGACCTCCTTGGCGACGATTTTGCGTGTCGAAACTCCCAAAGCCTGCGTAACTATCGTTATCGTGCCGTCGTTGCTGTCGTAATCTGCGATTGTCAGCGGCGTGCGCTCGCCGGATTCGTCGGCGCGAACTATGACGAACTGCCCCGGCAGTGCGGAATTCGCTATTCGGGGAGCATGTACGCGGGTAAGGTAGATTCCTTCGGCAAGCACTCGCTTCTCTTTTATCTCAAACATATAGGTTTCTTCTTTTGTTTTATCATTATTATTTCATTAAGGACTTTAAGGTCCTTAAAGTCCTTAAAAGGACTCTATTAAAGCCGACACCCTCACACTGCGCATGGGAGAGTGCGGGTCGTCGGTAATTATCTTCACGCGGTCGGTCAGCGGACCGAACGACCGTTCCTGCGGATTGATCGTAACGGTGATCGTGCTGTGTCCGCCGATTCCGATAGTCTCGTCGCCATCGATCGTTGCCGTAACGATTCCGTGTTCCGTTTCGATTCGCCGTATATGCAACGGGGCTTCGCCTTTATTATATATGGTAATGCTCCTCGATTGCGGGTGGTCTTTGCGTTTCAAGGGTTCAAATCTAATGAAATTTTCCGACAATTCGACTTCGGGTTCGCTCTTATCTGCGAAAATATCACGATTGTCTATTGCTACTGCGCTGATTGTTAGCGGATATTCCGATCGCCTGCCGTCGATGTCCATTGCGAGTATATCGTGCAGTGTTCCGTATGTATTGCAATCGTCGGCTAACGCGTATGCGAAGTTTACGGATGCCTCCTCGTGCGGTGCGATCCGTTCGGGATAACGGATTTCGAGAAAGCCGCTCTCCTGCGAGGGAGTTATGCGGATCGATACCTCTTTGTCGGACGTGTTCACTATTTCGAACTCGCTGCCGATTCTGTTGCCGTGTTCGACGTAACCGAAAGCATGGGCGTTGGCATCCATGCGCACTCCGCCGCCGACTGACAGCGGACAGCGTTCTGCAATACTGCGTACACGCGGAGTTACGCGCCCCGATACGGTGAGCGGCTCCGGCAGGCGTCCCGCAGAGGTGATAACCGTTACCCTGCGGGCGAACATGCCAGGGTAGTTCATCGGATCGAACAGTACGACGATCTCGCCTTTTGCGCCGGCAGGGATCGGTTTGCGAGAAAACTCCGCTTTCGTGCAGCCGCACGATGTAGTGGCATTCACGATTACTAACGGTTCGGACGAGGTGTTGGTGAAACGAAAAATATGTGCGACTGCTCCTCCGTCTTCGGCGATCGTGCCGAAGTCGTGCGACAGTTCGTCGAATCGTACAGGCGACTGTGCAAAGGCGGAAAAAATGCCCGACAGTACGGCTGTCAGGGTACAAAACGATATGCGAAACGTTCTCATGACACGACAAAGTTACATTTTTTTATATTTTTCTTGCAAAAGTTTTGCAGGAATAAAAAATAGCCGTATATTTGCACCACGAAAATCAAGGAGGGGTAACCCGAACGATTCTCGTTGGTTCTTAAAATTGCCTGAATAGCTCAGTCGGTTAGAGCACATGACTGTTAATCATGGGGTCCTAGGTTCAAGTCCTTGTTCAGG
>ENA-UOIZ01000901-UOIZ01000901.1-human-gut-metagenome-genome-assembly--contig:-P88-NODE-901-length-27632-cov-7.865178_pt1 | contig 27632 bp, 21 predicted proteins | sample MGYA00242336_ERZ723883 | MGnify/ENA metagenome assembly ERZ723883 | reverse complement strand
AATTGTAAATTATATTGCATTTGCGTTTGTTTACGGTTATAATGAGAATGAAATGTTAGATATAGCTTCAGACAATAATTTGAATGGTAAGATAAGAATATGGTGAATTTAGAAGTAGTCGGAGAAAATCTTCGTTGGTATTTACATATTTATATTTCGTTGGTATTTACATATTTATATAAATAAGAAGTCGTATTGCCCTAGTAAAGATAATCCCAGCTTTAATATTGAACTGCCGCAGGGTAAGCATACAATGGTTGTAATCGGAACTAAAATGAAAGATTATAATCTTGAAAGCACTTTAAAATCAATGTCATTCAGTTTTAGACCTACATTGTTTCAAGGGTATAAAAACAGGGAAATTCTAAATCATATACTCAGTTGGAATAATAAAACAAACTTTTTTATTAAGAAAATTGAAATTGATATAAGGTCAAATAGTAAAATAAGTTTTTCTGTAGGAAATTATATCAGATACAACTTCTTTGATGCTAAAGAAGTTGTGAAAGATATTCATATTACTAAAAATGCTCATGTGAAAAGTGTTGCGGTTGAAAGTTATGATTTTGTAAGCAGAAAACAGAAGATAAGATATTGCCTTGTTCAGTTGCTTTTGTTGCTGACAAAGTATGCTATAAATATCGATTTTGCTGTTTCGGAGATGTGCTTGGATGTACAGTATTTAATAGATCCTGAATCTGTCAGTATTGTGTACGCAAGGCATGGTTACAAATTTAATATAATTTTCAGCAGTTTGGTGTTTGGTGCATATTTATTTAGATTTGTTTTTTACCTTGTAAAATGGGTGAGAGACAATTCAGATGTATTGAAATTTTAAAAATGAAATTTACCTTTTGAATTTTGAACTCATTTAGTAAATGAATTTGTGTACTATTTATTTACTAATTGTCTTCTGCTTGCTTTTTATTATTGTAATTAATATGCATTTAATACCGATTACGAGTATGCAGACGGTAAGGCTGAAAATTCAACAACTAATCTTATTAGCAAGTTCAGCCAGTCATATGGCGGTGACAGCGTTTTATCTTGTGATTATTCTAATGGCAGTATTGCTGAGATTAGACAGAACGGCGAACTCAAACTCATAAATAAATATTCTTATGACAGCCTCCTATGATAATTTCTTTATTATCATAGGGGGTGATTTTTTTTATTGTACATTTTGGGAGATTAGTTAAATGAATTTATCTGACAGCGAATGCATAAAATAGCGATAAAATAGTTTGACTAATATATAATATTGTGTTAAAATTATGCGAAAAGGAGGGTGACAGCCCTATGGAGCAGTATATGCCGATAGTGTGGATAGGCTTTGCAATATTTATGTTGCTTTGCGAAGGCTTTACAACACAGCTTGTATCAATATGGTTCGTTCTCGGCTCGGTTTGTGCCGCAGTAACTACAATATTTACAAGCGACATAACAATCCAGTCGGCGGTGTTCCTTGTTGTGTCACTTGTATCGCTGATTGTGACACGACCGCTTGTGAAACGCTTTAAAAGGCGTAACAAAACAACGGGAACAAACGCAGACCGTCTCATCGGTCAAGTCGCGTTTATGCTCACAGATTTAACCGATATTGACGAAACAGCTCAGGCAAAAGTTGGTGCGGAAACTTGGACTGTAAAGTCTGACAAAGCACCGCTTTTAAAAGGAACAAAAGTTAAGGTTCTTGCAATAGAGGGCGTAAAGCTCATTGTAGAGCCAATATCAGAATGAGAGGTAAATAATGTTAGGACTTATTATTTTAGGAATTATCCTTTTAATCCTGCTTATAGTAATTGTAAGCAATGTCAAGGTAGTACCGCAGGCACACGCATATGTAATTGAAAGACTAGGAACATATCATGTAACTTGGTCAACAGGACTTCATGTAAAAATTCCGTTTATCGACAAAATTTCAAAAAAGGTTTCATTAAAAGAGCAAGTAATCGACTTCCCTCCACAACCCGTGATCACAAGAGATAATGTCACCATGCAGATTGACACGGTTGTGTATTTTGAAATTACCGATCCAAAGCTTTATACTTACGGTGTAGAAAGACCGCTCAGCGCTATTGAAAATCTTACTGCAACAACATTGCGTAATATAATCGGTGATCTTGAGCTTGATAACACACTCACATCCCGTGATACAATCAACGGTAAAATCAGAGTGATTCTTGACGAGGCAACCGACGCATGGGGCATTAAGGTAATCCGTGTCGAGCTTAAAAACATTCTTCCGCCCCGTGAAATTCAGGATGCGATGGAAAAGCAGATGAAGGCAGAGCGTGAGCGCCGTGCAAGAATTCTTGATGCAGAGGGTGAAAAACGCAGTCAGATTCTCGTTGCAGAGGGTATGAAGGAATCTGCAATTCTTAAAGCCGACGCTGTTAAGGAGCAGAAAATCCGTGAGGCACAGGGTGAAGCTGAGGCTATTCTCACAGTTCAGAAAGCTAATGCCGACGCACTTAAAATGCTCAATGAGGCTTCTCCTACCGATAGAATTATTCAGCTTAAATCACTTGAGGCATTCGGTAAAGCCGCTGACGGCAAGGCTACAAAGATTATCATTCCTTCAGATATTCAGGGACTTGCGGGTAATGTTACCGCAATTAAAGAACTCTGGAAAGATGATGTGCCAAAGGCATAAAGAATGTGAAATTTACGGCAATTTTTCGGGCACAGAATTCTGTGTCCGATTTGTTGCATAAAATTGTGGGGGATAGGAAATGCAATTTTTACTCGACCTGTTGTGGTACTTCGTAATTTTCTCGTTTTTTGGCTGGGTGGCGAGTAGTTTTCGTTCGCTTCTTCTTGAGAAAAAATTCAGTAACAACGGTTTTTTGACATCACCATTTTGCCCTATGTACGGATTTTCGGCGGTTATTTGTTATACAGCACTAAAACCGTTTGAAAACAGCAAGCTGATTTTATTCATCGGTTCAACTCTGATATTATCTGCACTTATGGTTGTGGTCGGTGTGCTTGTAGAAAAAACTCTCAAATTCAAGCCATGGGATTTTTCTTCCTCGAAATTCAGTATAGGCAATTATATAACTTTTCCTTATGCACTTTTTCTCGGATTGCTCGGTATGCTGCTTGTTGGATTGATAATTCCGGTGCTTCGCACAGCCGTTGAAGCAATTCCTTTCTGGGTAAGTCTTATTCTTGTTCTTTGCTTCTGCGGAATTATTGCAATTGATTATGTTTTTTCAATGATAACAACAATCCGTTTGCTCAGAAGAATTGCAAAGCTTAAAAATTCTTCCGAGCTTATGGATAAAGGTGCAACAGAGGTTGAAATTCAGGAACTTGAAGAAAATTACAACCGACTTTTTACAGAGAATATTTTAAGAAAAAGACTTGCACACGCTTATCCCGATCTCACTCATATGGCTTATGTAAAGCAAATTAATGCTAAAATTGAGGAGATTAAGCAGGATAATATGAAAGAATATACACAAACCTTTGAAAGCAAAGAGGACAAGCCGTTTGCTTACGGATTCTGTTTTACGAAGCTTTTTTATCTGTTTGTGATCGGTTCTTTCATCGGGACGATTCTTGAAACAATATGGGCGTTCTGCGTTGACGGACATTTTGAAATGCGTGTCGGTATGGTTTACGGTCCGTTTATTCCTGTTTACGGCGGCGGTGCATGTTTTCTGACTGCCGCTTTGTATAAGCTTTACAAGCTTAATGATACGCTTGTTTTTGTGATAAGTGCTTTTGTCGGAGCAGGTTTTGAGTATTTCTGTTCATGGTTGCAGGAGCAGATGTTCGGCACGGTTTCATGGGACTATAGTGACACTCCGTTTAACCTTGACGGCAGAACTAATCTTATGTATGCCCTTATCTGGGGATTCCTCGGTCTTGTCTGGGTGCGTTATCTGTATCCGTGGACAGCAAAGCTTATTGAAAAAATCCCTAAAAGAGCAGGTGCAATTATTACAACATTTCTGATTGTATTCATGGCATTCAACGGCTTTATGTCCGTAACAGCTACGGCAAGATGGACTCAGAGAACAGAGGGAGTGCCTGCGTCAAACAGCTTTGAAGAATATCTCGATGAAAAATTCGATAATGAAAAGATGGAATTTCTTTTTCCGGGTATGAAAAAGGCTGCAGAGGCGGGAGTTACAACCGAGGGCATAATTTCCAATGAAAGACCGTATCTTGATGCTACAGATCCCGATAACGGCATGAAAATCGAACAGGGAAAAGATGTTTCCGAGATTAATTAATATCTTTAAGTGGCTATGCTTTGCACAGTCACTTTTTGCTTTTTGGCGGTATTTTAAAAATAATTTCGCCTGACTATTGAATTTTAACCGATTTTTTTATATAATTAATTAGTAATGCTTTATTTATGTCGATTCAAAGCATAAATTGGCATATTTGTCCTGACTTTGTCTGCCCACGGCACGGTTTTTACGGCAATTTATCAAGTGGGCGGAAAGGCTATGAGTAATTATGAAAAAGGTTGCAATTATTATGGGCTCCGACAGTGATTTCCCCGTAGTATCAAAGGCTGTCAGTAAACTCAAAGAATTTGGCGTAGAGTATGAGGTTCATGTAATGAGCGCACACCGTACTCCCGATGCGGCAATTAAGTTTTCGGCAGAGGCTAAAAAGAACGATTTTGGTGTAATCATTGCTGCAGCAGGTATGGCGGCACATCTCGCAGGTGTTCTTGCGGCAAAAACAACCCTTCCTGTGATAGGAATTCCATGTAAGTCGGCTCAGCTTGACGGTATGGATGCTCTTCTCGCAACAGTTATGATGCCTACAGGAATTCCGGTTGCAACAGTAGCAGTTGACGGTGCGGCTAATGCTGCAATTCTTGCCGTTGAAATGCTCGCACTTTCCGATGATTCTCTTGCAGAGAAGCTTGAAAATATGAAAGCTGATATGGAAAAAGGCGTTGCCGAAAAAGACAAGGCAATGCAGGCTAAGGTGGCAGAGCTTTGATTAAGAACTATGTAGATATTGACACAAAACTTGACAAAGTAAATGACGAGTGCGGTGTGTTCGGTATTTACCGTAATGATGACGATATCGATGTTGTTGCCGCCGCAAATGACGCACTCTACAGCCTTCAGCACAGGGGACAGCAGAGCGCAGGTATCACCGTTAATAAAGACGGTGAATTTACAACTGTCAAGGAACTCGGTATGGTGTCCGAGATTTTTACGCCCAAAGCACTTGAAAAACTTCCAAACGGTAAAATTGCAGTCGGTCATGTCCGTTATACTTCATCGGAATCACTCGACCGTGCTTCTAACCAACCGCTTGTTATGCGATATATTCAGGGTTCAATCGGTATTGCAAGCAACGGCTCAATTACAAACTTCAATGAAATAAGACAGGAGCTTGAAACAGGCGGCGCTGTTTTTCAGTCCAATTCCAATGCTGAAATTATGGCTTATGTTATTGCAACCGAAAGATGTGTAACAGACACACTTGAAGATGCTGTTCTTTCTTCAATGAGAAAGCTCAAGGGCGCTTACTCAACTGTAATTTGCGCACCGAGCCGTCTTATCGGCTTTCGTGATATGCACGGATTTCGTCCGCTCTGTATCGGCAAACTCAAAAACAGCTGGATTTTCACTTCAGAAAGCTGTGTTATCGACAGTCTCGGCGGTGAATTTGTCCGTGATGTTGAGCCGGGTGAAATGGTAGTAGTTGACGAAGAAGGTTTTCACAGCTACAAATTAAAGCTTTTGCCCGATAAAACATCTTTCTGCCTTTTTGAATATGTTTATATTGCAAGACCGGACAGCGTAATCAACGGTGTCTGCGTACATAATGCAAGATTCAAAGCCGGTGAACTTCTTTATGACGAGTTCCCGATTGAGGCAGATATGGTGTGCGGTGTTCCCGATTCGGGACTTATTGCCGCACAGGGTTATGCAAAGGCTTCGGGTATCCCGTTCAGCACAGGTTTTGTCAAGAACAAATATATCGGCAGAACAGTAGGCTCGGGTAAAGATAAAAAGAAAAGACTTCTCAGAACAAGACTTACCGCTTTGAAGGCTAATGTTAAAGGCAAGAGAGTTGTTATTATTGACGACTCAATCGTCAGAGGTGAAACCTCAAAGCATATTGTTCGTCTTATGCGTGAGGCAGGAGCTGCCGAGGTGCATATGCTCATCAGCTCACCGCCGTTTGTATGTCCGTGCTACTTTGGTGTGGACATTCACGATAAAGAAAGTCTTATTGCAAACAAGTTGACAACAAGTGAAATCTGTGAATATATCGGTGCAGATTCACTTGGTTATCTCAGTATAAACAGTCTCAGAAAAATTGCTGAGGGTGCAAATATAGAATTCTGTGACGGTTGTTTCACGGGCAGCTATGACGCTGAAATTCCGAGAACAATCTTTGTAGATAAATACGCTAAAAAAATTAACAGAAAGTGACGGAGTGATTACAATGAACAACAGCTTTTCCGAAAGCTACAAAGCGGCAGGTGTTGATGTAACAGCAGGCTATAAGTCTGTAGAGCTTATGAAAAAGCATGTGGCACGCACAAAAATTGACGGTGTTATTTCAGGCATCGGCGGTTTCGGCGGACTTTTTGCCCCTGATTTCAAAGATATGGAAGAGCCTGTACTTGTCAGCGGTACTGACGGTGTAGGTACAAAAATCAAGCTTGCTTTTCTTCTTGACAAGCATGACACAATCGGTATTGACGCAGTTGCAATGTGCGTAAACGATGTAATTTGTTGTGGAGCAAAACCTCTTTTCTTCCTCGATTATATCGCAATCGGCAAAAACTATCCCGAAAAGGTAGCTGAAATTGTATCAGGCATTGCAGAAGGCTGTGTTCAGTCCGGTTGTGCTCTTATCGGCGGTGAAACTGCAGAGCATCCGGGTCTTATGCCTGTTGATGAATATGATGTTGCAGGTTTCAGCGTTGGTATTGCTGACAAGCCGAAGATGATTGACGGTTCAAAGCTTTGTGAGGGTGATGTACTTTTGGGACTCCGTTCTTCGGGTGTTCACTCAAACGGTTTTTCGCTTGTCAGAAAAATTTTTGATATCAACGAGAAAACAATTAATGCCGAGTATCCTGAGCTTGACAAAACTCTCGGTGAAACATTGCTCACTCCTACAAAAATTTATGTAAAACCTCTTCTCGCTCTTATGGATAAGGTTGATGTAAAGGCTGTATCACACATCACGGGCGGCGGTTTCTATGAAAACATTCCCCGTATGCTTACAGACGGTCTTTCTGCCAAAATCAAAAAGGACAATATTCCTGTTCTTCCTATTTTCAAGCTTATGCAGAGAGTAGGTAATATTCCCGAGCACGATATGTTCAACACATTCAATATGGGTGTAGGTATGATAATTGCCGTTGCCAAGGAAGATGCAGACAAGGCTCTTGAGGTTCTTGCGGCTAACGGTGAAGACGCTGTTGTACTCGGTGAAGTAATCAGCGGTAATGACGGAGTAGTGTTTGAATAATGAAAAATATTGCAGTTCTTGTGTCGGGCGGCGGCACAAATCTTCAGGCGCTTATTGACGCTCAGAACAGGGGAGAGATTAAAAACGGAAAAATCTCTCTTGTTGTGTCTTCAAATCCAAACGCTTATGCACTTGAAAGAGCAAAAAACAATTCGATTGCAACTGAGGTTATCAGAAGAAAAGACTATGCCGAATTTGATGAGTATGATTCTGCTGTAACCGAGCTTTTGAAATCCAAGGATGTTGACCTTGTTGTTCTTGCGGGATTTATGACTATTCTCGGAAAGCGGTTTATTTCTGCTTTTGAAAACAGAATAATCAATATCCATCCGTCGCTTATTCCGTCATTCTGCGGCGAGGGCTATTACGGACTCAGAGTTCATGAGGAGGCTCTTAACAGAGGCGTCAAGGTAACTGGTGCTACCGCACATTTTGTAAACGAAGTGTGCGACGGCGGTCCCATTATCATTCAGAAAGCCGTTGAAATTCAGAATGGCGACACACCCGAAATTCTTCAGAAAAGAGTTATGGAACAGGCTGAATGGAAGATTCTTCCAAGGGCGGTTTCGCTTTTCTGCGAAGATAAAATTATAGTAAAAGACAATAAAACCGAAATTCTTGACTAACGGAGGAAAAATATGAAATCTGTATCACTTTACAATGACATTGCTTCAACTTCATATCCGGGCAGAGGCATTGTAATCGGCAAAAGTGCAGACGGCTCAAAGGCTGTTATTGCATACTTCATTATGGGCAGAAGCGAAAACAGCAGAAACAGAGTGTTTGAAGAAACCGAGGACGGCATCAAAACTCAGGCTTTTGATCCGTCAAAGCTTGTTGATCCGTCACTTATCATCTATTCTCCAGTAAGAGTTCTCGGCAACAAAACTATCGTTACTAACGGTGACCAGACAGATACTGTTTATGATCTTATGAATGAAGGTCAGACATTTGAACAGTCACTCACGACAAGAGAATTTGAGCCTGACGGTCCTAACTACACCCCACGAATTTCTGGTATCGTTGAGTGTGAAAACGGCAAGATGAACTATGCAATGTCAATTCTCAAAAGTGCAGACGGCAATCCCGATTGTTGCGAAAGATACACATTTACATATGACAAGCCGATAAACGGTCTTGGCAGATTCATTCACACATATATGAGTGACGGCAATCCGCTTCCGAGCTTTGAGGGTGAACCTACACTCGTAGAAATCGGTAACGATGATATTGACACATTTGCCGAGAAAATCTGGAATTCTCTCAATGAGGATAACAAGGTTTCACTTTTTGTACGCTATATTGACATTGCTTCAAATAAGGCAGAGTCAAGAATTATCAATAAAAACAACTAATTTATTTTTCGGAAAGGATGAATCCAATGAACGAACTTGCTTTAAAATACGGCTGTAATCCGAATCAGAAGCCTTCGAGAATTTTCATGCAGGACGGCAAAGATCTTCCTGTTGAGGTTCTCAACGGCAAACCCGGTTACATCAACTTTCTTGATGCATTTAACTCATGGCAGCTCGTAAAGGAACTCAAAGCGGCGACAGGTCTTCCTGCGGCTGCGTCATTCAAGCATGTAAGTCCTGCCGGTGCGGCAGTTGCAACAGAGCTTTCTGACACACTCAAGAAAATCTACTTTGTAGATGACCTTGAACTTTCTCCGATTGCAAGCGCATATGCAATGGCAAGAGGTGCAGACAGAATGTCGTCATACGGTGACTGGGTGGCTCTTTCCGATACTTGCGATGTTCAGACTGCAATCCTCCTCAAGAGAGAGGTTTCTGACGGTATTATTGCTCCTGACTATACTCCAGAGGCTCTTGAAGTCCTCAAGTCAAAAAAGAAAGGCAACTATAATGTCGTAAAAATCGACCCGAACTATGTTCCTGCTCCTATTGAGCATAAGGATGTTTTCGGCATTACATTTGAACAGGGCAGAAATGAACTCAAAATTGACGAAGAAATGCTCCTTCAGAACATTGTAACAGATAATAAGAATTTTACAGAGGAAGCTAAGCGTGACCTTCTTGTTGCTCTTATTACTCTTAAATATACTCAGTCTAATTCTGTTTGCTATGCAAAGGGCGGTCAGGCAATCGGTGTAGGCGCAGGTCAGCAGTCAAGAATTCACTGCACAAGACTTGCAGGCAATAAGGCTGATATCTGGTATCTCAGACAGCATCCGAAGGTTATGAACCTTCCGTTTGTCGACAACATCCGCCGTCCCGACAGAGATAACACTATTGATGTTTATATCTCTGATGATTATGAGGATGTGCTTGCTGACGGTATATGGCAGCAGTTCTTCAAAACTAAGCCCGAACCTCTTACAAAGGAAGAGAAAAAGGCTTGGCTTGCAACATTTGACGGTGTTTCACTCGGTTCTGACGCATTCTTCCCATTCGGTGACAACATTGAAAGAGCAAAGCGTTCAGGTGTTAAATTTGTTGCACAGCCCGGCGGTTCAATTCGTGATGATAATGTTATTGAAACCTGCAATAAGTACAATATGACAATGTCATTTACGGGTATTCGTCTTTTCCATCACTGATAGAGGTGCGGTTATGAAAATTTTAATGATTGGTTCGGGCGGCAGAGAGCACGCTTTAATTAAAAAGCTTCTTGAAAGTCCTAAATGCACAAAGCTTTATTGCGCTCCCGGCAACGGCGGTATTTCAAGAGATGCCGAGATTGTTAATATCGGAGTTATGGATAAAGAAAATATGGTTAAGTTTGCAAAGGACAATGCAATTGACCTCGTTTTTGTAGCTCCTGATGATCCGCTTGCTGACGGTATGGTTGACGCTATGCAGGAGGCCGGAATCAGAGCATTCGGTCCTAATGCAAATGCCGCTATTATTGAGGCGTCAAAGGTTTTCTCAAAAAATCTTATGAAGAAATACGGCATACCTACTGCGAAGTATGAAGTATTCAATGACGCTCAGAAAGCAATTGACTATATAAAGAACGAAAATACCGCTCCCGTTGTTGTAAAGGCTGACGGTCTTGCACTCGGCAAGGGTGTAATTATTGCTCAATCTGTTGATGAGGCAATTGAAGCAGTCAAAGAAATTATGGAGGACAAGAAGTTTGGCGACTCAGGTAACAATATCGTTATCGAAGAGTTTCTTACAGGTCCCGAGGTTTCTGTTCTTGCATTTACAGACGGCAAGTGCGTAAAACCTATGGTCAGCTCAAAAGACCACAAGCGTGCTTTTGATAATGACGAAGGTCTTAACACAGGCGGTATGGGCACAATCAGCCCTAACCCGTATTATACAGATGAGATTGCCAAAGAATGTATGGATACAATCTTTATCCCTACAATTGAGGCGATGAATAAAGAGGGTAGACCTTTTAAGGGTTGTCTGTACTTTGGACTCATGATTACACCGAACGGTCCAAAGGTTATTGAATACAATGCCCGTTTCGGCGATCCTGAGGCTCAGGTTGTTCTTCCAAGACTTAAAACTGACCTTGTAGATATCTGCGAGGCTGTTATTGACGAAAAGCTTTCCGACCTTGACATTGAATGGGACAACGGTGCTGCGGCTTGTGTTGTTATGGCAAGCGGCGGATATCCTGTTTCATATAAAAAGGGTATAGAGATGTTCGGTCTTAATGACAACGGCGGTGTCGATGGCGCAATCGTTTATCATGCCGGCACTAAGTACGAAAACGGAAAGTTCTATACAAACGGCGGTCGAGTTCTCGGTGTTACTGCAACAGCGGATACACTTGATGAGGCACTTGAAAAGGCATATGCAGCAGTAGAAAAAATTTCCTTTGAAGGCGCTCATTACAGACACGATATCGGCAAAACTAAATAATATATTAAGAGCCACTCTTAACGAGCGGCTCTTTTTTTCAGCCTGCATTTTTAATCTGCAGTCTTAATTTGTCAGAAATCATGGCAATAAATTCGCTGTTTGTGGGCTTACCTCTGTCGTTGTGAATTGTATATCCGAAATATGAGTTCAGAACATCAATGTCACCTCGATCCCATGCAACCTCAATTGCGTGTCTTATAGCTCTTTCAACCCGTGAAGAAGTTGTTTCGTACTTTTTAGCAACCGACGGATAGAGCTGTTTTGTCACGGCGTTGATAATTTCAGGATGCTCAACAGACATGATGATTGAATCACGCAGATAGTGATAGCCTTTGATGTGAGCCGGAACTCCTATTTCATGGAGAATATCGGTCACTTTCATTTCAATTCCGAAAGCGTCAATAACTCTGCCTCTGCCAAAATTGTTTTTCTTGCTCAAATCCGACAAATCGCTGATAATGGTGCTTAATTCGGAAATGTTATACGGTTTCAACACAAAATACGATGCGCCCGAATTCATAATTTCACGCTCAAGAACAGTGCTGTGGAATGACGAATATACCATAAACACAGGCACTTTCGTGCTTTCTCGTGTAATGCTTCTCATAACACCGATTGCGTCAAGCCTTGTCATAAAAGAATCCATCAGTACAACATCAGGGCTTTCTCTTTTAATTTTATCGCACAATTCTTCTCCGTCTTTTGCACAGAAAATAACGGAAATATTCTTACTTTGTAAGATATTAAGATTTTCCTGCGTAAATTCAGAAGCGTCATCGGTTACGATTAGTTTTATTTTGTTGTTCATTGTGATTTCCCCCAGTAATTTTTGTTGTACTAATATTACCACAAAATGGTAAAGTTGGCAATACCTTCCATAAAACTTTTTTGAAAAATTAAGAAAAAAGTTTTATATTTTGCGTTAGTAAATCAAAAATGAACAAACCATCATACATTTAGTGTTGATTATTGTAGCGATTTGCCATATATTGTGCAAATACACCGTAACCCTCTTTTGGATTATTCAGAAAAACATGAGTAACAGCGCCAATAATTTTGCCGTTTTGAACTATCGGACTGCCGCTCATACCCTGTACAATACCGCCGCAATTTTTGAGCAATCTACTGTCGGTTATTTTTATGACAAAATTTTCATTTGATGTCATATCACGGTTGCATATTCTTTTGATTTCAATATCATATTCCTGTGGCGTATCTCCAACAGGCGTTGTTATCATAACAGCCTTTCCTGTTTTTACCTCATCATCATTTGCAATCAGATATTTCTTGTTTCTTTTATAATTTTCACTCGTTAAATCTCCGAAAATTCCTAAAGGGGAGTTTACGCTCAAATTACCAAACTTTACATCGGTAAAATATCCGCAGAAACTGCCGGCTTTACCGCAGACGCTTTTTTCAATTCCGCTGATTTCAGCCCGAACCGCTTCTCCTGATTTTAACGGTAACAAACCAGCCGTGTCACAGTCGCATATTCCATGACCGAGTGCGGCAAAATAATTATTGCTGTCATCATAATAGGTCATAGTTCCGATGCCTGCACAGCTGTCACGAACCCACGCACCGAGGAGATATGCTCCCACGGTATTTTTAATCGGCAAAACGGTTTTCTTTTCGGTTTTGCCGTTTCTATCAATTTCAACAGTAATTTCATTGCCGTTTGATTTTTCAATTTCAGACTTTAATTCTTCATTTGTGCTGATTTTTGTATTATTTACTTTCTTTATAATATCGTTTACTTTAAGTCCGCCGTCTTTTGCGGGGCAAACATATTTTTCACCGTCATAGTAGCTTTCAAGCTTGATTATCATTGCTCCGTTAGCATAAAATTTAACTCCGAAAGCCTCACCGCCAATGTAAACCTCATTTTTATCATCAGCGGCATAAGGTGAAAAAGTCGAAACAGTAAATAATAATGTGAAAATCAGGGCAACTGATATAATTTCTTTAAATTTTCGCAAAAAATTCACCTTCTTTCCGTTGCCTTTATTATGATTTGCATTTATAATATAGATTAGTGCGTTGATGAAAATATTAAAAATGTTACTGGCAGAGGATTTTCCGAAAAGGCGATAAACAGCCGTGCATTGTAAATTATTTTCTGAAATTATATCATTTTCTTATTATGAGGTATATATGGAAAACATAAATTCTAACCTTGTCGGTCTTACCGATTCCGAAGTTCAAAAGCGTATAGATGAAGGAAAGGTAAATATTTCAACTAATATTAAAACCAAATCAATCAAAAGAATATTTTGTGATAACATTTTTACGCTTTTCAATCTTATAAATGTAATTTTGCTTGCGGCATTGATTTTTGTGGGTTCACACAAGAATATGCTTTTTATCGGTGTTGTTATCGCAAATATAATTATAGGTATAGTTCAGGAAATTCGTTCCAAAATAAGCGTTGACAAGCTGACTATTTTGTCTGAGAAAAAAATCAATGTTCTCAGAAACGGTAAAATTGCAGAAATAAGTAAAGATGAGATTGTTCTTGACGATATTCTTGTGCTTTCAAGAGGAAGCCAGATTCCTGCCGACTGCATTGTATGCGACGGCAACTGCAGAGTCAACGAAAGTTTGCTTACAGGCGAATCAAATCTCATTGAAAAAAATGTCGGAGATGAACTTCTTTCAGGCAGTTTTATTGCGGCAGGAAAATGCTATGCTCAGGCTGTAAAGGTCGGAGCCGATTGCTATGCCGCTAAGATAAATAACGAAGCCAAATATATTAAAAAAGTAAATTCTCAGATTATGGAGTCATTCAATTTCATTATCAAAATCTGTACATTTGTACTTTTTCCGATTGGCATTGCATTTTTTATTCGACAATTCACCCTGCCCGATGCAACATTGCAGTCTGCTGTAATCAGCACTGTTGCGTCGCTTGTCGGTATGATTCCAAAGGGAATGATTCTTCTTACAAGTTCTGTTCTTGCAGTATCAATTATCAGGCTTTCATCCAAAAAGGTTCTTGTACAAGAGATGTATTGCATTGAAACACTTGCAAGAGTCGATGTGCTTTGTCTTGATAAAACGGGAACGCTTACAACAGACGAAATGACGGTAACAGGTGTCATTCCGTTTGGGGCTGATGAAAATAAAATCAAGAAAGCACTTTCTTCAATTGTAAAAGCGTCCGATGAACTAAATGCAACTTTGTATGCACTGCGTGACTATTCGGATTCCGTTTCACCGTATGAGTGCAGTAAATTCTGCGATTTTTCGTCCGAAACAAAATGGTCGGGCGGTACATTTGAAAACGGTAAGACCTACATAGTCGGTGCGACTGAATGTATTTTAAAAAGCAGAGAAAAGTATTCCGAAGTGTATTCTGAGATTGAAAAGATAAATCAAACCGTCAGAATCCTTGTTCTTGCCGAAAGCGATAGTGAACCGGACAAAGACTCATTGCCTGATGATTTAAAACCGCTTGCACTCATTCTTATCAAGGATAAACTTCGTGATAATGTAAATGAAACGGTAAAATATTTTAGGGAACAGGGTGTCACCTTAAAGGTCATTTCAGGCGACAGCGTTAAAACTGTTAAAAATATTGCACTTGACACAGGGATCGAGGGTGCAGAAAATGCAATCGATATGTCAACTGTGACAACAGATAAAGAGCTTGAAGATGCGGCAGAGCGTTGTAATGTGTTTGGCAGAGTAACTCCGGCTCAAAAGAAAAAGCTTGTGGTTGCCCTTAAAAAGCACGGACATTCGGTTGCTATGACAGGTGACGGCGTAAATGATGTTCTCGCACTCAAAGAGGCGGATTGCTCCGTAGCTATGGCGTCGGGCAGTGATGCCGCACGAAATGTGTCACAGCTTGTACTTGTCAATAATGACTTTGGCGCAATGCCGAGCGTTGTGGCAGAGGGCAGACGAACAATCAATAACCTTGAACGAAGCTCTGCACTCTATCTTGTAAAGACGATTTATTCGGTTATACTCTCAATTTTCTTCATATTCTTTCGCACAGGTTATCCCTTTGAACCGATACAGCTTACGCTTGTCGGTGCATTAACGGTTGGATTGCCATCATTTGTTCTCGCACTTCAACCGAATAAAGATATAGTAAAAGGTAATTTCACCGTAAATATAATAGCAAGATCACTCCCAACAGCTTTTTGTATTTCGGCAGATACAATATTACTCGCAATTTTAAAGTATATGACAGATATGCCGCAGGCACAGTTTTCAACTCTCTGCGTATATCTTACTGCATTTTCATGTATGCTGCTTGTAATCAGATTATCAATCCCGTTCAATCCGCTCAGAGCCGTTATGGTCATCGGATGTTCCGCAGGAATAATAATCGGTTCAATCTTCTTCGGTGGATTGTTCTCACTTGCACCGCTTACATTTGAAAACATCGTATTGCTTGTAGTCTTTGCTGCAGGCACATTTGTTGTATTTAATATACTCTACAATATAGCACAGCACTATATAGAAAAATTCAAAAAGGAAAGTCATCTTAAACTGACTGCAAAAAGAAATGCAAATAAACAAAAACGCTGAAAAATTAATCAGACAACTGAATAATCAAGGCTATGAGGCTTTTATAGTGGGCGGTTGTGTTCGTGATTATCTTCTCGGTTTGACTCCGCATGATACAGATATTTGTACAAACGCTTTGCCTGAGCAGACAAAAAAATGCTTTGAGGCTTATCATACTTTTGATACAGGTATCAAACACGGTACAATTTCTGTTGTATGCGGCGGTGAAGTCTATGAAATCACAACCTACCGTATTGACGGTGATTATTCCGATAACCGTCATCCGGACAGCGTAAGCTTTACACGAAACATAAACGAAGATTTGCAACGCCGTGACTTTACGGTAAATGCAATGGCATATAACGCTGAATACGGTCTTGTTGATCCATACGGCGGTAAAAATGACCTTAAAGATAAAATTATCCGTTGTGTCGGAAATCCCGATACACGCTTTAACGAGGATGCTCTGCGAATCTTGCGGGCGTTACGCTTTGCCTCTGTTTACGGATTTTCAATTGAAGAGAACACATCAAAGTCTATATTTAAAAATGCAGATTTGCTAAAAAACATTGCAACAGAGCGTGTGATTTCGGAATTTCTAAAGCTTATCTGCGGTAAGAATGCCGTAAAAATTCTTGACGCTTACCGAGAAACTATTGCTGTAATTATCCCTGAAATTACGGTTATGTTCAATTTCAATCAGAACAACATTCATCATTCGTATGATTTGTGGCAACATACCCTGACTGCACTCGGCACAATTGAACCGAATCCCATACTTCGTATGACAATGCTCCTGCATGACATCGGCAAGCCTTTTGTTAAAACTACTGACAACAGCGGTCAATCGCATTTTCAGGGACATCAGCTTGAAAGTAAAAAAATTGCAGACAAAATTCTGCACAGACTAAGATTACCGTCTGATTTTATAAACAAAACTCTTTTGCTGATTGAATATCATGATGTCCGTTTTAACGGCAGTAAAAAGCTTATGAAAAAGGTTATGAATGTACTCGGTACAGACCTTACAAAGCAGTTGTTAGAGGTCGAATACGCCGATATATCTGCACAGTCTGAATATCAGCGAGAAGAAAAGCTCGGATATCTTAAAACGGCTAAAACACATCTTAATGAAATAATCAAAGATAACGAATGTTTTAAGCTGAGTCAGCTTGATATCAACGGTAAAGATGTTTTAAACCTTGGTGTAAAAGAGGGAAGAGATGTCGGAAATATTCTCGATTATCTGCTAATGCTTGTAGTAGATGCAAATGTTCCAAACAAAAAATCAATACTCATATCAAAAGCCAAAGAATATATTTACGGTAATCAAATAAATGAGTAATTAAAAAAGAGGATTTCAGCGAAAACTGAAATCCTCTGATTTTTGTTTAAAATTAAAGAACCTTTGATAAAAATTCCTTTAAACGGTCGTCCTGCGGATTATTGAAGAACTCCTGCGGATTGTTCTTTTCTTTGATAACACCGTCGTCAATAAATACAACATCGGTTGCAACTTCCTTTGCAAAGCCGATTTCGTGAGTAACAACAACCATTGTCATACCTGCCTTGGCAAGCTCTTTCATAACATCAAGAACTTCGCCGACCATTTCGGGGTCAAGTGCAGATGTCGGCTCGTCAAAAAGGAGAACATCGGGATTCATTGCAAGCGCTCTTACAATTGCAATACGCTGTTTCTGACCGCCTGAAAGCTGATTCGGATATGCGTTTGCCTTTTCGGCAAGTCCTACACGCTCCAAAAGATCCATAGCGTCTTTTTTAGCCTCATCTTTGCTCTTGCCAAGAAGCTTAATAGGAGCCATTGTAAGGTTGTCAATAACAGTCTTGTGGGGGAAAAGGTTAAACTGCTGGAACACCATTCCCATTTTTTGACGGTGAACATTTATATTAACCTTAGGATCCGTAATATCGGTACCCTCAAAGAAAATGTGACCGCCTGTAGGTTCTTCAAGTCTGTTAAGGCAACGGAGAAAAGTTGATTTACCCGAGCCTGAAGGACCGAGAACAACAACTACATCGCCTTTGAAAATGTCAATATCAATACCTTTAAGAACCTGAATATCTTTACTGAATGATTTTTCAAGTCCTCTTACGGAGATTAATGCGTTATCTTTCACTCTTTTTCAATCTCCTTTCAAATCTTCTGAGGATGTACGAAAGCACAAGTACAATTACAAGGTAAATCAATGCAACCGTAATAAGCGGGAAGAATGCCTCGTAAGTTCTTGAACGAATCATATTACCAACATATGTGATATCTGCAAGTGCAACATAACCTGCAACCGAAGTTTCTTTGAGAAGTGTAATAATTTCATTGCCGAGTGCAGGAAGAACATTTTTAATTGCCTGCGGAAGAACGACCATTGTCATTGTCTGTCTGTTGTTAAAACCGAGTGAACGGCTTGCTTCAGTCTGACCGATGTCAACAGCCATAATGCCCGAACGAACAATTTCTGCAACATAAGCGGCAGAGTTCATACCAAATGCAATGATTGCGGCAAAGATACCGTTTCTTACAGATGCAAGAATAATGTAATACATAATCATCAACTGAACTACAACAGGTGTGCCTCTGATAACAGTAATGTAGATGTTGCAAATCGCATTAAAGAATTTCAGAACACAATCACCGAAGCTCCTGCATTTTCTCTTGTCAAGCTGAATATCGTGAGTAGCTCTTACAAGAGCAATGACAAAACCGATAATAACACCGATAATAGCTGCAAACAATGTGATTTCAAGGGTTACAAGCAAACCGCTTAAAAGCTGCTGCCATCTGTTATCTGTGATGAATGTGTTTTTAAAGCTTTCGCCGAGATTGCCGAACAAACTGCCCGACGCACTGTCGTTTACGATAATAACCTGAGTTGTGTTTGCATATGAAGTTGAAAAGTCGATATTTTTTCTTCTTTCCGGTGTGTCGGTCATACCCGCCATACCGAAATCGTCTTTGCCGGTCTGAACAGCAGTGATAACAGAATCAAATTCCATATCATCAATAACAAGTTTTTTACCGAGCTTGTCACAGATTGCTGTAGCCATCATCGGATCAAGACCGACAATTTTACCGCCTTCAACATATTCATACGGTGGAAAAGCAGCGTTCGTAGCCATATGAAGTTCACCGTCATACTTGATATCCTTAGGTGATTCATAGGGTACGGTATCAGTATTACCCTCTATGTAATAGCTTTTGATTTTGTCCAGAACGCCCTCGTCTTTAAGCTCTGCAAGAGCTTTGTCGATTTTTTCGGTGAGTTCATGATTTTCCTTTGAAATGCAGATTGCATACTGCTCTTCCGCAAAAGGTTCATCAAGAATTTTTAGTCCTGCATTTGCTTTTACAAATTCCTTTGCCGGTTCACTGTCAATTACAACACAGTCGATTTTATTCTGTGTAAGAGCTACGATAGCGTCGGCACCCTTGCTGTAACGCATAACCTTGGTGCCGTCAGCCTCATAGTCAGATACAAAAGTATCGCCTGTTGTACCTGTCTGAACACCTACGGACGCTCCTTTGATATCATCGGCAGTCTTAATTTCCTTAACCGATGAATCACCGCATCCGGTGAACAGAAAAACAGTGGAGAACAGCATTGAAATCAGTACCAATAAAGTAACTGTCTTTTTCATTGTTTTCCTCTTTTTCTTTCTCTTAAAATATTTATTTGCAAATCTTTATCAGATTCTTGCAACGCCTGATTCAATTGCAGCCTTCTTAACAGCCTCAGCAACAGTTTTACCGATTCTCTTGTCAAATGCCTCGGGAAGAATATAATCTGCATTAAGTTCTTCATCGCTCACGAGTGAAGCAATTGCAAAAGATGCGGCAACTTTCATTTCTTCGTTAATATCGCTTGCACGGCAGTCGAGAGCTCCTCTGAAAATACCCGGAAAAGCAAGTACATTATTAATCTGGTTAGGAAAGTCACTTCTGCCTGTACCTACAACAGCCGCACCTGCCTTTTTAGCAATGTCAGGCATAATCTCGGGAGTCGGATTAGCCATAGCAAAAAGAATAGGATCCTTAGCCATTGACTTAACCATTTCTTCGCTTACGCAACCTGCGGCAGAAATTCCGAGGAATACATCAGCACCCTTCATTGCATCTGCAAGCGAGCCCTCAAGGTGAGAAAGGTTAGTAATTTCAGCCATTTCCTGTTTAACAGCGTTAAGTCTCGGATCACCCTTGCAGATAATACCCTTACTGTCGCAAAGTGTAATGTCCTTTACACCCATATTAAGAAGGTGCTTTGCAATTGCAATACCTGCCGCACCTGCACCGTTCATAACAACCTTGATTTCGTCAAGCTTCTTGTGAACAAGCTTGAGTGAGTTGATAAGACCTGCGGCAACAATAACGGCAGTACCGTGCTGGTCATCGTGGAAAATCGGAATATCGCACTTCTCTTTGAGCTTCTTTTCAATTTCAAAGCATCTCGGAGCGGCAATATCCTCAAGATTGATTCCGCCAAATGAACCGCTGATAAGGTAAATTGCGTTTACAATTTCGTCAACATCCTTACTTCTTACGCAAATAGGAAATGCGTCAACATCGCCGAATTCCTTAAAAAGCGCACATTTGCCCTCCATAACAGGCATACCTGCCTCAGGACCTATGTCACCAAGACCGAGAACAGCTGTACCGTCGGTTACAACGGCAACAAGGTTGTTTCTTCTTGTGAGTTCAAAAGACTTGTCATAGTCCTTCTCAATTTCAAGACACGGTTCTGCAACACCCGGAGTATAGGCAAGAGAGAGGTCTTCAGCCGAGTTAATCGGAACTCTTGAAACAACTTCAATCTTACCGTTCCACTCATAGTGTTTTTTGAGTGATTCTTTTCTGATATCCATATCGGTAACTCCTTATAATTAATTCCCCTTCATTATACCCCTAAAAAGCCGTTATATCAAGTAAAAATCACAAAATTCATTTGACTTTTGTACAAAAAAGGTATAAAATAAATGTGCGAGTGTGTTGAACAGCTGCGAGCAGCTGCCGAAAGGTACTGTGCGAGGAAAGTCCGGGCTTCACAGAGCAATAATAACGGCTAACGGCCGCCGGAGGCGACTCCAGGGATAGTGCAACAGAAAATTACCGCCATTATATGGTAAGGATGGAAAGGTGAGGTAAGAGCTCACCGGAGGGCAGGAGACTGCTCTGCCGTGTAAACCCTATTTGAAGCAACACCGTGGTAGGACATTATACGCTTGCTCGGCGTGTCCTTAGGAGGTGGCATCGAGCAGATTCGGTAACGGTCTGCCAAGATAGATGGCTGTTCACGACAAAACCCGGCTTACAGACACAGTCGCGTATTAAGGCACCTTTTATGGGTGCTTTAATATTATTGTCGAATTTTAGTAATTTGTACAAATATTATGCACATTTGCAATTAATTTAAAAAATGCATTGCATTTATGCTGCTCTTATTGTACTTTGCTTTATGCTGAAATCTATTGAAATTGATTTAATTTGATTTGTTTCAGCCGACTGATTCGACACATAGTAGAGTTTTGAAATTAATTTGAAAGGTGTGTAAAAATTTGAAAACAAAATCAAAAATACTCAGCGCAATATTGAGCGTGAGCATCCTGTCGGCAAGCCTATCTGCCTTTGTATCCGGTTCACTCGGTGTTCAGGCGGCAGAAAGCTCACCAACCGTATCGGCTAATAAGTACAGACTCAAAGATAATATTCAGGACGGTGTAATTTTACATTGTTTTGACTGGACTTATAACGATATTAAGGCTGAATTGCCTAAAATTGCAAAAGCCGGATTTACAAGTATACAGACTTCTCCGGCACAGCCAAACGGAACAGGTACTTGGTATTGGTTATATCAGCCAATTTCATTCAGTATCGGAACAAATGGTGTCGGCACAAAGGCTGAACTTCAGTCGCTTTGTGATGAGGCAGAAAAGTACGGGATTAAGATTATTGTCGATGTTGTCGCTAACCATTTGAGAGGCGATCACAACAACATAGACAACGATTTAAAGCCATCCGAGTATTGGCATACCTTCGGCGGAGGTATTGACTGGAAAAACCGTTGGCAGGTAACACACGGCTCGATTGGTATGCCGGACATTGCAACCGAAAATCCATATGTTCAGCAAAAAGTCTGCAACTATGTTCAGGAACTCAAGTCGGTAGGTGTTGACGGACTTCGTTGGGACGCTGCAAAACACATTGGCGTTCCGAGCGAGGGCGACGATTTCTGGAAATCGGTAACACAGTACGGTCTTTATAACTACGGCGAAATTCTCGGTGGTCCCGATGACCGTTCGACAGGCAATGAAGACATTATGAAAGAGTATACCGATTATATTTCTGTCACTGACAGTAACTACGGTAAAGAACTCCGTGATTCGTTTAATTCGGGCAAAGCTCCTACTTCAAGCGGAAACTGGAGTGAAAAAGGCATTTCAAACGATAAGCTTCTTTATTGGGGTGAAAGCCATGATACATGGTCAAACAACAAAGATTGGGGCTTTTCAAATGAAATGAGTCAGAATGTTATTGACCGTGCCTATGCGGTTGCGGCAAGCCGTAATAAAGTTACTGCTCTTTATTTTTCCCGTCCTTCTTCAACCAACAAAGAAAGTATCAAAATGGGAGAAAAAGGCTCAACTCATTTCACCAGCAGTGAGGTTGCCCAAATCAATAAGTTCCATAATGCAATGGACGGCAAAGCCGATTACTACACAGTGTCAGACGGTTGTTCTGTAATTACCCGTAAAGACGGCGGTGCTGTTATCGTAAAAGGCAGCGGAAGCGGCGAGGTATCGGTAGAAAACGGCGGCGGTTACGCAAAACCGGGTACATACACAGACGCTGTTTCAGGCAATACATTTACAATTACATCAAGCACCATTTCAGGTACAATAGGTTCATCAGGTATAGCAGTAGTCTATGATGCCGAACCCGAAGGACCTTCAGCGTCAGTAACTCCGGGTTCAACAAACTACAATACAGATGAGCTCACACTTACGCTCAATTGCAAGAATGCAAAAAATGCTCAGTATTCAATTGATGACGGTGCATTTGTAAACTACACAAACGGTCAGAAAATTACAATCGGTACAAACCTTGCTTACGATACTGTAACCACAGTAACAGTAAAAGCAAGCGACGGCAAGACAACATCCGATCCGGAAACATATACATACACAAAGGTAGACCCGAATGCCGTAAAGGTTGTTGCTTATGATAACTCATCAACCAAGTGGTCTAAGGTCAATGCATATTTCTGGAGTGATGATAATAAAGAAATGACATCGTGGCCGGGCAAGAAAATGACCGACAAGGGTAATAATATTTTTGATATTGAAGTGCCTGACGGTGCAAAATATGTAATTTTCAACAACGGTGACAGTCAGACAGATGACCTCAGGATTGCAGACGGTAATAAAATTTACAGCAACGGTTCTTGGCAGAACTATTCGACTGTAAAACCCACTCAGCCGACAACAGCTCCTTCAACGACAGTCCGTCCTACTACAATCGCAACTCAGCCTACCACAACTCAGCCTACCACATCACAGCCTGCTACAACACAGTCTGCTACAACACAGCCGTCTACAACTCAGCCGGTAACAGAGCCTTCAAACAGAATTCTTATCGGTGATGTTGATTTAAACGGAACATTTACAGTCTGTGATTCAACAGAGGTTCAAAGATACATTGTTAACATATCGACTTTAAGCGATGAGGCTCTCATTGCGGCAGATGTAGACAAGGATTCTGTTATTTCTGTAAAAGACGCAACTATGATTCAGGCTTATATCGTTAAGCTTATTGTTGAAGACTCATACTGCGGTACTTACACAGAAAATGTTGCACCCGCTCAGCCTACAACAAATGTCACAGAGCCAACAACTGAACCGACTTCAATTCAGACGAAGAATTATGTTTATTTCAATAATGCGGAAAACTGGTCAACAGTAAATGTCTATGTATGGAGTTCAACAGATTCGACTTATATGAGCTGGCCCGGCAAGGCTATGGAAAGTATAGGTAATAACACATACAGATTTGAACTTCCGAATGGTGCAGAATATGCTATATTCAATAACGGTTCAGCACAGACAGGTGACTTAAAAATCCCCGATGTAAATATGATTTACTCAAACGGACAGTGGAGTAAATACTCCAAGTAAAATTTAACAAGTTTATCTAAGAGCCGCCCCGCACAATCAAGCGCATTTTGCTGTTTTGATTTTTACTGTCGGGGCGGTACTGCTATTTGTTTAAATCACAATACAAAATAAACCGCCTGTAAAAAATGATTGCCCCCTAAAAGTCAGTTTTTTGCTCTGACCTTTAGGGGGCGTTTCACAATCCGATTGATTTCGGAGGTTTATTTATTCGATTTTTCTATAATTTTTTCGGCACATTTAATGCCGTCAACTGCGGCGGAGATAATTCCGCCTGCATAGCCTGCACCTTCACCGCACGGATACAGTCCTTCAATAAGTACACTTTCAAGTGTATCTGTTTTTCTCATTATTCTGACGGGAGAAGAGCTTCTGCTCTCAACGCCGGTCAAAACAGCGTCACCGTCATCAAATCCGTGTAACATTCTGCCCATTTTCACAATGCCCTGAGCCATTGAAGTGCTGACATATTCAGGCAAAATTTCGTTCAGATTTGAAAACTCATAATTCGGACCGATACTTGGCTTTACATCACCGAGATGTGTGGATTTTCTGTTATTAAGAAAATCGTCAACTCTTTGTATGGGTGCATTATAATTTTCACCGCCGGCAACGAATGCTTTTGATTCAAGCTTTCTCTGCAAATACATTCCGGCAAGCGGATGGTCGGATTCATAATCATCCGGGTTTATTCCTACAAGCAACGCTGAATTTGAATTTTCGGCATTTCGTGCAAATTCACTCATACCGTTGGTGCAAAGTCTGTTTTTTTCGCTTGATGCATTGACAACCTTGCCTCCCGGACACATACAAAATGTATACACACCCCGTCCGTTATCAAGGTGCGTACTAAGCTTATAATTTGCCGAGCCGAGTTTTTTATTGCCCGCAAACCTGCCGTATTGTGCCTTATCAACTTTTTGACGAAGATGTTCAATTCTTGCTCCTACCGAAAAAGGCTTTGCCTCAATCAGCAACTTTAAATCATAAAGCATCTCAAAAGTATCCCTTGCACTGTGACCGATTGCAAGAATAACATTGTCTGTTTCTATAATTTCATTGCCGTTTTTGGTTTCAATAGTTATAGATTTCAGCTTGTTATCACTAAAACCCATTGAAACAAGCTTCGTTTCAAACATAACCCTTCCGCCGAGTTCAATAATCTCGTTGCGGATATTTTTAATTGTGCCTTTTAGCATATCCGTTCCGATATGCGGCTTTGCGTTATAGAGAATTTCATCGGGTGCGCCGTGGCTTACAAATTCTTCAAGCACCTTGCGTTGTCTTATATCTTTTGTACCTGAATTCAGTTTGCCGTCAGAAAATGTTCCCGCACCGCCTTCACCAAACTGAACATTTGAAGTTATGTCAAGCTGACCGCTTGTCCAGAACCTGTTCACATCGGCAGTTCGCCTATCAACATCACGACCTCTTTCAATAAGAATTGGATTTGCACCGCTTCTTGCCAGAATAAGTGCCGCAAACAATCCAGCCGGACCTGCTCCGACAACAATGGGGGAGGGCGCATTGCCAAATTTCATCTGATTATATTCATACTTTCTCGCAATTTGAGCGTTACCGCACTTTTTGCAGACTTTATCCTCGTTGATATTAAGTTCAGCGTCAACGGTTGTAAGAAAGTAGATATTATCCTTTTTTCTTGCGTCAACCGATCTGCGAAAAATCTTACAGCTTTTTATGGATTTTTCTTCAATCCTCAGCTGTTGGGCAACTGCCTTGCGAACCGATTTATCATCGTAGTCAAGGCTTAAATGTATATTGTTTACTCTGATCATAAATTTTCTCCTGCAATAATTCCTCCGGCAAATGCAAAATGAAGATTAAAACCTCCGCATTCACCGCAAAGGTCAATTGCCTCACCGCATATAAAAAGATTTTTTACAATTTTACTCATCATAGTATTTTCGTCAATTTCTTTGCCTAAAACACCGCCCAAAGCACATTGTGCGTGTGAGAAATCTTCTTTTCCGCTTACTGTAAATGACATCGATTTTATTGTTTTGCAAATTCCTGATACTTCGTCCTTTGAAAGCTTGGAACAAATCTTTGACAAATCAACTCGGTTGATTTTCAGAATTGCCTGTCCGATTCTCTTCTGAAAAATCCCTGTCAAAAGCTGTTCACACGGCAAATCAGAAAACAATGATATATGTTGTCTGATTATTTTAATCAGCTCATTTTCCGAATAATCGGGCAATAAATCAAGCACTATTTTGTCGTTTTGTTTAGCAAACAATGAAAGATTGAACACGCAAATTCCCGACAGCGAATTTGCGGTAAATTGAATTTCGCCTGTTTCTTTCTTGATTAATCGACCGTGTTCACCGTATAACTGTGCCTTGCCCGTAACTCTCAGACCTTTTAATATTTTCAGGACATCGCTTTTAACCTTAACAGGGCATAAAGCAGGGGAGAACGAAACAACCTTATGACCGAAATTTTTAAGATAATCAATTGCACTTGCGTTTCCGCCAAGCTTAGGTGCGGCTTTTGAACCGTTTGCAATCACAAGCTTGTTACATATGAAATCGTACTTTTTTTCGCTGTCATCAGACAAAATTTTAAAACCGTTTGAAACTTTTTTTATAGAATTGACATCCTGTTTTGTGAAAACATCTATTCCGAGTGTTTCAACCTGTAATCGCAGAACATCCAGAACAGATGCGGCATGTTTGCTTATCGGGTAATATCTGCCCTCGTTATCGTAAAAACTTAAAAGACCGAAGTTTTTAAAGATATTCGCCATTTCATCACCGCTGAATCTTTCAAAAATTTTTTTACTCTGCTTTTTGAAAGAACCGACATATTTATCGGGGGATATACAGTGATTTGTCAGGTTGCATCTGCCGTTGCCTGTTGACATCAGCTTTTTGCCTAATCTGTCATTTTTTTCGATTATTGCAATTTTTTTCGAACGGTCATGTTTCCCTGCTGTGATTGCACACATAAGTCCCGATGCACCGCCGCCGATTATAATTGCATCATATATATTTTTCTTTTCCATTTTATAAATTCACCAAAAAATAAGGGCAGCGATGTGCTGCCCAAAATTATTTACGGAGCAAAAATAAAGTTGATTCCGTTTGCAACAAGTACCGAACCGATACCCATTATAATACCTGCGATAACAACACCGCACATAACGGCTATAACGCTTTTCTTAAATCCGAGGTCAAGAATACTTGCCGCAAGTGTTCCTGTCCATGCGCCTGTGCCGGGAAGAGGGATGCCTACGAAAAGCATAAGTGCAACAAACATTCCGTTGCCTGCTTTTGCCTCAAGTTTTCTGCCGCCTTTTTCGCCTTTTTCAAGACAGAAAGAAAAGAATTTGCCGATAAACTTCTTATCAGAACCCCAAACAAGAACCTTTCTTGCAAAGAGGTAGATAATCGGAACAGGGAGCATATTGCCTAAAATGCAGATTACATATGTCCAAAAAAGATTTAAGTCATTTGCAACCGCAACAGGCACAGCACCTCTGATTTCTACTATCGGAACCATTGAAATAAAAAATACTATTAAATACCACATATTTGCTCCTTAGAAATTATATTTTGCCAATACCTGATAAGTATAACAGATTTAAAAGTTTTTTTC
>ENA-UOIZ01000868-UOIZ01000868.1-human-gut-metagenome-genome-assembly--contig:-P88-NODE-868-length-28280-cov-16.402799_pt1 | contig 28280 bp, 19 predicted proteins | sample MGYA00242336_ERZ723883 | MGnify/ENA metagenome assembly ERZ723883 | reverse complement strand
CGGAAGCGTTTCATATTCCAGCGTCGGCACTGCACTGGTACGCAGCTTACCACGACGCGGATACACATCCGCATATCCACATGATGGTCTGGACAGACCAAGAGACAGTTTTGAAGCGGGACGCTATTGTAAAATTACGCTCCGCGATGACAAACAGCATCTTTCGGGCAGAGTTAGAAAATCTCTATATTCGCAAGGATACCGCGTATATGGACGTGACCGAAGCGGCGCGGGAGGTCATGCGGGAAATCGTTGGCCGGATGGAATCTACTGCCGAACCGCCTGTGTCCATCCAGCAAAAGCTACTGGAGCTTGCGCTGGAACTGCGCACAGTCGGCGGCAAAAAGCAATATGGATACCTCAAAAAGCCACTCAAGGATACGGTGGATTCTATCGTGGATGAACTCGAAAAGCTGCCGGAGGTAGCAGCATATTATTCCGTCTGGAATGGTGTGCGTGATACGCTGGAGGGCTACTACAAAAACCGTCCTCGCCAGCGCAATCCGCTTTCCCAGCAGAAAGAATTCCGCGCGATCAAGAACGCGATCATTCAAGAAGCAGAGCGTCTGCGGCAGCAGATGGAGCAGGCACAGGCAACCTCAGAACAGGAGACTTCACAGGAGGAAGAACCGTCTTCGGAAGAAACTTCTACAGACACGTCTGCAAATCCGACGCGTGCAGATGAAAATACTTCGTCTGTGGCTTCTCACTCTGCACGGCTTTCATCCGAATATCTTCTGAATTCCACAATTCGGTTGTTCCACCAGATGGGGCAAATTTTTCGAGAGAATGCCGCGCCGCCCAGCAATCCAATGGGCATCCGCATCGATTCCAAGCGGCGAAAAAAGCTCATGCAGAAGCGGCTGGCGATGGGGCACAAGCAGGATGACCATGAGCAAAATTACGGTCAGACATTACAGTGACAGGAGGTGCATTTTGGCACAATACATAGAATTTACCCCAGAGCAAAAGGAACGCGCCGCGACGGTTGACCTCGAAGAATTTCTCCTCCGGCAGGGCGAAAAGCTCATCAAATCCGGCCGGGAAAAGCGGCTTGCAAGCGACCACAGCGTCACGGTGCGCGGCTGCGAGTGGTTTGACCATGCCTCGAACGAGGGTGGCCGCGCGGTCAGCTTTGTACAAAAATATTACGGGAAGAGTTACGTCGAAGCGATGTCCATGCTGCTGGGCGAGAGTATGGAGCCGGTTTATCCGCAGGCAAAAAAGCAGGAACTGGCCCAGCAGAAGCCCTTCGCACCGCCTGTTCCGAACGAGAATATGCACCGCGTTTTTGCGTATCTTCTTAAAACGCGCGGTCTGGATGCCGACGTGGTTTCCTACTTCGCCCGCAAGAAGCTACTCTATGAGGACGCGGCGCATCACAACGCTGTGTTCATCGGCACGGACAAAGGCGGCTGTCCGCGCCACGCACATCTGCGCAGCACGAATAGCTTTGGCAAGTCATTTCGCCTGAACGTCGAGTCCAGCGATCCGCGTTACAGCTTTCATCATACCGGCACAGACGGGAGCCTTTATGTGTTCGAAGCTCCCATTGATATGCTTTCGTATATCTCCATGAACCCGCACCAATGGCAGGAGCATAGCTATGTGGCCTGCTGCGGCACGTCCCCAATTCCGGTGATGCAGATGTTGAAACCGGATACACAGATTGTCTATCTGTGTTTGGACAACGACGATGCTGGACACAAAGCCAGCGAACGGATGGCAGAACTTCTGCACGAACGCGGCGTCATGACGGAGCGGCTTGTGCCAGAACTGAAAGACTGGAATGAGGACTTGCTTGCAGAGCAGAAGGAGGATTTAGCGCCATGCCTGAGTCTGTAACGCCGCTGATCGCGGTCGGTGTGGTGATCGTTCTGTTCGTTGTCTTGCTTTCGGTTCTCACGAGTAATTACTCACTCAACGGCATTAAATCGAAAACCGTTGGTGACGGGCAGCATGGAACCGCGCGCTGGGCGACCACGCAGGAGATCAAAAAGACGTTTGCGAACGTGCCGTTTGACGTTGCAAGTTGGCGCGCGGGAAAGGACTTGCCGGAGGTGCAGGGACTGATTCTCGGCAGTACACAGCGCGGCAAGCAACTCGACGCGCTGGTCGACCACGACGATGTGCATTGCCTTATGATTGGCGCATCCGGCGTGGGCAAAACCGCCTTCTTTTTGTATCCAAATCTCGAATTTGCCTGTGCCAGCGGCATGAGCTATTTGGCGCTTGATACGAAGGGGGATTTGGCAAGAAATTACGGCACGATTGCGAAAAAGTACTACGGCTACCACGTTTCCGTGATCGATCTTCGCAACCCGACGCGCTCGGATGGAAGCAATCTTTTGACGCTTATCAATCGCTACATGGACATTGCACGGGAGCATCCGGACAACCTTGCGGCGCGGGCGAAGGCGGAAAAATACGCGAAGATTCTTGCCAAAACCATCGTCAATCCGGGCGGCGACGGGCAGGATCGCGGGCAGAATGCGTTCTTTTATGATGCCGCCGAGGGGCTTCTCACGTCAGTCATCTTACTCCTTGCCGAGTACGTTCCGCCCGACAGCGCGGGGCATGAAAAGCGGCATATCGTGTCTGTGTTCAAGCTGGTACAGGAGCTTCTCGCGCCCAGCGGTCAGAACAAGAAAACCGGCTTTCAGGTCTTGATGGACAACCTTCCCTCGACGCACAAAGCCAGATGGTTTGCGGGCGCGGCACTCAACACGTCCGAGCAGGGCATGGCGTCCGTCATGTCCACGGTGCTGTCCCGCTTGAACGCATTCCTCGATTCTGAGCTGGAGCAGGTGCTTTGCTTCGACAGCGCCATCGACGCAGAACACTTTGCGGCAGAAAAATCCGCGATCTTTCTGGTACTGCCGGAGGAAGATGCAACCAAAAACTTTATGGCGGGTCTGATGATCCAGAACCTCTCGCGGGAGCTATTCTCTGTAGCTGACGAGCATGGCGGCAAGCTGCAAAACCGCGTCGTGTTCTACTGCGACGAGCTTGGCACGATGCCGCCCTTTGACGTTCTGCCGCTGTTCTCCGCAGGCCGAAGCCGCAAGCTGACGCTCGTGCCGATCATTCAAAGCCTTGCGCAGTTAGAGAAGAATTACGGCAAGGAGGGCGCGGAGATCATAGCCGATAACTGTCAGGACACGATCTTCGGCGGCTTTGCGCCAAACAGTCAGACAGCGGAGACGCTCTCTAAAGCTCTCGGCAGCCGAACTGTTTTGACCGGTTCCGTCAGCAAAGGGAAAGACAGCAATAGCCAGAGCTTGCAGATGGCGGAGCGTGCGCTTTTATCGCCCGATGAGCTGAAAAGTCTCCCGAAGGGCGACTTCATTGTCATGAAAACTGGCACGCACCCGATGCGCACGAAGCTGCAATTATATTTCAAATGGGGCATCAAGTTTGAGGAACCATATCAGACACCGGAACGCGCCCAGCGCGAGGTTTACTACGCGGGAAAGGAGGAATTGCTGATGAATATCAAGAAAAGTCTGTATTCGAAACCGCAGCAGGTCGCAACGCCGAAAGCGGATGACTATATGAGCAGCTACGGCGACAAATGAGCTTCTTCGGCTCCATCTATGCTGATCCTGACTTGCCGCATCGAGCGCGGACAGTCTATATGTATCTCTGCGACCGAGCAGGCGGCGGGAGCTGCTGGCCGGGTGTGAAAACCATTGCCCGCGACCTGCATCTCTCACCGCGCACGGTGCAAAGGGCGCTGAACGATCTGGAATGTGCCGGATACATCGAGCGCCAGCGCCGTCACCGAGAAAACGGAAGCTGCACTTCGAACTTATACATTATAAATGAGGGCAAATAGCAAAGCGGACGCTCCCCACCAAGGGGAACGTCCGCGTATTTGCTGTCACCAGCGCCATGACACTGCGGCGCAGCTTGAAGGGCAAACTCTAGCTGAAAAGCAATACAGAAAGAGAAAATGATTTATGATTATACAGGAAGCACTCCGTTTTGAAGGAGAAGATTCTGAAGCTCAGGAACCTTTACATTCCGCGGCTGAATGTCTTCTTTACAGCACAGCGCAGCGGCGATACCAGCGGCCTGCCCCATATTGGCGCAGATCGGCATGACGCGATAGTTGGCGTGCGCCATATGTGTGCCGGAGATATTGCGGCCCGCGAGCAGCAGCCCATCGATTTTTTCCGGAACCAGGCAGCCATACGGAATGGTGTAGCTGGTGGCGGTGAAAGCGTCCTGCGCACCGGTCGCGTCCAGACCATTGCCGGTCATATTGTGCACGTCAAAATTGAAGCTTGCGTGCGTGACCGCCCAGTCCGGGAAGACGCGCGAGGAACGAATATCCTCTTCCGTGATCGTTTCAAGCCCTTTGAAATGTCGGGTCTCACGGACACCGATCAAAGAAGCGGTTTCCAGCAGATAGCAGTTCTCGTATCCGGGTACAAATTCGTGCAGGAAATCGAGGATCGGCTGAAGCTGATTGCGGCAGACAAGCACCGCACGGGACAGATCTGCGGCGTTTGTGCCGTCAATGCCCGTGCAGTTCGTCATGTTGCAAGTGACAACGCCGGGAAGCGTCGACCGGTAAAGCAGAACGTGTCCGGCCGGGAACGGCAGATGAGATTTGCCGAGCGCCTGAATTTCGCCCTTGGGGATCTGAATATAGTCCTCAAATTTGCCGGGGAAAACAGCGCGGCTGTAATCTACACCGCCGATTTTGAACATTAAGCTGGCGGGCTGCATCGCGCCGTCTGTCTCACGACCTTTGACATAAGCGGCGCCTGCCTTGGCAGCAATATCGCCGTCGCCGGTAGAGTCGATGATGATTTTTGCAAAGATCGCCTGCCTGCCGGATTTGTTTTCGACGATGACGCCAGTCAGCCGGTCACCGTCCATGATAGGCTCACAGACAAAGGTATAGAGCAGAACTTCACAGTGTGCCTCATGCAGCATTTGCAAGAAGACCGTTTTCAGCCGTTCCGGGTTGATGAGCTGCCGCGGAGAACCGTTGAAGCCGTAATCTGCACTGTCCGGAAGGTCGGCGGAACGATTCAGAATCTCCTCATAGATGCCGCCCTTTGTGTTGCCCGTCCAATGGCTCATCAGGCCGGAGGTGGCAATGCCGCCGACGTCGCCGAGCTGCTCAATGAGCATGGTTTTTGCGCCCTGCCGCCCAGCGCTGATGGCGGCGGCGACACCGGCAGGGCCTGCGCCGAGAACGAGTACATCTACGCTGGCGGATACAGGAAGTTTTTTGGCGGGTTCTTCATAAAACATGAGAAAAACTCCTTTGCATAAAAATATAGATATGAAAAAGCAGAATATGAAAGATGTATCCAAGAATCGTGAGATTTACATGGATTTAATTCAATGTTAGAATAAAAAGCGCGAAGAGTCCATGCGGCGTGATGCAGAGAATCTACAATTTCGTGCAAATGGAGATGTGGGATGGTTACAAGGCTTCTGACGGAGATTACGGCATATTTTGAATATCTGACCCGGCAGCATGGCGATTATGTGGCATTTCACAACGTCAAAATACCGCTGGAAGGTTATATGGCGCAGCTTGCGCCGTATAACATCAACCGAAATCCCTATTGCCTGTATGTGAAGTCCAAACAGGAGGTCTGGAACACCTGCATTGCCCGACAGGGAAAGGTTGTGGATTGCTGCGCAGGCGGCCCTTTTTGTGGAACTTGCTATGCGGGGATGGGAGAATTCGTGTTTCCGGTTCTGAGTGCAGATGGTGCGGTGTTGTGCTTTCTCAGTGTCAGCGGCTATTGCATGGACGAGCAAATGTCAATGCAGAAGATGCGGCACTTCGCAAGGAAATATGACTTGCAGTTGGAAAAACTAAAAGAAGTGTATCAGGAATCTGTTCGGACGGATGCGCCGCAGATAGAAGAACTTCGGGTGCGGATCGCGCCGCTTTGCAATATGTTTGCGCTGCTGCACCGGGAGCTGTCGCAGCTGCCGCCAAAGGTGCTTGAATCGCAGCGGCAAAGCAGCCTGCTGAGCCACGCAATTGTCTATCTTCAAAAAAACTATGCACAGCCGCTGCGGGCGGAGGATGTTGCTGCGTATTGCCATTGCAGTGTATCGACCCTCAGTCATCTTTTTAAGAAAGAGACGGAAAAGAGTATTCCAGAGTATTTGCGAAATCTCAGAATCCAAAATGCAAAGCAGCTGCTCAGCGGCACAGGGCTGTCCATCAGCCAGATCGCGGATGCGCTGGGCATTTGCAACGCCAATTATTTTTGCCAGATATTCAAAGAGGACACGGGGCTTACGCCGTCGGATTACAGGAGAAACTGCTATGAAAAAGAGAATACGAAACCTTCCGTTCTTTGACCCGGATTCCAAACCGATGCAGGTGCTGGGAGCATTCGCAGATATGATCGTACTGAATGTGTGCTTCCTGATCGGCTGCCTGCCGGTTGTGACGGTTGGCGCGTCGATGAGCGCACTGTATGCGGCAATGCTGCGGCGGCAGCGCGGCGAAGGCAGTGGTGTGTTTGCAGCGTTCTGGAAGGATTGGAAACAGAATCTTCGCCCTGGAATTGCGTGCTGGTTGATGCAGCTGGCAATTACGGCATTTTTGGCATTTGATTTCTGGTTTTCCATTCGATACAGCAAGAGTGCGCCGGGACTGCTCGGCGCAGTAGAATGGGTAAGCGTTTTGGGGCTGTTAGCAGTGACGCTGCTCGGGAGCATGGTCTACCCGCAGGTCGCGCGCTTTGAAAACCGCGCAAGACAGTATTGGAAAAATGCGGCGCTGCTGCTGGCGGCCTATCCGCTGCGTGCGATCTTGAATCTGCTGATATTTTTGCCGCCGATCATTTTGTTTGTTTTCTGGCGGGGCCTGTTTTTGCGGATCGGCTTTGTATTTCCGCTGTTCGCATTTTCACTCATGACGTATCTTTCCGCAAAAGTGCTGCGCAGTCCGCTCCGGGAAATGGAGCAAGGAGAGTATGTATGACAAAGGAAAAGGCAACGCCGTTCTGGCAAAGAATCGCAACAAAGACCTGTATCATTATTCTGCTTGGTCTGATGCTGCCGCTAAGTTTGCTTCTGGCATATTCCAGTTCACGCTATGCGAATTATATTCGTGACGAACTTGGCAAGCGGACGATCAGCCAGCTGCAAAAGAGCGAGGACGAGATCTACCTGATCTTCCAGCGCATGGTGAACATTGCCGGTGTTATCTGTAATGATGCGGAGTTTCAGCGTGCACTGGAAAATGAGCAGATGTCCCGCTATGAAAAAACGCTGCTGTTCGATGAGGTCGTGAACGGCATCGAGATCAACAATCTTTATGACATGGGCGGCATCAAGATCACCTGCTTTGACGCGGACAACAACGTCTATGCCAACTGGGGCACGAATTACAACAACTATCAGTTTCTCTTTGAACAGCCGTGGGTGCAGAGCAGCATCGGGAAAAACGGCTATGTGCAATGGAATATGTTTGCGCCGTCCTATGTGCTGGAGGAGAACGGGGACGTCAATTATATTTCGCTGGCCAAGTCGCTGATGTCTCCGTCCGGCGGACGGCGGCTGGCGACGGTGATCGTGAGTCTGGAGCAGGAATATCTGAGCCGGGCGTTGAAGCCGTTTTTCTGCGAGCCGGAGGATGCGGTGTATATCTGCACCGAGGATGGGCAGATCGTGCTGGGACTCGACGGGAGCGGCGTGGTTTCCGACGAGGATGTCAAACAGATTCTGCGGCAGGACTGTGCTGCGGGGTCCGGAAGCTCCATCGTTATGCCGGGCGGCAGAAAAGAGCTGCTCTCCTACTACACGCTCTCCAGACAGTTTACTTTCAACGGCGAGGTCTTGAAGGTGCTGCATCTGACGAGCTATGCCATGCTGACGAGCGATGTGACGCGGCTGCAAACGCAGATCAATACGCTGGTGATCCTCTGTCTGCTGATCCTGATCGTTGTGATGATCTGGGTGACGAATATGATGACACGCCCCATTGTAGCGCTTTCGGAGAAAATGCTCTCCTATCAGATGGAAGAAGGCGTCACGGGACTGGACTTTACGCGCAAAGATGAGGTTGGACGGCTGAACCGCGCGTTCCGACAAATGTCGGACACCATTCGTTCGCTTTTTGAAAAGCAGAAGACGGAGAGTGAGGCACGGGAAAAATACCAATATGAGGCGCTGCGCGCACAGGTCAATCCGCATTTCCTGTTCAATACGCTCAATGCGATCCGCTGGATGGCGATCATCCGAAAGGCAGACAACATTGTCGAGTGTATTGACGCGCTGGCGACGATGCTCAAATACAGCATGAGCCGCGGTGGAGAGTTGGTTACACTGAAGGACGAGCTGGACAATATCAACAGCTATATTTACATTTATAACTGCCGATATGGGAATCAGTTTACGCTGGAGACAGACCTGGACCGGGAGCTGCTGGAACTTCAGGTCGTAAAGTTTATCTTGCAGCCGATCGTAGAGAATGCAGTCATCCATGGTTTCAAGGGCAGCGAGAAACAAGGGACGATCATGATCTATGGAGATGTGGAGAACGGGGTTCTGAAACTTTATGTAGAAGACAACGGCTGCGGATTGCAGAATGGCGAGGCAGAAGCGCAGAGCGGGCGAAAGGTGACGGGTATCGGAATCGCAAACGTAGACGCCAGAATCAAAAGCGCCTATGGTGCGCAGTACGGTCTTCTGGTATACAACGGTGCGGTCTGCGGAACGGTTGCGGAATTTACGCTGCCCGTTCTGCGGCAGAAGGAGGAAATAGATGCGGAAAGTACTGGTCGTGGATGATGAATTTCTGGTTCGCGTGGGCATCAAATCATTTCTGAACTGGGAAGAAAACGGCTATACCATAATCGGAGAGGCTGCGGATGGCAAGCAGGCGCTGGAGATCATGGAGCGGGAACTGCCGGATGTGGTGCTGACAGACCTGAAAATGGACGGCATGGACGGATTTGAACTGATCCAAGTGAGCCGGAAACGGTTTCCCACTGTTCAGTTCGTAGTACTCAGCAGCTTTGAGGACGGCGAGAATGTGAAGCGGGCGATGAAGCTCGGAGCCGCCGACTATATTTTCAAGCTGACGAGCAAGCCAGAGGAGCTGCTGCGGATCTTGAATGAACTCCCGTATGAGCAGCCGGAGAACGAGGCGGAAAAGCTGCTGCGGAAAAACCGCTCCGCCATCAAGCAGCGCCTGATCCGGATGGCTGCACAGCGATCGTATCCGTACCGGGCGGAATTGCAGGAAGAATTCCGGCAGATGGAGCTGAAAACAGAATTTCAAAAGCCGTATTGTGTCCTGCTCAGTCGGTTTTCACGCGAGATCCATGAAAAGGACAGCGCAGTGCTGCGATATGCGATGGAAAATATGACGCAGGAGGTCTTTGAAGGCGGGCTTTGCACGGAGACGTATCCCTATACCGCAAATTCTATCCTCGTGATTGTGCAGCAGACCGGAACCATGCAGCCAATTGAGCAAATCCGGCGAACCTTTTCGCGGCTTTATGAATATGCCGCGCGGTATTTGGGGCTGCATCTGGAGGGGTGCCTTTCGACTGTGCATACAGGCATGGAGCAATTTTCCGATGCGCTGACGGAGTGTGAACGGACCCTAGACCGGCACTTGCCCCACGCCGAAGGAGAATTGCAGCAGTACAGCGGCGAAACACGCGCCGAGATCGTGGCGGTGAAGCGCTATGTGCAGAACAACCTGACGGCAGAGCTGACCGTCAAGGACGCGGCAGAGCTATGCAGCATGAGCGAAAGCTATTTCTCCCACCTGTTCAAAAAGGAGACAGGAATCAGCTTTGTGGACTACGTGAACACGCAGCGCGTGTGCCGTGCGGAGGAGCTGCTGCGCACGAGCGACAAACGCATCAGCGAGATCGCACAGGCTGTCGGTGTGGAGAATTCCAACTACTTCAGTGTGATGTTCCGCAAAATGCGCGGTATTTCTCCGCAGGAGTATCGTAATCAGAAAAAGAGCAGAATTTGAAAGACAAAACGTAAAATCATGATAACGCCGTGATGCAGACGCAAAAAGAGCATTGTATTTTAAAGTAAAAAAGCAGACCTGTTCATTGCGGTTTTCAGGTGTTTTTGGGAAAATAGGTACAGTTCAGAGAGAAAATTTCTGAAAGCATTTGAAAGGAGAACAAAACATGAAAAAGAGCAGAATTCTTGCGCTGCTGCTTTGCCTGTGCATGCTTGTAGGCGTGCTCGCGGCGTGCAGCAAGACCGATACGACGACTCCGGACGCAAGCGGCGAGACCGCGCAGTCCGGCGATACCGCCAAGACCGGCGATACCGCCAAGACCGGCGATGTCGTTACTATCCGTATGTGGGGCGGCGTCCCCGCAGAGAGCGGCCCGCAGGCAGCCTGTGACGCGTTCAACGAAGCGTACAAGGACAAGGGCATTCAGGTTGAGTACGAGCGTTTCGTCAACGACGACACCGGCAACGTCAAGCTGGAGACCAACCTTCTCGGCGGCAACGAGATCGACGTCTACATGTCCTACACGATGGCGCAGCTGTCCAAGCGTGCCGAGGGCAACATGGCGCTCGACCTGACGGAGCTTTGCGAGCGCGATGGATTTGACCTGACGCAGTACCTCGGTGATCTGGCCAAAAACTATTATGTCGACGGCAAGCCCTTCTGCATCCCCTGCAAGCTCGACCAGTATGGCATGGTGGTCAACAAGACCATGTTCGACGAGGCTGGTATCGAAGTCCCGACCGAGTGGACGTATGACGAGTTCCTGGAGGTCTGCAAAAAGCTGACGCACGGCGAAGGCACCGACAAGGTCTACGGCGTGTTCTGGAACAGCCAGCAGGATATGGCGCAGTACGCACAGTTCATGATCCAGCAGACGCTCGGCGGCGACAATATGTACACCGCTGACGGCACGGCCACCAACTTCACCGACGATGTCTGGCAGAAGACCATCTCCCTGATCTCCACCACCATGAACGAGGGCTACGCCCCCACGCATGCCGACTCTGTGACCGAAAAGCTCTCGCAGGAGAGCATGTTCCTCGGCGGCAAGGCTGCCATGACGATTGGTCCGTGGATGGTCCGCAACATCAAGGATACTGAGACCTATCCGCACGACTTTGTTACTGCGTTTGCGCCGTACCCCGTTGTTTCTGAGGGTCAGCGCAACTACACGCAGGGCGGCCATGGCGACCTGCTCTGCATCAACCCGCGTTCTGAGCATCTGGACGAGGCTTGGGAATTTGCCAAGTGGTATCTGACCGAAGGCGGCCTGTATCTGGCCTCCGGCGGCCGTGTCCCGGCAGCGAACACCTACAACGCAGACGACGTTGTCAACGCCTTCCTTTCCGGCGCGGAGAACCTGTTTGATGCCGACAGCACCAAGGCTGTTCTCATCACCCCGCACGATAACTACGCAGCTCCCAGCATCACTACGAAGAATGCGGAGCTGACCGACATCATCAACGAAGAGCTCGAAGCCATCTACACCGGCCAGAAGACCGTGGAAGAAGGATTGGAGAGCGCCAAGACGCGCGGCGACGCAGCGCTGGCTGGCTAAGACCACACAATAAGTTCGCATTCGCAATAAGACCCTGTGGGCAGGACGAGGTTCGCTTGTCCTGCCCATTTTGCAAGGAGATACCAATATGGAAGCTACCATGAAACAACCCAAGCAGCGCAAAAAGCGGCAGATACTCAGTCCGCAGGCGCGCACGGATCTGACGGGCTATTCTTTTTTGCTGCCAAACCTCATCGGCTGTGCGCTGTTTACCTTTATCCCGGTTTTGTTTTCCCTGTTCATCAGCTTTACGGATTGGGATTACACCAAAGGCTTCGGAAGCTGGAATTTTGTCGGTTTTCAGAATTTTATCGATATGTGGAGCGACGAATGGTTTGTCGACGCTCTGACGAACACGCTGGTCTACACGATTGCAGTCGTCCCGATCACGATCTTTCTGGCGCTGATCCTCAGTGTGCTCATTGATAAATACTGCTTTGCGAAGCTGCCGATCCGGCTGGCGATGCTGATGCCATACATTTCGAATGTTGTTGCAGTTGCGATCGTGTGGGTCATGATGTACTCCTCCTTCGGACCTGTGACGCAGCTGGTTAAAGCACTCGGCGTGGAGAACCCGCCGCAGTGGCTGGCAGACTATAAATGGGCGATGCCTGCCATTATCCTGATGACGATCTGGTCCAATGTCGGCTATTCTGCGCTCATCTACACCTCGTCCATTCAGGGCTTGCCACAGGACGTCTACGAGGCGGCAGATATGGACGGGGCAAACGAGATCGTGAAGTTCTTCAAGCTGACCATCCCGTTCCTCTCCCCCACGACATTTTTCCTGGTCATTACCAACATCATCACGTCGTTTCAGGTCTTCGCGCCGATTCAAATCATGACGCGTGGCGGCCCTGGCACATCGACGTATGTTCTGGTCTATTACATTTACCGTTCGGCATTTGGCTATTACAAAATGGGTTATGCGTCGGCGATGGCGTGGATTTTGTTCATTTTGATTTTCATTGTTACCATGATCCAGTGGCGCGGTCAGAAGCGCTGGGTCAGCTATTAAGGAGGCGGGAATATGGCAAATACGCTGACAGCCCGCTCCAAGCAGGCAAAAGCCAGAGCAATGGCGCTGCGCATCATCTTTACGATTCTGCTCGGCGGTCTGGCCTTTACAATGATCATTCCGTTTTTATGGATGCTCTCCGCGTCCATGAAGCACGCGCTGGACGTTACGGCGATCCCAATCAAATGGATCCCGGATTATTTCTATCCCAACAACTATAAAGAGGTCTGGAATATCGGCGGCAACGCCAAGGTGGACTACCACTTTGCGCTGGCCTATTTCAACTCGCTGAAGATCGCGGTCATCAATGTGACGGGCGCGGTACTCACCAGCTGCCTCGCGGGCTACGCCTTTGCGAAGATCAAATTCCGCGGCCGCGATGCGGTGTTCCTGCTGTATCTGTCCACGATGATGATCCCGTCGCAGATCACGATCATCCCCAAATTTGTCATTTTTGACCGCCTTGGCATGATCGGCACGCACTGGACGCTGATTTTGCCCGGTATTTTCACGATCACTGGCACCTTCCTCATGCGGCAGTATTTCACGCAGATCCCGGACGAGGTGCGTGAATCGGCAAAAATCGACGGCGCGAGCGAATTTACCATCTGGCGCAAGATCATGCTGCCGATGGCAAAATCCAGTATGGCTGCGCTGGCGATGATGGTCTTCCTCTGGACGTGGAACAACTATCTTGATGCGCTGGTTTTCCTACCCAACTGGAGACTTTACACGATTCCCCTTGCGCTGACGAGCTTCATTGAAGAGAGTACGACGCAGTATCACCTGATGATGGCGGCGGCCTCGTCGGCGATCATCCCGGTCGTGATCGTCTTCATCATCGGTAACAAGCAGTTCGTGAAGGGCATCACCGCAGGCGCGGTAAAAGGATAAAAAGGAAAAGGAGAATGAAATGAAAAGACGAGTACTGGCGATGCTTTTGCTTCTGGCGATGGTTCTTTCACTGATCCCCGCAGTCGGGGCAGAAAATGCGCCAGAAGGCGCAGCCGAGCATCATCTGCTTCTGGCGGATGATTTTACAACACTCGGTTCATGGAAACGTTCCGCACCGACAGCGGGCAGAAATGCGCTTACGGATCAGACACTTGTCGGAATCAAGGCAACGGAAGAAAACGCTGTGCCTGCTGTGGCGGAGGTGAATGTATCGGCTGCGGGAACCTATCGTGTATGGGTACATGGCCTTTACCATAGCCCTGCACAAAGTGAAACGAGTTGGAAGTTCAACGTATCGGTTGGCAAAACTCAGCTCGAGCAGACGTTTGGAGGCTATGATGCAGGCGGTACATATTATAAATGGGAAGATGGCGGCACTGTGGTGCTTGCGGCCGGAAAAACAGGAATCAGTCTCATTGACACATATCGCAATTATGCCCGCGTGGACGGCGTTCTGCTGACCAGTCAGACAGATACGCAGAAGTTGAATCCGACGGGGATGAATCTTGAAAAGCTCCGCCAGGCACTGACGGGAAGTGGTGCGCAGACGCCGGAAAACAAGATGTGGATGATTCTCCCGGAGAGCTTTGGCGATATGGGAAGCTGGACGCTGCGAGAGAATTACAGTACTGCCTTTGAAGGAAAGACCATGGCAGGGCTGGAATATGCAAATCCGACGGATGCGGAGTATGGGCGTGCAAAACCCGCGATTGCAGTGCTGGAGGACATGCAGGCTGGGGATTACAAGCTATGGGTTCATGCGAGGACCTTTAATTATGAAAAAGCGAATCAGGCATGGGAATTCCAAGTTGGTGTAAACGGAACGCCAGTCAATCATACATTTGGCGGTGGGAAAGTGTCCTATGTCAATTCATTCTGCTGGCAAGACGGCGGCACAATCGCACTTACAGCTGGAGAAAACAGGATCAGTCTGATCGACTCCTCTGTAAACTGGGCAAAATGTGATGCAATTCTGATTGCGAAGGATTTGACGTATACACCGGGCAGCGACCTGTCCGAAATCAAGGCGGCGGCAGTGGTTCCTGTTCCACAGGTGGATCTGATGGAGGATCTGACGATTCGTGCGCGCGATGAAAACGGGAAAGCAATTTATCCGGGTGCGAACATCACGCTTGTTTCAAAGCGCAATGGAGTGGTAAATCTTCGTCCGCAGGCAGATGCCGGAAGCGATGATTACTTCTATTGGAATTTTGAAGCGAGCAGCGCCAGCGCACGCACGGTGACGTTCCGGCTGGACAAAGGAAGTTTTTATGGCGCACTGCTCAGCCCGCTCGGCGTCTTATGCTCAACGGATGGCGGAAAGACGTGGGTACGCGGTGGAAGTGTGTCGAGCGATCTGAGCAGCTTCACGTATTCCTTTGAGGCTGGGCAGACAGTCCGGTTTTGTGATGTGTTGCCCTACACGGCAACAGACTGGCAACAATTTGCGGCGCGTTGGGCATCCAATGGCTATGTGAGCTTCGGCACACTCTGCAAATCAAACGGCGGGGCGGACGTGCCGATGATGATCCTTGGCAACGCCGAGGCGGAGAATTTTATCATTTATACTTCGCGTCACCATTGCTGTGAAACAATCGGCTCCTATGTGTTGGAGGGTGCAATCGAGTGGATACTGAAGGATGCACCTGCGGAGTTTTTGAAAAACTATTGTGTTTATGTTGTGCCGATGGTGGATTTTGATGGCGTGGAGAATGGAGACCAAGGCAAAGGCAGAGCGCCGCATGACTATAACCGGGACTATCTGGAAGACGACAAGGTGCTCTATAATGCCGTTCGCGCAATCCAAAACCTAACCAACGAAAAACTGGCGGAGGGAAAGGCGCTGGCGGCCTATATTGACTTCCATGCGCCTGGCTCCATTACGACGGGACTGGGCAATCATCTGTCTTATCCGGTACTGGAGGCAACTATGACGGCAGCGATCGACCGATTTGCCGCAATCCTGGATCAAATTGAAAATGCGGATACAAGCGTGGACAAGCTGACCTATGATCCGGCAAACAAATGGGTCGGGAGCGCAAGTGCGGACGGCGTATCTAAGGCATGGTTCCAGGAAAAGGGTGCAAAACTCAGCGTGACAGTTGAGACCTCCTTTGATCAGACGCCACATGCGCATACTCCGGAAAACACCAGGCGTTGGGGCGGCCAGATCAGTCAGGCACTGCAAGAGTTTTTGAAGCAGGAGCCTGTGCAGGAACCTGTATTTGATGCGGCAAAAGCCGTGATTGCAGATAATGATACGGGCAAAGCGCTTTCCGGAACATGGACGGCATCGACATGGCGTGTCGGATATTATGGAAACAACTACCTCAATGGAGCCGTTCCAAATACGAAACATCAATGGACGCTGAACGTTCCAGAAACTGCAGAATATGAACTTTGGGTCCACATTCCGTCTGGCTATCAGCACTCGGCATCCCAGAAAGAGACGGATAATCTGTATGGGGATGTTTGCCAGACGGCAAGCTATACGGTATCCCAGAATGGGAGAAACAGCACAGCTTATTCAATGAGCCATGAAAAGCGGGCTGGCTGGTATTGCGTGGCAGAAGGTGTTTCGCTGGAAGCCGGGGAAGCGGCTGTGACGCTCGACACAGGCACGTTTAATGACAAGAGGACGGCATTTGCAGATGCGGTTGCGCTGCAGAATCCGGCGGCACAGAGTACGGGAAAGACCTATCTGGATGATGGACTGGAAAACGTTGTTGACAACCGCGAAAAAGAAGCCGCAGAACAGGGTGAATGGACGCTCAAAACAAATTCGAACGCATACCTTGGAGATTATGTGGTTTCTTCGGATGCAAATGCATCGTTTACGTGGACGCTGACGATCCCGGAGGATGCAAGCTATGATATTGCGTGTTTTTGCGCGGATTTCTACAATGCCTCGTCGGTGACAGATCAAGCAAAATATCAGCTCGTCCAAAATGGAACGGTTGTTACGGAGAAAATGACGACGCAGTGTCTGGCGAAGGGGTGGCATCCGCTGTTCAGCGCGGAGCTGAAAAAGGGGACGGCACAGATCACGCTGACAAACAGCGGGAGCAAACCCTTGATGGCCGACGCGGTGCGCATGACGAGAACGCTCATTGCGGGTACAACGGCAATGACGTTCGACAATTTGGATGCAAATGCCGTCCACAGCGGCGCGGCGGCTCAATGGAAAAAGGGCCTCAAGGTCGGAACCTATATCGGCGCGGACTATGAGCTTGCTACCGGCGAAAACTCCGACAGCACGTTCTTCCGCTGGCTGGTGGAGGTTTACGGTGCGGGCTGGTGGAAGGTCGAGGCGTATCTGCCGGAGGGCAGCGGGCAGACCGATTTGAGCAGCGCAGTCTCCTATGAGATCGTACATAAAAACAAAACGGATGCCGTGACGCTTGACCACAGCACGAAGACTGGCTGGACGGAGCTTGGCTGCTGGGAATTTACCGGAGACGCGGAAAGCATTTCCGTCATTCCCGCAAAGGGACAGGCCGGATGGGCCTATGTGGATGCTGTCCGATTGACCTACATGGGCCAGAATGATCCGAATGCGGAATACTGGATCGTGGACAACACAGACGAGCATACGATCTGCACGGGAACCTTCCCGAGCGAAATGACAGGCGGCTGGCAGAAGCCCAGCACATGGCGTGCAGGCCATGTCGGAGATAATTACTATTCGCTGAAAAAGGGAGACGCAGAGGCCAGCTTTACCTGGCAGTTCCAGATCCCCAAGAATGGTTACTATGCGGTGAGCATCAATCTGCCGGACTGCAAGACCGGTATGGACGGAGAAGGCGCGAACTACCAAGTCCTTTCATGGGATACAGAGACATCCGTAGAGCAGCTTTTGACAAAGCGGCTTTCCCATTCGGCTGAGGCTGGGTGGCATCGGGTTGCAAGAGTCTATCTGAAAGCATCGGATGATTTGCAGAACGTTTTGAAGCTGACTGGACCGACAAAGGGCGTCTGCGTGGTCGACGCGGCGAAGCTGGAGTACATCGGCGCGGAGCTGCCGGTGGAGAGCGGCAGCTATCGCATCGATCTGAACGACAAGCAGCAGACGATCCTCGGTCTTGGTGTAGAGATCCAGAGTGAATCGCTCGGTTCCGGCAACACGATGGACGAGACCGATTTGCAACATTCCGTGCCGCATGACCTAACGGAAGACGAGCGGCAGAGACTTTATACGGATATGCTTTCCGGTTTCCGCTACATGCGCCTTGCGGGCGGCCTGTTTTATCGCGGAACAGACGCGGAACAGAAGCATCTGGTTCCGCACTGGAATACGCAGGATGAAGAGCTGGCAGAGCTTTTGCGCGTGTCCGGTATTGAGGGCTTTAATTTCGAGTTCTGGTCACCGACGCCGTATTTTAAGAGCAGCGGAAAATATCACGGCGGGAAGCTGAAATGCTTCGGCCAGAACTGGGAGTATGCGGTCTCGAAGGTTGGTCAGACCAAATATAAGGAAGAAAAGCAAAAGTTCCTTGAAGAATTTGCCGATACGATCATTGCGGATTTCCAGCGTATGCGAGCAGCAGGACTGCCAGTTGTGCAGTTCAGCCTCCAGAACGAACCGCCGCTCTCAAGCGTGTATGGAACATATTCTTTCTGCACCTATGGGGAACAGGAATACTATGAGACCTGCAAGGTCATTTTGCCGCGGCTGAAGGAGGCCTTCCCAGATCTGTTCATCCACGCGCCGAGCTGGGATGGGCAGCATGCAGGATCGTCGCAGATGATCAAAGCGGATCCGGCGACGCTGGCGTGTGTGGATGCGTGGTCGCATCACACGGTCGGATATAACGCGGATTATATGCTGACGAGCCGCGAACGCCTGAATTCGGGCACGGCGGGACTGCCAGTGATCAATACGGAGTTTGAGTATCAACCGGGAAATTTTACCGGTCAGTATGATTTCCGCTTCGTCAACACGGCGCAGGCAATCATGAACTGGATGGTCTTTGAAAACTCTCCAACCTGGTTCTGGCTGCATTGTCTCAAACCTCTCGGCAATGAAGAGTCCTTGGGTTACGGCCTCGGCTACTGGAGAAAATCCGGTGACACTGCAATTTATAGCGTGGGCAATGAAGTCGAACAGCAACATTGGGACTATAACTATCCGAACTTCAACGCCCTGCGCGGGTTCCTTAAATATATGCCGTGGGATTCCACACGCTATGGTGTGAAAGAGGATGAAATTCGGAACGATCAACGCATTATGGCATGGAAGAGCCCGGAAGGTCAGCTCGCCTTTGCGGTGACAAACCGAAGTGAGGAAGACTTCCGCTTTGATGTAGATACTACACTGAGCGATGTTGTATTTGATGGCTACCGTCTGACTTCCAGCAGCGAAGAATTTATTCCGCTTGGGGAGAAAACCGGTGAACAAATCAGTACGACGCTGAAACCGTATACAATTGAATTCTGGGTTCAGCGAGAGAATTCTGCTACCATGAAAAAAGCTGAGTCTGTGACGCTGGACAAATCCGCTCTGACGCTCGCGGTGAACGGCACGAAACAGCTGACCGCTACGGTTGCGCCAGATGACGCGGCGAACAAGTCTGTCCGCTGGACGTCCAGTGATTCCACTGTCGTCAAGGTTGATGAAAACGGTAATCTGACAGCGTTGAAGGAAGGCGCTGCAACGATTACGGCAACAGCGATTTCCGGCAGTGGCCGCATCAAGGCTAGCTGCAAAGTGACGGTAACATCCGAGGCTTTGGAGGTTAACAAGACTGCGCTGAAGGCTACGATCGACGAGGCAGAGACGAAGAAGAAGGACGATTATACCGAAGACAGCTGGGCTCCCTTCGCGTCTGCTTTGGACGAGGCAAAAAAGGTTTATGATAACGAAGATGCATCGCAGGAAACCGTTGATAATGCTTCAAAGGCGCTGACGGACGCGCAGAATGCACTCGTTCGCGTCACGCCAACGCCGGTTGACAAGGCAGAACTTGGGAAAGCAATTTCCGATGCAGAAAGTCTGGTTGAAGACGAGACCTATACGGTGGCAAGCAGAAAGAACCTCAAAGCTGCACTGGACGAAGTAAAAGCTGTTTATGAAAACGCCGACGCAACGCAAGAAGACGTCGATGCGGCTGCTGCAAAGCTGAACAAGGCAATTGCAGGCCTTCAGAAGAAGCCGATCATCGATCCCAGCGACCCGATTGGCTCGATTCTGCCGCTGCTTCCGGCGCTCGACTCGGACACGCAGGTAACCTTCCCGTTCAACGACGTTTCCAAGGCGGACTGGTATTACAACAGCGTCCGTTCGGCGTGGTACAACGGTCTGATCGACGGCGTAACAGTAAACGAATTTAGACCGGATTCCACTTTGACGGTTGCACAGGCAATCAAGCTGGCTGCGGCGCTCTGTCAGATGGAGCATGAAGGCAAGGTTCGCCTGACGAACGGCGAGACAAAGTGGTACGACACCTACGTTTCCTACGCCATCGCAAACGGCATCATCGAGCAGAGTTACGCGAGCTATACTGATGCGCAGATGAACGCGCCGATCACGCGCGGTGAATTCGTCCACATCTTCCACGGCGCGAAGGACGGCTATACAGCCATCAGCACCGTGACGGACGGCGCAATCCCTGATGTGAAAACAGGCGATAAGTTTGCAGCGGAAATTTACGAGCTCTACCGTGCGGGAATCCTGACCGGTTCTGACACGAAGGGTACGTTCCACGCCGCAAGCACCATCAAGCGCAGCGAGGCTGCAACGATCCTGCTCAGAATGTATGACAGTTCTGTGCGGATTCCGATCACCTTGGGCTAACTTATGGGGGACGCCGGCTGGCGTCCCCTTTCTTATGAGGAAAAGCAAAAGGAAAAGCAAATGAAAAAAGAATCAATTTCAAAAACCATCCGCGCCGAACTGGCAGTGATCGGCGGCGGTCCGGCCGGTGTAACAGCCGCGATTAGCGCGGCAAGGCTTGGCGTGGATACCATGCTGGTCACAAATCGACCGGTGTTTGGAGGCAATTCCAGCAGTGAAATTCGCGTCTGGACGCGCGGTGCGGCCGGAGCGGGAAATCTGTATGCAGAGGAAATGGGCGCATGGGGTGCGCTGAAGCTGGAGAATCTCTATAAAAACCCGGATGCAAACGTTGTTTTCTGGGATGAGATCCTGTTGGATACCGTTTTGCGTCAAGCGCATCTGCGCCTTTACCTGAACACGGATATTTCTGCGCTGGAGATGGGCGGTGAAAAAATCGAAGCAGTTTTGGGCACACAGCAAGGTACGCAGGAACTGCTGAAAATCGAAGCGCAGTATTTTTTGGACGCGACTGGTGATGGCGTTCTGGGCGCACTGGCAGGCACTCCATACGAACAGGGGCCAGATTGCATGGGCAGTTCCCTGCTCTATCAGACACGCAGAGAAGATCACCGCGTGCCTTTTATTCCGCCCTCGTTTGCGGCGCCGATGGAGGAGATCGAGCAGATTCTCGGCAGTGGCGGAAGAATCCTGAACGAGAACATGAGCGGCAGTGACTGCTGGTGGTTTGAACTGGGCGGAAATATGGATACCATTCGGGACGCAGCGCAAATTGATTTCAAACTGCGCAGGCTCGTGATGGGTGTCTGGAACTACGTGAAAAACAGCGGGAAATTTGACGCGGACAACTGCACGCTCGAATGGGTGGGAAACCTTCCGGGAAAACGCGAAAGCCGCCGCATGGTTACAGAGTATATGCTGACGGAACAGGATGTGCGCGAGCAGCGCGTGCTCCCGGATACTGCATTTTATGGCGGCTGGTATCTGGATTCGCATCCGGCAGAGGGCGCGTTTTCGCAGGAGGCAAACTGTGTGCAGCCGCCGGTTTCGGTATACGGGATACCGTTTCGCTGCCTGTATAACGGAAAATTCCCAAATCTTTTGTTTGCCGGACGCAATATTGGTGCCGAGCGCGGCGCGTATGTTTCAACACGGGTTATGAATACCTGTGCGCTGTCCGGTCAGGCGGCGGCAACATTGATTTGGGAATGCTTAAAAGCGGAGAAAGCGCCTGCATTGTTATCGCAGGAAGAAATTCGGGCGGCACAGGTGGCGCTCTGGCGGGAGGATATGCTTTTGCCCGGAATCACGCCAGCGGATAACGATCTGACCGCATTCTGCCGCGTGACGGCGAGCAGTGCAGCGGATGGAAAAGCCGGAAAGCAGAGCGGTACGATGTCCTTGCGCGAAGGCGGCTTTGTTTGCTATCCGGGGCTTGATGCGCCGTGCTATCTGGAAGTGCAGGCGGAACGGGAGACAGAATTGTCGGCTGCGTTTCACACATCGGCACTTCCGCATCGCGCATATTACGGCGCAGTTCTTTCGGAGCATCGGTGGAGCATTCCGGCAGGGCGCTCCGTCCTTCGTCTTCCAGCGACAGACGGCTGCTTCTGCACACTGAAATTCGCGGAAAATACAGACGCAGAGATTTGTACGACGGAAAAACATCGCGCGGGCTTCCTGTGCGGAAAGAAAGACAGCGCGATGTATCAGGAACCGCGGCTCTGGTATGATGAAGCGGACGGTCAGATGCTCTATGCCGCACAAAATGTATGCGCCGGAGAGCATCGGCTTTGGAATGCACCGAATCTTTGGCAGAGCGCACCGGGTGATCTGCACCAGGAGCTGACGCTTCTATGGGAAAATCCAGCCTGCATCCGGGAAATTCGGATGTATCTGGATCCGGATCTTCTGATGGAACTGCCAAGCAGCCGAACAGCACACATTGAGGCAAGTCATGTTTATGCGCCGCGCACCGGGATGCCAGAACATTTGATTAAAGATATGACGGTCACAGCCTTTGACGAACGAGAGGTGCCGTTTGCCGTGTGGAATATCGAAAAGAACATTCAGAGGCTTCTTGTGCTGCAATTGGACAAACCGCAGAAAATTTCCAAGCTGACAATGTCGATCCGGAGCACTTGGGGAGCGGCTGCGGCGCGGATTTTCCGTATCGCGGCATATGAGCAATGCTTAACAGAGGGGCTGAAAGCTGAAATGCTGAACAGAGAAAGGGGCATATAGGATGAAAACAATTCTGGTATTAGGCGGCGCTGGATATATTGGCAGCCACACGGTATATGAGCTGATCGACAACGGCTACGACGTGGTTGTGGCGGACAATCTGGAAACAGGATTCCGGGCTGCGGTACATCCGAAGGCGCGGTTCTATCAGGGCGACATCCGCAACAAGGAATTCTGCGACCATGTGTTCTCGTCCGAGAAGATCGACGCGGTCATCCACTTTGCCGCGAACTCGCAGGTCGGCGAGAGCATGGTCAATCCGCTCAAGTATTACGACAACAACCTCGGCGGCACGCGGACGATGCTGCAGAGCATGATCGAGCACGGCGTGAAGTACATCGTGTTCTCGTCCACAGCGGCCACCTACGGCGAGCCGGAGCGCGTTCCCATTCTGGAAACTGACCCGACGCACCCGACGAACTGCTACGGCGAAACCAAGCTCTCCATGGAGCGGATGTTCTACTGGGCGTCCGTCGCGCACGGGATTCATTTTGTCGCGCTGCGCTACTTCAACGCCTGCGGCGCACACATGTCCGGCAAGATCGGCGAGGCCCATAACCCCGAGACGCACCTCATCCCCATTGTCCTGCAGGTCCCGAACGGCCAGCGCGACCACGTCTCCATCTTCGGCGACGACTATCCCACGCGCGACGGCACCTGCGTCCGCGACTATATCCACGTCACCGATCTGGCCTCTGCGCACATTCTGGCGGCGGAATACCTGATGAACGGCGGCGAGAATAACGTGTTTAACCTCGGAAACGGCGTCGGCTTCACGGTTAAGGAGAGCATCGACACGGCGGAGAAGGTCGTCGGCAAACCCATCAAGTGCGAGATGGCGGCAAGACGTGCGGGCGACCCGGCGCAGCTGGTCGCGTCCTCGGAAAAGGCGAAGACTGTACTTGGCTGGAAGCCGAAGTATGCCGATATTGAGACGATCATCGGTTCGGCCTGGAATTGGCACAAGGAGCATCCGCATGGCTATGAAGATTGAAACAGTCTGGGCGGCGCTGGACTCGCTGCTGCGCTATGCGAAGGACTGCGAGCTGCTGCATCCGCTGGACGAAACCTTCGCCAGAAACGCACTTTTGGCGGAACTGAAACTCGAAAGCTACGAAAAACAGATAGAACGACATAGTTTTCCGGAATGTCTGAACATCCTCTGCGATTATGCGGCGGAACAGGGACAGATCCACGACACCATTGCGGAGCGCGATCTGTTTGACACGCGGCTCATGGGCTGCGTGACACCGCGGCCGTCCGAGGTCGTGCGGAAGTTCTGGTCGCTCTACGCGGAAAGTCCGAAAGCGGCGACGGATTATTTCTATAAGCTGAGCCAGGACTGCAACTATATTCGCAGAGATCGTATTGCCAAAGACAAGCATTGGACGGCGCAGACAAAGTATGGAGAGCTTGAAATTTCCATCAACCTGTCAAAGCCGGAAAAAGACCCGCGCGACATTGCAGCGGCGAAGCTGAAAAAGGCGTCCGGGTATCCGAAATGCCTGCTCTGCGTCGAAAACGTCGGCTACGCCGGCACAATCTCGCACCCAGCGCGGCAGAATTTGCGCGTGATGCCCGTGACCGTGAACGGTCAGCCGTGGGGATTCCAGTATTCGCCCTACGTCTATTACAATGAACACGCGATCGTGATGAACACCGAGCACACGCCGATGGTGATTGACCGTTCGGCCTTTGATAAGCTGTTCAGCTTCGTCGAGCAGTTCCCGCACTATTTCCTCGGCTCGAATGCCGACTTGCCCATCGTCGGCGGCAGTATTCTGGCGCACGAGCATTTTCAGGGCGGCCACCACACCTTCCCGATGGAGAAGGCGGAAAAAGAGTTCGGCTTTGACGTTCCGGGTTTTGAGGATGTGGACTGCTGCGTCGTGAAGTACCCGATGACGGTGCTGCGTCTGAACTCTGCGAACAAGCAGCAACTCTGTGACCTCGCAGGCAGAATCCTTGCGAAATGGCGCAAGTACAGCGACCCCGACGCGATGATCTTCGCGGAAACCGACGGCGAGCCGCATAATACCATCACCCCCATCGCACGGATGCGCAAGGGCCGCTACGAGCTTGACCTTGTGCTGCGGAACAATCTGACGACGAAAGAGCATCCGATGGGCCTGTATCATCCGCATGAAGAGCTGCACCACATCAAGAAGGAAAATATCGGCCTGATCGAGGTCATGGGTCTGGCAATTTTGCCCGGACGGCTGAAAAAAGAGATGGCTGACCTCAAAGAGGCACTCCTGAACGGTGAAGACCTCAGAGCGTCCGAAACGCTTGCCAAGCATGCGGATTGGGCTGACGAATTCATGGGTAGACATCCGGAATTCAACGCCGACAATGCCGAGGAGATCATCAAGGAGGAGATCGGGCAGGTATTTGCCAAAGTCCTTGAGTGCGCGGGCGTCTACAAATGCACGGCAGAAGGTCGCGAACACCTCAAAAAGTTCCTGACGGAGGTTCAGAATGGATAAGATCTATCATTTTTCCGCGCCGGGGCGCACCGAAATTGGCGGCAACCACACCGACCACCAGCACGGGTGCGTGATCGCGGCGGCGGTCGATATGGAGACGATGGCGGAGGTGACGCTGAACGGCACGAACGTCATCCGCGTCGATTCCGAGGGCTACAAGCCGGTTGAAATTGACCTCAGTGACCTGAAAATCCGGGAAGAAGAAAAGAATACTACCGCTGCATTGATTCGCGGCGTGGCGGCGGCGTTTGCCCAGCGCGGCTACAAGCTCGCGGGCTTTGACGCAAAGGTCAGATCGACCGTGCTGCCCGGCTCGGGCCTGTCCAGCTCGGCGGCGTTTGAAGTGCTGATTGGCAGAATTCTCAACGGTCTGTTTGCAAACGGCGAAGTATCGGCCATTGAAATCGCGCAGATCGGGCAGTATGCGGAGAACGTGTATTTCGGCAAGCCATGCGGCTTGATGGATCAAATGGCATCCAGCGTCGGCGGCTTGGTCTTTATCGATTTTGCAATCCCGGCACAGCCGAACGTCGAAAAGATCGATTATGATTTTGCGCACTGCGGCTATACGATCTGCATCATCGACTCCGGCGCGGATCACGCCGATCTGACGGCTGAATATGCAGCAATTCCGGCAGAGATGAAAAATGTTGCAGCGTACTTCGGAAAGGCTGTTCTGCGCGATGTGGACGAGCGAGATTTTTATGCAAGGCTTGCGGAAGTGTGTAAGGCGGCAGGCGACCGCGCCGTCCTTCGCGCGATGCACTTCTTCGATGAGAACCGGCGCGTACAGATGCAGGTGCGGGCGCTGAGAAATGACAATTTTGCAGCGTTCTTGAACTACGTCAATGAATCCGGCAACGCATCATGGGAGCTCTTGCAGAATATCACGCCGCTCGGCGCAACGGCCCATCAGGAGATGGCCCTCACGCTGGCGCTGTGCAGGAAGCTGCTCGGCGCCAGCGTGAGGGAGCCGTCCGCGTCCACGGCGGCGGATTTGCGGGAACAGTTCTAGCGTTTGTGCCAAGTGGGAAGTTTGCGCAGTTCAGAGCAGATGTTGCATCGGTTCTAGGCGATGATTGCTGCCATGAACTCCGTATTACAGGATAAAATACGGGGATTTTGACGTAAAAATACGTCGCTGCCGATGTTTACAAAAAGGGGAAAATATGACAAACTAATGGTAACAGATGACGAAATACAAAGAAGAATATATCCACTCAGACCATTTGTTATATATTCAGCTTGGGGAGAATGTCCGGAAACTGCGAAAGCGGTGCCATCTTACACAGGACGAATTGGCAGCGTGTATTGGGATCGATCAAAAACGAGTATCCAAGATCGAACGCGGAGAGGCACGACCAAATCTGACGCTATGCCTGAAGATGGCAAACGCATTTCAGGTATCCGTGGATGCCCTGCTTGACGGTGTTGTGGAATATGAAATGGTGCAAACCTTGCTGAGTGAGTCTTCCGAACAGCTTCTTGCACAAGAGTTGTTAGAAGTTGTAAAACGATATATCAGATAGGTAGAGAAATAGCGGTGTTCCGGCGAACACCGCTATTTTTAACCCTCAAATTTCTGCTTCCGCATCAGGCGCATCATACCGAGCAGGAATTCCTGCTGCTCATCCGAAAATGTAGCAGCCAAATGGGATATCTCGCGCAAGCGGGCATTTTGTTCTTCAAACTCCGGATAGATGAGCCACTCGGTCGGTGCGCCCAGCGCCCGCAGCAGCTTTTCCATTGTATTGAGCGTCGGCCTCCGCTCACCCCGTTCCAATGCGGCGATATGCCTCGCGGTAAGCCCGACCTGTTCCGCAAGCTGTTCGCGCGTCATATTCTTCCCCTCGCGCAATTCTTCCAGTTTTTCACCGAAACGCTCCTCTAATGGAGTATTATAAATCGACACCAGTAGTTCACCTCCGACACGAGTATTGTACAGAATGCCCGCTGTTTCAGAAATGCTCTAATGGTGTCGAATTTTGTTCACTATTAGAGGTCGAAACAAGGAAATACCTCCAGCGCCGCATATAAAAAAACGGCAGTGCTGGAGGGCAATCCGTGCGACTAAGACGCTCCATTCCTGCCGGGATGGAGCGTTTTATGCTATTTTTCCCTAGGGTGTATCTGAAAACTCCCAACGCACCCGGACAGCGGGTCTTTTTGCGGTGTGCCGCGTCATTTTTTCTTGAAATACGTCAGTATTCCTGCGAAAAAATGTCTTGCTCAACGCAAAAATCCCTCGCTGCCGGTCACATCATGAGTTTTCAGATACACCCTAAAAAGAGGCGTGGGCTGCGCCTCCGATGGTGACCAGCAGCCCAGAACACCGGTAGATTCCACTCTTGCCGCAAGGCCGCTTTCAAACAAGTGGCAGTTGTACGGCATCGAGTGGAACTACTGGTGAATATTTTTAGCGTCCGTCAGTGTGCATGCGCTGCAAATTGCAGCCGAAGCGCGCTGACGGATTTTTATTACCCCATTCGCGCCCCTCCGCTTTTGAAATTTTGGTTTTCTCAAAATTTCAAAAGAACGGAGGTCTGCCAAATGGCGGATAAAAAAGAATTTTATATCAGAGTCAAGGACGAACTGGTCGAGGTCACACGGGAGGTCTACTTGACTTACTACAGAGGAAAACGCGGCGAAGAAACACAGCTTGAAAAAATACGCCGCAACCATGTCGTGTCGTATGATGCATTCGACACAGAAAGCGCCCTCGGCGCAGAAATGCTGATAGACACTGCATCAGACGAGCCGGAAGACATCGTGATCGCACGGCTTATGTCTGAAAAACTGCACGACAGCATCTCAAAGCTCTCAGAGGATGAGCGGCAGCTCATTTATATGCTTTTCTTCGATGGATACAGTGAACGGGAAACCGCCCTGAAACTTGGCATATCATCTATGACAGTACACAACAAAAAGAACCGGATTTTGGCTAAACTGCTGAAATTATTGAAAACATGAAAAAAGTTTGGTGCAACAGGGCCTCGAATACGGATAAGGGGTGAGAGGTATTTTTAGAACACTCTCATGCAGCTTGAAAAGTACATATCCAGCGACTGAAATGACATCAAGCGGACAAGCCTGAAAAGGAACAGCGATGCGGAGGATGCGCGAAGACCACCTGTGCAGGAAATACATTCTGCATAAAGACGGCCCAATAAGGTGACGAGCGGTGCCCATCCATCCAAAAGCAGCTTTGGCAAGCTGCCTCGCAATGATCTTGTCCGCGG
>ENA-UOIZ01000867-UOIZ01000867.1-human-gut-metagenome-genome-assembly--contig:-P88-NODE-867-length-28286-cov-11.308916_pt1 | contig 28286 bp, 27 predicted proteins | sample MGYA00242336_ERZ723883 | MGnify/ENA metagenome assembly ERZ723883 | reverse complement strand
TCTTTTAACGGTCGCATGTCCCATCACCTCGCGGATATTATACCATTTGGTAAGGCTTCATATTGACAAGTATGGAAAAGTAGGATATACTGCTACCGATGAGGTGATACAATGATCGTTGTATTGAACAACCGTCAATTCGGGAAAAACCTTCGCTTTCTCCGCAGACGGCACCATTACAGCCGCTGGGAGCTGGCAAATCTGATCTGCTCTTACCCCAAGGTCATCCGGGATTGGGAAACCGGCAGGAGCTTCGACGTGGATTCTGTTTGTATGCTGAATATCGGAAAACTGTTTGGTATTCCTATCGAATCCCTGATCGACGACGACCTCAGACGGATTTACAAGTCCAGAAAATGACCCCCGCTGCTGAAAAGCAGCGGGGGTGTCGTTTATCTCACAAAAGATGTACTCAAATTGCAGCTCCAGCTTTCGCCCGGGTCCAGAATGGCGGCGGCGGGCTTTTCCTCCCAGCGGATGGAGCCACCCTCCGGACTGGGAAGGCTGTGCCACGGTTCGATGCATACAAACTTCGGTCCCCCTCCCGGCATCGACCAGATCAGTGTGTAGGGAAACTCCGAAATGTCGCATACCACACCACGCCCGGTGCCTTTTTCGTAAATCCCCAGCTTATGGGATTTGAGATTCACCATACAGTGGCTGTCGTTTGCGAACAGCTCCCGGGTGATGGGGATGGTGCGGATGTTGCTGCCCAGCGTGTAGAAATCCCCGTGAACCAGACCCAGCGGCAGGCAGTTAATGCAGAGCGGAGACTCTGGCTCGCTGAACCGAAGCTCGTAGTCCGACAGCGTATGCTCATCGTCAAAGGGAACGGTGAAGGCGGGATGGTACCCAATGCCAAAGTACAGCTTGTCGGCGTCCCAGTTTTCCACCGTCAGCTTGTGGTGCAGGGTGTCGCCGTCCAGCGTGAAGGTGGAGACAAGCCGGAACGCATAAGGGAAAATCCGTAGAGTTTCCTCACTGCTGCGCAGTTCCATAACAATGGTGTCTTCCGTCTGGCGCACCAGCGTATGCTCCATCAGCCGGGCAAAGCCGTGCTGCTTCGCCTGATACACCTCGCCCTTGGTTTCGATAAGATCGTCCACGACCTTTCCGGTGTGGGGAAACAGAATGGGCGCGTGGTAGCCCCAGACGCTCTTGTCCGCTTGCCACATGTGCTCCACGTCGTCAAATTTTCGCACGACGCTTTTCACCTGCGCGCCCCATGTGGTGACGGTGACGATCATGTACTCATTTTCAATCGCGTATTCCATGGCTTATTTCTGCTCCTTCAGCAGGTCGCGGATCTCGGTCAGAAGCAGCTCCTCGTTGCTGGGCTTGGGCGGCTCGGCGGGAGCGGCTTCTTCCTTCTTTTTGCCAAGCTCGGTCAGTTTGTTCAGACTCTTCACAAGGAAGAACACCACCAGTGCCAGAATCAGAAAGTTGATAACGGCGGAGATGAAGTTGCCGTAGTTCAGAGTGTTCAGAACCACGTTTCCGGCGTCGTCCAACACAGGCTCACCAAACAGCCGTGGCAGAACGATCTTCATTTCCGAAAAATCGATTCCGCCCATGAAGATGGACACGATGGGCATGATGATATCATCGGTCAGGCTTTTGGTGATGGTGGAGAACGCCGCGCCGATGATGGTGCCGACGGCCAGCGCCATGGCGTTGCCCTTAATGGCGAAGGCGGCAAACTCATCCCACCAGGAGGGCTTTTTCACGGGATTTTTCATTGCGCGTCTCCCTTATTTCTTCTCGATGACCTCAATGCCGCCCAGGTATTTCCGCAGAACTTCGGGAACCACGACGGAGCCGTCGGCTCGCTGATTCTGCTCCACCATGGCGGGGAAGATACGGGAGGTAGCCAGGCCGGAGCCGTTCAGGGTGTGGACGAACTCGGGCTTGCCGGTGGCTTCCCGGCGGAAACGGATGTTGCCGCGCCGCGCCTGATAATCCCGGGCGTTGGACACGGAGGAAACCTCCTTGTAGCCGTTCATGGAGGGAATCTGAATTTCAATATCGTAGGTGCGGGCCATGGAAGCGGAGCAGTCCCCTGCGGCCAGCTTCACGGTGCGGAAGTGGAAGCCCAGACCCTTCACCAGATTCTCAGCCTTGCGCACCAGCTCCTCAAAGGCCGCGTCGGAATCCTCGGGGCGGGTGAACTGGAACATTTCCACCTTGTTGAACTGGTGGCCGCGCACCATGCCCCGCTCGTCGGCGTGGCCGGAACCGGCCTCCCGGCGGAAGCAGGGAGTGTAGGCGAAGAACTTCCGGGGCAGCTCGGCTTCGGTGAGAATCTCGTCCCGGTAGATGGAGCAGAGAGCGGCTTCCGCGGTGGGCAGCATATAGTGGACGCGGTCGTCGGTGGGATTGGCAATCTTGTAGACCTCGTCGGCAAACTTGGGGAACTGACCGGCCGTCTCGCCGCACTGGTACTCCAGCATGTGGGGCGGCAGGATGAACTCGTAGCCGTCGGCAATGTGGCAGTCGATGAAGTAGTTCAGCAGCGCCCATTCCAGACGTGCGCCCATGTCCTTATACATCCAGAAGCCGGAACCCGCCAGCTTGACGCCCCGGTCGTAGTCAATAAGACCCAGACCTTCGCACAGGTCAACATGGTGCTTGGGGGTGAAATCAAACTTGTGAGGCTCGCCAAAATAGCGCAGCGGTTCGTTGTTTTCCTTTCCGCCGGGCTTCAGATCGGGGTCGGGCAGGTTGGGCAGGCTCAGCATGGCGACGCGGTACTCGTCGCTGAGGGTTTTCAGCTCGGCCAGCTCCTGCTCGATCGCCTCGGCAATCTGCACGGACTGGGCGTTGTTGGCGGCAATGGCGGCGTCCAGCTCGGATACGTCCTTGCCCTCCTTCTCGGCCTTCTTCTTCATGCCGAAGAGCTTGCCGTTTTCCTTCGCCAGCTTGTTCTTCTGGGCGGTCTGGGTTTCGGTGTTGGTCTTCAGGGTGCGGATCTTTGCGTCCAGCTCCAGAATGCGGTCGACGGTGGCGTCGCAGTCCACTTCCTTTGCCCGCAGACCGGCCTTGACGGCGTCGGGATTTTCCTTGATTTTCTTGATGTCCAGCATGATGTTTACCTCTCCTTAAATCGGAAATATTTTTTACTTTTGTATTTTCATCAGGGCGTCCAGCAGATTCTGCAAATCTTCCTGCCCATAGAATTCCAGTTCAAAGCGTCCCTTGCGCTTGCCATTGACGATCTTGACGCCCCGGCCAAGGTGCTTACTCAGAGACTTTTCGCATTCGGCCACATAGTCCACCGCAAAAACTTCTTTTTTCTGGGGCACGGGCTCCTTGCTCATGTTCTTGCACAGCAGCTCCGCCTGACGGACGGACAGTCCTAATGCAACGATCTTCTGCGCGGCTTCCTGCTGCTTCTTTTCAGATTTCAGCTGCAGGATAGCCCGGGCGTGACCGGCGGACAGCTCGCCCTTGCGGACGCGCTCCTGCACCTCGGGACACAGCCCCAGCAGCCGCAGAGCATTTGCCACGGCGGGACGGGACTTCCCTACCCGACCGGCGGCTTCCTCCTGCGTCAGGCCGTACTCGTTCATCAGCGTCTGATACCCCAGCGCTTCTTCCAGAGGGTTCAGATCCTGACGCTGCAAGTTCTCAATCAGCGCCAGCTCCATGGCCTTCTTGTCGTCGGCTTCGATGATGACTGCGGGCACATCGCTCAGGTTTGCCATCCGCGCGGCACGCCAGCGCCGCTCACCGGCGATGATCTGATAGTAGCCGTTGGGCATTTCCCGCACCGTCAGGGGCTGAATGATGCCGTGGACGGTGATGGAGTCCGCCAGCGCCTGCAATTCTTCTTCGTCAAAGTCCTGCCGGGGCTGATCGGGGTTGGGTTCTACCTTGTAGATCGGCAGCAGCTGGTATGCGCTTTTTTCCAGGGGTTCTTCACTGAAATCCCCCAGAAGCGCACCCAGACCCTTGCCAAGTCCTTTCTGTGATGCCATTCTTACTCCTTTCTCCGCTTTCACAGCTTTTGCTGAATTTCTTCCGCCATTGCCCGGTAGGCAGCGGCTCCCCGGCTGATCCGGTCATAGGCGGTGATGGGAACGCCGTGGCTGGGCGCTTCCGCCAGCCGGATGTTCCGGGGAATGACCGTGGAGAACACCTTCCCGGGAAAATGCCGCCGAACCTCCTGAGACACCTGCGCCGAGAAGTTCGTGCGCCCATCGAACATGGTCAGCGCCACGCCGAAAACCTCCAGCCGGGGATTCATACGGCGCTTTACCGTGCGGAGCGTTGCCATAAGATCGCTTAGCCCCTCCAGCGCAAAATATTCACACTGCACCGGCACCAGAATCCCGTCCGCTGCGCACAGCGCGTTCAGCGTCAGCAGCTCCAATGACGGCGGGCAGTCCACGAAGATCAAGTCGTAGCGTTCCTTGATTCCGTTCAGCGCCATGTCCAGCTGCCGCTCCCGGTGCTGGGCGGAGATCAGTTCCACGGTAGCGCCCGCCAGATCGGACGCGGACGGAAGCACGTCCCCGTAGGGCGTGGAGACAATGGCGTCCTCCGCCGGAACGTCGTTGATGAGCACGTCATAGATGGAGTATTTGCATTTGCGCTTGTCCAGCCCCAGACCGGATGTGGCATTTGCCTGAGGGTCAAAGTCGCACAGAAGAACGCGCAGTCCCAGATCGTGCAGAGCGGCGGTCAGATTAACGGCGGTGGTCGTTTTTCCCACGCCGCCCTTCTGATTCACCACGGCAATTATTTTCCCCATGTTTTCATCCTCTATCTTTCTGTTATGTCCCGCAAAAAGCAAAATGTTTCACGTGAAACATCAGCTTCCCTCGGTGGCCGCAGTAGTGGTAACGGCGGAGTAATTCTGCCCCGGCAGGAGACGGTTTGCGCTCATGTACCGGAGCGTGACGACGGAAAGAACGATCAGCAGCACCACACAGACAGACAGCAGCGCGGACAGGATACGGATGCGTTTCTTCAGCGCCTTCAGCTGCTCCTCCGGCGCGGCCTTGGTGCGGCGGCGGGAATGAACCTTCTTTGAAACGGCAGCGCTTCCGTGGGACGGAAGCTGAACGGCAGTCCCGGGCTTGACCGGGTACTTTGCCATCTGCACAAGGCAGTCGTTGCAGAAAACCTGCCCCTCCTCAATTTCACGGCCGCACTTCAAACAATTCAAACGTCCCACCCCCCAAATAAACGATAGCAATATTGTACACCACTTTTCCCCGTTCGTAAAGAGGAAAGTAAAACAAGAAACAAAAGAAATTAGAAATTGTGTTTGGAAAAAGCGCCGCCAGCCCCAAACGGACGTAAAAAAGCCTCCGGAGAAGAACTCCGGAGGCGGATGATCGATTTGATTACTTTGCGTATTCCACGGCTTTGGTTTCCCGGATGACGTTGACCTTGATCTGTCCGGGATATTCCAGCTCGGACTCGATCTTCTTGGCAACGTCCCGCGCCAGAAGGATCATGTTGTCTTCGGTCACGACCTCGGGCTTGACCATGATCCGCACTTCTCTGCCGGCCTGAATGGCGTAGGCCTTTTCAACACCGGGATAGGATCCGGTCAGCTCTTCCAGCTTTTGCAGGCGGCGGATATAGTTCTCCACGTTCTCACGCCGTGCGCCGGGACGGGCGGCGGAAATGGCATCGGCAGCCTGTACCAGAACCGCAATGACGGTCTTGGGTTCCACGTCGCCGTGGTGGGCTTCGATGGCGTTGACGATGACGGGGTTTTCCTTGTACTTCCGGGCAAGATCGGCGCCCAGCTGTACATGGCTGCCTTCCACCTCGTGGTCAATGGACTTGCCCAGATCATGGAGCAAGCCGGCACGCTTTGCCATGGCGACGTCCACGCCGAGCTCCGCGGCCATCAGACCGGCGATATGGGCAACCTCAATAGAGTGATTCAGAACGTTCTGACCGTAAGAGGTACGGTACTTCTGGCGTCCAAGAATCTTGACCAGCTCGGGGTTCAGATTGTGAACGCCGGTCTCATAGCAGGCGCGTTCGCCCTCTTCGCGGATAGTACGGTCAACTTCCTTGCGCGCCTTTTCCACCATGTCCTCAATGCGGGTGGGATGAATACGTCCGTCCACAATGAGCTTCTCCAGTGCCAGCCGGGCAATCTCCCGACGGACGGGGTCAAAGCTGGAAACGGTGATGGTTTCGGGGGTATCGTCGATGATCAGATCGACGCCGGTAATGGTCTCCAGTGTGCGAATGTTCCGGCCTTCCCGGCCGATGATGCGGCCCTTCATCTCGTCGTTGGGCAGCGTGACCACGGAGACGGTGGTCTCGGCGGCGTGATCGGCGGCGCAGCGCTGAATCGCGGTGGCGATGATCTCGCGGCCCTTTTCCTCGGCCTCGTCCTTCAGCTGCGCCTCGATCTCCTTGATCTTCATGGCGGCTTCGTGACGAACCTCGTCCTCAATGCTGTGCAGCAGGAAATCCTTTGCCTGATCCTGTGTCAGACCGGAAATCTTTTCCAGCTCCGTCAGCTGCTGCTGCTTGAGCTGGTCGGCCTGTGCCTGCGTCTCGGAGACCTTCTGGAGCCGCTTGGCAAGCTCCTCTTCCTTGCGTTCAAAGGCTTCGGTCTTCTTGTCCAGAGTGGCTTCCTTCTGTTCCAGACGGCGCTCCTGCTTACTCAGCTCGGCGCGGCGCTCTTTGACTTCCTTGTCGTGTTCTGTGCGAGATTTATGGATTTCGTCCTTGGCTTCCAGAAGCATTTCCTTCTTGCGGTTTTCACCGGAACGGATAGCCTCGTTGATCAAACGGGTAGCTTCTGCCTCGGCAGAGCCGATCTCCCGCTCAGCGACCTTCTTGCGGTAACCGATGCCAAGGCCGAAGCCGACGCCCAGTCCCACCAGAATGCCAACGGCGATGATGAGAAAATGATACCATTCCATAAATTTGCAGCACACCTCCTTCTTAAAAAATAAGGGCAGAAGGGGTGGAGCATTGATCCCCATGTGAAATTAAGCATAACAGCCAGCCGGAGACACCGGCCGGCAACTTTTTGTGCAAAATCAGACGCCATGAGGCGCAAACGCATACCCCGGCTCCACCGCCGGTTATCAATGAAACGCGGCACCCGGAAAGCGGCGCAGCGTACACCATACCGAATCTATTCTACTAGCATTGGGAGGGAATGTCAAGGATAAAAAGGCAAATAAACGGTATAAAATCCCATACATGACGTTTTCTCAGGGCAGAATGGACAAAACAGGCTGCGAAAAAAGAAAAATGAATCGGATTGACAATGACTTATGTTCGTGTTAAGATAACCCGGAAGGCCGGATGGGAAGCAGACAGCGGCGCATCCGGCGGAAATAAGCGGGCATGGTGGAATTGGTAGACTCGGTGGATTTAGGTTCCACTGCCAAAAGCGTGCAGGTTCGAGTCCTGTTGCCCGCACCAAACCAATATAATCCGAACCTAGTTTTCCTTGTGGGAGACGGGTTCGGATTATTTGTTTTCTTTGGAAGATTCGAGGAAACCCATTTCCGAAACGGTGTCATCAAACGACCATAATCCAAGCCGAGAGGCCCAAAAAAAGAAACAGATTTAGGAGGACACTGCTATGGATAAGAAAGTGATTTCGTGTGCGTTCAATATCGATACCACCTGCGTTGAGATTAAATACGCCGATGGAAGTATGATCTCCATCGATTGCACTTTGGTGGATGCCGAGGTTGCCCGGAATATGTTTGAGAGTAGTGAGTTGGAGTGGCTGGTTTCACGCTTGTGGTTATTTGCGCAACTTATTGTACCTTATTAATACCATTTTCAGCATTACCGGACGCGATTGGATTATTAAAGCGTTTAATTAGGCTTTAGTATTATTCCGGGAAAAGCCTGAAATGACAAAGCCCCCCAACGCTGGCGGCGTTGGGGGGCTGCTTATCATGGCGGTTTATAAGAAGAAAAAGCTAAACAGGATAATGTATTTCATCGTGTATTGTTTTTACCTAATTTTCATCTAAGTTGAAACCAACAGGAATGTAAAATGTGCAACGAGGGCTTTGCCAAACATCCCGCTTGTCTTTCTTCGCCCGAACTAACTGCACTTTACAATTAGGGCAATTTTCAATCTTCGGCAGTGGGTTATTGCTGTTGGAAATTCGCTCCTCTTTGGAAATAAGAAAATCTTTTTTTGTTGCAATCCGTTCTCGCCCGGAGCACAAAATGTATCCTTCATGGGCATAAGAAATACAGTATTCGCAACCCGTGCAGTCGTCAACAAAGTTTGCGTAATTTTTTCCCTTCCAGTTTCGGATTCCAATAGGGCACCCATCGACATGTAGCGCTAATCCGCGCTGCGTTAAGGGCATTTTATCTGAGGCTTTTTCAAATCGCTGATACCATTTTTCAGACACAGCATTATATTTCCACGATTTCCGATCGCTGGACTTGAGCAGAATATCCGACAATTCTTCAACAGAAATATCTCTTTTTATTTTGCTTAAATCGATTTCAATGGTGGATATATTCTTCTCCTTCAACTTTTTCAGCTTTTCATCGTCAATGGGATGGGTAACATAGATTTCTATAAAGAAATATTTATCACCAGAATATACTACGATATCCGGTATGATGTCATCAAAACGTTTTTCCAGTTCGACATGATCAAAGGAAATTTTCTTTTCCAGATATAGCAGTTGTTTCGACTTGCTGGACTGCGGAAATTCGACGTAGACGGGAGGAATGGCCATTTTCTTTGCGCGCGAAAGAATGTCCTTTGCTGCCAAATGTAAGGAAGACTCATATCCATATTCGCAGTCCTCATTTGAACGGTGCGCAAAGTGATGCATACGCTTCTGCCCTTTGCGCGCTATAAGCTCGTCACCGCACGCAGGACAAACACACCCGCATTCCTTTCCGCTTGGTACATCATCAATACTTACGATATTGCCATCTTTTAATGCATATATCAATTTCGAGTGCTTTGTCACTGTACTATCATTCCTTCCCCCAAAATATATCTTGTTATGTTAAAGCGTCAGCCCTTCACCCCCGCGAGGGCGAGGAACTTCTTGTCAGACTGAATGGCGTGGGTCACGAACTTCCCGTCCCGGAACAGCGCGTAGGTGGTCACCGGGGCGGGGAGATTCTGCGCGGTTTCTTTGTCTGCGATCCGGACGGTTTTCAGGGGAATGCCGTGCTCTGCGGCGGCCTCCGCCACCCGGGGCACCCAGTAATAGGTGAACGGGCACTGATCCGTATAGTAGAGAACGAAGCCGCTCTCCCCGATTTGCGGATGTCTGGCGCATTCCTTAAACTTTGGCTTCTCCGCCGACGGCGTCAGCGGCAGATACATGAGGGTGATCCCGCAGTCCGAGGTGTCCGCGACGGTAAAGCCCTTGTAGGCCAGATACTTGGGGTCAGAAAGAAACTCCCGCTTCCTGCCCTCCGCAGAAAGGATGCATATCCCCTGCCGCCCCTGCGCTTTGGCGTCCCGGATGCACTCATTCAGCAGGTCGGAGGAATACCCATGCCCCTTCATGGACCCGGCGACCCACAGGCAGTTGATGTAAAGATACCCCGGCGCGTCGATGGGAACCCACGCGTTCTCTGCCGGGATGTACTCGATGAAGCACTTGCCCCGTTCTTCGCTGCGGTAAAAAACCAGCCCCTCCGCGAACCGCTCCTTGAGCCACGCCTTTTTCGCGACGCTCTGCTTGCCCGACATGGCGCAGCAGATGTGCTCGGAGTCAATGTTTTCGCTTGTGATTCGGATGTATTGCATATGGTTTCTCCTTTTTGCAAATTTGCCCATAACCGGCATTTCCCGACAGCCTCACGGCTGTCGGGAAAGTGGTGGGTGAATTTACTTTTCCGGATTCAGGGCGACCTGATAGTCGAAGCTGCCCATGTGGAGAACTGCGCCGTTCTTTACGCGGCTCCAGGTGTCCGGTTTCAGATTGGTGCCGTTGAGGACGGTGCCGTTGGTCGAACCCATGTCCTGAATGTACAGGTAGCTGCCGTCCCATTCGACGGTGCAATGCTTGCCGGAAAGCTGGTAGTCTTCCGCGTTGAGAATGATGTCGGCGCGGTCGTCACGACCCAGAACCTGAGGCGTATGGGGTGCAAGGGTGAAGCTGGTGGAAACATCCTGATGGGACGCGACGGTCATCTGGACAGTCACGCCGCCGCTGGGGGTCACGGGCTTGGTGGCGACCCACGACTCGTCCGGAACGGGGGTCGTCGTAGGAATATCAAAATCACCGGTGGAGGGGATGGATGCCATGACGGGGTTGTTATCGATGACGGGGTTGTTATTGATGGTCGGAAGATCCCTATCCCGAAGCCACTGCTCCTGCTTCTTCCGGCTGTTGTTCACCGCGACCATGACGATCACCACGATCACGGCTACCAGTGCGACCGCGCAGCAGATGACCAGAATGAGATTTTCCCGAACCCAGTCCATGACGGAGGTCTGCGCTTCCGGCTCCTCGATCACATCGGTGGGGTCGGTAACGCCGGTGGGAGCGGCCGGGATGGCGGCGGGAACCGTGGTCAGGTCAACGGCGACGGAATCTTCCCACCGGGTATCGCCCAGCTCGTAGGCGGCGCGAACCGTGGCGTTGTTGCTGTTGGAGGTCACGAAGGCAAGGTCGATTTTGATGACGGAACCGTCCTGAATGGTTTCCCAGACCTGCTGAGCCGCGGCGGCAGCGGAGATCTTTTCCTCGGCGGGAACCAGACCGATGCCGCCTCTGGAAACCTCCGCCATTTTCAGCATGTTGTCGGCGTTTGTCAGAGAATAGGCAGAGGTGGAGCTGCCGGTGATACCGATGGCGTAGACCGGGATGGAGGTGGCGCTGACCACGTCGATGGCCCGCTGCTGGGTGGTGCCGCCGTCGGCGAGAATGCCGTCGGAGAGGATCAGCAGGCACCGGTTCGTGCAGTAGCTGGTCTTCTTTTCCAGAATGCCCATGGCTTCCACGATGGCGCTGTACATATCCGCTCTGACGCCGTCGCGTTTAAGAGTGTCGATGGCGGCGGTGCGGGCGTCCATGGTGTCGAGGACGGCGCCCTCAACGACTTTGCTGCCCACGGTGGTGATGACCATGGAGTCACCCTCGCCCATGCGGCTGCTGATGATGTCCAGAATGTCCGTCTGCTGCTCGATCTGCTCCTTGGACATATGGGTGGAGATGTCCACCAGACAGTATACCGTGGTGGGCAGCTTTTCCTGACGCACGGTGGTCAGGACGGGGTCGGAGATCTGCTGAGAATCGATGGAAACCGTCAGGCTTCCGTTTTCGGGAAGGACGGTGCCGTAGACGAGAAGGTCATTCTGATGCTCCTCCGTCACGATCTCGTGAAAGGTCAGAAACGAATTCAGTTCAGCGGCCTGTGCGCTGACCGCGGGGCAGAGCAGAAACAAAAACAGGCAGACGCATCCTAAGAATGCGGTTATTCTTTTCATTTTGACTACTCCTTTATCCAAATTGCGATGGCGGTGTTGTTGTCCACATCCGTGCTTTTCCGCATCATGGCGCGGCAGCGGAGCAGATATACCCATTCCTCCGCCGTGGCGGCCTTGTGAAGATCGAGCATGATCTCGTCCTCCAGCAGCCGCTCCCAGAGACCGTCGGAGCACAGCAGAAACGCATGGTCTCCGGGGGAAAGCGTGATGGGCGCATGAAGCTGGGGCTTGATCTCGTCGTCGCCGATGACCCGGAACAGCTTGCTCCTGCCCTCAAAGGACGGAATTTCCGACCGGGAATGCAGCTCGCCCATTTTGATGGAAAGCTGGGCGAGGCTGTGATCCTCCGTGTAGTCCGCGAGGACGCCGTTGTGGAAGTGGTACAGCCGGCTGTCGCCGATGTGTGCCCATACCGCCTGATTTTTGTAAAGATACAGCGTGACCGCCGTGGTCTTCATCTGGTTGGCGTTGGCGCGGGTGGCGAGGATGTTCCGGTTCGCCTCGTTCATCCATGCGAGAATCGTCTCGCCGGAGGGCAGCGCCTCATCCGCCTGCCACTGGGAAAGCGCCTTGACGCCGATGGAGGACGCGGCCTTTCCGCCGCCGTGGCCTCCCAGACCGTCGCAGATGACGGCGCAGTACTGATCCGGTCCCGGACTGAAATAGGCGCAGGAATCTTCGTTTTCAGACCGGCTGCCGATATTTGTATACCAATACCCTTCAATTACCATAGCTGTTTACCTGTTGTTTCTGGGCTGATCGGGCGGGTCGTAGCCCAGAACGATCAGCGTGTAGTTGTCCTGATACGGCAGGGCAGCGCCCATGATCCGCTGGCCGATGTGGGACGCGGCCAGCTGGACGCTGCCGCAATCGCGCAGGATGGCCGCCATTTCGGCGTCGCTTACAGTGCCGTAGACGCCGTCGCTCATCAGCAGCACCCGGTCACCGGGGAGCAGGGGGATGGGCGTGCGGTTGTAGTCCACATGGCGCAGCTCGCCCATGCCGATGAAGCTGGTGAGCTTCCGTCCGTTGGGGTCGCGCAGGGCTTCCGCCATGGAGCGCTTGCCCTCCAGAATGTCGGGCATCCAGTCCTGCAGCAGATCGTGGTCACGGGAAAGCTGGCTGATCTGACCGTCCCGGTACAGATAGATCCGGCTGTCGCCCACGGAGATCCACCGCAGCGCATTGCCCGTGATCAGGGCGGACACCACCGTGGAGCCGCTGGTGTAAAGCCCCTTGGGGCCGAGCATCTGATTGACGGCGCGGTTGATACCGGCCACCATACCCGGCAGCGCGGTGGGAACCTGATTCGCCTGAAGGGTGGAGCCGAAGGTCAGCGCCTCCATGACGATCTTCTGGCTGACCCGTTCTCCGCCGGAGAGGCCGCCCATGCCGTCGGCCAGAACTGCCAGAATGCCTGTATTGCGGAGCACGGCTGTCTGACCGAAGCTGTCCTGCTGGTAATCCCGCCTGCCGATATCATGTATCTTGCCGATGGAGATACCGGGGATGGGGCAGACCGTTTCCTCCACGGTTTCCTTGGTGATGGGAACGGGATGTACCTCCGCGGGTGTGGGAGGCTCCATGGGCTGTTCGCCCGAGCACTCATGGTCGCGGACGTTCTTGCGCAGCATTGCCAGCAGCAGGATATCCACGCATGCGCCCGCCGCGAAAACGAAGCAGGCAATCTGCATGACAAGACGGAAACCGGGGGTGGATTTGCGAGGGAGGGCGACGGGTTCGCTCGTAGCCGTCGGTGTGGTGCCTTCAGAAGCCGATGGGGCGGTTTCTTCAGAAGCCGGTTGGGTGAACGTATGGGGATTAATGTAGATGCCGGAGTGAGGGGCTTCTTCTGTGGCGGTGCTGGATGGAGGGAATGCATCGCCGGGGTCAAAATTCTCACTGGCGGGTCTTATGGGAGCCTCGGTAGTTGCCGGGGGTTCCTCGATATTTGCCGCGGGTTTCTCGGTAGTCGCCGGGGGCACCTCGGTAGCTGCTGGGATGTTCTCGGTAGTTGCTGGGGGGGCCTCGGTGGTCGCCGGGGGGGCTTCGGTAGTTGCCGGGGCCTCATCAGTGGGAGCGGTTGCTTTGTCCGATCCGCCTTTTTTGGCAGGCGCTGCCTCTGCCCCGTCGGCCTCCATGGGAACACTCGTTGCCTCTGTAGTCTCAACAGCGGCAGGCGCAGTCGCTTCTGTGCCTACGGTCGTTTCTTCGGTTGCGTCCGTCGCGGTAGCCGAGACGGGATTAACCCCGGTCGGCAGCAGGGAGCCACCGGGCACATCTTCTCCCGGGTCGTATACGAAGCCCAGATAGCCCGTGCCGATGGACGCGAGGATCAGCACCACCGCCATTACGGCCAGCAGAGACTGCCTGCGCTTTATCATTGCTGCTTTATTTCTTTTCATTCCAATCAAACCGATCTCCGCAAAGCGGCACAAATAACAGCTTCGTCGTACCAATCGTCAGAACGTCGTAGGCTTCGATTTTCTCTACGCTGAGAGCGGGCTTCCCATTTACCCGAACGATATTGCGGCCGGAACAGGGGCCAAAGTAAAAGGTGCGATCCTCGTTGTCATAGGCGATGATGGCGGAATTCTCCGCGCTGATGTGGGAATCCTCGGGAATGGAAATGTCCATCCTGGCGCTGCGGCCAATGTAGTTGTTCTGGCTGTGAATGCGGTAGTCAGTGCCCTTCGTGGCGCCCTCGATGCACACCAGCCAGCCAACTACAGGGTCAAAGGTGGTGCTTTCCTCACTGCTTGCAGCTACGGGGGAAATAGGCTCCGTCTTCGGGTAGGCACCCATATTGCCGTTGCTGCTGGACTGGGCATGCTGATAGTCAGCGCTCACGGTGGGCTGGTAGCCCTGCACCTTGCCGCCGTTCGGGTCAACAGGCATGGTCGGGGAGGGGGTGTTGTCTACGGCGTGGCTGTTGCCGGTCTGGCCAAAATATTCGGTGGGTATAATCCCGTCTTCAAGGATGTTGTTCCCAAGGGGATTTTTGTTTCTCGCGGCCTCGGCGGCGCACATCGGGCAGGTAGCGTTTTCTTCCGAGTCATAAAAGTGACCTTTGCTGCAGCGAACGATTTCCATAATAATGAACCTCCTGTATGTAAATGGTGTTGATATTGTTTGTTAACAGACGGTGATGCGGTTTTCGGAAGTACCGACGCAGAAGCTGCTGCCGTGCTTCAGGGCGACCTTTGTCCCGGCGGGGACGCGCTTGCCGTGGATGAAGGTGCCGTTGCGGGAGCCTTCGTCTACGAGGATCAGGAACTCGCCGCTATTCTCCAGCGTGCAGTGCCTGCGGCTGACGGCGGCGGCGCTCTCCGGGAGACGGATCTGACAGCTGGGGTCACGGCCGACGGCGACCTTGCCTGCCGGTACGGGAATAATTCTGCCATCCGGCAGCTGCACCCGGAAGGAGGGCTTATACCCGTCTGCGGGGACGGTGCTGACGGGGCCAACGCCGGGGTTAACCTCCTTGGAGGACTTCTCGGTGCTCTTGCGGTTGCGCAGGAGGAAGTAGATAGCCACGGCCACTGCCGCCACGGCGACCGCTGCCGCCGCTATGGTGACGACGGAGATCGAGCTTCCGGCGGTCATGTAGGGGATGCCCATCTGATCCAGCACCTGCATGACGTAATCACTGTAGATGGCGCAGGAGTAGGAATCCACGATGCCGTAGGTGTTCAGGCCGATCACGTTGCCGTTTTCGTCAATCAGGGGGCCGCCGGAGTTGCCGCCGGAGATGACGGCGTCGTGAAGAAGAACTTTGGTGTTTCCCGCGGCGGACATGACCATATGTCTGGCAACCGTGCCCCTGGTTGCGGTGATGTCATTGCCGCCCACGTTAGCGCTCAGATCGTCTACGACGGCGGGGCAGCCGAGGGCGACTACGGTCTCGCCCTGCTTGACGCTTTCGCTGGAGCGGATGGGCAGGGGCTTGCACTCCGTGACGGGGCGGGCGGCTCTCAGAATGGCGTAGTCGGGATAACCGCTTTCGGCGATGCGCACGATGCTGCATTCCACGGAGGTCGCTTCGCTGGGGAGACCGGTGACATCGCTGAGGGCGAAGTTATCCAGCATGATCCAGATCCGGACGTGGTCGGAATCGAAGGCGTAGTTATATTCACTCAGGTAGGCGGACGCCACATGCCAGTTGGTGACGAAGTATTCGGGCGTGCTGCCCTTCTGCCCCACGGCAAAGCCGGAGCCGACGGCGGCGGCTGCGGGTGTGTCGTCGGGGGAAAAGCCGACGACAAAAAGCTTCACAACGCCCTCTTTCGCCTGACTGATGACGGTGGGAAGATCGGTCTTGGCGCTGGCGGGGATCGCCAGCATGGCGGCCAGACAGATCAGCACCATTACCATGGCGGCCAATCGTTTGCATACATATTTCATAACTGCTCTCTCCTTTTTATACCATCTCGCGGGAACCCCGGGAGATTAAATACGACCTGCTCTGCGAAAAAGTATACCATCCTTTGGAAATATTGTCCATTCCCTATTTCCGGACTTGCGGGAATTTTGCTTCGCTCTCTTGGATGATTTCAGTATAGCAGGTTTTCCGGATTTGTGGTTGCGCGACGTGCAACAATTTGAAGAAATTCAAAAAGGCTGTGCTGGACGATGATCGCAGTCCATCAGCGGCTGCGGCATACCTCAAGAATCTTGCTGTCAGAGCCAATAAGCGTTTTCAGCATGTCACAATTTTTGAACATGCTCGTTGTATTTGTTGCGCTGGAAGCGTGGAAGTAGGACAAATCCAGGTACACCAGATTCTTGCAGCCATCAAACATCCGAATCATATTCGTTACCTTGGAGGTATTGAAACAGGACAGATCCAGGTTGGTCAGGCTATGGCAGTTGGAAAACATATTGGCCATGTTCGTTACATTGGAGGTATCAAAATTACCCCCGAAATTGATTGCTTTCAGGTTGACAAATGACGCAAACATATGGGAGGCATTCGGATTCGGCGCAATCGTTCCATCAGCGGCTACATACAGAGAGTGCCGCTTACCCATGCAAGAACGCTTCCGTCTCCCGCGTTTGACATATCCCATGCGTCATCGGGTGCGCTCTTGAGGCTGCTCAGGAAAGTAACGTAGTACACATTTTTGCGGAGATATCGTTCCTGTCCCCAGAAGTACGAAGTACCGGTATATGGTGTCGGCGCCATTACGTGGACATTGGCGGTTACGGATGCTTTTTTTGCGCTGCCGATGAAAAAGCACAGGAGGAAAAAGACTACCACCGCCGTGACAAGTATCAGCCATTCGGGAATCGGCCGCTTTTGCTGGGACGGCTGGGGAGATGCGGGGGGCTGGTATGCCGGTTTCACTGCCGTCGGTGCAGGTCTCGGCGCTGCCGGTTGGGGAGGTGCCGACGGCGTGGGTGTCGGATACGTCGGTTTCGGCGCTGCCGGGGCGGCCTGTACCGCTGCCGGTCTGGGAGGGGCCTTCACCGTTTCGACCGGCTGGGGCGGCGTCGGCACTGCCCGGGGCGGCTCCGCCTGCCCGCCCTGCGGGCGGACGGCCATTTGCAGCAGCGCGGTCATGCTCCTGGGGCGGTTTTCCGCCCGGATGCTCATGCAGTACGCCAGAACGTCAAACTGCGCCTGCGTCAGCAGCGGCTGGCAGGTCAGGGTGTCATCCACGATCCTGTCTACAGCCGTGGGCGGCAGAATGCCGGTGCAGCAATAGTAAATCGTGGCGGCCATGGCGTAAACGTCCGTCCATGGGCCGATGCTGGCGTTGCGCTGATACTGCTCGATGGGGCTGAAGCCCTGTTTGGCCACCATCTGGGAGGACTGGACGTTGCCGTCCCGTCCCTGAATGTCCAAGTCCTTGGCCGCGCCAAGGTCAAGCAAAATCAGTCTGCCGTCCGGCCGCACCATGATATTGTCCGGGCTGATGTCCCGATGGATAATGCCATGCTCGTGAACTTCTGCCAGCGCCTGAATGATGGGCGTCAGCAGGGACAGGCAGGTGTCGAAGGGCATCGGCCCCTCCCGCTGCAGCTTTTTCAGCAGCGTCTCGCCCTCGATGAAGTCCATGACAATGTAAGCCGTTTCATTCTGGATGAAAACGGATTTTACCCCCACAACGCCGGGAATGCCGCCCAGCTTCGCCATTTTCCGGGCTTCTTTCAGGAAGCTGTCGAAGCCCTTCTGGGTGCCGGTCTTTCCCATCATGGCGGTGCTCCACACCACCATGGAGCGGTTTTCCCGGCTGACCATGCCGGTGCTCATGGGGAAATATTCTTTGATCGCGACCTTCTGTTCCAACAAAAGGTCAAAGCCTATGTAGGTGATGCCGAAGCCGCCCTGCCCCAGCATCTCGCCCACCAGATACTTTCCGTCCAGAATTGTACCGGGCTTCAACGCGAAGGACTCCGTGTTCACGCTGCCGTAAGGGCGGCCGCACTCCGGGCAGAACTTCTGATCTGCTGCCAGCTCATGCATACATCTCATGCATCTGCGTACTTCCATAATTCAATCCTCTCTTCGGGGGAACGTTCGGGTTCCCGCCGATTTTCGTGCTGTTTTACATGTCGATCAATCCGCAAGCCAAGCATCCGTCACGGACAGACCCATCGACCACGAATACCCGCCGATCACCGTCGGCGTTACGATGACCGCGTCAAATGTCAGCGGCGTATCGAATGTAATCGTCTCGGAGCCAGCGCCGTCACCGGCGGGCAGGGAGATCTTGGCGATTTTCTGGAACTGCCCGTTCACTCTTCCCCACACCTGCCATTCTTTGCACTTTGTTCCCGCGTTCATGGATACTTCCATATTGACGGTCATTTCCCTGCATCGTACCAGTGGGGTGTAAAAAACCAGCGCGTGGACATTCAGACTGAAGTTCCCGTCTTTCAGATTTGTGCTTTCCCAGTAACCATCCACATATTCGATATAGTTCTTGGGCTGTGTAGGCTTCGTAGTGGGTTCGGGTTTTGGTTCCGTGGCCTTGGGCACGGTTGCTTTGGGCGTGGTTGCCTTGGGCGTGGTTTCCGCAGGCGCGGGCTGCAAGACCGGTTCTGTGGCGGCCGCTTTCATGGAGACGTTCTGCCTGGGCGCTTTTCCCGTAGCGGTCACGATGCAGACGACGATTCCCAGCACCGCGACGATACCGGCCACGGCGGGTATCAGCCATGCGGGGAGCGGCTTTTTCTGCGGCGTCTTCGGCGGCGCGTTTTTGACCGGCGGCTTCGGTCTGGGAGGGACTGGCGTCGTCTGCTGCGCTTTGGCCGGTTCTGCCTGCGGGGCTGGCTTGACCGGCTCGGCCTTCCCGCCTTTTTGCAGGCGGGTGACCATTTGCAGCAGGGCGGCCATGTCCTGCGGGCGCTTCTGCGGCAAAATGCTCATACCGGCGGCCAGAACATCAAACTGCTCCTTCGTCAGCCGCGGTTTGCAGGTCAGGGTGTCTTCCACGATCCGGTCAACAGAGGTGGGCGGCAGTGTGCCGGTGCAGCAGTAGTAGATCGTGGCGGCCATAGAGTAAACGTCCGTCCACGGGCCGACGCTGGCGTTCTTCCGGTACTGCTCGATGGGGCTGAAGCCCTGTTTGGCGACCATCTGGGTGGTCTGAATCGAGCCGTCCTTTCCTTGAATATCCAGATCCTTTGCCGCGCCCAGGTCCAGAAGGACGGGCTTGCCGTCCGGCTGCACCATGATATTGTCCGGGCTGATGTCCCGGTGAATGATACCGTGCTTGTGGACTTCCGCCAGCGACTGCATGATGGGCGTCATGATCCGGATGCAGCTGTCAAAGTCCATGGGGCCGTTCTTCTGCATTTTCTGCTGCAGCGTCTCGCCCTCAATAAAGTCCATGACGATGTAGGCGGTCTCATTCTGTGTGAAGACCGATTTCACCCCGACGACGTTGGGAATGCCGCCCAGCTTTGCCATTTTCCGGGCTTCCTTCAAAAAGCTGTCGAAGCCCCGCTGGGTGCCGGTTTTCCCCACCATGGCGCTGCTCCACACCACGGTGGAGCGGTTTTCCCGGCTGACCATGCCGGTACATGTAGGGAAATATTCCTTGATGGCGACCTTTTGCTGCAGCAGCAGATCAAGTCCGATATAGGTGATGCCGAAGCCGCCCTGCCCCAGCATTTCGCCCATCAGATACTTTCCGTTCAGGATCGTACCGGGCTTCAGCGCGAAAGGCTCCGCGTGCACGCTGCCGTAAGCGCGCCCGCATTCCGGACAGTAGGCGATCCCTCCCGACAGGTCGTGCATACATTTCATACATCTGCGTACTTCCATAGTCCATTCCTCTTTCTTTCGGGGGAACTCGTGGGGTTCCCGCCGTTTTTTGGAACCATTACAGTAAAATAATATCACCGCTTGATACTATTGTCTACTGATTATTGGGCAAATTTAGTATATCAGATTTCCAGAATTTGCGGTCGCACGCCATGCGACAATTTTGAAAAAATTCGCCCGGCTCTGAAAGGCAGAGCCGGGCGGGGGTGATGGGGGGTCAGCGGTTGCGGAATTCGTTGAGAATCTTGCTGTCTGAGCATATGATATTGGGCAGATTGTCGCAGCCATAAAACATGCTGTACATTCCTGCCACAGCAGAGGCGTCAAAGCGGCTGAGATTCAGGCTGGTCAAGCTGCTGCACCAACTGAACATCCAATTCATGTATGTCACGTTGGAGGTGTCAAAACTGCTGAGATCCAAGCTGGTCAGGCTGTTGCATTTTTCAAACATGAAGTCCATGCGCGTTACACTGGATGTATCGAAGTTGGTTAAATTCAAACTGACCAGACTCTTGCATTCGTAGAACATAGATTCCATAGTTGTTACATTGGAAGTACCGAAGCTGGTTAAGTCCAGTGTGGTTAAGCTGCTGCAGCCGGAGAACATAGATTCCATAGTTGTCACACTGGAAGTATCGAAGCTGGCTAAGTCCAGTGCGGTTAAGCTGCTGCAGCCGGAGAACATAGAAGCCATGGTTGTCACGCAGGAAGTATCGAAACCGGTTAAATCCAGACTAATGAGGTTGCTGCAGCCGAAAAACATGGCGTACATACCAGTTACGCTGGAAGTATCAAAGCCCGATAAATCCAAGCTTATGAGACTGCTGCAGCCGTCAAACATGCCGCTCATCCGTGTTACGCTGGAGGTGACAAAGCAGTTTCCCATACTGATTGTCTTCAGGTTTACAAATTTCTGGAACAGCCAGGAAGCATTAGAATTTGGCGCAATCGCTCCGTCGGCAGCCACATATAGATCGCCGCTATCCATCCAAGCCAGTACGCTTCTGTCCCCAGCTTCCGACACGTCCCATGCACTACTGGGGACATTTTGCAGGGAGCTTTGGAAGGTCAGAGTTTTTACGTCTTTGCGCATATACCGCTCCTGACCCCAAAAGAAGGTGTCCTCATCAAAGACTAACTCTGCTGCCGCCATAGTATGGACTTCCATGGGGGCAGTGGGAGCCGCTTCTGTGGGCGCTGGTTCCGTGGTGACGGCCTGCGCGGCCGGCGCTTTCACGGAGGAAGCGGGGGTGGACTTTTTTCCGCCGCTGCCGACGGAAATAATGAGGGCTATCACAGCCACTGCCGCCGCAATGCCGGGGATCAGCCATTTGGGAAGCGGACGGCCGGGGTCGGGCTTCGGCGGCTGGAGGTTCCGGGTTTCCAGCCGGACCGGCTCGGTTTTCGGGACGTCCCTGACGGGCGGCGTTTTTCCTGCCGGGTGGGTGACGATCTGAAGCAGCGCGTCCATATTCTGGGGGCGCTTCTGGGGCAGGACGTTCATGCAGAAGGCCAGAACGTCAAACTGCTCCTTCGTCAGCCGCGGACGGCAGGTCAGGGTGTCCTCTATCATGCGGTCGGTGGCGGATGGAGGCAGAACGCCGGTGCAGCAGTAGTAGATCGTGGCGGCCATGGCGTAAACGTCCGTCCATGGGCCGATCTTCCCAGCTTGGCCGTACTGCTCCACGGGGCTGAACCCGTGCTTGGCCACCATCTGGGAGGACTGCACATTGCCGTCCTTTCCCTGAATGTCCAAGTCTTTTGCCGCGCCCAAGTCCAGCAGCATAAGCTTGCCGTCACTCTGCACCATGATGTTATCCGGGCTGATGTCCCGGTGAATGATGCCGTGCTTATGGACTTCCGCCAGCGCCTGCATGATGGGCGTCATCAGGCTGATGCAGGTGCCGTAATCCATGGGGCCTTCCTGCTGCAATTTTTTCAGCAGTGTTTCGCCCTCGATGAAGTCCATGACGATGTAGGCGGTCTCATTCTGGATGAAAACGGACTTGACCCCGACGACACCTGGAATACCGCCCAGCTTTGCCATTTTCCGGGCTTCCTTCAGGAAGCTGTCGAAGCCCTTTTCCATGCCGGATTTCTGCATGACGGCGCTGCTCCACACAACGGTGGTGCTGTTTTCCCGGCTGACCATGCCGGTGCTCATGGGGTAGTATTCCTTGATGGCGACCTTCTGTTCCAGCAGTAGGTCAAAGCCGATATAAGTGATGCCGAAGCCGCCCTGCCCCAGCATTTCGCCCACCAGATACTTCCCGTCCAGAATCGTTCCGGGTTTCAGGGCAAAGGGCTCCGTTTCCACGCTGCCGTAGGGGCGGCCGCACTCCGAGCAGAAGGTCTCCCCCGCCGCCAGCGCGTGCATACATTTCATACATCTGCGATTTTCCATATCCCGATCCTCTTTCTTGTCTGACGTTCGTTATTTCTTGCTGAATAAGTCAGAAAAGCCGTTTTTTTCCAGATGGTTGTTGATGTCTATAATGTCCAGCTCCCGCAGAATGCCGTCGATGATAACGATGTCCCGCGGGCTGGAACCGCTCAGGGAAGCGAGATCTCCGATTTTCAGCAGCTTCTGGGTCTCGGACAGGTTCATGCCCAGAACGCGGGAAAGCCGCAGGAGCACATTCCGCTGAGGGCTGACCTCGGCGTTCAGGATCCGGTAAAGGGAGGACTTGTTCAGTCCCGCAAGCCCCGCGATGGTCTCGACGGAACGGGGCGTTTTACGCAGAAACTGGAAAAGGTAGTCGCCAAGGGCGGGGCCGTTGGCTTCGTGAAGGAGCTGCGTGACGGATGCCCCGCCTTTCAGACGGGAAACGGCAATTTCGGTGGGACCTGACTGCTGCATAAAATGACTCCTCCCTGCGCCATAAAGGGATATGTTCTGCCCATATTCGGCCAAAGATGGCTTTTTATTACAATTCTATTAAGAAGTATATCACAGCCTATTCCGGAATGCAATCGGTGAATTGCCGCGCGGACAAAAAACCGTGCCGGAGGGTCACTCCGGCACGGTTGAAAACGATATACGATTAGCCGAACACGGACAGCAGGAAGCCGGCCGCGATGGCGGAGCCGATAACGCCGGCCACGTTGGGACCCATGGCGTGCATCAGCAGGAAGTTGGAGGGGTTGTTCTTCTGGCCGATGGTGTTGGACACACGGGCAGCCATGGGAACAGCGGACACGCCGGCGGAGCCGATCAGGGGGTTGACCTTGCCTCCGGTGAGCTTGCACATCACGTTGCCGCCCAGCAGACCGCCGGCGGTGGAAATGCCGAAGGCCACGACGCCCAGAACCACAATCTTCAGGGTGCTGGCAGTCAGGAAGGTGGAGCCGACCATGGTGGCGCCCACGGCGGTGGACAGCAGAATGGTGACGATGTTCATCAGCGCGTTCTGCGCAGTGTCGCTGAGACGGTCAGTAGCGCCGGTCTCCTTGAACAGGTTGCCCAGCATCAGGCAGCCGATCAGAGGCGCGGTGTCAGGCAGCAGCAGCGCCACGAAGATAACGACCACGATGGGGAAGATGATCTTCTCGGCCTTGGAGACGGTACGGGTCTGCACCATCTTGATCTTGCGATCCTCGGCGGAGGTCAGCAGGTTCATGATGGGGGGCTGAATCAGCGGGATCAGCGCCATGTAGGAGTAAGCGGCCACGGCGATGGCGCCCAGCAGTTCGGGGGCCAGACGGGTGGTCAGGAAGATGGCGGTGGGGCCGTCCGCGCCGCCGATGATGCCGATGGAAGCGGACTGGGGGCCGGTAAAGCGCAGCAGCACGCCGCCCAGGAAGGCAACGAACACGCCCAGCTGTGCGGCAGCGCCCAGCAGCAGGCTCTTGGGATTACTGAGCAGGGGGCCAAAGTCGGTCATGGCGCCCACGCCCATGAAGATCAGGCAGGGGTACAGGGAGGTCTTGACGCCGATATAGAAGATATCCAGCAGACCGCCTTCCCGCATGATGGCGCCGTAGCTGTGATACAGGTCACTTGCGGGATTCATGAAGTTGTCCCACAGCTCCTGGTGGTAAAGACCGCCCAGGGGCAGGTTGGACAGCAGGCAGCCGAAGGCAATGCCCACCAGCAGCAGCGGCTCGAATTTCTTGACGATGCCCAGGTACAGCAGCACACAGGCGATGATCAGCATCACCAGATTCTGCCAGCCGCCGTCGGCAAAGCCGACGAAAATGGCGTTGAAGCCGGACTTCTGCCATAGATTTAACAGGACTTCACCAATATTGATGCTCATGGTGTATCCTCCTTAGCCGAGGACGACCAGAGTAGCGCCGGTGTCAACGGTGGCGCCCTTGGAAACCAGAACCTGCTTCACGGTGCAGGCCTTGGGCGCCAGAATCTCGTTCTCCATCTTCATGGCTTCCAGAACCACCAGAACGTCGCCTTCCTTCACGGCCTGACCTGCGGTGACGTTCACCTTCAGGATGTTGCCGGGCATGGGAGCGGTGACGGCGTCACCGGCCACGGGAGCGGCAGCGGCGGGGGCGGGAGCAGCCGCGGGAGCGGCCACGGGGGCAGGGGCGGCAGCGGGAGCAGCGACAGGGGCAGCGGTGGGGACAATGGCCTCGTACTCGTCCAGCAGCATGGCCTTGCCGGCTTCGACCTCCACCTCGTAGGTGCGGCCGTTCAGAGTCACTTTGTATTTCATGATTATTTGACCTCCTTAATGGAAATGAAGCGCAGCTCGTTCAGGGGCTTGCCCATCTTGTCGGCCACGATGGCCATAAGCATAGCGGCGGTTTTCGGCTCGACATCGTAGAGCTTCAGCTTGCCGGCGGTGCCGGGAGCGGCGGGGGCGTCGGCGGCGGGAGCCTCGGGTACGGCGGCAATGGCGGCCTTGGCGGCGTCAGAGTGGGCGGCGACCTTCTTCTCCTTGGCGATGAAGATCTTGCCCATGCCGATGACGACGATCATCAGCAGAACCAGGCCAAAGAATACCACGGCGTAGCCCAGCAACGCGACGACGGCGGCGTCAACAAAGCCGATATCCGTCAAAGTGGAAGATAACACCATAACGGTACCTCCTTAGCACTCCACGATGGAGTAGGTAGCAACGTTCTCTTCCTTGGCCTTGCGCTCCTCGAAGAACTTCTCGGCCAGGTTGGGGAAGGCAATGTAGCTCAGCACATCCTCGTCGGAGCGGGCCAGATCGCCCAGCTTCTCCCGGGTCTTGTCCACGACAGGCTCCAAAGTGTCGGCGTAGCGGACGGTCAGAGGCTTCTCGTCGCCCAGGATCATCTTCTGGATTTCGGGGTCGATGGGCGCGGGGGTGTGGCCGTACTCACCGCGGCAGTAAGCCTTGATTTCCTTGGAGACGGACTTGTAGCGCTGGCCGTCCAGCACGTTGCGCACGGCCTGCACGCCGACCATCTGAGAGGTGGGGGTGACCAGCGGGGGATAACCCATGTCCTTACGAACCTTGGGCGTCTCCACCAGAACCTCGTCGAAGCGGTCGAGCGCGTTGACCTGCTTCAGCTGGCTGAGCAGATTGCTGAGCATACCGCCGGGGATCTGATAGGTCAGGCACTGGGTGTCGGTGGCCATGGACTTGGGCATCAGGGTGCCGTCCTTGATGTAGTCGTCACGCACGACCTTGAAGTAGTCGGCGATCTTCTTGGTGCACTTGTCGTCCAGATCGACCTCGTAGCCCAGCTGACGCAGCGCGTAGGCCAGCGTCTCGGTGGCGGGCTGGGAGGTGCCGCCGGAGAAGGGAGAAATGGCGGTGTCGATGATGTCCACGCCGGCTTCCACGGCCTTCAGGTAGGTCATGAAGGCAAGACCGGTGGTGGAGTGGGTGTGCAGGTCGATGGGCAGCTCAGGAGCGGCGTCCTTGATGGCGGAAACCAGATCGTAAGCTTCCTTGGGACCCATGATACCGGCCATATCCTTGATGCAGATGGTGGAAGCGCCCATTTCCTTCAGTTCCTTCACCATTTCCACGTACTTCTTCTGGGTGTGGACGGGAGAGGTGGTGTAGGACAGGGTGCCGGAGGCGATGGCGCCGGCCTTTACGGTGGCTTCCATGGCGACCTTCAGGTTGTTCGTATCGTTGAGGGCGTCGAAGATACGGATGATGTCAATGCCGTTCTCCACGGACTTCTGCACGAAAAGCTTGACAAAGTCATCGGGGTAGTGGGAGTAACCCAGAACATTCTGACCGCGCAGCAGCATCTGCAGCTTGGTGTTGGGCACGGCGGCGCGGATCTTGCGCAGACGCTCCCAGGGATCTTCGTTCAGGTAGCGCAGGCAGACGTCAAAGGTAGCGCCGCCCCAGCACTCGACTGCGTAGTAGCCGGTCTTATCGATGGTCTCCAACATGGGAGCAAACTTGTCGTAAGGCAGGCGGGTTGCGATGAGAGACTGATTTGCGTCACGCAGCACGGTCTCCACAAACTGAACTTTTTGAGCCATTTGTATGTAACCTCCGTAGATGGAATTTGAGTGGACGCATCGGGGGGCCGACTTGTCCGTATATTTTTAGACCAGGAGCCGAAACACGGATCATGGTTAAAAACACGAAGGGGAAACGGGGAAGTCCCAACCTCCACCGACATATATATTAACACAAGGGGGAAAGGTTGTAAATACATTTTTTTGCTTTTTCGGTACATTTATATCGTTTCTTTGCTGAAGTTTAGGGAAGCGGGGCGGCACTTTGCGCCCCCGATCCTCCTCTGCCCCGGCTGTTTTCGACAATGGTGGCAAAAAATTCACACTTTTTATATTGATTTTTTTATATCGATAGTGTATGATACACTCGAAAAGTATGGGGTGCCGAGCCAGAGAGCAGAAAACGGTTTGGCCTGACTCCCATATCTATATTATAATGAAAGAGGTTACTGTATTATGGCAATCGACTTGAAGCATTATGGTATCTCCGGTACGACTGAGATCGTCCACAATCCCTCTTATAAGGCGCTGTTCGACGCCGAGATGGATCCCACTCTCACCGGCTATGAAAAGGGTCAGCTGACCGAGCTGGGCGCTGTGAACGTCATGACCGGCGTTTACACCGGACGTTCCCCCAAAGACAAGTACATCGTTATGGACGCCAACTCCAAGGACACCGTGTGGTGGACCAGCGACGGCTACAAGAACGACAACCATCCCATGACCGAGTCCACCTGGGCGACCGTCAAGGATCTGGCCGTCAAGGAGCTGTGCAACAAGAAGCTGTACGTGGTTGACGCTTTCTGCGGCGCGAACCCCGACACCCGTATGGCCGTCCGCTTCATCATGGAAGTGGCATGGCAGGCGCACTTCGTCACCAACATGTTCATCCGTCCCACCGAGGAAGAGCTGAAGAACTTCAAGCCTGACTTCATTGTCTACAACGCTTCCAAGGCCAAGGTCGAGAACTTCAAGGAGCTGGGTCTGAACTCCGAGACCTGCGTCGCCTTCAACATCACCTCCCGTGAGCAGGTCATCATCAACACCTGGTACGGCGGCGAGATGAAGAAGGGTATGTTCTCCATGATGAACTACTACCTGCCTCTGAAGGGCATCGCCTCCATGCACTGCTCCGCCAACACCGACATGAACGGCGAGAACACCGCCATCTTCTTCGGCCTGTCCGGCACCGGCAAGACCACCCTGTCCACCGACCCCAAGCGCCTGCTGATCGGCGACGACGAGCACGGCTGGGACGACAACGGCGTCTTCAACTTCGAGGGCGGCTGCTACGCCAAGGTCATCAATCTGGACAAGGACTCCGAGCCTGACATCTACAACGCCATCCGCCGGGACGCTCTGCTGGAGAACGTCACCGTGGACGGTAACGGCAAGATCGACTTCGCCGACAAGTCCGTCACCGAGAACACCCGTGTGTCCTACCCCATCGACCACATCGAGAAGATCGTCCGTCCTGTTTCCGCGGCTCCCGCTGCCAAGAACGTGATCTTCCTGTCCGCCGACGCTTTCGGCGTTCTGCCCCCCGTGTCCATCCTGACCCCCGAGCAGACCCAGTACTACTTCCTGTCCGGCTTCACCGCGAAGCTGGCCGGCACCGAGCGGGGCATCACCGAGCCCACCCCCACCTTCTCCGCCTGCTTCGGTCAGGCATTCCTGGAGCTGCATCCCACCAAGTATGCTGCTGAGCTGGTCAAGAAGATGCAGGTTTCCGGCGCCAAGGCTTACCTGGTCAACACCGGCTGGAACGGCACCGGCAAGCGTATCACCATCAAGGATACCCGCGGCATCATCGACGCCATCCTGAGCGGCGACATCCTGAAGGCCGAGACCAAGAAGATCCCCATGTTCGATCTGGAGGTTCCCACCGCTCTGCCCGGCGTGAACCCTGCCATTCTGGACCCCCGCGACACCTACGCCAACGTGGAAGAGTGGGAGACCAAGGCCAAGGATCTGGCTGGCCGGTTTGTCAAGAACTTCGTCAAGTACGAGGGCAACGACGCAGGCAAGGCTCTGGTCGAGGCTGGCCCCAAGCTGTAATCAGCGGCACGATTTACCAGTAACCGATAAGCGGCGCAGCGAAAGCTGCGCCGCGTCTGTCTGCCGAAGGATGCCTGCTTGCGCCCGAGGAAAGTGGGAACCTTTTGACA
>ENA-UOIZ01000828-UOIZ01000828.1-human-gut-metagenome-genome-assembly--contig:-P88-NODE-828-length-28989-cov-6.704949_pt1 | contig 28989 bp, 21 predicted proteins | sample MGYA00242336_ERZ723883 | MGnify/ENA metagenome assembly ERZ723883 | reverse complement strand
GGCAACAACATATTCAGAATGCTTTCCAGCGACATCCCTGCCGCAGAGTGGGAAAATCCGGTTTACGGACTTACCGAGCCGTTCACGATCATGCGCAATGAAACGACTTCGCTTACGGATCTCGTCTGCAAACTGCTCAACATTCAGGTTTCGGTATCATACTCCGCCGATCTCAAAGCCGCATTGAGCGATGATACGACGACCACGATCACCGTCGGCGGAAACTCGCTGGTATTCGCTCTGAACGAAACGCGTTCGGGATATTTCCTCGCTCCGCAGCCGAAAAACGATATCGATGTACTCGTCAAAGGATCGTACAAGGCGGAAGGCAAGGATGAAGCGAGCCAGTTCGAAATGAACGCGACCGTAAAGGATGTCAAAGGCGGTCAGTACAGCGACATCACGCTCTATATCGAATACTCGACCGAAGGCAGCATCGCTATCGACGCCAAGATCGACGGTTGGGTAGTGGATGAAGAGATCGTCTGCGATTTCTCGATGTTCATCTCCGAAGAGATCATCGACGACAACGAGAACAAGCCTACGATAACATGGCTCGACAACGACATAGATACTCCTGTTACGCTCACTGCGGACAAGTTCGATTCACGCGGCAACTGTCTCGTCGATTTCTATATCGATGTCGAAGCCCAAAACACCATAGCATCGATGCTCGTCGAACTCTCATCGACCAACGGCGAATTCATATCTTCGCTCGGTTCGTACAACCTCTCATCGTCGTTCGACCTGTGCGACGCCGGTGCTGCGACGGGTTCGCTCCGAATCATGGGTTATCCGGTGAATGACGAAATCAAGGGCAAAGAACTCGTTTCATTCGATCTCAAACCGCAGATGAAACTGCTCAAAGAGTTCGCCGGAACGCACAACTTCAAGGCAACGGTCAAGGACGCAAAGGGCGGTACTTGCGAGAAGACGCTCACGATCGTAATTCCAGGTGAGGAGGTCGGTCCGGTCATTGCATGGACGGGTTACGACATCAACCGACGCTACCCTATCGCAGACGGCATGACGGTAGACATCACGGTAGACGCTCCGGCAGGAATCAAGGCATTCGAAGTACAAATCATATCCGACACGCTCACTCCTCAGGAACTCGCCGGAGTGGGGCTGTGCGACAACATCGACCTTGTGAATCCTGAGAATTCGGTAGACTCCACCGGCAGTCTGGAAGACAAATCCGGTATCGAGAATTCGCTGATAAACTTCGGATTCCCGACCGGAAGCAAGGTGCTGAACCAAACGAGAGTCGAATTCTCCATCACGGATTTCCTCGGTCTGCTTTCGATCACCGGAAAGGGTGAGCATAACTTCGTCATGAAAGTTACCGACAACGACGGCGTGCAGACGGTAAAGACACTCATGTTGGTTAAAGAATAAAACGGCTGAACGATGAAAAAGATAGCAAAAATTATGATATGCACGGTATGCGCAATGCTCACCGTATCGTGCGTCAAATCGTCGGACGAACCGATCATCGAGATGTCCGGCAATGAAGGTGTACTCGCCCTCAACATCGATTTCGGAACAAAAGCCGTAACCGACGCAGATCCGGACGATAACTTCACGATGCGCATATACCGGTATTCGACCGACACCGACGGAGAGCCGGCGAAAGGACTGGTGCGCAAATATACGGCACTCGCCGACGTACCACAATACATCTGGCTGATGAAGGGTTCGTATTCGATCTCCGTAGAGGTCGGCGACAAGGAGGAAGCCTCTTTCGAAAAACGGTTCTTCACGGGCGACAAGGATTTCGAAATCGTCCCTCAAAAGATCGAAACCGTCGATCTGGAATGCAAAATGCAGAATATTCAGGTAGCGGCATCATTCGCAAGTTCGGTCGTATCCAAATTCACGAACGGTTATTATGCGTATGTCAGCGCAATCGATGAATTCGATCTCGCAGCAGCGGAATCCGGCAGTATCCCGACACTGAAATACGAAAGCGACCGCACGGGATACTTCATGCTGCCAGAGAATTGCACCTCGCTATGCTGGTATTTCTGCGGAACCGACGATGAAGACAACACTGTAACCCAATCCGGAAAGATAGCCGACGTACAGCCGCAAACCCTTTATACGCTCAAATTCGCCTATTCGAAGGATGCCGGAGGTAATTTGACTGTATCTGCGACTGTCGATATCTCGGTCGATCACCGCGAAGACAACATTCCGTTCAATCCGGATCCGGTGGTCAAGGGCGACGGATTCGACGCTGCGGCACCTTACGACTACACGGGCGGAGAGCGCACATACATAATTACCGCTCTCGACAATATTTCGGAAATGACGCTTACGACACCCGACGCGGCGATAAATCTGTTGGCGGAAGTCAGCGCAGGAATCACCGTGGAGCAGATAAACGGTAAGGAGTATCGCGCAACCCTCTCCTATGAGTTCTTCAATACTCTTGCGGGCGGAACGCAGGAGATAACGTTCCGCATCAAGGATGCCAGCGGAGGTATCGGCATATTTACGGCAACTTACGGCATTCAGGGTGCTAATGCGATCGCATCGCAGGACTACGACCTGTGGAACAATACGGCGGATTTATCGGCTACCGTATTCGGTTCGCCGGCGAATGCCGAGATCGCATACCGCGAAACAGGCGGCGAGTGGTTGAAATTCGCAGCATCGACGACCGGTACGGCAAATACGTTCAAAGCATCTGCAACAGGATTCGCAGCAGGCAAAACCTACGAATACGCACTATTCATCGATGGCGTTATCACCGGCAAGGTAATGACCGTAACGACGCCGGCAGGAGCGCAGATTCCGAACTCAGGATTCGAAGAATGGATGATGAACGGCAATGTTTGGTGCGCCTTCTCAAGCCTGTCCAACGCATACTGGGGCAGCGGCAACGACGCTTCGGCAGGATTGCTCGGCAAAGACAGCAACCTCACCGTACCTTCCGACGAAGTCCGTCCGGGTTCGACAGGAACAAAGAGCGCATACATGAAGTCGATAAAGGCAAGCATATTCGGTATCGGCAAGTTCGCGGCTGGCAACCTGTTCGTCGGTGCGTTCGGCGAAATCAAAGGCACCAACGGTTTGGTCGATTTCGGACAGCCGTTCACCTTCACGGCACGTCCCAAGGCTCTGCGATTCTGGATGAAAAACAACTGCGGAACCATCAATGAAGGCAACAAGTTCTCCGGAACAGACCTCAACAAGATATTCGTCTGCCTGTGCGACTGGGAGAAGCCTTACCGAGTGGATACCAGCGACGAAAGCACGCTGTTCGATCCGGTGAATGCTGCGGGAGTACTCGCCTACGGAGTTCGCGAAAGTTTCGAGTCGATCGGCGACTGGACTCTGATCGAGATTCCGATAACTTACAAAGATACGGCCAAAGTGCCGAATTATCTCGTACTGACGTACACATGCAGCGGATACGGCGACTACTTCTGCGGAAGTACCGATTCGTGGATGTACGTGGACGATGTAGAATTAGTATACTAAAAAACCTGCGATGCAATTAAGCAAGATACTGACAGCATCGGCGATATCGATCGCTACGACCCTAAACGTTTTTGCGCAGGGCGACTTATCGACGGCAGATACTCTCGCCGTCGATAAGCCCGTCGCAGAGATGACCCGAAACGAAATACGAAAACAACGAGGAATATCCAATCTCAAAAACCATATCGTCCCGGTAGGTCAATGGGTGTTCGGCGGTACGTTGTCATACTCGACACACTCCAACGACAACTACAAACTGCTCGTGGTCGAAGGGATCGATTCGGAGGGATATACATTCAAGGTAAGTCCGCTTATCGGATATTCGCTCCTGCCGAACTCGATCGTCGGAGTGAGGTTCGCCTACTCGCGCTCTTTCCTCAACATCGACAATGCGAGAGTCAATCTCGGTGAAGGCGACAGTGCGCTGAATTTCGGTGTCGACTATTACTATGCACTGAAACACTCCTACGACATAATCGCCATATGGCGGCAGTATATTCCGCTCGGTCGCAACAAACGTTTCGGTCTTTTCACCGAGTTCCAACTGTCGCTGGGAGGATCGCAATCGAAATTCGCCGAGGGTTCGCCGATTCGCGGAACATATTCGAAAGCATTCAACATATCGGCGGGCGTGAACCCCGGCATCGTGGCGTTTCTCACCAACAACATGGCGGTAGAGATCAATGTCGGAGTACTCGGCATCAACTATTCGAGTACTCAGCAGGTACACAATCAGGTTACGGTCGGCAATACGACATCGAGCATGATGAATTTCAGCATCAATATCTTTTCGATCGGCGTAGGTGTCGCATTTTATCTGTAAACGACGATGAAAATGAAGAAAATTATTACACTGCTCGCAATAGCGTTCGTCGCACAGATTGCACACGCTCAGATCGAAACCGAACTTCCGGCATTGACGTCCGATCGCACCGAACAGGAGGATTCCGCAATAAAACGCAGGAAAATCCCGTTCAAACGTAACAGAATCGACCGCGAGATAAACAAAAACCAGTTCTCGTTCAAAGGCGAAACGATGCTGGGCATCACCGCCTCCTACGGAACGATATCGAGCGAGGATACGGACATAGGATTGATTTTGGACGACATAAAACTCAAAGGTACGGTCGTAACCGTCAAACCGTTCGTCGGCTACATGTACCGCGACAACAACTGTATCGGATTGCGTTTCGGATATTCACATATAATGGGAAATCTCGGCAACGCCACGCTCGATCTCGGCGAGTCGAACGACATAGCGGTTTCGGTCGGCAACATGCGCTACAAAAACAACGCATACGCGATAGGAATATACCACCGCACCTATGTCGCAATAGACTCCAAAGGACGTTTCGGCGTATTCGGCGAATTCGAATTATCGGGATCGGTAGGTCGCATGGAATTTTCGTACCTCACCAACGATACATGGAAAACGAGTCTTTCGGACATTTACAAATGCGATTTCTCGTTCAACCCAGGTTTGGCGGTATATATCTTCCCGAATGTATGCGCTTCGATCTCGTTCGGACTCGGAGGTTTCAGATACACTCACACCAAACAATACGACGGAGAACACAACTTTACGGGAAAACGCAACTACTCGAAGATGCGTTTCCAACTGAATATCGCGGACATAAATTTCGGCATGACGCTCCATCTGTGGAACAAGAAAAAGGACGCACCGATAAGAAGCAAATAAGATTATGAAACGACTGTTCGGCAAAATATCAGTAATTATTATCGCTACGCTCGCTCTCTCGGCGTGCATAGAGAACGACATACCATACCCTATCGTGGAACTCGACATCACGTCGATAACCGCCGAAGGTACGTCGGGCGAATGTACCATCGACCGTATCAATCGTACGGCAAACATTCCGCTCGCCGAGAATACGGACATACTGAATGTAAACATAACCGGCATAACCTATACCGAGGGAGCGACACCGTCGAAAAACATAATCGGAACGCATGACATGCGTTATCCGCAATACGTTACGCTCTCGATGTATCAGGACTACGAATGGAAAATCACCGCCACGCAGACCATCGACCGCCGCTTCAATGTCATCGGTCAGATCGGCGAAACCGAATGGGATGTCGATCGCAATCTGGCAAAGGTTTATCGCCGTTCCGATTTCGGACTCGATACTGTTACGGTTACCAATTTGAGATTCGGACCGAAACCGGAATACGAGTATCCAGAAGCCGACACGTTCCGCAATTTCGACAATGCCGATCACACACTGACGGCTATGGTCGAGTGTTACGGTCGTCGCGAGATATGGCGACTTACGGTCGAGCCGAAAGATATCGACATCGAAATAACCCGCATTGCCGCAGGTTCGGAGGTGATCTGGCTGAGAGCAATCGGTGTGGACGGTGCGCAAACGGGATTCCGTTACAGAGAGAAAGGTACTGCGGAATGGATGGAAGCGAATGAGAGTTGGTACACCTCGACCGGCGGAACGATAGAAGCGGTATTGCGCCATCTGAAACCTGAAACCGAATACGAAGTCGTAGGCTATGCGATTTCCGATGACGGAGAAAAGGAATCGGCGGTATGCTCGACCACTACCGGGACGCTGTTCCCGCTGCCGAACGCAGGATTCGAGGAGTGGTCGATCACCGACGACACCTACTATCCGTACTCGTCGATAGACAAGGCTTGGTGGGGAACCGGAAACCCGGGATCGAGAGTTACCGGAATCAATCTGACCACCCCGTTCAGCGGTACGCTGTACGACGGAGCGACCGGCAGATGCGCCCAGTTGTGGTCGCAGAAAGCGAGTCTTATGGGAATTGGCAAGTTCGCTGCCGGAAACTGCTTCGCGGGAGACTTCGCAGGAGTAGTCGGTACGAACGGCTTGGTTCGCTTCGGCAGACCTTATACACTGCGTCCGACATCGCTTAAAGGTTGGGTGAAATATCAGTTGGGAGTCATCAACTGCGTACCCGCCGGCGGAACGAACGGTAAGACGCCGACCACCGGCGACAACGACGAGGGCATAATATACATCGCACTCGGCGACTGGGACTACAATGTCTACGGAGGTACGCCGTCAAGTCCGGTTCTGATCGATACTCGCAATGAAGCAACGTTCTTCACCTCGGCGAACGAAGACATAATAGCATACGGAGAGTTGCGGTTCGACAAGTCGTGCGACTGGTTCCAATTCGAAATACCGCTCGAATACCGCACGTTCGACAGAGTCCCGACGCACATAATAATCGTATGCACGAGTTCGCGTTACGGCGACTATTTCGTCGGAAGTTCCGATTCGATAATGTGGATCGACGATTTCGAACTTCTTTACGATTATGAGGACTAAGCGCATTTCGACAGTGGACGACGATTTGCGCCGCTACGTCGAAGCGGAGATTCTGCCCCGTTACAACGGATTCGACAAAGCGCACGGAACAGACCATGCGTTGCAGGTTATCGGTCAAAGCATGGAAATAGCGCGTAATTACGATGTAAATGCGGCAATGGTATACACCGTTGCCGCTTATCACGATACTGGATTATGCGAGGGGCGCGAAAAACACCATACGGTATCTGCCGAGATTCTGAGATCGGACAACGCACTGCGCCGCTGGTTCGACGACGAGCAGATTGCGACTATGAGCGAGGCCGTCGAAGACCATCGGGCATCCGCAGACCGCGAACCGCGCAGCATATACGGACGTATAGTGGCAGAGGCAGACCGATGTCTCGACACGGAAACAGTAATCCGGCGCACTATACGCTACGGAATCGCCCATAATCCAGATTTCGACCGGACACAGCATTTCGAACGCTGCGTGGCGCATATCGAGGAGAAGTACGGTGAGGGAGGTTATCTCAAATTGTGGATTCCCGAATCGGAAAACGGCAGAAAACTGGAAATTCTGCGCGATTTGCTGCGCAAGCCTGCCGAACTAAAAGGCATTTTCGACGACATATACGACGGCGAGATCGGATAGCGGTTATTTCTTGTTACGCCGGCTGTATTTGAAGCGGTGGAAATGGATCGAATAGGTCGTTTCGTCCGGACAGAATGTCGCATAATCAACATCGTAGAATATCGTCTCCGGAACTATGACATAATCTATCGGGTACTTTCGACCTCTGCTGTCGAAAACCTCACTATACACAGGCACTTTCTTCATCGCGCCTTCGATATTGGGCATGTTTCCGCCGCACATTATCCACGACACCGAATATTTGGGGATGTAGGCATGTATTTTCTCGGCAATACGCCGACTTACGCGATTGCAACCGCGTTTTATGCGATAAAGATTCTCACCGGAGTTCAATCCTATGGTTCGGGCAAAACAGTTAATCGTCATTCCCGATTCACGAATGATAACCTCGATACGTTCCCAACCGGTATCTTCCATAACGATATAAAATAAAATAGAGGACGCAGTGCCAACTATTCACTTTATGGACCGTCGGAGAAACGTTTTAATAGTTTTCAAGTTACACTACGCCCCAGTATGAATCGTACAGCAATAAATATGCACGAATCAACCGAGAAGACTGCAACCTCATACCAACTATTAAAAACTCCTCCTTCGAGGTTCTCCGGTTTCCATAAATGATATAAGAGTCGATTCCTCTTAAAATTGTATGTTCTGTTGCAAATATAAGCAAAATCTCAGAATATTTCATTTCATTCGAACAAAAAATCCCGATTGTTCGATAACAATCGGGATATAATCATGACGTATATGGACTTAAAAAGCCGAATTCCGTCGCTTCTATGCACTATTACCGTCCGACAACGAAGATTGTCGGGCGCTTTTGTATATCGGGAATTCCGGACTTACGCCACTCGCCTATCGTCGCAGTGCGTATGTACTCCGATGCCGACGTGATGTCGCATGCGATGCACAGACGGGTTTCGGCTGCACATGTGCGCAGAATCTGCTCCGCAAGTTTGACGTTGCGATATGGAGCCTCGATGAATGCCTGCGACTGATGTTCGGCGATTGCTCGCGACTCGAAACGCTTGATTGCACGCGACCTGTCCGGCTCCTTGACAGGCAGATAACCGTTGAATGCGAACGACTGTCCGTTAAGTCCCGAAGCCATCACTGCCATAATTATCGACGAGGGACCGACAAGCGGCACAACCCTTATTCCGCGTTTGTGGCACAATTCGACGACCAATTGACCGGGATCGGCTACGGCAGGGACTCCCGCTTCGGAAATCACGCCTGCACTGCGACCGCGCAACAGAGGTTCTATCATGCGTTCGACAGCCGCTCCGGCAATCGTATGTTCGTCGAGTTCGACGAATTCCAGTTCGTCTATCGGGCGTGCCACACCCGCTTTCGACAGAAACCGACGGGCTGAACGGACATTCTCGACGATGAAATAGTCGAGCGAATCGATAATCGCACGATTGGATTCGGGCGTAACCGCGCACGGCATCGTGTCGTCGGCGATCGGACAAGGGATAAGATACAGTGTACCTGCTGCCATAATTTATTCGTTGATATATATTCGTTTTACACGTTTCGATACCGACGTCAGCACCTCGTAAGGTATCGTGCCGAGTACCTGTGCCATATCCTCCGGCGTATTTCCGCGTTGCGACGAGAATATGACGACCTCGTCGCCCTCGGCGACACCCGCAATATCGGTAACGTCTATCATGCAACTGTCCATACATATACGACCGACCGTCGGGGCGGATTCGCCATGAACGAGCATAGACCATCTGCCGCAACCAAGATGACGGTCGAGACCGTCGGCATAACCTACCGGAATCGTCGCGATAAGACTGCGTCGCGCAAGCATCTGCGCACGACCGTAACCGACCGTTTCGCCGCTTTCGATTTCATGGATTTGAACGATACGTGTACGCAGCGTCGAAACCATTTCGAGATTATCGTTATGTTCGTATCCGAATCCGTACATGCCTATACCGAGACGACACATGTCGTACTGCGAATCGGGAAATCTTACTATTGCTGCCGATGCCTCCGCATGTCGCAGCACCGGATATGGCAGATGTTCGGCCACAGCACTGCTCATACGATCGAAACGTGCGAGTTGCAGCCGCGTGAATTCGTCCTGCGCCGGATCATCGGCAACGCACAGATGCGTGAACACCGATGCTACGCGAACCGTATCGCCGCAATCGTCCATAAGATCGAGCAGATGCCCGATTTCGCTCTCCGAGAAGCCGAGACGGTGCATTCCGGTATCGAATTTTATATGTATCGGATACTCCCTGCCGCCCGCATTCTCGACCTCGCGTACGAATGCCGCGAGAGAACGTTCGCTGTAAATTTCGGGTTCGAGCGAATGGGAGACCATGACATCGAAACTCGCATCGTCGGCATTCAGAACAACGATAGGCATCGTTATGCCGCTTTCACGCAACACCACGCCCTCGTCGGCGAACGCCACGGCAAGATATGATATACCCTGCTTCTGCAACATGCGGGCGACCTCGGCATCGCCCGAACCGTATCCGGAAGCCTTGACCATCGCCACGAGTTTGGCATCCTGACGCATACGTTCGCGGAAATAGTTGATGTTGCGAGCCATTGCCTGCAAATCGACTTCAAGCACCGTAGTATGGCATTTGAGTTCCAAACGGTGCGATATGCGCTCGAACGCACTCGCACGATTACCCTTTATCAGCACCGCCGCATCGGTTATATCGAGTTCGCCCATACGTGCGAGCAACTCCTCTGTCGAGGCGTAGAAACGGCTGCCGGATGCAAATGCCGAGCGATACTCCGACATTTTGGATCCAACTCCGACGAACATGCCTACCGATGCTTCGGCAACCATTGCCGCAACCTGTGTATACAGCGTTTCGTCGGGCAGTCCGCTTTGAAGAATATCCGAAAGTATCAGTACCGTTGGTCTGTCGCCTGCCGTCGAACGCAGAAAGTCGAGAGCGATACTGAGAGAATTTATATCGGAGTTATACGTATCATCGATGATTATCGAGCCGTTCACGCCCTGTTTCACCTCCAACCGCATGGCGACCGGCTGCAACGACGCGAAATCGGGCGCACGCCATCCCATAATGCGGAAGAATGCCGCAACGACCTGTGCATTGCGCACCGATGCCGTATCTGTCATAGACGGAACCTCGATTCCGGCAGCATCGGCAAGATTACGGTCGCCATATTCGGCTCGTATCGCCGAAGCGAGTTCGGGATATGCAGAATGGAATATTATCGTACGGGCGGAACGGGCAAGAATCAGTTTCTCGGCGATTTTACGGTCGAGCGACTCGAAATTCTCCTGATGAGCATCGCCTATCGATGTAAATATGGCGATATCGGGACGAATCATCTGTTCCAGACGCACCATCTCTCCGCACTGCGATATACCGGCCTCGATTATGGCGACATCGGTATCGTCGCCCATCATCATCAGCGACAATGCGACGCCCAACTGCGAATTGTAACTTCGCGGCGAACGGAAAAGTTTCGCTCCGGCAGGAGCGCACTGGGCTATCCACTCCTTGACTACCGTTTTGCCGTTGGAGCCGCCCACTGCTACTACCGTACCTCGATATTGCGTCCGACGGTACGCCGCAAGAGCCTGCAATGCCGCAAGAGAATCGGCAACCCTAACTATGCCGCAATCCGCCGGCAGGTCGCAATCGCGCTCGACCATAAACGCTCTCACACCGCGGTCGTACATCGTTCGGACATACTCGTGTGCATCGTGATTGACTCCGTCCATGGCGACGAACATCGCACCGTCGCCCGCTGCATAACTGCGGCTGTCGGTTGCCACCGACCGTATCGGACGATCGATACCGCGGAACTCGCCGCCGCAGATTGCGGATATTTCGGATAAAAGATAATTCATAGCAAACGTTTAACTATCTCACACTAATTCATATACAACAACTGTGAATAATTTGGTCTGTCATCCTGAGTGAAACGAAGAATCTGTTTAACTCGGTATTGATAATTCAGATTCTTCGCTACGCTCATAATGGCGAAAAAAGTATCTCCAATAATACGGGCATAATGATTTAGTGCAAAGAGTTATTATGGCTTTTCAAATTTTAATTTCAGATTCCGAACGTTACCACCGTGATTCCTGATCCGCCCCTGTCCGGATGATCGTCAGTCGCACTCTCGACCTCCGGCATCGCCCGCAGGAACTTGCGCACCTCCTCTTTCAGTGCGCCCGTGCCTTTGCCATGCAGGATGGTTACGCTGTTCACACCGACCATAAGCGCATCGTCTACAAGAGTCTGCACCTTTTCCAGAGCATCTGCGACACGTTCGCCGCGAATGTCTATGGAACTGCGGAAATCGAGCCGCCGTTTCGAAATGTCGGACGAAATAATCGTCCGCGGAGTTTCGGGACGGGTGGCACGCTTGTACTCCGCCGAAGAAATCGTTTCGAGCCGCGAGACATCGACCGTGGTCAATATCTGTCCGAATGCCACCTGCGCTTTCTTTCCGCGGATAGACTGTACCACGCCCACGCCGTCCTGCCCTATCAGGCGGACTTTCGCTCCCTCAACCAGAGGCAGAGGCTTTTTGATTTCGGCTGCCGCTTCACCCGACGGTGCGGACGATTGCGAAGCCCTGCGTTCGTCGCGACGTTTGCGGCGTCGTTCGAGCCGCGCCATTTCGCGTTCCAAACGTTCGTCGTTTTCCCGCAGCGCGTCATCGGCATTTTCGACACTCTCGCGGAATTCGTTGAACTCCTTGCGCACGAGCCGTGTCTGCTCGCGTTCCGCCTGCGACTCGCGAATGCTCTTTATGGTGGATTCTATCTGTTTGTTAGCCTCGGCGATAAGTTCCTTCGCCTTCTCTTTCGCTTCGCGGATTATGGCGTTGCGCTCCTCGCGGATACGCGAAAGTTGCTCGTTGTAGTTGCGTTCCAACTCCTCGACCTTACGGTCGGTCTGACGGATGCGTTCGCGCTTCTGCTCCCAGTAGCGCTTGTCGCGGGCGATTTCGCGCAACTGCTTCTCGATATCGATATGGTCGGAACCCGCCTTCTCCTTAGCCGAAGCGATAATATCCTCTGGCAGGCCTATCTTTCGGGCGATTTCGATCGCAAACGAACTGCCGGGCTTACCGGTTTCGAGCCTGAAAAGAGGGCGTATGTTCTGTACGTCGAACATCATCGCACCGTTGGCGACACCCTCGGTATTCGACGCGAAATACTTAATATTCGAATAATGGGTCGTAATAACTCCGAAAGCCCGACTCGCAACAAGTCGTTCGAGAATCGATTCGGCAATTGCCGCACCGATAATAGGTTCGGTACCGGAACCGAACTCATCGATAAGAACGAGTGTGGCGGCATCGGCACCGGCAAGCATCGCCTTCATGTTGAGCAGATGCGACGAGTAAGTCGAAAGGTCGTTTTCGATAGACTGCTGGTCGCCTATATCTATATATATGTTGCGGAATACGGGCAGTTCGCTGTTTTCGGAGACTGTTACCGGAAATCCGCACTGGTACATATACTGGATAAGACCGAAAGTTTTCAGGCAAACCGATTTTCCACCGGCATTAGGACCCGAAATCACCAGTATGCGGCTATGCCCATCGAGTGTTGCGTCGAGCGGCACGAGTTCGCGACCGCTTCGGCGCAGATTCTGGGCGAGCAGAGGATGACGCGCCGTAATCAGCCGCATGGTCGAATCTTCGGACATTATCGGCATCGTCGCCCCGTTATCCGCAGCCCAACGTGCTTTGGAGCGAATCATATCGACCGTCGCGATATACTCCTCGGCGCGGGCGACGGCATCGACATCGAGCCGGACGGTATCGGTAAACGCCGTCAGCACGCGCACGATCTCGCGACGTTCGGCGTATTCCAGTTCGCGCAGTTCGTTATTGAGTTCGACGACCTCGACCGGCTCGACATAGAATGTCTTTCCCGTAGCCGACTCGTCATGGATGAATCCCTGCAACTTACGCTTGTTGGATGCCGAAACCGGTATCACAGCGCGTCCGTCACGGATTGAAATAGCGGCATCCGTATCGACTATACCGGCACTCTTGGCTGCCTGCAAGACCGATTGAAGGCGTTTGGACACCTGTCCCTCGCGTGAACGTATTTCGCGGCGTACAGACGCGAGATCCGGCGATGCGGAATCGCGCACATTGCCGAACTCGTCCACGATACGCACAATTTCGCGCACGATATGCGAAAACGATTCGACACCCTCGCACAGTTCGTTCATTCGCGGATATAGTCCCGCTTCGCGGCTTCGCACGAAATCGACCGTCGAAGCGACGGAGGAAAGCGTCGAACCGAGCCGAACGACCTCCGCCGTATCGAGGAATGTTCCCTCGACGCGCACCTTATCGACGATATCGTCGATGTCGAAAAACTCCTGTGTCGGAGCGTCGCCCTCCATTGTCAGCATACGGCGCATCTCGTCGGCGAGCGACTGACGACGGGCGATGGTCTTGCGCGACGTAGAAAAACGCTCCTCATCGAGCATGGCTGCGGCACGGCGCATGGTACAATACGCCCTGCACTGTTCGCGCACTGAGTCGAACCCTATCTTCTGCTCGAAATTATCGGGATAAATCATAGTTCATGTAAAAACGATGCGACAAAAAAACGCATTCGCAACGAAACCGGATCAGTTCTGTTTGCCATCCGATTTGGCGAGTTTTTTCTGCGCCTTAGCCTCCTTCTTCACAGCCTTCGAACTCTGTTTGTCCGTTTCGTCCTTCGCTCCGAACAACGAGAAATGGACATATCGCTTAGGATGCTCTTTCAGATCGGCAAGCAGAACCGAAAGGTTCTCCGAAGCCTGGGCGAGATTGGCATAAAGTTGTTCGTCGCATATCAGACGTCCCACCGTTCCTTCGCCGCCGTTGATTTTGGCAAGCACCGAATTCAGTTCGGCAAGGCTTTCGCCGAGCGATGCTCCGACATTATTATCCGCAAGTCCGGAGGTTATCGAATCGACATCGGCTATTATGTTGTCGATACGTGCGCTATTGTCGCTCAAAGCCTTGGTGAATTTGTCGATGCTCGTTACGATGTCTGCCAACTGCTGTTTGTCCTTGCCGATCGCACCGTCGAGTCCGGCTGCAATGGAATTCAGGTGGGACAACGCTTCGGATATGGACTTATTATTGTTGTCCACCAGTGAATTAAGGCTTTTCAACGTAGCATTGAAATTCTCGACCAGCGTCGTAATTTTATCCTTATAATAATCGAGTTCCGAATCGGCGACCGCCATAAGGTCTTTCGTATAGCCAGAATTGATTGTCGAGCCGCTTTCGAGAATTTCCGACGACGAACCGAGTATGATCTCTATCGCCTTGCTGCCCATAATACTGGTACTGAATATCTTCGCCTCGGAATCGACCGGAAGCCGATACGAACGCGGAATAGACAGCACAACCTCGACGCTCGTCGGATTGTCGGGCGCGACACGTATTTCGGACACCTTGCCGATTTTGACACCGCGAATCATCACGGCTGCTGCATTCTGCACTCCGTTCACCTGTTCGTAACGAGCATAGTAAACCGCATGACGACCGAAAACATCGACTCCGCTCAGAAAACGTATGCCAGCCCATGCGCACAACAGTATGACGATTGCATAAATTCCGATTTTAACCTCTTTTTTCATCTTCGATTATAATTCGTTTGTTTATTTACCAGTAACTATCGCACCGTTCTCGACCGCAACGACGAATGCCGTAGAGAATGCCTTACGCACCGATTTCAGTTCCGCCTGCGCCTTCGCACGATCGGCATACTCGCCGACACAATATTTGTACGGGAACTTGCCGCCTGCACGATACTCCTTGACTTTATTGCGGTAAGCACCGAATCGCGCATCGCCCGACTTCAATTTGTCGGCACTCGCCATTATCTGAATCGAATACGACCGACCGCCGACACTCGGCGACTTCGTATCGGGCGTACCGATACTTTTCTGCGCAACACCGCTATCCGACTTATCGGTTTCGGACGACGACTCTATCAGCAACGACTTGCGAACATACTCGGAATACTCCTTCACGGCGCCGAACAGTGCGGCAGCGATTTCGTTCTGCCCCTTTTCGGATGTAATATATTTCAGTTCCTGCGGATTGGACATAAACCCGATTTCGGTCAATACACTCGGCATATCGGTAGCATACAGCACCTTCAACGGCTGCTTACGCACACCGCGATTTACCTTGCCTAATTTGACATAATGTTTCTGCACCAGCCGTGCCATCATCTCGCTGTACTCGCCGTATGTAAATTGCAGATTCTGAATATAGGCTCTTACGATAGCCGCAGTCTTTTGGTCGGACATGTCGAGGAACTCGTCCTTATTGTTGGCGAACAGAATGTTTTCGTTTACCCGTGTTTCCATAGGGCTTTCTCCCATGATAAGCGTTTCGACGCCTCGCACTCCCGAATCGCGAGCGGCATTGGCATGGATCGATATGAACAGATCGCCGTTCGCCTTGTTCGCAATATCGGCACGAGCCTGCAAATCATCCGTCAGCACCGACGAAAACTGCTTTTCGACCTTGCGGGTATAAACAACTTTCACATCGGGCATATTGCGCTCGATCAGCGCTCCCAATTTTAATGCCACCTGCAAATTGATGTCTTTTTCGCTGACACCGTTATATCGCGCACCAGGAAATTTCGGTCCGCCGTGTCCGGCGTCGATTACAACGACACGCACTCCCTGAGCAACATTTTCGCCGCAAACTGCGTTTGACGAAAGTGCAAGAATCAGAATCGCGACCAAATAAAAAACACTCCTGCGCATGGGTTCAAAGCAACCGTAAAATTTGATATGTATACTTTTTTAATTATCTTTACGCGCTGAAAAAACGCACTCTCACGCGCACTGGCGCAGGTTTTTGCGTTTTTGCCGACGCGTCGGCAAAGGTACGAAAAATTATTGAGTTTTTGAAACATTTTAGGTTAAAATACATCCTATCCACGTTGATTGCGATCACCGTCGCACAGATGGTATTCGGCGTAGCATCGCCGAAACGTCTTGCCGACGAGGTTACGACCGGACGATTCGGAGCGCAGGATACGGTTACGGGAGCGGTACCGAAGACCGACACATCGTCGGTACGCGCCATTCGTGAAAGCAGACGTACACGACGTCGCACCGATGCCGCAGGCGAAAAAGTTTCATTGCAGAGACCGGTTAACGATTCCGTCGCAACGGATTCGTTGCAACGTGCGATCCCGCAGGATTCCACAGTCGTCAATGCGACAGATTCGACGGCACTGCCGGTCAGAGACACGGTACGGCGCAAAAGCAGCGGAGGCGGACTCGATCAGATCATCGACGGAAAGAACTCCGACTCGCTCGTCTACGACGTAATCAACAAAAAGGTCTACATCTACAACAAGGGAGACGTCAAGTACGAAGACAAGTCGTTGCAGGCGGATTTCATGCAGATCGACATGGAAACCAAAGAGGTCTACGCTTACGGAAAGCCGGACTCGGTGGACGGTCAGGCGGTAAATACCCATCCCGTATTCACTGACGGCGGATCGTCGTACACGATGGATACCATAACCTACAATTTCGGATCGAAAAAGGCGTTGATCCAAGGTGTTGCGACGCAAGAGGGCGACGGCTGGCTCGTCGGCGGCAAGATAAAGAAGATGGAAGACAACACGGTGAATATCCAGTCCGGAAAATACACGACCTGCGACCATACCGACCACCCGCACTTCTATTTGGCGATGACCAAGGCGAAAGTGATTCCCGGCAAGAAGATAATCACAGGTCCGGCATATCTCGTCATGGAGGACGTACCGATATATTTCCTCGGAATTCCCGAGGGTTTCTTCCCGATCAATCTCGGACCCAAATCGGGATTGCTCATGCCTTCGTACGGCGAGGATGGCGCACGAGGATTCTTCCTGCGCGGACTGGGATACTATTTCATCCTCGGACAGCACATGGATCTCGCGATTCAGGGCGGTATCTACACGCTCGGTTCGTGGGAGGTGTCGGCATCTTCGCGATACAACAAACGATATAAATTCTCCGGCAATTTCACATTCGACTTTTCGAGCGTAAAAACCGGCGACAAGGGCGAACCCGACTACATAAAGCAGAACAATTTCAAGTTCATGTGGACACACTCGCAAGACCCGAAAGCCAACCCGGGTTCGACATTCTCGGCATCGGTGAACCTCTCGTCGAGCGGTTACAGCAGGTATTCGGCAACGACGCTCAACGATATTCTCTCGACCCAGACCAACTCGTCGATCTCCTACTCCAAGAGTTGGGCGGGAACGCCGTTCTCGCTGTCTATGAACATGGCGGTATCGCAGAACTCGCAGACTCGCGCAATCTCCCTGACTCTGCCGACATTCGTATTCAACGTCGCACGAGTATATCCGTTCAAGCGCAAGGAGGCAGTCGGAAAACCGCGTTGGTACGAGAAAATATCGTTCACCTATACCGGAAAACTGACCAATACCGTAACGTCTACCGAAGACAAACTCTTCACCAAAGAGACCTTGAAGAACATGCGTAACGGTATCGAGCATACGCTGCCCGTATCGGCACAATTCTCGCTGTTCAACTACATAAACATCACCCCGCAGTTCAACTACACCGAGCGATGGTATTTCAAGCGGCAGATGCAGGAGTGGAATCCCGAAACGAATCAGATCGAGAAACTCGATCCGGAATACGGATTCTACCGCATCTACAATTACAGTGCATCGATAAATCTCAGCACCACCATCTACGGAATGTGGCAATTCAAGAGAAAGACCAGCAAGGTGCAGGCTATCAGACACACAATCGCTCCGTCGGTCGGTTTCTCATACGCGCCCAATTTCGGAAAGCAGAAATACGGATTCTACAAGACCGTTCAGGCGGACTCGCTCGGAGGCTACAACGTCTACTCGCCTTACGCCGACAACGCCTACGGAGTACCGGGTTCGGGACAAAGCGCATCGCTCACTTTCTCGCTCGCCCAAACTCTCGAAATGAAAGTTCTGAGCAAACGCGACTCATCGGGAGTCAAGAAGATAAAACTCATCGACGAATTGAAAATCAGCGGTTCGTACAATTTCCTCGCCGACTCGATGCGTCTGTCCAACCTTCCGATCTCGTTCCGCACCACCATCTACGGCAATTTCGGCATCAACCTCTCGGCGACGCTCGACCCTTACGAAGTTTCGCCGCAAGGTATCCGCTACAACAAACTGATGATACGACGCGGATTACCGGGTCGTATCGTGAATACCGGTTGGAGTTTCGGTTACACATTCAAGTCGCGACAGAACAAGTCGCAATCGGCGATAAACGACATCAACACCATTCCGCCCGAGTATTTCAATCCTTATTCGGACCCTTACGGTCTGATGGATCCGGTATTGCGACGGCGTTACATGGCAGCGGGATATTACGACTTCTCCATACCGTGGAACCTCGGATTCAACTACGTCATAAGTTACGGAATCCAGTATGTCAATAACGGCACCACCGGTTACCGCAAGAACGTTACGCAAACCATAGGTATCAACGGCAGTGTCAATATCACGCCGAAAACGGGTATCTCCGTTACAACCGGTTTCGACATTCAGAACAGGAAAATGACTACGACCTCCATATCCATTACCCGCGATCTGCACTGCTGGCAGATGTCGTTCGTCTGGATTCCGTTCGGCACGCACCGAAGTTGGAGTTTCAACATCGGAGTCAAGGCATCGTCGCTCGCCGATCTGAAATACGACAAGAGCCAGTCGATGTACGACAACCTGTTCTAACCTGCGGAACATCCGCAATTCGGTACATGTTTTGCGCAACTATATAAAAGAAAATAATACAAAAAGCCTAATATGAAAAAAGAGAGTACTTACAATCAGGAGATTAACTGCGACGAGGAGTTTGCCGGCGGCGAAGGGCAACCGTCGGTCGAAGATTCGGTGCATGACAATATGGCAGGAGCGACGGACGGTGCATCTGACAACGTGGCAGATTCCGAAGCAGACAGCGACAATGCAGCAAAAGGGGCTGCCGAAACATCAGCGGATAACGAAGCCGATGTTTGGCGCGACAAATATATACGTTTGCAGGCGGAATTCGACAATTTCCGCAAGCGTACCCTGCGCGAGAAGATGGATCTTATCCAAAGCGGCGGCAGCGACGTCCTGAAAGCGATGCTTCCTGTTCTGGACGACGTGATGCGGGCTGTCGAGGCTTCGGAGAAGAGCGACGACATAAACGCACTTCGCGAAGGAGAGAAACTCGTGATGCAGAAATTCATCGACACTCTGCGACAGAAGAACGTTACCGAGATAGAAGCGAACGGAGCGGATTTCGATCCGGATCTGCACGAAGCGGTAGCGAAATTCGCTGCGGGAGAGGACAAGAAAAGTAAGGTAATAGATGTCGTACAACGCGGATACATGCTTGGGGACAAGGTATTGCGTTTTGCGAAAGTAGTTGTTGGAGAATAGCGTCATGGCAGAGAAAAGAGACTACTACGAGGTGTTGGGCGTCGAGAAGAACGCCAATGCCGACGAAATAAAGAAGGCGTACCGCAAGGCCGCTATCAAATTCCATCCGGACAAAAATCCGGGCGACAAGGAGGCGGAGGAGAAATTCAAGGAGGCAGCCGAAGCATACGACGTATTGTCGAATCCCGACAAGCGCGCACGCTACGACCAGTTCGGACACGCAGGCATGAACGGAGGGGCAGCCGGCGGCGGTTTCGGCGGATTCGGTGGCGCGGGAGGATTCTCGATGGAAGATATCTTCTCGCAGTTCGGCGACATATTCGGCGGACATTTCGGCGGATTCGGCGGCGGACGCTCATCGGGCGGTCGCCATGTTAACCGCGGCTCCGACATTCGCGTCAAGGTCAAACTGACGCTTGCTGATATCGCCAACGGTACGACCAAGAAACTGAAAGTAAACAAATATATCGTCTGCGACAAATGCGGAGGTTCGGGAGCGAAGGACTCGTCGTCCTACACGACATGTTCGACATGTAACGGAACCGGCGTGGTAACCCGCGTAGAAAACACATTCTTCGGACGGATGCAGACTCAGGGCGTCTGCCCGACCTGCGGCGGCGAGGGAAAGATAATCACCGACAAGTGCGACAAGTGCGGCGGCGAAGGAATCGTCAAGGGAAGCGAGATCATAGAGATCAACATCCCTGCCGGTGTCGGCGAGGGAATGGCGCTCACCGTATCGGGCAAAGGCAATGCTGCCCGCCACGGCGGAGTGAACGGCGACCTGCTCGTCGTAATCGAAGAGGAGCGCAATCCGCAACTGATGCGCGACGGCGACGACCTGATCCACAATCTCAACATAACCGTTACGATGGCTATGCTCGGCGGCGAGGTCGAAGTGCCTACGATCGAAGGCAAAGCGAAAATCAAAATCGCTCCCGGAACCCATGCCGGCAAAGTTCTGCGTCTGCGAGGCAAGGGTCTGCCGTCGGTGAACGGTTACGGTCACGGCGACATACTTATCGTCGTGGACATAACCATTCCGACATCGCTCAATTCGGAAGAAAAGAAACTCGTCGAGAAACTCTCGTCGATGCCGAACTTCAAGCACGCCGAGAAGATCGAGAATCAGAACATTTTCGAGCGAATGAAAAACTTTTTCAGATAAAAACCGATAATACACATGGGTTGGTTCACTCCATACAAGCGCAAGGCGAACGAATTCAAATACGCACCGAGATATTTCGATCCAGAAAAGGAGCGACGCGACCTGCGCCGTCGCGAATTGTGCGGCGAAAGTTCGGCGGACAGCGACAAAGAGTACGAGGTCGGACAATACATCCGCACTCAGCGAGAGGCACGTGCCGCACGTCGGGCGCAGCAGGCGGAGCGACGCAATACGTCGCCGATAGTCATCATTGCCGGCGTCGCATTGTTGCTCGCATTCGTTTATCTGCTCTATCCCCGCATAGTCGACGCCTTCACCACGGCGAAATCGACGCCGCAGAAGACCGAGCAGGCGGAGGAGGAGTTCGATCCATATGCACCTATAACGGTCGTACCTAACGATTACAATGAGGAATAATGGCTGACCGAATAAAACTACTACCCGAGATCGTCGCCAACCAAATCAAGGCTGGAGAAGTCGTCGAATCGCCATCGTCGGCAGTCAAAGAGATGCTGGAAAATGCCATCGATGCCGGCGCGTCGTGCGTCAAGGTCAATTTCCGCAACGGAGGACGCGACCTGATACAGATCGTGGACGACGGTTGCGGAATGTCGCCGACCGATGCGCGCATGGCATTCGAATGTCATGCGACGAGCAAGATAGCGACGCTGGACGATATCTACGCACTGCATACTTTCGGTTTCCGAGGCGAGGCATTGGCTTCGATAGCAGCGGTTTCGCAAGTCGAACTGATCACCCGTCAGGCCGATACCGAGATCGGAACGCAGACCATCGTTAATGGCGGAGAATTCGTTTCGCAGACTCCGATAGCCGCTGCGACAGGCTCGCAGTTTCTGGTACGCAACATTTTCTACAATACTCCGGCACGTCGCAAATTCATCGACAACAACGAATCGAAACTCGCTGCCGGAATAAAGAACGAATTCCGGCGTGTAGCCCTCTGTCATCCGGAGGTCGAACTCCAACTTTTCAACAACGATTCGCCGATATTCATGCTGCCGCAATCTAATCTGGCGGAACGCATAGTAGGCGTCATGGGCAATTCGGTAAAGAACAACCTGCTCGAAGTCGGAGTCGAAACCACGATCGCCAAGATCGAAGGATTCGTCGGCAAGCCTTCGGCAGCCAAACTGCGCGGCGGCGAGCAATATATGTTCGTGAACGGTCGCTATTTCAAGTCGCCGTACCTTAACAAGGCGGTCGTGAAAGCCTACGACAAACTGATACCCGACGGAGCGATGCCGTCGTTCTTCATCTATCTGACCGTCGATGCCGAACGGGTCGATGTCAATGTCCATGCAAAAAAGACCGAGGTCAAATTCGCCGATGCCGAAGCGGTATGGCAGATCCTCAATGCCGCAGTTCGCGAAACGCTCGCCAAGACGGGCGCGGTACCGATGCTCGACTTCGACAACGAAAGCGCGATCGAAATTCCGATAGCCACTCGCGGCATAGTTTACGACGAACCTCGTGCGACTACACGAGAAAACTACAATCCGTTTCTGAAAGACGTTTCGACAACCGATTTCGCTATCGGGACATCGGCAGGTTCGTCGGCGAAGACACCTGCTTCGTCGCATTTCGACACTGGATTCGGCACCGGATTCGGCAATACGGCAGCCTACGACGATTTCGAGATTCCCACGACATCGACAGGCGGCAGCGACGATGAGTTCGAATACATCGAATCGGGCGACGTAGCGGAACAGTTAATCGAGTTCGCCGATGCGGAACGCACGATCTCGGACACGGTATGTTTCGGCAAACACTACGCAATGTTCACCGTGGACGGCAGACCGATGATAGCCGATCTCGAACGGATCCGCGAACGGATACTGTACGACACCTATCTGTCGATGCTCGGACACGGTTCGGCAGTGTCGCAGCAGTTGCTCTTTCCCGAGAAACTGATTGTCGCCAACGACGAATATGCGACAATGGAAGAATATGCCGTCGATTTCGCTGCACTCGGTTTCGACATAGAGTTCATGGGCGACTGCACTGTCGAAGTACGCGGTATACCCGCCGACACGACAGCCGAACGCACGGACGAACTGATTTACGAAATGATAACCGAATTGCGCACGCCTCAGATTGCGGAGGATGTACGACGCGACCGAATGGCTGCAACGCTCGCACGCAGTGCCGCGGGTACGAAGATTGCTTATACGCAATCGGACGCAAAGATGCTCGTAGGGCAGTTGTTCGCATCGTCGAACGCCAACTACTCGCCCTCCGGCAAACCGATAATTGCCGAACTCGCAATGGAAGAGATAAAATCGAAATTAGGATAAAAACGGAAAAACAATATGATGAACCCATATTTCAGGACACCTCCGGTGGTAAAGAACCTTATCATAATAAATACGCTCGTATTTCTGGCAACGGCACTCATTCCGAAATTCAACATGCTGATGGGAACGTACTGCCAGTTGTTCTGGATCGGCAGTCCCAATTACCACTCCTACCAATTCGTAACGTATATGTTCCTGCACGGCGGATTCGGGCATTTGTTCTTCAATATGTTCGCGCTGTGGATGTTCGGACGCACCCTCGAATACGAACTCGGCTCTAAGCGGTTTCTGACATATTACATGGTATGCGGAATAGGTGCGGCGATACTCCAAATGTTCATCGCATGGCTGACGGGCGAGATACATTTCACATTGCTCGGTGCGTCGGGAGCCGTTATGGGACTTCTGCTCGCATTCGGCGTAATGCACCCTAACGAAATATTACTCGTATTCCCGATTCCGATGCCGATCAAGGCAAAATGGTTCGTTATCGGTTATGCGATACTCGAACTCTACCTCGGATGGAGCGGTCGAGATGCAAGCGTAGCCCATTTCGCCCATATCGGAGGAATGTTGTGGGGGCTCGCACTGCTCTACTACTGGAAAAAACGAGGCAAAATATTCTTCTAAACCCACGATTCGACAAGGCGACAATATGGCGGAGTTCTACAACAACGGACTGGGCAGGCGCAAACAGAGCCGCACCCAAAAGAGCGGCGGCAGATCGATCCGGCTTTTGCTGGCGGATGCTGTCGCAGCCATAATCACGGTTCTGCTGTCTTGCGCGATCGTACTCATAATCGCCATGCAGTATATAGATCCTGCCAAAATGTGGGTGCTTCCGACACTCACGTTATGCGCACCTATAATATATATCCTTGAAATAGCATCGCTGCTATACTGGATAATCCGCTGGAAATGGCGTTTCGCCGCATTCGCTGCCATATTCGTCACGATCGGTTCGATATATATGCCGCTGTACTACAAAATCGATCTCACACGTCGTTACGACACCAAATACGTAGAGAGAAACTTCACCAAGGTAATATCGTACAATGTCGCCAACGGCAACAACGCCGAACTCGTGGAATATATAGTAGAATTGCACCCCGACATAATCTGTCTGCAAGAGTTTTTGAGAGAGGACGACAACAAGTGGATTGCGTTAGGCAACGAATACCGAACGACGATTTCGGGAGACAACCAATACTCGTGTGAAATCTTCACACGCTACCCTATTCTGCGTCAGGGACAGATAGACTCCATTCCGCGATACAACGCAGTGTGGGCAGACCTGAAAATCGCCGACGATACCGTCAGGGTGCTAAACCTGCATCTGCAATCGACGTCGATACGTCCGGAAGATACACAGTTCATCCAGCATCACGAATACATTTTCGACCACGAACGCGAAAACAAACTGAAAAGTATAATTTCGCGTCTTACCGAAAATACCTGCAAACGAGCCGTACAGGCGGGTACGATACGCGAATTCATGGACGCGTCGCCATACGACATGATAGTTTGCGGCGATTTCAACGATGTTCCGCTGTCGTATTCGTACCATCTCAAAGCCGAGGAGATGAAAGATACTTTCGCCGAAGCAGGCAACGGATACTCCTATACGTTCGACGGATATTTCCGCATGTTGCAGATAGACCATATTCTCGTATCGCCCGACATCGAGGTCATATCCTACGAAGCGGACAATTCGGCGGCATACTCCGACCATTATCCGGTAATAACAAGATTGAAAATAAATAAACAGAAGAAATCATGATTTTAGATTCGATTAAGAACGCGGAACTCTACTATTCGCTCAATCCGCGACTGAAAGTCGCTTTCGACTGGCTCGCCGAGTGCAATCCCAAAACACTCGCGAACGGCAGACACACGATTCTCGGCGACGAGGTATTCGTAAACGTAATGGAACTCGATCTCAAACCGCGTTACGACGCACTGTTGGAGGTACACGACAAATATATCGACATTCAGGTAGTAGTCGGCGGAATCGGCAAGGAGGAGTTCGGATGGTCGGAACGCAAAGATTGCAAGAAGGCGAAAGGCGAATTCGATCTTGAACGCGACGTACAGTTCTTCACCGACCAGCCGCAAACATTCTACACCCTACGCGAAGGTCAGTTCACCATACTGATGCCGGAAGACGCCCATGCACCGATGCTCGGTGAGGGGAACGTAAAGAAAATGATATTCAAGGTGCAGAAATAAGTTTTTGCAAAAGTCTTTAAGGTCTTTAAAGACCTTAATTAATACAAAAGACCGCCACTTGCGAGAGTGGCGGTCTTTTTTGTCGGTCAGGCAGACCCGATTATTTGGTAAGGTCGGCAAGAGCCTTCTTTGCAGCCTCGACGCTGTTACCGGAAGTTACCTTTTTAAGAGTAGCGACAGCCTGATCTTTCATCTCCTTCGCATTGTAAGCGGCACCGAGAATGAAGTATACGTCGCTGCGGTCGTCGTCGGTGGTCTGTGCAGCGGCAGCAGTCTCGCCGAGTTCGATAACCTTCGCATAATCCTTCTTGTTGTTGTAAGCCTGAATACGGATCTTCTCAGCAAGAGCCGATGCCGGATCCGCCGCAAGCATGTTGTCTGCCATGGCGATGATGCCGTCGTTGTCGCCGGCAGCCTGCATCTTGGCAACCTCGTTATTGGTGTAGAGCGCCATATTCTCCTTTGCTTTCGCGATAGCATCGGCATACTTGTCGGCAGGCATGTTGCAGATATTGCGGTAAACCTCCATACCCTTCTCGTATTCGCCGGACTCACAGTAACTCATCGCAAGGTTGAGAGCCATTTCGGTGTTACGCGGATTGGCAGCATAGCCCTTTGCGAATACCTCGGCAGCAGTCGCGTAATCCTTGTTGTTGAATGCCTCGCCGCCCTGAACGAGATACACCTTCGCAACCCAAGTGTTCGCTTTCATCTTAGCCTGCGAATCGCCGTAAAGTTCAGCCTTTTCAGCCGATTTGGTGAAATTGGCGAGAGCCTCGTCGTAGTTGCTCTTTCTGACAGCGGCACCACCCAACATGTAATAACAAGTCGGAATGTACTTCTTGGAAGTCTGAACGCAATTCAATACCGTATTGTCCTCAGAATCCATACCGTCTACAACGACCTGCTCCAACAACGTAGCGGCTTTGGCGTAGTCCTTGGCCTGCATTGCGGCGGCACCTTCGTTATACTTGGTAACGATCTCGTTAGAAGTCTGCGCCGACACCCATCCGAACGAAAGAAGCGCAGCAGCCATTAACACATACTTTTTCATAACTTTTATACCTTAATTATTAAATCAAAATCGGTTATTTATTCTTAAATATTCGCAAAATTAACATTTTTAGTCAATTTTTCAAAATCAAACCCTCAATTTTGCAAAGAATTCGCTCATAAGAGTCTCGCACTCTTCCGCCAATACGCCCTTGCATACGGAAGTTTTCGGGTGCAGTATCGAACCCTTTACGGTAGTATACCCGCGTTTCGGATCGGACGCTCCATATACGATACGTCCTATCTGGCTCCATGCCAGCGCCCCGGCGCACATTATGCACGGTTCCACCGTAACATATATCGTGCAATCGGGCAGATATTTGCCGCCGAGTGTAGTCGATGCGGCGGTTATCGCCTGAATCTCGGCATGAGCCGTAACATCCACGAGTGTTTCAACCAGATTATGCCCGCGTCCGACCACCGAACCGCCCGACACGATTACCGCTCCTATCGGCACCTCGTCATTGTCCAACGCCAAACGGGCTTCGTTTAGTGCGAGACGCATATATTTTTCATCTGTTTGCTGTGTTACTTCCATATTTTTATTAATTTTGTGAGTTACAAAGATACAAAAACCGAAACAAACAACATAATCATTATGTACAGAACTCATACGTGCGGCGAACTCAGAGCCGCAGACGTAAACAGTAACGTAACGCTCGCCGGATGGGTACAGAAAGTACGAAATCTCGGCGCGATGACATTCATCGACCTGCGCGACCGTTACGGTATAACCCAAATCGTTGTGGAGGAGCATTCGGCAGAGCCGACAAAAGCCGCAGCCGCAGCACTCGGACGTGAATTCGTGATTCAGGTAAAGGGTCGCGTAATAGAACGTTCATCGAAAAATCCGAAGATGCCGACCGGAGATATAGAGGTGGCTGCCGACGAGATCGCAATCCTCAACGAGGCGGCGACTCCGCCGTTCACGATCGAGGAGCATTCGGACGGCGGCGACGACCTGCGCATGAAATACCGCTATCTCGACCTGCGTCGCGCACCGTTACAACGCAACATGATTCTTCGCCACAAGATGGCGCAGTCGATACGCCGATTCCTTGATTCGGAGGGATTTCTCGAAATCGAAACTCCGTATCTGGTAGGTTCGACTCCGGAGGGAGCGCGCGACTTCGTCGTGCCGAGCCGTATGAACCCTAACCAGTTCTACGCACTGCCGCAGTCGCCGCAGACGCTCAAACAGTTGCTTATGGTTGCAGGCTACGATCGCTACTTCCAGATCGTGCGTTGTTTCCGCGATGAAGACCTGCGCGCCGACCGTCAGCCCGAATTCACGCAGATCGACTGCGAGATGTCGTTCGTAGAGCAGGAGGATGTACTCGAAATTTTCGAGCGTTGGGCGAAATACATGTTCAAGGATGTTATGGGAATCGAGTTCAACGAGCCGTTCCGCCGCATGCCTTGGATAGAGGCAATGGAGAAATACGGTTCGGACAAGCCGGATTTGCGATTCGGAATGGAGTTCGCCGACATCACCGACCTTGCTCACGGACACTCGTTCTCGGTATTCGACGATGCGGAATACGTAGTGGGATTCGCTGCCGGAGGTTGCGCGACATACACCCGCAAGCAGATAGATGCGCTGACCGAATTCGTAAAGCGTCCGCAGGTCGGAGCAAAAGGCTTGGTGTGGATTCGCTTGGAGGCGGAAGGCGGCGTCAAGTCGTCGATCGACAAGTTCTTCTCCGCCGATGAAGTTCGCGCGATAGCAGAGCGTTGCGGAGCGAAAGCCGGCGACATGGTATTCATCCTCTGCGGTCCTAAATTCAAAGCACTGACACAACTCTGTGCACTGCGGCTCGAAGTGGCTCAGCAACTCGGGCTGCGCGATCCGAAGAAGTTCGCTCCGCTATGGATCATAGATTTCCCGATGTTCGAGTGGGACGAGGAGACGCAGCGTTTTTACGCAATGCACCATCCGTTCACCTCGCCGAAACCGGAGGATGTCGAATACCTCGAAAGCGACCCCGGTCGTGTACGCGCCAACGCCTATGACTTCGTATGCAACGGCACCGAGATCGGAGGAGGTTCGATACGTATACACGATGCCAAGTTGCAGGCAACGATATTCAAATGTCTCGGATTCACACCGGAGAAGGCACAGGAGCAGTTCGGCTTCCTGATGAACGCCTTCAAGTTCGGTGCGCCGCCTCACGGAGGACTGGCATTCGGTTTCGACCGTCTGTGTTCGCTCTTCGGAGGTGCGGATTCGATTCGCGACTACATCGCATTCCCGAAGAACAATGCCGGTCGCGATGTGATGCTCGATGCACCGGCGTACATCGACCAGACGC
>ENA-UOIZ01000818-UOIZ01000818.1-human-gut-metagenome-genome-assembly--contig:-P88-NODE-818-length-29114-cov-44.572284_pt1 | contig 29114 bp, 20 predicted proteins | sample MGYA00242336_ERZ723883 | MGnify/ENA metagenome assembly ERZ723883 | reverse complement strand
CCGCCGGAGCGGTGCTTAAGCCGTAAGGCGGGAATTGTGCGGTGTTGCCTTAAATTTCGCAGAGCTTACCCGGCTCTGCAACGCGCACCTTGCCATCGGCCACAAACCAGATGGGCTGTGCCGACGGGTTATACAGCCGCTTGCCGTCTGCACTTTCGCGCGTGCTGCGCAGCGCGGTCAGGTAATCTGCAATCTGGCCATTGGTGGCATACCAGATATCCTGTGCGCCGTGCAGCTTTTCTGCCAGCTGCTCCATCAGGGGCCAGGTGTTTTCGCGCTCAAATTCAAAGCTGTGGCCCCAAATATAAAACAGCGGCATTTTTTCATATCCCGGAACATGCAAAAACTTTTCTGCGCGTTCCAGCAGTTTATCATTGTGGTGGCAGGTGGGTTTCCAGCGCAGCAGCTCCTGCGGCAGGGCAAAACTTCCGGTGCTTTCCACCGTGCGGCTGTACTGGATGCCCATGGCGCACAGCGCTTCCACCTGTTCGGGGTAGTATTCGCCAAAGGCATAGCTCATGCCCTGCACAATACCGCCGGTCAGTTCTTCCAGCGTCAGGCGGTCCTGCCACACTTCCCGCAGCCATTCAGTCTGGTTCATCTGGCGCGGGTGGCGGTGGGTCACGCCATGGCAGGCAATTTCGTGCTCGGCGTACAGGGTAGGCAGCTCGGCCTTTTGCACATAGCCGTCCTTATTCAGGTTGCCGGAGTTCAGGTGGAAGGTTCCCTTAAAGCCCGCCTGGTTAAAAATTTCGATCAGGCGGCGGTCATATACCTGGCCGTCATCATAACTGAACGTAATGGCTTTGGCCAGCCCACCGGGATACAGGTATTCCATCGTGTTCGCTTCCTTATTATATAATGTTTAGGCAATACCGCATAATTCTAAGTGCCGATACGGCGAGCGAGGTGCGGCAGATGCCGTGCCGCAGCTGCCGGAGCGGTGCTTAAGCCGCAAGGCGGGAATTGTGCGGTGTTGCCTTTATTTTTCCCGCAAAAACGCTTGGGATATATCTGAAAAGCCGAAAACTCAATCCAGTTCTTTGTTTTCAGATATCCCTTAGGCAACACCGCACAATTCCCGCCTAGCGGCTTAAGCACCGCTTCGGCGGCTGCGGCACGGCATCTGCGTTGCCAAAATGCTCGATAAGACATCCAGTATTATCTGCGCTTTTGGCTTAGCAGCTGCCGCACCTCGCTCGCCGTATCAGCACTTAGAATTATGCGGTATCGCCCTATTATTTTGTTGGTTGGAATTTGAAATACAGGTGCCGCGGGACGATGCCAAGCATCGTCCCCTACAAATTTATTTGCAACGTTCATTGTAACCAGCAAAGTTTCTCCACGGCGGGGTCAGGTGACCCCGCCATGCCGAGAATTTACAGGTTTGTAACGCGATTTAAAACGATTTGTAGGGAACGGTCTTGACCGTTCCGGGTGTTTTCCTTATTTCCCTTTTGTTGGAATATTGTCCATGGGTTTCGGAACGGTCAAGACCGTTCCCTACAGAGCAAAAATACATAGAAAGCAACACATGACAACAGGCAGCAGCCCACAAAATAGGGCCGCTGCCTGATTTTTTATTTATTTTGTTATATTACGATTAAAGTTTCTTCGGTTCTTTCTTTTCAAAGAAGGAACAAAAACTCCCGTAAAACACTCACGCAACTCACGCACCCGGCAGCAGGGCGACGGCATCGCGCAGGATGGTGAGAGGGTCCTCGCCGCGCAGGACATGCAGGCTGATGTAGGGGCGGCCTACGGCGTTATAGATCACGCGGTGCGGCATGGCATCCATCATGGCCCCCATCTGCGCCGGGGTCACAACATCGGTGTACAAAATCAGATTGTCGTTGCGCTGCACGATCTCCACAATGCCTGCGCGGGCGGCTGTCACGCGCACCAGGCTGATGTCCACCAACCCCTGCACACTGCGCGGCGGGTCGCCGTAACGGTCAATCAACTCATCCAGTACATCCGTGGCATCGTCACGGGTGGTGATGGCCGCAATCTTTTTGTAGGCTTCGATCCGTCCGGCGGCATCGGGAATGTAGCTTTCCGGCAGATAGGCATCCACCGTAATGTCAACAAGGCAATCACTCTTGTCCGGCGCAGCAGGCTCGCCGCGGGCGGCTGCAATGGCCTGGTTCAGCATTTTTACATACAGCTCGTAACCGACCGCTTCCATGTGGCCGTGCTGGCTGTGGCCCAGCAGGTTGCCCGCGCCGCGGATCTGTAAATCGCGCATTGCAATGCGGAACCCGGAACCAAAAGAGGTAAACTCCCGGATGGCTGAAAGCCGTTTGGAGGCAATTTCCGTCAACACTTTGTCGCGCTGGAAGGTGAAATAGGCATACGCCTTGCGGTTGGAGCGCCCCACACGGCCGCGAATCTGGTACAGCTGTGAAAGCCCCATGCGGTCCGCATTCTCAATAATCAGGGTGTTGCAGTTGCGCACATCCACGCCGGTTTCAATCAGGGTGGTGCAGACCAGCACGTCGATCTCGTTGTCCAACAGCTGCTGCCAAACCGAGGAAATCTGCTCCTCCGTCATTTTGCCGTGGGCGATGCCGACCCGCGCACCCGGCACCAGCTTTTGCACCTTGGCGGCGCACTGCTCAATGGTTTCGACTCGATTGTACAGGTAATACACCTGCCCGCCGCGGGCCAGCTCACGCCGGATGGCTTCGGCAATAATGGCATCGTCATATTCCAGCACATAGGTCTCAATGGGCTGGCGCTCAAAGGGCGGCTGTTCAATGGTGCTCATGTCCCGGATGCCGGACAGTGCCATGTTCAGCGTGCGGGGGATCGGCGTGGCCGAAAGGGTCAGCATGTCCACCCCGATAAAGTTCTCTTTCAGCTTTTCCTTGTGTTTTACGCCAAAGCGCTGCTCCTCGTCAATGATGACAAGGCCCAGGTCTTTGAACTTTACATCGTCCGAAAGCAGGCGGTGGGTGCCCACCACAATGTCCACTGTGCCGTCTTTCAGGCCGCGGATGGTCTCTTTCTGCTCTTTGGCGCTGCGGTAACGGCTGAGCAGCCCGATGCGGATGGGAAAGGCCTCCATGCGGGCGATGGCCGTGTTGAAATGCTGCCACGCCAGAATGGTGGTGGGGGCCAGGATGGCGCACTGCTTGCCGCCCATCACGCATTTGAACGCGGCGCGCAGGGCAACCTCAGTCTTGCCCACGCCGACATCGCCGCACAGCAGGCGGTCCATCGGCCAGGGCTGCTCCATATCATGTTTGATCTCCGCCGCGCTGGAAAGCTGGTCCGGCGTTTCATCATAGGCAAAGCGCTGCTCAAAATCTCCCTGCCAGGTATCATCTGGTGGGAAGGCATGACCGTGCGCCCTTTTGCGGCGGGCGTACAGCTCAATCAGTTCCTTGGCCATCTGCTCGGTAGCAGCGCGCACCTTCTTGCGAGTCTTGGTCCACTCGGCCCCGCCCAGGCGGCTGAGCTTGACATTCTCCGAATCCCCCGGCGCGGTGTAGCGGGAAAGCAGGTCCAGCTGGGTGACGGGAACATACAGCACATCTTTTTTATCGTACTCAATGCGCAGGTAGTCTTTGGTAACGCCCTGAACCGCCATGCGCTGGATGCCCGCATACCGGCCAATACCGTGGTTCTGGTGCACCACCAGATCGCCCGGCGTGATCTCGGTCAGGCTGTTCAGGGCATCTTTGGCTTTTTTGCGCTTTTTCTTCTGGGAGCTGGTTTCGCCAAAGGCACGGCCTGTCAGCAAAGCATACTTGGCAAACGGAAATTCGCACCCAGCGGAAAGGTGCCCCGCCAGAACCTGCACCAGCCCGGCAGCGGGGGCTGCTGCAGCATCGGTGGTAACCAGAATGCCTTTATCGCGCAGGTCGCGTGCCAGACCGGCTGCGGCACGGTCGGTGCCGGCCAGCAGGGTAACGGTATAACCGGCATCGCACAGCGGTTTCAAATCCTCCAGCAGCCCGGCGACTTCGCCATTCCAGGCAGGCAGGGTGTGAGCCGGGGCGTTGATGATATCTTTCAGCGGCTGATCCGGCATGCTGCGGGCAAAGTTCTCGGCACAGATGGTGCGGTAGTGTCCGGTTTTGGACCACAGGTAGCTTGGGTCCGCGTACAGGTTATCCAGCCCAGCGCAGAGGACGCCGTCCAGGATCAGGGATTTCAGTTCCTCGCCCCGGCGGTAGGCAGTCGCGCGGTCGGCTTCCCGGATGGAAGCAGGCTCTTCGGCCACAAGGATCGGGTCGTCAAAATAATCCAGCACGGTGGCGGGATGGGGGTAGCGCACGGCCAGGTATTTGTCCATGTTGACCGGCACGGCACCGCCATCCAGCAGGTCCAGATCGGCGGCCATGCAGTCTGCCATGGCGGTTTTCTTTTTGCCGCGCTGCTTGGCCAAAAAGGCCCGAAGCTGCTCGGCAGCATCGGCAGGCTTGCCGAACAGAACTTCCCGCGCGGGGCTCAGGTAAAACTTATCAATGGCATCCTCGCGGCGCTGGGTGGTCAGGTCAAAGGTGTGCAGGGTATCGATCTCATCACCCCAAAATTCCATACGAACCGGCATTTTCTGGTCGGGAGCAAAAATATCCACAATATCGCCGCGCACAGAGAACTGGCCGGGGCCGTCCACCTGGGCCCGGCGGGTGTAGCCGGCACCAAACAAAGCGGCCAGCAGGTCATCCCGCAGCAGAGTATCCCCCGCATGGAGGGTGCGGGTGTTGGCGCAGAAATCCTCTTTTGGGGTGGTGAACTGGGTCAGGGCTTCCGCGGGCACAGCCACGGCGCGCAGCCGCCCGCCTACCAGCTCGCCCAGCACAGCCAGGCGGCGGTACTCGTATTCGCGGGCGGTGCCCTCAATGGGGCGCAGCACATAGTCCCGCGCCGGGAACACGGCGGCGGGAATGCCCAGCGTGTTCAGGTCAGCAGCAAAGCGGGTGGCTTCGGCCTCGCCGGGGGTCACGATGCATAGCGGCTTATCCAACTGGCGGCACAGCGCGGCATACACCTGTGCGCGGCCGGATGCTGGCAGCCCAAACAGGGCGCATGCACCTTTGCCGGAAAGCGCGTGGCTCAGTTTTTTGTATTCGGTTGTGGTGGTAAACAATGCGTCAAACATGGTGCCTCCTGCGCTTGCGCATGATAGGGCGGGTGATGTATAATTTTGAGGATACGAGTAATACGAGAGTTTTTGCCCCTTCTTTGAAAAGAAGGAATCGAAAAAGTTCGGCAGAATAAAGAAATCAAATAATGCTGCAATAAGGAGCAGAATATAGAAAGATGACAAAACATAAAAATGTAGCGCTGGATGAGCTGCGTATTCTGGCGGCGCTGATGGTGCTGGGCGTGCATACCGGGCAGAAAGTTGGCCTGGGGGATGCCGCCGCGGTTGGCGCGCAGGGGGTGCAATTGTTTTTTGTGCTCAGCGGGTACCTGGCCGCGGCCAGCCTGAGCCGCCACCCGGAGCCGCTGCCGTATTACCAGCGCCGCATCCGGCGGATCCTGCCGCTGTACTGGCTGGTGCTGGTGCTGCGCTGGCTGTTCGATGCGGTACGCTATCTGGCGGCGGGCGCCAGTGCAGCTCAGCTGTTTGGCCCCGGTGGGCCGTGCGGGCCGGGTTACCTGCGGTACTTTGTATTTTTGCAGATGTGGCTGCCCAGTGATAACTGGATGCTGTGGAACAACCGCAACGTGCTGTGGACGATGAGCGCCTTTGCGTTCTTTTATCTGCTGGCCCCGTGGCTGTACCGGCTGTGCAAACGCTTTTGGGGTGCGCTGGCGTTGCTGGTGGTCTGCCTTGCGGTGAAGGGCAGGATCGGCGGCTTAATTGAAAGCAGTCTGGCGGCTTTCCCGGCAGAAGCCAACATCAGCGAGTTCAGCGCAAAAACGCCGGTCATGACGCTGTACTGCTTTATCTTTGGCATGGCGGCGTTTGCGGCAGTGCGGGAGAACAAGCAGTTTTTATACGGGGCATTCTGCATTCTGCTGGCAGTGCTCACCAACTTCCAGCGGGCGGGGTTCGAGTGCGTGTTTACGGTGCTTGTTCTATTGGCCGTGCAGAACCCGCAGGGCGTTGGCCTGGCGGAAAATCAGAAGTTCGCCCAGGCCGTGGAATTTGTGGGGGCGGGCAGCTTTTGGCTGTACCTGGCCCACCCGCTGGTGCTGGAGCTGCTGCCCAACACCGCGATGGGCGGCGCAGCCGCGTGGCTGTGCTTCGCCGGGGTATATGCCGTCTGCCTGATGGTGTGCTATGCGCTGTATACGCTTTTTGTGCGCCGGTATGAGCAGCGCTTTGCGTAACCATTGTACTATATTTGCAGCAAAACGGCAAAGTGAATTTTGAGAGAAGCGTTGCATGGAACGACAAATGGCGGGCGGCCCAGATGGGCCGCCCGCTTTGGCATTTGTATGATTGGAAAAGCTGTGCTCTTATCTTGTAGAGAATGTGAGGACGAACATTGTTCGCCCGCGGACGTTGGCCGTATGCAGGGTGGAATATGTGGCAAAACCCGTTATGCGGGACGATGACGAGCATCGTCCCCTACAAATCATTTGCAGCGTTTATCACCATCGGCAAAGGTTTCCACAGTGCGCACACCCCTGCAGGTGTTCCATTAAACCACATCCCGTGTAATGATGGATTGCAAATTTGAAGTGAGAACACTTCCTTTGCGGGCATCTTACACAGAAAACAGGAAGGGGCGCACACTGTGCGCCCCTACGGAACGCCTATCCGCGCTCAGTGGTTGAATTTATTCTGCGCTTCGCCCAGCTTGCCGGCCATCAACAGGCGGCAGGCGGCTTCCACGTCGGTGTGGCGGCCGGTCACAAGCTTGGCGTCATCGGGTGGGAACTTGCCCAGCACCCAGTCAGCCAGATCATAATCCGGGCGCGGCTTGGCGCCAACGCCAATGCGGATGCGGTAAAAATCCTCGCCGCCGGTGGAAGCGATAATGCTCTTTAGCCCGTTGTGCCCGCCAGCAGAACCGGAGGGCCGGATGCGGATGTGCCCCGGCTCCTGTGCAATGTCATCGCACAACACAATAATGTGGTTGCGCGGGATCTTGTAAAATGCCGCGGCGGGGGCGATGCTCTGGCCGCTCAGGTTCATGTAGGTCAGCGGCTTTAGCAGCATCACTTTGCGGCCGTCCACCTGGGCAATGCCGTAAAGGCCCTGCCATTTGCTTTTGTTGATCTCGCACCCCCAGGCTTCGGCCAACGCATCCAGCGCGGCAAAACCGGTGTTGTGGCGGGTGCCGTCATATTTCGGCTCCGGGTTGCCCAGACCGGCAATCAGCCAGTCTGCCCCGGAACCACCTCCAAATAGTCCCATAGTAAAAATCCTTATAGTAATTTTGTGATTTTAGTATGCACCAGGGGCAAAGCGTTCCACTGTGTCCCGGATGGTATCCAGGAAGGATTCTGCACCTAAGGTGTTGACCTTGAAAAACACAGCCTGGCTGCCGCCGGATGTGATGGCGGAAAGCCGGATCTGCCCGTCAGCTTCCAGCAGGGTCAGGCTCATGGTAACGCGGCCATTGCCAATGGCACTGTAGCGTTCGTATACCCGCACGGCACAGCGGCCGGTGCTGAAGTTGAAATCACTGGAACCTTCCAGCGTGGCCGAAACACTTTGTTTTACAACAGCGTCCAGCTCGGTCAGGATGGTGGTAAAATCCCCGGTCAGGGTGCGTTCCAAAATGGCCATGGCAGCAATCCTCCTTGCAGCAGGTCAGGGGGCATCAGTCGTTTTTCTTTTCGGCTTCCAGCTTCTGTTTTTTGGCAACGTATTTTTCCAGCTTCTTGGCGCCCCAGGCGGCAACTTCGGCCTGCTTGGCGCGCTCAATGCCCAGGGCACCGTCCGGCACATCGTGGCCGATGGTGGAACCGGCAGCGGTAAAGGCGCGGCTGCCCACCTTGACCGGCGCCACCAGGTTGGTGTTGCAGCCGATGAACGCATAATCGCCGATGGTGGTGCGGTACTTGCCCTCGCCGTCATAGTTGCAGGTTACGGTGCCGCAGCCAAAGTTGCAGTACTTGCCCACATCGGCATCGCCAATGTAAGTCAGGTGGCTGACAGTGTTGCCCTCGGCAAAGTTGGCGTTCTTGGTTTCCACATAAGCGCCCAGGTGCACGCCCTCATCCGTCACGGTGCCGGTGCGCACATGGGTAAAGGGGCCAATCTTGTTGTTGGGGCCCAGATGGCTGTCATAACACTGGCTGGCGTTCACGGTGGAACCGGCCTCAACAATGGTGTTCTCCAATAAGGTATTGGGGCCGATGACGCAGTTTGCCCCGATGACGGTTTTGCCGCGCAGGATGCAGCCCGGCAGGATCACTGCGCCGGGTGCAATCTCAACTTCGGGGTCAATAAAAACCTGGTCGCTGATGAACTCCACACCGTTCTGCAGGTGCTTTTCAAAAGTTTCTTCAAAGGCCGCTTTGGCGGCAAGGTATTTGGCTTTCGCTTCGGACATAAAAATACCCCTTTCTGTTTTGGGCCAAAAGAGTATACGGCCCTACAAAAAAGCCCCGGAACAGGGCTGAAGCCTGCCGGGGCGGGATGAATTGAAAAAAGTGTTGCAGGATGTAATAAAATAATATTTCCCAACTTCTCACCCATTATAATTTACCGCATTTTTGGTCAAATTGCAAGAGCCTGACCCCAAAACTTTGTAAGATTTTCGGCGAAAATATTCGCCATTTATTTAACAATGTACTGGAAATTCCGGGCTGAGTCTGTTATAATGGACTTTGCAAGAGAGAAAATTCTTATTTTGCGGGTGTGCGCGGCACACCGGGAAGAAACCGTAATTTTGTTGGAGGTAACCTATGAGCAAGAAGTTTTTGTATTTGTTCAAAGAGGGCCATGACGCATTTGGCGGCGACCAGACGACCATGAAGAACATTCTGGGCGGCAAGGGCGCTGGTCTGGCAGAAATGACCCATGCCGGCATGCCGGTTCCTCAGGGCTTCACCATCACCACCGAAGCCTGCACCCAGTACTATGCTGACAACCGTGAGATCAACGATGAGATCAAGGCTGACATCTTCAAGTACATGGGAATCCTGGAAGAGCAGACTGGCAAGAAGTTCGGCGATATCGAGAACCCGCTGCTGGTTTCCGTTCGTTCCGGTGCACGTCAGTCTATGCCCGGCATGATGGATACCATCCTGAACCTGGGCCTGAACGACCAGGCTGTTGAAGGTCTGGCAAAGAAGACTTCTAACCCCCGTTTTGCATATGACTGCTACCGCCGCTTCATCCAGATGTACTCTGACGTCGTCATGGAGCTGGGCAAGAGCTTCTTTGAAGAGCGTATCGACGCTATGAAGGAGCGCAAGGGCGTTAAGCAAGATATCGAGCTGGACGCTGAGGACCTGAAGGAACTCGTCAAGGAGTTCAAGGCCATCTACCTGGAGAAGCAGGGCGAAGAGTTCCCGCAGGATCCGAAAGAACAGCTGATCGGCGCTGTCAAGGCCGTCTTCCGTTCTTGGGATAACCCGCGCGCCAACGTTTACCGCAAGATGAACGAAATCCCCTACGAGTGGGGCACTGCTGTCAACGTTCAGCAGATGGCTTTCGGTAACTCCGGCATGCGTTCCGGCACCGGTGTTGCTTTCACCCGTAACCCCGCTACCGGCGAAAAGAAGCTGATGGGCGAGTACCTGATCAATGCTCAGGGCGAAGATGTCGTTGCCGGCATCCGTACTCCTTCCCCGATCAGCAAGCTGCACGAGGAAATGCCTGAGGTTTACGATCAGTTCGTTGAGATCGCAACCCGCCTGGAAAACTACTACAAGGATATGCAGGACATGGAGTTCACCATCGAAGATGGCAAGCTCTTTATGCTGCAGACCCGTAACGGCAAGCGCACCGCACAGGCTGCTCTGCAGATCGCCTGCGACCTCGTTGATGAGGGCGTTATCGATCAGCGCACCGCTGTACTGCGCGTTGAGCCCAAGCAGCTGGATACCCTGCTGCACCCGCAGTTTGACGCTGCTGCCCTGAAGGCTGCTGAAGCAATCGGCAAGGGCCTGGCCGCTTCTCCGGGATCTGCCTGCGGTCGCGTTGTCTTCAGCGCTGAAGATGCTGAAGAGAAGGTCAAGGACGAAGCTTGGAAGAAGGTCGTTCTGGTTCGTCTGGAAACCAGCCCCGAAGATATCGTCGGCATGCAGGTTTCTCAGGGCATCCTGACCGTCCGCGGCGGCATGACCAGCCACGCAGCTGTTGTTGCACGTGGCATGGGTACCTGCTGTGTTTCCGGCTGCGGCAATGATAACGATGTTGCTATCGATTACGATGCAAAGGTTATCACCATTAACGGCCACACCTTCCATGAGGGTGACTGGATGAGCATTGATGGCTCTACCGGCAACATCTACGAAGGCCAGATCGCTACCGTCGCTTCCACCGAGAACGCTAACTTCAAGCGCTTTATGAGCTGGGCTGACGAAGCACGCCAGATGAAGGTTATGACCAACGCCGATAACCCGCGCGATGCACAGAACGCTGTTGATATGGGCGCTGAAGGCATTGGCCTGTGCCGTACCGAGCATATGTTCTTCGCTGAGGATCGTATTGCTGCTGTGCGTGAGATGATCTGCGCACGTACCGTTGAAGAGCGCAAGGTTGCTTTGGCTAAGGTTGAGCCGTTCCAGGAAGCTGACTTTACCGCTATGTACCGCATCATGGGCGATCGTCCGATGACCATCCGTTATCTGGACCCGCCTCTGCATGAGTTCCTGCCCACCAAGGCTGAGGATATCGAAGCCCTGGCAAAGGATATGGGCATGACCACCGAAGAGCTGAACAACGTTGTTGTCAGCCTGCATGAGTTCAACCCCATGATGGGCCATCGTGGCTGCCGTCTGGCCGTTACCTATCCGGAAATTGCCGAGATGCAGACCAATGCTGTGATCAAGGCTGCCATCAAGGTTTCTGCTGAGACCGGCAAGATGATCACCCCGCACATCATGGTGCCCCTGGTTGGCGAAGTGAAGGAGCTGAAGTACGTCAAGGACGTCATCGTCAAGACTGCTGACAAGCTGATCGCTGACGCTGGCGTTGACATGAAGTACCAAGTTGGCACCATGATCGAGATCCCGCGTGCTGCCCTGACCGCAGGTGAGATCGCTAAGGAAGCTGACTTCTTCAGCTTCGGTACCAACGACCTGACCCAGATGACCTTCGGCTTCAGCCGTGACGATGCTGCTAAGTTCCTGACCGCTTACTATGATACCAAGATCTACGAGAGCGATCCGTTCCAGCATCTGGACCAGATCGGCGTTGGCAAGCTGGTTAAGATGGCTGCCCATGACGGCCGCGCAACCAACCCCAACTTGGGTCTGGGCATCTGCGGCGAGCACGGCGGCGACCCCTCCAGCGTTGAGTTCTGCCACAACGTTGGCCTGGATTACGTTTCCTGCTCTCCGTACCGCGTTCCCATCGCACGTCTGGCCGCTGCTCAGGCAGCTATCAAGAACCCCCGCAAGTAAGAGTTCTGTCATTCACCATTGGATTTGATGAAGCACAAACCTTCTATAAATCCCATGGATACGGCATAAAACCGTCAAAATGGCATGATTTGACCGTGGAGGTTTATATCTAATCGCCAAAACCCCCGTACATTCCCAATTGGGCAATGTGCGGGGGTTTTTTATTGTTATTTTGGGCTGTTTGTACAAATCTAAACGGGAACGCAAAAATGTATTCTGATTTCAAAAATACATTTTGTCCATGAAAAGAAGCTCTGCACCTATCCCCGGACGGACAGCCGTTATCTGACTTCGGATATGGCGGCGAGTCTGCCGGAGCTGGTCCGGCTCACCGCTGGGGCGCTGCCCTTTGCCGCTGGTATGGAGCTTGCCTGCAATGCGGCCCAGGTCATCAATGACAAGAAAGTGACCGACCACCATGCGGTGATCCCCACCCGCAACCTCCAGGGCGCAGACCTGTCCGGCCTGCCGGTTGGTGAAAAGGCGGTGCTGGAGCTGGTGGCCCTGCGGCTGCTGTGCGCCGTGGCGGAACCTCATACCTATGCGGAAACCGCAGTGACGGTGGAGTGCGCCGGTGCTGAGTTTGCTGCCAAGGGCCGCACGGTGAAGCAACTCGGCTGGCGGGCGCTGGATGCTGCCTACCGTGCTGGGCTGAAAAATGCGGAGCCGGACAAGGAAATCGAGGACAAGGCTCTGCCGGAGCTGTCTGAAGGTCAGACGCTGCCCCTTTCTGGTGCTGCCGTCAAGGAGGGCAAAACCACCCCGCCCAAACATTTTACGGAAGATTCTTTGTTGGCAGCGATGGAGACCGCCGGAAAGGACGATATGCCGGAGAACGCCGAGCGCAAGGGCCTGGGGACCCCAGCCACCCGCGCCGGGATTCTGGAAAAGCTGGTGTCCACCGGCTTCCTGGAGCGCAAAAAGAGTAAGAAAACCGTGCAGCTCCTGCCGTCCCATGATGCGGTGTCCCTTATCACCGTGCTGCCGGAGCAGCTGCAATCGCCTTTTTTGACTGCCGAGTGGGAGTACCGGCTGGGCGAGATCGAGCGCGGGGAGCTTTCCCCGGAGGACTTTATGGCCGGGATTAGCGCCATGCTCCAGGAGCTGGTGAGGACCTATCAGGTCATCAAGGGAACCGAGTATTTGTTCACCCCGCCCCGCGTGGTGGTGGGCAAATGCCCCCGCTGCGGCGGAGAAGTTGCAGAAATGCAAAAAGGCTTCTTCTGTCAGACAGAATCTTGCAAATTTGCAATTTGGAAAAACAACAAGTGGTGGGAGCTGAAGCGCAAGCAGCCCACCAAGGCCATCGTGACAGCGCTGCTCAAGGATGGCCGCGCCCATGTGACCGGCCTGTACTCCGAGAAAACCGGCAAGACCTACGACGCCACCGTGGTACTGGAGGACGATGGGAAGTACGCCAATTTCAAGCTGGCATTTGACCGGCAGAAAGGTGGCGGCAAATGAAACTGAGCCTTTATGAACAGGAAACCATCATCCTCTACAACCAGGCCGAGGCCGCCGCCGAGGTCTATACCCATGACCCCCGGCTGCTGGAGAAGCTGCGGCGGCTGGCGGAAAAGTACCCGGATCAGATCGTAAAAAAAGACCGGCAGACCTTCACGGTCCCCAAACGCTGCGTGTCCGTCCGGGAGCCGTACAGCGACGAGCGCCGCAAGGCGGCCAGTGAACGGGCCAAGGCTGCCGGGTACAGGCCGCCATCCCCCAATAAGGGCGGCGAGTAAGCATGGCTGAGAGTGTCTTTGAGGCCGTCAAGCAGTCCATCACCGTCCGGGAAGCCGCACAGATGTATGGGATCGAGGTCAATCGGAGCGGCATGGCCTGCTGCCCGTTCCACGATGACAAAAATCCCAGCATGAAGCTGAACGAGGAATATTTCTACTGCTTCGGCTGCGGAGCCACCGGCGATGTGATCGATTTTGCTGTCCGGCTCTACAATCTGTCCCCCAGGGAGGCCGCCGAGAAACTGGCCCAAGATTTTGGCCTGGCTTATGACAGTCAGGCCCCTCCCCGGAGGCGCTATGTCCGGCAGAAAACCGAGGCACAGAAGTTCAAAGAGGACCGAGATCATGCCTTTCGTGTCCTGGCCGACTACTTTCATTTGCTCCGCAAGTGGGAAACCGACTATACACCCAAAACACCGGAGGAAAATCCCGATCCCCGATTCATGGAAGCAATCCAGAAAAAGGACTATGTGGGCTATCTGCTGGATTTTTTCCTGGAGGATACCCCCGATGAACAAAAGCTGTGGATTGCCGAACATCAATTAGAAATCGCCAAGTTGGAAAGGAGAGTGAAATTCATGGCTGATAAGCCCACCAACCGGGAGCGGTTGCAGGAAATAACGGCGGGAATTGAACAGGGTATCAAGGAGCTGTTTGAGAGTGAACGATACAGGCAGTATCTGTCTACCATGAGCCGCTTTCATCATTATTCCGTCAACAACACCATGCTCATCTATATGCAGCGCCCGGATGCCACGCTGGTGGCCGGGTTCAACAAGTGGAAAAACCAGTTTGAACGCCATGTGAAAAAGGGTGAGCATGGTATCACCATCATCGCTCCTACGCCCTACAAAAAGAAAATCGAGGAAATGAAGCGCGATCCGGACACCCATGCTCCCATTCTGGACGCAGACGGCAAGGCGGTCATGGAGGAAAAGGAAATTGAAATCCCCATGTTCCGTCCGGTTAAGGTGTTTGATGTTTCGCAGACGGACGGAAAGCCCCTGCCGGAGCTGGCCTCCAGCCTGTCCGGGACAGTGCCGCACTACGAGGCTTTCCTGGAGGCACTGCGTCGCTCCGCCCCGGTCCCCATCGAGTTTGAGCCGATGGCAGCCAATATGGACGGCTATTTTTCCTCCGAGCAGCAGCGAATTGCCATACGGGAAGGCATGAGCGAGGTGCAGATTGTTTCTGCCGCTGTCCATGAGACCGCGCACAGCAAGCTCCACGACCCGAAAAAACATGAGGCAGAGCCGACCTGGAAGATCGTCATGGTGAGTGAGGGCGGCACCAAAAAGGATTACCGTCTGGATTTTGCCACTGAAGCGGAGGCGGAACAGGTCGCCGCCGAGGATGGCTGGCGCTATGTGGACGAAAATCAGTTTGAGTGGAGTTTGGAGGTAGAGGAAGATCTGACGGCGGTGAAACAGGCCGCCAAGAACCGCAACACCGAGGAAGTGGAGGCCGAGAGCATCTCTTATGCGGTCTGTCAGTATTTCGGCATCCAGACCGGCGAGAACAGCTTCGGCTATATTGCTTCCTGGTCCGAGGGCAAGGAGCTGAAGGAGCTGCGGGCCAGCCTGGAGACCATCAACAAGACTTCCTGTGAGTTGATCTCCGACATCGAGCGCAACTACAAAGAAATCTGCAAGGAGCGCGGCATTGACCTGACCGCAGACCTGGAGCCGGAGCAGGCACCCCAGCAAGCTGCGGAGGAAAAGACCCCTGCAGAAAAAGTTTCTCAGCCCAGCGCCGAGTACCGGGAGGCCCTGCTGGTGCTGGACGATACCACCTATCTTCATGTCCAGCCCTGCGACACTGGCTGGGACTACACCCTCTACGATGTGGCGACTATGAAGCAACTGGACGGCGGCCAGGTGGATGGGCAGAACATGGGACGCTCTGAAGCTATCGGCAACATCTGCAAGGACCTGGGGCTGGGTGACAAATCCATCAAGTATGCTCCACTGTCTATGATCGAGACCTTGCAGGAACAGGCCAGCCAGCAGACCGCAAAAGCCGCAGCTGCCCAGCTGCCGGATGCCCAGGAACAGGCGTTGGACGAATACCCCATGCCGGACCCTGCGCTGACCCAGGATGATTTGGAAAAGTGCGGATACCTGGACAGCGACCTTCTGCCGCTCTCCAAAGAACGAGCCTATGAGCTGATGGAGCGGGACCTGACCGTTTACATTATCCAGGAGGGCGAGAATCCAGCGATGGCTTTTGACACCGCTGACCTGGATGCCCATGACGGTATCTTCGCCGTGTCCCGTGAGGAATGGGAGGAAAGCTCGGAGTTTGATAAGTTGGTCAAGGACCGTATGGACCACCAGCAGGAACGGGAGCAGGCGTTTCTCTCTCATAAAGGAGACTGCTACGCCATTTATCAGGTGAAGCACACCGACGAGCTGCGGGACATCCGCTATGAGGGGCTGGAGTGGATCAAATCCATCGGGCGGACAGTTCAGCGAGACAACTATGATCTGGTCTACACTGCACCGCTTTCTCCCAGCGACCTGAAAGGTAGTGTGCTGGACAATCTCGAATACCGCTTTAATAATGAACATCCTGCCGACTACCGCCATCCGTCCATGAGCGTCAGCGACATCGTTGCCATTAAGCATGATGGCAAGGTATCCTGTCATTACTGCGACAGCTTCGGCTTTAAGCCGGTTCCCGGATTCCTGCCGGATAATCCGCTGAAAAATGCGGAGATGGCCGTGGAGGACGACTACGGTATGATCGACGGCATCCTCAACAACGGCCCCAAGGAACCAACGGTGGCCCAGCTGGAACAGCAGGCCCGCAGCGGACAGCCTATTTCCCTCATGGATTTGGCTGCCGCCGCCCATCGGGAGGATCGGGATAAAAAGAAGTCCGTTGTGGAGCAGCTGAAAAGCCAACCTAAAACCGAACACAAAAAGACAGCGCCTAAAAAGAGCGCGGAAAGGGAACTTTGATATGAACAACTTTACTTTTGAAGAAATGAACCTGATGTGCATTTACAACACCGGAAGCCGTACCGGGCTGATCGAGGCCCTGACGGAGATGCGCGGCTATCTCACCCCGGAGGAAACGGAACTGCGGGAGCTGACGGACAGCGCCCTTCAGAAGCTCCAGGATATGAGTGATTCTGAGTTTGTCGAGCTGGAGTTGTACCCGGATTTCGATGAGTAACAGCTTTTCCTAAATTTACAATTCATTTATTTTCAAAAGTAAGGGGGGGTAGTATAATAAAGCCAGATTAGAAGTGTGTAATCAAAGTGAGGAATAAAAATGCGCATTTTGGAATATGGCAATATAAATAATTCAACGATAATGCTTGTTCATGGTTTTGAAAGTCCGTATCAAATATGGATTGATTATATAGAGCATTATAAAGAGAACTATCATATTCTTGTGCCAATTTTGCCGGGACATGATGTGCGGGAAAAGTCCGAGTTCAATTCCTTTGATGATACTGCAAAAGAGATAGAAAATTATTGCATATCAAAATCTATAAACCATATATATGCAATTTATGGAATGAGCATGGGTGGAGTTGTAGCATCATATTTATGGAAAAACAAGAGGCTCACTTTTGAGAAAGTTATTTTAGAAAGTTCACCACTTTTACCATTTGGAAAATATATGACTCAAATGCTTATAAAGCAGTACTTGTCTATAACCCAAAAAGCAAGAGAACGAAATCGAAAAGTGGTACGAAACGCAATAAATTCAATGGTAACAGAAGATATGCTGGATGTTTTTTTAGAACTGCTGGATAACATATCAGATGAAACCATAAAAAATTATTTATATGCAGTTGGACAATTTAAACTTCCCTCAGATATTGATACACCCAATACACAGATTTTTTATTTTTATGGTGGAAAGATAAATGAATTTGTTTTTAGAAAAGTAGCAAAATATATCAAGAAAAATTATAAAAATTCTACAATTATTTGTTTAAAAGGAAAGGGGCATTGTGAGGACGCATTACTGCACTCAAATGAGTGGATTGAACGACTGGATAAATATATTATTAGTACTGCAAATCCCAGTTTGTAGAAATCATTAACAATTTAATAACCGTTACTTCCACAGTAGTATCATCCGGCAGGAAATCTTTTCAAAGGTTTCCTGCTTTTCTTTTACCCAAAACTGAAAGGAGGACAGAAAATCATGCCAACCAAAGCAGAAATGTATGCGCAAATGGCTGATAAGGTGGCGACCCAGCTTGTGGGCAGCTGGCAGGAATGGACGGCCTTTCTCACTACTGCCGCCCGCCTCTACAAATATCCGTTCCATGAGCAGCTGATGATCTACGCCCAGCGCCCGGACGCCACCGCCTGCGCCGAGTACGACCTGTGGAACAACCGCATGGGCCGGTATGTGCGGCGCGGGTCCAAGGGCATCGCCCTGGTGGATGATTCCGGGGACCGGCCCCGGCTGCGTTATGTGTTCGATATTTCCGACACCGGCACCCGGCCCAACTCTCGCACCCCCTGGCTGTGGCAGCTGGAAGAACAGCACATCGGGCCTGTGTCGGCCATGCTGGAGCGCAACTACGGCATTGCCGGTGATGATCTTGCCCAGCAGCTTACCGATGTGGCCGGAAAGCTGGCGAGTGAGTATTGGGACGAGCATCAGCAGGACTTTCGCTACATCGTTGACGGTTCGTTCCTGGAGGAGTACGATGATCTCAACGTCGCAGTCCAATTCAAATCGGCGGCCACCGTCAGTATTGCCTACGCCCTGATGTCCCGCTGCGGTCTGGAGCCGGAACGCTACTTCCAGCACGAGGACTTTATGTCGATTTTTGACTTCAATACCCCGGCCACGGTTGGGGCGTTGGGAGCAGCAGTCAGCCAGATCAACCAGCAGGTGCTGCGGCAGATCGGCGTCACCATCCAGAACTATGAGCGCGAACATCTTGCGGAAAGGAGCATTACACATGGAGAACAACCTGACTTACACGAGGAACGGAGATTACCTGATTCCCGACCTGAGCCTGAGCGAGCAGCCGAAGAAGCCCCTGGGCAAGTACGGCAGGATGCGGAAAGCATACCTGAAGGAACACCGTCCCCTGATCTACAACCATCTGCTGATGAGCGAGAAGCTGTACCCGCACCTGCTGGAGATCGAGGAGACGGCGAACAGCCGTCTGGAGCAGATGATGCTCCAGCTGGCGGAGTCGGCGGGCGCGACGGAGGAGCTGAAAGCCCGCGATCCGATGCGCTGGGTGGGCCTGATGAACACCTGCAAGGCACAGGCCGAGGAGATTCTGATGGCGGAGCTTATCAACAGCTGACCTTAAACCTGTTCCTCTCCGAAGCGGAACAAATCCAAAGAATAGATGAAGCAGAGAATGTGCAAACATCCTCTGCTTTTTCTTTTGCCCAGGAACAGCCGCAGCCGCAAGCTGCCGACCAGGAGGCAGAGGCGGCAAAGCCTACTCTCCGGGAGCTGCATGAAAAATATAAGCCCATCGTGCTGGAAGCTGTTTCCCAAGACATCCGATACCGGAACGCCTGCGGTCATAGTGATTATGAAAACGCTATGATCGAGTGTAATGCGGCTGTGCGCCGCGCCATTCTCGACTCTCACGATATAGAGCTGATCCGCCTGTTCTCTGATGTGCCGGAGTTTCGCCAGCGGCTGCACCGGGAAGTGGCAGACGAAACCTATCCCAAGCTCCATGAACTGCTGCGCCCACTTTCGGACAATGACATTGACCGTGCTATCCAAGCCTGGAATGGCAAGATCGAAAGCAAACACGCCGTTGTCCGCTACATGAAAGATCATGCGCGAGAAAAAGATACCGCCGCATGGCTGGCCCATGAGTTTGACGGAGGCGAAGGCAAAACCCCGCTTGCGATCCGCCCGGAAAGCCCCAACGGAATGGCTCTGCCCTGGCCCAAAGTACAGCGCCGGATTGCCCAGCTCATCAAAGAGGAACGTTTCTACACCCAAGTTGAAAAGGACAATCTGGATGATGTGGACCCCATCGCTATCCGGGAGACCCTGGCTCAGCGAGGGATTGTAGACGGCCAAGTTGTGGACCCGGAAAAGCTGGACAGAGATCCCTTTGTGCAGCGGGTTATGGCCGATGCCCGGAGAATTGCTGCGGAGGAAACATCGGAACAGCCTACACCGCCAGATTTGTCTGGTCAGCCCATCACCCGCGCGGGGGACACCATCACCATTGGAAACGGTGACACGGTCCATGAGATCGACATCACTGTGTCCGATGAGGAATACGAAGCCATTCGGCAGACCATCCCGGATGAAAAAGCCGATGACCCTTCTGCGCCGATCTACCATGTGGGCGACACAGTATATCTGGAAAATCAGGAGTATCGCATCACGGAGCTGCGGGAGGATGCCCGCAATGAGGCGACAACCGATCCCCAACCGCTAAATCCCGAAACGGTGGATCAGGAGCACACTGAACCGTCTGCTGAAACTCTGCGTTCTGGTTCCGAGCAAACCGGTGGGCCAGAAACGCCCCCTCAACCTGCGCCTGGGAATTTCCGCATCATGGATGATAACCTGGGCACAGGTGGGCCGAAGGAGAAGTTCTGGCGCAACATCAAGGCCATTGCCACGCTGAAACAGATTGAGCAGGAAAACCGTCACGCTACCCTGGAGGAGCAGCATCTGCTTTCGCAGTATGTGGGTTGGGGTGGAATTCCCGACGTCTTTGACCCGCAGAAGCCTGCGTGGACTGCGGAGTATTCGGAGCTGAAGGAGTTGCTGACCCCGGAGGAATACGCCGCTGCCAGAGGGTCCACCCTCAACGCCCACTACACCAGCCCCACGGTGATTCGGGCCATTTACGAGGCCGTGGGGCACATGGGGTTCAAGACCGGAAACATTCTGGAGCCGTCCTGTGGTGTGGGCAATTTCTTCGGGATGCTGCCGGAGAGCATGGCCGGAAGCAAGCTGTACGGTGTGGAGCTGGATTCCATCAGCGGGCGGATTGCTCGACAGCTTTATCCCAAAGCCGACATCACCGTGGCGGGGTTCGAGACCACCGACAGGCGGGACTTCTATGACCTTGCCATCGGCAATGTGCCTTTCGGTCAGTATCAGGTCAACGACAAAGCCTACAACAAGCTGGGCTTCAACATCCACAACTACTTTTTTGCCAAGGCGCTGGATCAGGTGCGGCCCGGCGGCATAGTGGCCTTTGTGACTTCCCGCTACACGATGGACGCCAAGGATTCCACCGTGCGCCGGTATCTGGCCCAGCGCGCCGAGCTGCTGGGAGCTATCCGTCTGCCCAACACTGCGTTCAAGGCCAATGCTGGGACCGAAGTGGTCTCGGATATTATCTTCCTCCAAAGGAGAGGGCGTCCGCTGGACATTGTGCAGGAATGGACGCAGACCGGACAGACCGAGGACGGCTTTGCCATCAACCGCTATTTCCTGGACCACCCGGAGATGGTGCTGGGCCGACAGGAACCGGAAAGCACCGCTCACGGCATGGACTACACCGTGAACCCCATCGAGGGCCTGGAGCTGGCCGATCAGCTGCACGATGCCGTGAAGTATATTCGCGGCACCTACCAAGAGGCCGAGCTGCCGGAACTGGGCGAGGACGAAGCCATCGACACTTCTATTCCCGCTGACCCCAATGTAAAAAACTACTCCTACACCGTTGTGGACGGTGATGTGTATTACCGTGAAAACAGCCGTATGGTGCGGCCTAACCTGAACGCCACCGCTGAGGCCCGCGTGAAAGGGTTGGTGGGTCTGCGGGAATGTGTCCAGCAGCTCATTGATCTGCAAATGGACGCCGCCACGCCGGACAGCGACATCCGGGAGAAGCAGGCAGAGTTGAACCGACTCTATGATGATTTCTCCGCCAAGTACGGCCTTATCAATGACCGGGCAAACAGATTGGCCTTTGCCGATGATTCCAGTTACTATCTGCTCTGTGCTTTGGAGATCGTAGACGAGGACGGCAAACTGGAGCGCAAGGCGGATATGTTTACCCAGCGTACCATCAAGCCCCATGAGGCGGTTACTACCGTTGACACCGCCAGCGAAGCTCTGGCTGTATCCATCGCAGAAAAAGCCCGTGTGGACATGGAGTACATGGAACAGCTTACCGGCAAGACCGGTGACGAGCTGGTTTCCGAACTGCAAGGTGTGATATTCCGTGTGCCGGGACAGGTGGAGAAAGACGGCACTCCCCATTATGTGACCGCCGATGAATTTTGATGAAGTGGACAGCTGAGGCTGCCCACTTTTTTTGAAGGGAGGGAAAACTCATGGCAACCACACGAATCATGCCGCTGCACGTCGGCAAGGGCCGGACCGAAAGCCGTGCTATCAGCGATATTATCGACTATGTGGCAAATCCGCAAAAGACAGACCACGGCAGGCTTATCACCGGCTATGAGTGCGACAGCCGTGTGGCCGACGCCGAGTTCATGCTGGCCAAGCGCCAGTATATCGCCGCTACTGGACGGGTCCGTGGAGCGGACGATGTGATCGCCTACCATGTTCGCCAGTCCTTCTGCCCTGGAGAGATCACCCCGGAGGAAGCCAACCGGCTGGGCGTAGAATTTGCCAAGCGATTTACCAAGGAAAAACACGCCTTTATCGTCTGCACCCACATTGACAAGGCCCATGTCCATAATCATATCATTTGGAGTTCGGTCAACCTGGACTGTGACCGAAAGTTTCGCAACTTTTGGGGCAGCACGAAAGCTGTCCGGCGTTTGAGCGACACCATTTGCATTGAGAACGGGCTATCTATTGTAGAGAATCCCAAACCCCACGGAAAGAGCTACAACAAGTGGTTGGGCGACCAGGCCAAGCCCTCCCATCGGGAATTGCTGCGTGTTGCCATTGACAACGCCCTGGAACAAAAGCCTGCCGACCTGGACGAGTTGCTGAAGCTGCTCCGAAAATCTGGCTGTGAAGTATCCAAGCGCGGGAAATCCTACCGTTTGAAGCTCCCAAGCTGGAGCAAAGTATCCCGCCTGGACAGTCTGGGTGATGGCTACACCCTGGAAGACCTGTTGGCCGTCCTCGCCGGTCAAAAGGTGCATACGCCCCGTCAGAAGCCGGTCAAGCGGGCAGATTTGCCGAAGGTCAATCTGCTAGTTGACATCCAGGCAAAGCTCCAGGCCGGAAAAGGTGTCGGATATGCGAGATGGGCCAAGGTCTTTAACCTGAAACAGATGGCGCAGACCGTGAACTATCTCACCGAGCATAACCTGCTGGAGTATGCAGTGCTGGAGGAAAAGGCTGCTGCGGCCACGGCCCACAACAATGAGCTATCCGCAAGAATCAAGGCTGCGGAGAAACGAATGGCGGAGATTGCCGTCCTGCGGACCCATATCATCAACTATGCCAAGACCCGCGACACCTATGTGGCCTATCGGAAGGCTGGTTACTCCAAAAAATTCCGAGAGGAACATGAGGAGGGGATTCTGCTCCATCAGGCGGCCAAAAATGCCTTTGATGATATGGGGGTCAAGAAGCTTCCCAAAGTCAAGGAGCTACAAGCCGAATACGCCCGGCTCCTAGAGGAAAAGAAAAAGACATATACCGAGTACCGGCGCTCCCGTGAGGAAATGCGGGAGCTGCTGGCGGCAAAGGCCAATGTGGATCGGCTCTTAAATATGGAAATGGCATACGACATGGAAAAAGAAAAAGGTCACGATCAGCGGTAAGCTGATCGTGACCCAGTAGGTCGTATAAGTGGCTATCAGCACATAGAAATAGTTGATGCGGTGTCAGAGGCATCTTCCAAAACATGAGAGTTAACGATCTGGCTTCCTGCATACATCAGATACTTTATTCCACTTGCTATGGCCATCTCCTCTGCGGCTGCTTGCTTCGCTTTTACCACAGTATCGTCAATTTTATTATCTCCTTTGACTTCAATCAGCTGGTAGGACCCATCCGTCATTTTTGCCAAGAAGTCCGGATAGTATTGGCGGATTCTGCCCGATTCCGGGTCATAATAATGCACGGAAAGATCTCCCTGATTGGAGGTAAACATTCCTGTGAAGTATACTTCTTTGACTTTTCCACTGGTGATATACTGCATAAAACATTCTTTCTCTGGGATAGAATCGAAGCAGTAGGTATCAGCATGGAAACTTTTCTTGATTTGGTCCGGGGTAAAGCCGGGATAACGATTTGTAATGACCAGGTCATCCTTTGCAGAAAATTCGTAATATCCAGCTTCTTTGGGTTCACGCAGCAGGACCAGCTCTTTATCCTCCGTTTTCAGTTCCGCCGTGATATCAAAGAGCGCATGAAACACGCCTGGGATAATGTAGTCATCCAGAACTGCATTATAGCGGTTGACTGCATCCAAGATCACATCTGCGCCATCTACGGATTCCCTCAAGATCTTTGCCGCAAGGATACAGGAAATGTTCAAGTATCGTGCTACTTCTCCAGCAAGGGAGTATTCGCTGTACTTCATATTCTCCTGCAGGTAGTCAATGTTTTTTTCTTTGACTGTAGTATCCCGTGCAAGGCTGTCACGCTCATACATGGTGCTGGCGTATTTGGAAAGGTCGGCTCCTGCCAGTTTGAAGTCCACCGGCTGGGAGTATTCTTTTTTGTGAAGGGTATACTCATGCCATATGCGCTTTAGGGTAATTGTCCTCGGCGGCGGGAGCACACGCACCTGGTATTTGTGGCGGTTATCATTTGACGGCTTTTTGATATCTTTGATCTCCATGTTGAAGTTCTTGTGGAGTTCGTCATCCAAAGTATCAAAGTTTTCTTTGGAGAGGAATACCGTAGCCGTCAAACGCTCATCCGTGATGGCACGGAGACAACGCATAGTGGCCTGGAGAACAAATATCTTCGATTTGGGGCTACGGAAAAGTGCGACGCCAAACAACGAGCGACAGTTCCATCCCTCCTTACCCTTTTCAACAAGAATAATGAACTGCTTCTCATTACCCTCTGTTCCAGGAACATCTAGATTGTTGAAGTCTCTGATATCATCGTTCTTGGTGTATTTTGCGTCTCCCACATTCAAAAGAATTTTCGAGGCCGGAACACCGAGCTTGGCCAGAATTCTTTCAAGTGCCGGTTTTACCTCTGTTACGGCTTCCTCAACACCCGCAGCATAGATCGCCAGCTTGGGATTCAGGCCATCGTAAATCCGGCCACCATAACGCTCCCAGAACGTAGTTACCACAGTGGTGAGGAATTCCTCACTTTTTACATTTTCGTACCCGATAGGGTCCGCATCTTTCAAGAAGCCGTTCCAGATGGATTCTCGCAGACCATAAGCATAAACCACCTCCGGCAGGAGCTGATTCTTAACATACGGCGTACCGGTATAGTTATAACAAGCAACAATAGAAGTGTTTGCCGCAAGCAGGTTGATGGTGTCACGGAGACTTGTTTTGTTTGCGCCGCTCGATCTGATCTGTTTTTCCAAGTCGGCTCCAAAAAGATGATGGGCCTCATCGACATAGACGCCAAGCTGCGGAAGGCGGCAGAGCTTTTTGAACCTCTGGTTATCCATCAGAGTGGAATCATCCCACGCATCGTCTTCGGCATCCGTACTGTCTGTACCGTAAACTGCGGAAAGCAGGGAGCCGGAACCGCTGAACAGCGTTTCGGCAGCTGTTGTTTCTTTCCGCTTCTTCTTTACGATGATCTTCTGCGTGTTGGAGATAATGATATTGAAGTCGGAATCATCAATTGTATGCAGAATCGTACCTGATTCATCCAGAAAGTGGAATTTGATGTTTGCGTCCAATACACGGGCATACTCCGGCGGCACAACCTTCGTTTTGTCAAAGGTCATAATTTCACGGAGGGACTGCAAAACGGTCTTATCCGGTGCAAACACGAGGGCATTATGGCAAAACCGCTTATCCCTTGGATACTTTTTTGCAAGCAGAAACTCATAGAAAATACAGGTAGCCATAAGAATGGTCTTACCAAGGCCCATCGTGAGAGCGTAAATATAGTTTGGATAATCCTCACGGTACTTTTTCATCTGCTTGAAGATCGTATCCGTTTGCTTTTCAGTCGGTGCATCGAAAAGGCGAATTTGACCGCCCTTATCAACAGCATAATAGGATGCATCAGAAAATCGGTCCCTTCTGTTACGCCAATCGTCGAACATCTCATAGACCTGTTTGTTGTTCATGAATTCCTTCACAAACACATACATTTCCAGTGCCTCAAACTGCGGCTTACGCAGGAACGCATGAGGATTTTCCTCGCTGTCATTATACGCAAGAAATTTTCTTGTGAGATCATTGTAACGGGAACGGATTTTTCCACGGTTGGTGGTGTAGTAGTACCAAAGCTGTTGATTAAAGGAAAAATTCGAATCAAAGGCAGCAGCCATTTAACGCACCTCCACTTCCAGTGACTCTGAGAGCAGATCGGTGATTTTCACTTTGATGGTCCCGGCGTTTTCAGGAATGTCATAAATGCCGCTCACCATCTCACTTTTGTCGGGAATATCGGTCACAACAGGCTGCATAACTACACCGTCGTAGTTCCAGTCAATCATGATGGAGTCAACCAACTGCCGCCAGTCCTCCACATACTCTTTCTGGAGAGACAGCTTTTGCAGGAGGTTCATCGGGTAGAAAGAACGGATAACCAGCTTATCTCCTTCACGGACGATTTCCGCCTCAGAGTCGCGTTTGAGCTGAAGATCTTTTTTGTCACGGAGGATGTCCACAATCTGAACATCTACTTTGTACTCGATCAATTCCTGTTCCAGCACACCTTTCAAATCGGATTCATGACCCATACAAACAATGGTTACACGCTCCACAGGTTGATTCGGATTTTCCTCTTTGCGCTTTTCGTAGGTCTTATAGGGCAAATTAGCAAGAAGCTCTTTCAAATCTGCTTTTGTAGCGATACGATTGACCGGCATAATTTTTACCATTCTGCCATCCAATTCACCATCCCAGACATCACTTTGCGGGAACGGTTGAATCTCCAGCGCAGAAATCAACAAATCGCGGGCTTCCACCGGGTTACGGAAAAAGTCGTAATTGTTGACATTATAAACCTCAAAGCCAGTATATTTGATCTCACCCGAAGATTCCATACAGGTTTGCCCATCTTCCAACTCTTTAGCTACTGATAGCAGGCGCTTTGTTGTGGTTTGAATTGCCCCCAAATTGATGTCTGCACCGATGAAACGTCTACCAAGTTTCATGGCTGCTGCTTGTGTTGTACCACTTCCCATAAAGCAGTCAAAAACCAACCCGTTTTTAGGGGCACACATTTTTATTATTCTCTCTAGAAGAGCTTCTGATTTTTGTGTTGGATAACCGTTACGTTCTTTAGCCACAGGGTTAACAGGATATACATCTAGCCAAATATCCTGCAACTTTGTACCTTTCATTTCATCTAGATACTGTTTATATTGGATTCGGCCATTAGGAGAATCGGGAAAAATAAGCCGTCCTTGTTTGTCGAATTCTTCCATTTTTTCGCGTGTCCATTTGTACCCATTTGCATGTGGCCAGTACCCCTTATATTCATAATAAAGATTGGGTCTGGGGCCAGGATTTCCTGTTGGTATAGGGATATACATTCTTCCGTTTTCGTCTTTTCGTGCTCTTTTAAGATAATCTTCTTCATATTCATGATATTGCATTTCAAAATAATACTGATCTGTTTTTGAATACCAATATATAGTATCATGCAAAGTTCCGCAACGTTTAGATGCTAATCCTGTTGCAGTTGAACGCTTCCAGATAATTTCGTTGTGAAAATTATCTTCACCAAACACTTCGCTTAAGAGACATCTTAAGTAAAAGTTTCTCGAATCATCACAATGAAGAAAAATACTTCCCGTATCTGATAAAAGTTCCCTCAAAAGAAGAATTCGCTCGTACATAAATTGAAGATATTCATCATTGGTCCAGATATCTCCATATTGCTTTTCTTCAAAAGAGGAACTATCCGAAACGGCTTTACCTACTCCTTTTATCTCAATCTTTTTCTTATAATCAGCCTTGCTATCAAATGGAGGATCAATATAGATAAGATCAATCTGCCCCCGATACTCCTTTAACAGATGGCTCATAACCTGGAGATTGTCACCCCAGAAAATTTTATTGATCCAACCGTTCTGCTCTTTTCCATAAGTCTCTCGCAGTTGCGCAGGGTAATACTGCGTAGAACGGTACGGACGCTTGCCGGTCCAACGCAGCTCTGGAAACCCTTTAATCGTCGGTCGCTGTTCAAATTCAAAAGTCAGTTGCTCGCCGTTTTCCATTTTCGTTAATCCTCCTGAATAGTTTCGGTTCGTAGTTGCTGTTCGATATCCGATACAGCCAGCGGAATGTACTGCCCCTCCGCGGTAAGGCTGCGTCCAAATATACCATCGAGTATTGTTTGATTTTGCATCAAAAACTGCGGATTGTTTTTCAGATAAGCATTCAAGCATTCAAGCGTTTGTGAATCAGAGAGTTTTTTCAGCAATACCATTCTATCGACTATCCCGGCATTGCTGAGATTTTCAACACCTTCTGAAACTTTTTTCTTTCCAGCCGCTATTTCTGCCATCCCGACAAGTATCTTCATTAACTCTTGTATTGCTTCTTCTTGAGTTAGTGACTTTGGTTCGGCATCATTGCTCTTCGCCGTCTCCGTTGAAAGAACTTCACACGCAGTTTCGGTTGACAATTGTGTGCCCTCTTCCTTTCGGACATTGACCTGTGTCTCGGCTTTCTTCGCTTTATGCCTATCCCATAATTTCTTTATTCCGTAGGTGGCTCCGGCAATAGTAGCCATAATTAAAGCACCTATCACAGCAGAGCCTGGATCAATTCCACCTGACGGCTCTCCATCCTCATCATTGTCATCATCCAAAGGGCTGATAGTAACGCGATTTGCTATGGAGCCGTCTGTCCGTCTCGCATAGAAATCATCCGATAAATTACCGTTTTGGTAATTCTCGTAGTCTTCATCAGTAAGACCAATTTTTAAGCCTCTCTCTGGGTCGTATATATCCGGCATTGTTATTTCCCCCTGCAATAGAATCGAAAGTCGCACGTATTACAGACCTTCGGGTCTTCAGCGCAGCGGCGAAAATCCTTCTTCATAATCTTCTTGACCGTATCATCAAATGCCGCCATTGTACCTTCCACAGCAGATTTTGTGTACGGATAGGTAATCGTCGGCACACCGCTGTCTTCGCCGGTATAGTAAATGTGCATCTGAATGTCAAGCAAACCTATGGAATCATCGTCAAAATAGTTTTCTTTGAGTTTCAGGTAATAATATTTTCGGTTGTCTGACATAGGGTTCCTCCTTGGGGTTTCTCTTGGGATTCTGTACGCATTTTAAGGCCGTTTTAGGGGTCGGAGGATAAATCTATCAGCCTGCCTTTGACACCCTCGAAAAAATCCTTGATTTACAAGGGTTTTTCAGCCCCTAAAGCGTGACATTTCTCCCGTTGTTTCCGCTTGCGCTTTGCGGCGTTGATCCGCTTCATGCGTGCGGCACATTCCGGGCAGTATTTGGCCCGGTTGGAACCGGGGGTAAACAGCGCCCCACATACGGCGCATTTCTTTGCATTCAGCCGGTGGAACAGCGCCGTTTCCAGTTCCTTATCCTGCGGCAATACCGCCGCCCGAAACCACCTGCACAACAGGGAGTAGGAAATAGACTGGACACAGACACATTCCTCCCCATCGTCCAGGGCGATACAGTTTCCGTCGATGTAGTTACAGCACTCATGCACCAGCCTCCGCACTCTGCGGTACTGGCGGTAATCCATGACGGGGATAGGTTCAGACTTATTGTTCTTCATAAATGATTTCTTTCATAAAGCCGGCAACCTCCTTGAATGAATTTATTGTTAAATATTCGTGCAAAGTATTGTTTTCTTCGTGCAAATGGCATATACTATAA
>ENA-UOIZ01000816-UOIZ01000816.1-human-gut-metagenome-genome-assembly--contig:-P88-NODE-816-length-29151-cov-89.497422_pt1 | contig 29151 bp, 22 predicted proteins | sample MGYA00242336_ERZ723883 | MGnify/ENA metagenome assembly ERZ723883 | reverse complement strand
GCCAGAAAGGAAAAGGCGCAAGCAGATGGTGCAGTTGAATCTGGAAATAGTATTATTCTCATGTTCGGGATGTCAGCACGATGCCGCATACCCCTTCTCGTCCTTCATGATGTGCACAATCGTGCTGTTCGTGCTGCCCATGCCGACGCAGACCAGCTCGCCGAGGTGCGCAATCAGGCGGTCAAAGCTGTCATCCAGAATGCCGTCCTGCGCGTGGATGCCGCCGCCTTCCAGCGCCAGACACGCCGCTTCCACCGCAAGCCCCGCGCTCAGGGCAACCTTGCTCGCGCAGCCCTCCTTCGCGCCGTCGCAAATCATGCCGCTGACAGAGCCGAGGATATTCCGCGCAGCCTGCACCATCTCGCCTTCGCCGCCGCCCAGCAGGTACACGACCCCCAGCGACGCGCTCAAGCCTGCCGCCACGCCGCACGCGCACACGCTCGACAGGGGGCCGATGAAGCTTTTGATGTACACGTTCGCCAGCGCCGCCAGCGCAATCGCACGCAGTTCCTTTTCCTCCGGGATGCTGAAATAGCGCGCCGCCGCATCCACCGTCAAAAAGAGCGTGATGCCCTGATTGCCGCTGCCCGTCGCGGTCATCACCGGGAGCGGAACACCGTGCATCCGCGCGTAGGACGCCGCGCCCGCCATCCGCTTCGCCGCCGCGCAGAGCGACGGATCGTCCAGCGTGATTTTCGGCAGAACGCAGTGCGCCAGCTCATCCGACATGGCGCGGTCGTAGATGGTTCGGTTCATGGTCAGCGCGTCGCGGAGGAACGCCAATTTATCCAGCGCAACCGTGTCCGCAAAGGCGATAAATTCCGCCAGCGACCCGCAGTGCGCGCCGCCTTCCTCCACCGATTCCTGCTCGGCAGGCGCTTCGGTAAACGGCGCATGTTCGACAAGGGTGATATGATCGTGCGCACCCACCGTGACCACACGAACCGCGTCGCAGTCCGTTCGCAAAATCGTTTCAATATATAATCCGCTCACGCCGTCGACGATTTCGACTTTCACGCAGCCGCGCAATGCCTTTGCTGCCGCCAGCTGCTCCGCCGTCACCGTGTGCAGCGCGTTCATGCCCGCGTCCGCGTCGCCCGCCGTGATGCCCAGCGCCACACACAAGTCCACGCCGCGCTCATCCGCGCCCGGAATACCCACGCCCATGGCGTTTTTGAACAGGTACGCATCCAGCCGCGCCGTCACCTGCGTGACAGTCCCCTGCGCCGCCTTGCGCGCCGTCGCCGCGTTGAGGGCAATTGCCGCCGGTTCCGTACAGCCGGTTGAGGGGGCAAGCGAAGCCCTGATCATCCGCAGACATTGCGTTTCATCCATCCGATAGTTCCTCTTTTCCACCCGGCGCGATGCCGGATTTGCTTTTTCCGTGAACACAATTCGCCCTCAAACCGCGAAATTCCTGCCGAAAACCTTTCTTTTTGCAAAAATCGCCTATTTTGCTTGTGAAAAAAGCGTCATTTCCCCTTGCCAACCATCGTCGAGTTATTGTATAATAAAATATACGGCAGATGCTTCTTCTGCCATTTCGACCAAACGAATAAGGAGGAGAACCATGAAGAAGTTCCTTTCTCTCCTGCTGGCGCTGACGATGCTGCTGACCCTGTGCGGCGTTGCGAGCGCGGACGCCGGCGTCTTTACGGGCGTGGGCGACAGCGAAATCGGTGGCAAGGGTGCCATCGAAGTGGCTGTGACCGTGGATGAAAACGGCGCAGTGACCGCCATCGAAGTGACCAAGAACGGCGATACCGCCGGCATCTCTGACCCGGCGATTGCGCAGATTCCGGGCCGCATCATCGAGCAGCAGACCGCGAACGTTGACGCGGTTGCGGGCGCGACCAAGACCTCCGATGCCATCATGGCGGCTGTGCTGGACGCTGTGACCAAGGCGGGTCTGGACACCGTGAAGTGGTCTACGAAGGTGGAGACTGTCGTCGAAAAGGCGGAGGACGTCACCATCGAGACGGAAATCGTGGTCATCGGCGGCGGCGGCGCTGGTCTGGCGGCGGCTGTGCAGGCGAATCAGCTCGGCTCCAAGGTGCTGGTGCTGGAAAAGATGGGCAAGGTCGGCGGCAATACCATCCTCGCTGGCGGCGCGCTGAATGCAGTCAACGACCGCTCTGAGCAGGCAATTGCCTACAACGACTCTGTCGAATGGCACTACACCCAGACGCTCTCCGGCGGCGACTACCAGGGCGATCCCGTCCTGGTGCACACGCTGGTTTCCAACGCGTGGGCGGGTGTGCAGTGGCTGATGGATCTGGGCATGGAGTTCCAGGACGACACCGCTGGGCTGTTCACCGTCACCGGCGGTCTGTGGCCGCGCGCCCACAAGCCGGTTGAACCGCTGGGCACTGGCTTCTTCAAGACCTACATGAACTACATCGACAGCCACGACAACGTGGACGTGATGCTGAACACCCGCGCGACCGAAATCCTTGTGGACGAAAACGGCAAGGCTTGCGGCGTCGTGGCGACGGGCGAAACGGGCAACACCGTGACCGTCAAGGCGTCCAAGGGCGTCGTTGTGGCGACGGGCGGCTTCGCGGCGAACGTCGAACTGCGCAGCGCGTACAACACGCAGTGGGCGGATCTGGGCGACAGCATCAAGAGCACCAACCACGCGGGCGCGACCGGCGACGGCATCAAGATGATGCAGAAGCTGGGTGCTGACTTTGTGCAGATGGGCAACATCCAGCTGCTGCCGCTGGGCGATCCGGTGACCGGCTCCCTGTCCGGCAACATCGAGCATGACGTGGAAACCCGTATCTTCATCAACAAGGAAGGCAACCGCTTCGTCAACGAGGGCGGCCGCCGCGACGACATGACCAACGCCCTGTTCGCGCAGACCGATGCGTACATGTGGGTCGTCATGGACTCCGACACCTATCCCACGGGCGACGAACGCAACAACTTCGGCGAAACCGCGAACCAGCTGGTGGAAGCCGGCCGCGCGGTGAAGGCGGACACGCTGGAAGAACTGGCGGAAAAGATGAACGTTCCGGCGGATGCGCTGATTGCGGCGGTCACGGAATTCAACCGTCACGCAGAAGGCGGCGACCTTGCGGGCACGCCGGACGAATTCGGCCGTACCCTCTACAAGACCCCCATCGACACCGCGCCCTTCTACGCGGCTGCCCGCGTTCCCACCGTGCATCACACGATGGGCGGCGTGCGCATCAACGTGAATGCGCAGGTGCTGGATGAAAACGGCAACGTGATTCCTGGTCTGTATGCTGCGGGCGAAGTGACCGGCGGCATCCACGGCGCGAACCGTCTGGGCGGCAACGCACTGACCGACACGGTCGTCTTCGGCCGCATCGCTGGCGAATCCGCTCACTACGAGAAGTAATCTCGCATCCCCAGAGGCTCGGAGGAAACTCCGAGTCTCTTTTTCGTGCATTTTTCTGCTTTTCCATTGTAATTTCCTCAAAGGCATGGTAATATAATACTATTTCCAGATAAGAATGCGCCAAGATGCGCCGCGAGTTTTTCATTCTGGCTAACGTGAATGAAACGCAGCGTAGCAGCGCTACGCTAAGTGGAATGAGCGGACGCCAGAAGGGAAAAGGCGCAAGCAGATGGCGCAGGTGAATCTGGAAATAGTATAACAGAAAAGCCATGAATCGAGGTAGAGTAAGGATGCGTTCCATTGTCAGCCGCTGTGCTGCCCTGCTGTCAGGCGCTTTCCTGCTGATGAACAGCGTTCCTGCTGCTTTTGCAGAAAAGCCAATCACAATTGTTCAGAAGGAGGCTCACACCATGCAGACGTACCGTCAGATGCTCACAGAGCTTGCACCGGATGCTGTTTTTGCGCGGCAGGAGGGTGTTTCCTACCCGACGTTTCAGAAGTACACCTACTATTCACGCACGGCGCATCGGGATACCCCGGTCAACGTGCTGCTGCCGACGGATTACGATGAGCAGCGTACTTATCCCGTCCTGTACATTCTCCACGGCTACTGGGACACGCAGGACTGGATGGCGCGCGATGCAGTCGGACTGAATGTCATGCTGGGCAATCTCTGGGCATCCGGCGAGGCAGAAGAAATGATCGTCGTTCTCCCCTACATCTTCTGTGACCAGGAGCTTCGTTCCTGCACAGGCATGAACCTGCGCAATTCGCTTTGCTATGACAATTTCGTCAACGACTTGACGGCAGATTTGATGCCCTTTATCCAGCAGAATTTTGCCGCCGCGACGGGGCGCGAGCAGACCGCTATTACCGGCTTTTCCATGGGCGGGCGTGAGTCTCTGTTCATCGCCCTGACGCATCCAGAGTTGTTCGCGTGGGTAGGTGCAGTCGCACCAGCCCCCGGTTTGACACCGATTCCCGGCTCTGCTGATCATCCGGGGCAGCTTCAGGAATCGGAGCTGACCTTCGGAGACACAAAGCCGGAGCTGCTGCTCATCAGCGCTTCCCGCGCTGACGGTGTTGTTACGTCCGCACCTTCGGGCTATCGACAAGTTCTTCAGCTCAATGGCGAAGAGCTCGTTTGGCATCAGCTGACAAATACACAGCATGACCATACCAGCGTCAAGCCGCACTTGTACAACTTCTGTCGAATGATTTTCCGCCGCGAATGACACGTTCCGTCGTAAAAACACCAGCAGTACAGTCATTCGCTTGCAATCAGCCGCATTTCGTCCTATAATAAAGGCGAAATCCACCAAAAGGAGTGTATGAGCAATGAGCAAGCAGAACATCGACTGGAGCAATCTCGGCTTCGGCTATATCAAGACGGATTATCGCTACGTTTGTCGCTACAAGGACGGTCAGTGGGACGAAGGCGGGCTGGAAACCGACGCAAACATCACCCTGAATGAGTGCGCCTGCGTCTTCCAGTATTGCCAGGCGTGCTTTGAGGGCATGAAGGCATACTACACCAAGGACGGGCATATCGTTTGCTTCCGCCCGGACATGAACGCCAAGCGCATGGCGGACAGCGCCGCGCGGCTGGAAATGCCGCCCTTCCCGGTGGACAAGTTCGTGGACGCGGTGAAGCAGGTCGTCGCGGCGAATGCGGATTTTGTGCCGCCGTATGGCACGGGCGCAAGCCTGTACATCCGTCCGTTCATGATTGGCACGAACAGCGTCATCGGCGTGAAGCCCGCGACGGAGTTTGAATTCCGCATTTTCTGCACGCCTGTCGGCCCGTACTTCAAGGGCGGCGCAAAGCCGATTGCCATCAAGGTGAGCGATTACGACCGCGCAGCCCCGCACGGCACGGGCAACATCAAGGCGGGTCTGAACTACGCCATGAGCCTCCACGCAATTATGGAAGCGCACCGCGAAGGCTTCGCGGAGAATATGTATCTTGACGCGGCAACCCGCACGAAGGTCGAGGAAACCGGCGGCGCGAACTTCATTTTCGTCACCAAGGACGGCAAGCTGGTCACGCCCAAGAGCGACTCCATCCTGCCTTCCGTCACCCGCCGCAGTCTGCTCGTCGTGGCGGAAAAGTACCTGCATATGCCGGTGGAAGAGCGCGAGGTGTACTTCTCGGAAGTGCCTGATTTCGCGGAATGCGGCCTGTGCGGCACGGCGGCGGTCATCAGCCCGGTCGGTCTGATTAACGACCACGGCAAGGAGATTCGCATTCCCTCCGGCATGGACGAAATGGGCCCCGTGCTGACAAAGCTGTACACGACCCTGCGCGGCATCCAACAGTGCGAAATCGAAGCGCCCGAAGGATGGATTCTCAAGATTCAGTAACGGAAAACTGCGCAAAGACACAATAGTTCGCGCAGCAAAAATCCAAAAAAAGGATAAAAACAGCCTGTGGACGAATTCCGCAGGCTGTTTTTGATTGCAATCAGAACAAGTCCAGCATGTTATCCAGATAGATTTCCTCCCGCACTTTCAGCTGGCATTCCGGCTTCGTCAGGTAGTACAGCAGGAATTCCAGCACCAGCGCGCTGCCTAACTCGCGCCCCTCAATCTTGAAGTTCTCAAACCCCATCGGCAGGTACGTCCGCTGAATATCCGCCACCCCGATAAAGCCCGGATTCTCCATCGCCTTGGAGAATCGGTAGCCGCCCTGCGCGTCCGGTGCGTGGCAGCGGTGCTCGTCGCCGCCCTCGCCGAGGTTCTTCCGGCTGACGGCTTCGTAGCACGCGCGGCGGTCGCGGCAGCCGAAATAGCAGCACTCATTGCAGAGGAACTCCACCTTGTCCTTTTGGCCCTGCGGCAGGGCATTCAGCTTCTCCAGCGCGTGATTCAGGCGGAAATCCGGCACGACATAGCGGAATTCCGCTCGTTCCAGTTCCGCCTGCAAGTCGGGAAACGATGTCAGCACCTTCGTCGTTGAGGACACGAAATACAAGTTCGGATACGTTTTCTGCAAATAGCGCAGGAGCAAATCCGAATGGAGAATCACGCCGCCATTCCCGCCGTCGTTCAGCATCTGGCAGAGCGCATTGCAGCGCACATCACGCAGATGCTCCGCGCGCAGGAGAGAGTTGCTGAACGTCAGGCGCGGCGAAATGCCGTAATCACGCATCAGCGCCAGCACATCCCGCGCGCTTGACTCCCCCGACCCGACGCGCCCGCCGCCCCACAGGCAATCCGCCGGTGCGCCGTAAATCGAGCCGATGTCGCACCAATCATAGAAATATTCCGGATGGTTTCGGTAGAGCGGCAAAAATCGGCGGTACAGTTCGTAAAACTCGAACAGACCGGGCAGGTGATAGTGGGCGATTGTCATGCCTGCTGCCCTTCTTCCGCCGTCAGCAGCCAGTCTTTGCCCTGCCAATGCACTTGCATCTGCACCTTCTTCCACCCCTCCGGCAGGCGCGGATGCAGCGTCGGCTTGCCGTCCTCAAAGTGCAGACCCAAGAAGCCATAGAGCAGCACCATATACGCGCCGCCTGCCGCCGCCGGGTGCGTGCCGCCAATGTACACCAGCCCCGCCCACTGCTTGCCGCCGCCGACAATATCCGCCTCGGCGGATTTCAGGAACAGCGGATACGCTGCCGCCGGACGCCCGATTGCGCACGCGCACAGGGCGTACATGCACGCGGACAGACTGCTGCCATGCTCGGTTCGCGGCTCATAGTAATCATAATTCGCGGCGATGATGTCCGCCGGGTACTGCCCCAGCATGTACAGCAGGGCAATCACGTCCGCCTGCTTAATGACCTGCGTCTGCGCCGCCACGCCATACGCGCCGCCCCAGTATTCGCGCGGGTCAATCAGGCGGCTGCGCACCTCCGGCACGAGTACGTTTTCCAGCTTGAAGTAGCCGTCGAACTGCTCAATCAGCCCGGTTTTCGGGTCAGGCGCTTGATGCTTCAAGTGCTTCGCGGCATCCGCAAAGTGCATCAGTTCCGCTTCGTCCGTCTCCGGCAGGTACTTCTGGCAGACCTCCACCGCGTAATTCAGCGTCATCCGCGCCATTTCGTTGGTGTAGGCGTTGTTCTTCACATGCTCGTGGTACTCGTCCGGGCCCATCACATCCAGCAAATCATAGGTGTCGCTGAGGATGCGCTTGGAAATCAGGCTCATATAGAACCTTGCGCATTCCAGCACGACGCGCGCGCCGCCGCTTTGCAGCAGCGAATCATCCCCCGTGTACTGCGTATATTTCCGCAGTCCGTACACGACGGCGGCGCTGATGTGCACCTGCGTATCGCGGAAGAACGTGCGCATCGGTCGCCCCGTGAACACGTCGGTGACGTTGTAGTCCGTGCAAGCGTCCTTGCCGCCCTCGACGCTCTCCCACGCATAGAACGCGCCCGCATAGCCGTAGGATTTCGCCTTGTCCAGCGCGCCCGGCAGCGTCTGCACGCGGTATTCCAGGCAGTGCCGCGCCACCTCCGGCATACACGCCAGATAGAAATCCAGCATGAACATCTCCGTATCCCAGAAAATCGCGCCCTTATACGTCTGCCCGGACAGCCCGCGCGCCGCCACCGACAGCGCCGCCCGATGCCGCGGCGCGATGCTCATCAAGTGGTACATCGAGTAATTGACCGCGAACTCCGCGCGCTCGTCGCCTTCAATCGTCACCCACGCTTTCTGCCAGAGCGCCGCCCACGCCGCCCGCTGTTCTTCGCGCAAAGCATCATACGCCGGGGCATTTTCTGCCGCTTCCATGGCGGATGCTTCCGGTGCGTCGCCATCGCTGGTGGTGTACACCGCGGCGACCTCATCCAGCTGCCACGGCTGACCCGCCCGAAGCGCGATTTGCGCCGTCCGAACGCCGCCGTGCGTGATTTCGCCGTCCGTGCAGCTGCACCGAAGCGCCGTGCAGACGCGCTGATGGTCATCCGTTTCGCCGGTCAGGGCGACGACGCCGTCCGATTCTGTCAGCGTCAGCGCCTCGTAATGCGGGCCGTGGATGTCCCAGACGTTTTCGTCCACGCCGAACGCAATGGTGACGACGCTGTCATGTGTCGCCGTGATGGTCACGCGCTGTGCGAGCAAATGCACCCGCTCCATCGCGCAGAACCGTTCCTGCCGGATGGTGATTTCACCCGCATCCGCCTTGAACGTGCTTTCGCGGGTGAACACACCGTCAGCAATATCGAGCGCGAGGCGGTGCGATGTAAGCCGATCGGCATTTTCCGGCAGCGACACGCCTTTCACGGCGACATACAGCGGATTCGGGGCATTCAGCGGCTCTTCCCAGCCCTGCCCCTTTTGATGGTGGATGCCCGCGAGATTGACGGCGGTCATCTGCTGTACGCCCGCTTCGCCAATCGTCCCGCGAACGCCCATATACCCATTGCCCGTCAGGAAGCGGTTGCCGTTATCCGCGTCCTGTGCCGGGTCAAACCCTGTCCGCTCAATCACCGTATTCATCCGTGTATTCCTCCTCATGTTCAAAACTTCCCTCCATACGGTATTCATGGAGGGAAATTCGCGGCTGCACTGCGCTTTTCCTGCTACGGATTGCAGGTTTTGGGGTGCGGAAATTTCGGTTCTGCGCAGTATTTTCGCCAAAATTCTTGTTTCGGCGTTCCTGGCAGGGGTTCTTCGCTGCCTGCGCTTTACCCTGCATACCTCAGCAAATCCGACAATTTCCCCAGATGATACGTCGCGCGCGCATCCTCCTTGGCGTCCCCCATGGCGGCGCAGGCAAACCCGCCCGCTTTGGCAGCTTCCACCCCGGCATGGGCGTCCTCCACCACCACGCACTGCTCCGGCTTCAAGCCCAGCATCTCCGCCGCCTTCAAAAACACCTCCGGGTTCGGCTTCGAGTGCGTGATGCAGTTTCCATCCGCCACCGCGTCGAAAAAACCATCCAGCCCCATCCGCTCCAGAATGAACGGCGTGTTCTTGCTCGACGAGCCAATCGCCAGCTTCAAGCCGCGTGCGCGCAGGGTATCCAGCGTACGCTTCACGTCGCAGGACAAATCAGCGGGCGACATTTGGTTCAGTAACTGCCGATAGCGCGTGTTTTTCTCCTCCGCCATCGCGTTTTTCTCATCCTGCGAGTACGCCTTGTCGCTTTTTTCGAGGATGATGTTCAGGCTGTCCATGCGGCTGACCCCGCGCAAAAGGCCGTTGCGTTCGCGGTCAAAGGGGATGCCGAGCCGATCCGCGAGCGCCTTCCACGCGCGGTAGTGGTACTCGTCGGTCGAGCAGAGAACGCCATCCAAATCGAAGATAATGCCTTGATATTGCATCGTGATTTTCTCCTATCAATAAACGCAGATTTCCGCTGCCTGCGCGCCGTCGGTGCGGGATGCGGAATTCATTGTGAACACAACCTTGACAAAACTGGCTTCCACACTATCGAAATCAATGCGGATGCGATTGCCCGTCGCAGGGTCGAATTGGTACTGCGCGGCGGGTGCAACTTCGGTAAAATTCTCGCCGTCCTGGCTGACGAGAACGGCGATTTCCTGAATGCGCGCCTCCCAGATGGCGGATGGATTCAGGCAGACCGCGACGGTCGAGATGGTATGCGTCTCGCCCAGCACGATGAGCATTTCCGCCGGGAATCCTTTGCTTTCCCAGTAGGTATCGGTTTTGCCGTCGTTAACGTTTCGGCTGACGTACACGTCGGTATGCGCGCCGGAAATGACTTCCTTATTGAGCGCGAAATTCTCCGTTTCGGGGAGGGCGATGTACTGGTCAGCGGGGTCAGGGAAGCACGCCGGGCGCTCCGCCTTGGTCTGGTCGGGCGCGGGGACAACGGTCACGATGGTGGAAATTTCTTCTTCCGCCTGCGTCAGAAGGGGCAGGCACGCCAGCGACAGGGCGAGTATGGCGGATACGACAGAACGCATTTTCATGAGCGAAATTTCCTTTCTATAATGATGGTAGATGTGGTGATGCGGGTGGTCGGTCGCGCCCATTTGGCGCGACAATGTGCAAGTGGTCGAAAGAGCAAGTTGGGGGCGCGTCTGAGGACGCGCGAAATTACAACCGCTGCGCTGAAAGCGCTTCGCTGTTCAGCGCTCGTGTGGCAGAATTGCGTGCTTTTCCATTACTGGTTGCACGACAAACTGTTGGGGCGTTGCCCCAAACCCTACCAGAGGCGCTGCCTCTGGACTCCGCAAGGGGGATCCCCCCTTGACCCCTTCGCGCGATTGAGTTGGTCTCACTCCCTTAATTCTTCCGCGTGTTTATCCTCTTTGGGCTTACTCTACAACAATTCCTTCACAATAATCATCATATCGCAGCTTCATCTGCTTCAAATTCGTCATCTTCTCCCCCAGAATCGTCACATTCCGCAAGGTCACATTCGTAATCCGATTATCCTCCCCATACCCCGACAATCTCGACGCCGGCACTTTCCCATCCAGCGTCCGCAGCACCGTCAGGCCATCAATCAGCACATCATCAATCGACCCAAACTCATCCTTGACCGTCGACCACGCCGAATTTTGCAGCGTCATCTCAATCAATTCCTTATTATTGCCATTATCGCCCTGCATGAAGGCGTTTTCGACGACGATGTTGCGGTAGACGATGGCGTGCACATACGCATCGTCGCTGTTATGGATGCTGATAACGGGCTTGTGGAAGTTATACAGCACGGTGATGTTCTCAAACAGTACATCGCTGATTTCGGGGTCAAGCGTCCAGCCCTTGTCGGTTTCGTAGCCGATTTCCATGGACTGGGCGAGGTCCGTCCACACCTGCATGTTGCGGAAGGTGATGCCCTTGGTGGAGCCGGAGTAGTTCTTGATGACGAGGCTGTCATCCCATGTGCGGGCGAAGCTGTTCGTCACGGTGTGGTCGGTGCAGGACTGGAAGGTGAAGCCGTCGCCATTTTGACGACCGGAAATGACCTTGACGTTGTTGATTTCCACATGCTTGGAGGAGTAAGAATTAACGTTCCAGCAGTTGGAATTGGCGACGATAATGCCGTCGATGGTGACATCCTTTGCGTGATTGAGATCAATCGGGACGCGCGCATACGAGCCGGGCTGATTCCACGCATCGTAGTCGCTGCCGTCAATAATGCCGCGCCCGCAGATGCGGACGTTCTTGGCGTTATTGACGGAGATGATGGAATGCAGCACCGCGCCGCCGGAGATATAGAGCGTCTGCCCGTCTTCCAGCGCGATGGCGTCCATGACCCACTCGCCGGAGGGGATATAGTAGACGTTCGGGTCGTCGGGATCAGGGACGTCGGTTTCCAGCGGATTGGCGAAGATGTGCAGCGCCTTGTTGACGTTATCGTTGAAGACAACGGTGTACTGCCCCGGCTCCGTAATCATGAAGGAAACTTTGCCGTCCTTGACTTCGGGCGTAATCCCCCACGACTGCGGAATGACGGCGGCGCTCTCCACTTTGTCCGGCAGTCCGGGCATTTCAACCTCGATGCGCACTTTGCCCTCGAAGTCGAAATAGGTCATAGGCGTGGTCGTCGGCTGAGTGTTGGCGTTCCAGATGTGTTCGTGGTTGACCATCACGTCATAGACGAACAGGTCGTTGCCGTTCGCGGTAACTTTCGCCGTCGCGGAGGTCGTCATCGTCTTCGGGCCTTCGTAGAGGGTCAGCAGCGTCGGATTCTCTTCGGCAGTCGCGGGCATCATCCACGCAGTCAGCAGAAGCATCAGCACAAGCATCAGGATGGTGGTGGTTCTTTTCATCGTTCATGTCCTCCTTGTTCGCCGCGGCGTTTCCAGCGTGTGGAAATTGTCCGCATTTGGTTAAGCGCTAAACCTGTACCATGATTATAGCAGGAAATTTGGAAATGTGCAATGTGCCTGAAGATAAAAATTTTCAGAAAAAGCCTCTTCTCCCCTCTTGACATGTGGCAAATGGTATGTTATAATCATGTCAACGATAGGTTGAGCGTTAAACCTATCCACCCGTCAACATCATAAAGGAGGTATCCCCATGAAGAAGTTCCTTGCTTTCCTGCTTTCCCTGACGATGGTGTTCGCGATGGCAGCTGTTGCGTTTGCTGAAGGCGAAACCTACCTGTGGGACAACTTTGACGACCGTGACCCGAATGCCAAGCCTGAGCTTGCGCCCAACGGCGCGCACCTCTGGTGGGACAACTGGGCGAACCTGCGCGCAAAGAATGAGGACGGCGCGTTGAAGCTCGACATGCGCCCCAAGGCGTATGACCCGGAAGACTACGACAGCGAAGACGACTACTACGCCCACGCCGCCGACTGGATGGCGAACTGGGGCGAAGCCGTTGACATGTGGGGTCTGGACGGCGTCTCCTACTGCAAATACCTGACCATCCGCATCAAGGGTGCGGAAGGCGGCGAAGAGAACAAGCTGATCATGGACTGGCATCCGGAAGACGCCAAGTTCTACGCGGCGCGCTTCTCTGACCTTGTGCTGGCGGACGGCACGCACCCGGTCATCACCACCGAATGGCAGGATCTCGTCATCGACCTCGAAGCGTCCGGCTTCCCGGGCATGACCAACGCCCTGCACATCCGCGCGTTCGCCAAGTGCGTCATCTACCTGGACGAAATCACCTTCTCTGAAGCCGTTGCGCCCATCGACGCCACCAGCTCCGAAACCATTCAGGCTGGTCTGACCGCACCGGAAACCGGCAAGCCCGGCGACCTGCCGATTAAGGACTATCTGGCTGAACTGGAATAATTCCAAAACGTTCAAAAAGGGGGGACAGTTTCGGCTGTCTCCCCCTTCTTTTACGGATTTTTTTCCAGAAACCGCTTGCGAACAACTTCAAAGACTGGTATACTTTTTATGATGCGCACGGACTTCGCGGACTTCGTCCGTTCTCTTTGATCCGCGCAGATTACCACGCCTAAAACACTGCATAAAATGGAGCATCGCATGGTCACACTCAAAGACATTGCCGCCGAAGCAGGCGTAAGCATTACAACCGTTTCCAACGTGGTGCATAACCGCAAAAGCCGCGTTTCCGAACAGAAGGTTGCAAAAATCTGGGAGATTATCGAGCGCGAGCACTACGTTCCCAGCATGTCCGCGCGCTCGCTGGCGAACGACCAGTCCGCCATCATCGCCATGGTCACTTACATCACGCCGCGCACCACCGGCAGCACCGTCAGCGACCCCTTCATGAGCAGCGTCGCCGCCAGCGTCGAGCAGCGCACCCGTGAAGCCGGCTACTACCTGATGCTGCGCTCCGCCGAAAGCGTCGCCGCGCTGGAGGGGTTGATTCACAGCTGGCGGCTCTCCGGGCTGATTATGACGGGGCTGTTTCAGGATTCGTTCTTCGATGCCGTAGCAAAGCTGGGCATTCCCGTCGTCCTCATCGACAGCTATGTGGACGACCCGAACATCTGCTGCGTCGGCTTGGAGGATGAAAAAGGCGGCTACCTCGCCACGAAGCACCTGCTGGAGAACGGCCACCGCGTGATTGCGTTCGCGTCGCCGCCGATTTCCCCCGCGGGCGTTATTGAATTGCGCCTGCAGGGCTATCGCCGCGCCTTGGCGGAATACGGCGTGCCGTACGACCCGGCGCTTGTCTTTACGCAGGAAATTTCCGTGCAGGAGGGCAAGAAGCTTGGGCATCAACTCAGCACACGTCCCGAAATCACGGGGATTTTCGCCTCGGCGGATATTCTGGCGGCAGGCATCATGTCCGGGCTGCATGAGTGCGGGGTAAGTGTGCCGCGCGATAAGTCGATTGTGGGCTTTGATGATCATTATATTTCGCAGCTGGCGATTCCGGGGCTGACGACGATTCATCAGGATTCGGAGAAGAAAGGTACTTTGGCGACGGAGATGATTTTGGCACAGCTGCGGAAGGAAGAGATTGCGCAGAAGAAGGTTATTTTGCCGGTGCACCTTGTGGAAAGGGGCAGCGTGAAAAACATAAACGGATAAAGAAGGAAAAAAGAGGATATAAACGCATCTTTCCTTCTTTGTCGATTCCGTGATGAACCAATTCGGAAATAGTATCATACAAAATCATCGGCACAGCGTCAAATGAAAACTTGGCGCTGTGCCGATGCTGTTTAAAAGAGCGTATGCAGGTTCAGAAATGGCAAGTCATCAAGCAAAGCCTTCCTTCGCTCCACCGTTCAGAGACGCTGTCCTTTATCCCAGCGTGATGCTGACCGCGCCATCCGGGCTGACATTCAGTTTCATACACAGCAAGTATCGCTTGTAAAACGCTTCCTTCTCCTTGTCCGTCATCATAATCCACGAGTTTTGCAGCGCCGTCTCCATCATCTCGCGAACGTTGAATGGTTTCGTGCGTTCTCCCGCCAGCTGCTGATTGATTTGCTCCTGAATTGCATTGATCAGCGTACTGGTTTTGATGTTGTACGACGCCGCCGTACAGAAGTCGTCAATGAAGCAGAACGGGATTTCATGCTGCGCCAAGGTGTCCATGATGGCCATGCCCGTTTTGCCCTTCTCCAGCATAACAAGGAAGCGGACGCTGTCCAGCTGGTGGATCATCGCCCAGTAGTCGCTGTCCGACGACACAAGGATGACCGCATCCACGCCGGAGGTATACACTTCGCGGCTTGTCCGCACCGCCAGCGCCATATCGCACTGCGATTTGTTCTGGTTCAGCCGCTCGACCTTAATATGTTCCAGCTCAAGGTTCGCTTTTTCATCCACCGCCGTAGAGAGCGTGCGGTCAACCAGCGTTTTCCATTGTGCCGTTGTATACTCGCTGTCAAACAGAATCACCTTGGATATTTTGCCCAGCTGCTCGGTCGGGAGGCTGCTCAGCGCCGCCGCGAGCTTCACGGCATCCGAATTTTCGCAGTCCACCACAATCAGGCATTTTTTGCACTGCCCCAGCAGCCTGCCCAGATTGCGCATCGTGTGGTTGCCCGCATCACGCACCAGCGACAGGTTTTCAAAGCGGTCTTCGTGGCGCTCATAGAGAATCGTTACGAATTTTTCATCATTATAGAGGATGTTGCCCTTGCTCTCCGGGCTTGTGGCAACAGCATCCCAGTTAATCCAGCAGTGGAACGGGTAGCGGCGGGTATCGCTTTTATAGTATTCCCCTGCTTTTTTGATACCATCTTTTTTCGTCCCGTTCGGCATCAGGAAAATGGGTTTCACATAGTCCCACTTCACCCATTCCGGGAAAAAGCGCGCCACTTGATTGATTCGGTTGCTGATTTCACAGTTGATGCTGATAATGTATTCGTCAATATCCGGCTTTGCTTTGTAAATTCTGACGCCGTCCTGTTCCAGCTGCGCCACCGATTCTGATGGAATGAGATTCGGCACGCTGCCAATATTGCGGAAACTCATGCGAAATTCACTCACAATGGCTGGATAATTGCGTTCCATCGCCGTGCGAATGCGGCACAGATTGCGAATAATGCGCGCCTCTTTGTGCGCATCCAGCTCTTCGTAGCTTTTCAGCAGAAATGGTCTCGCATTTTCTTCGCCAAAGTTTTCTTTGTCGATGCCAATAAGGTATGCCATCGGCGACACCAGCGTGTACGTTGAATTCTGGAACTCATTGTAGATGATTTTTTTGTCAAGCGCCGATGGCTTTTGCTGATTTTCCGGATTCTCATCGTCTATTTCAAGTGCTTGAACGAGTTTTGATAAATCAGCGAGATTATTGGAGCTGATTGTTTTACGCGCTTTCGGCTGGGTTTTCGTTTTCTTTGCCACGTGGAAGACTCCTTTTCTGTATTTTTTTGTTCATTTCCATCATACCATTTTGGCGGCAGCATTGCAAGGGCAGCAGCGCACAAATATATTCCTGCTTTGCGCATTGTTTTTCCCGGAAGTGCTTGACAAAAACTGCTCGATAGTTTTATTTTTCTTGACAGCAGGTTATTACGATGCTATACTATTATTAACATTAGATACACACAAATTGATTATATCGGGAGGGTTTTCTGTATGGAATACGTCACCCACCTCCGCGAGGACGGCAGCTATCAGCCGCTCAAGGAGCATTTGGAAGGCACAGCAGAGCTTTCTGCGGAATTTGCTGCTTCTTTTGGATCGAGTTCTCATGCCAAAAGAACAGCCTTGCTGCACGATATCGGCAAGTACAGCCCCAACGGGCAGCGCCGCCAGCGTGACCCGGAACACACTGCCAAGGTGGATCACAGCACTGCCGGGGCGCGGGCGGCGGCAGATTTGGACGATATGCCCGCGGCGTTTGCCATTGCGGGGCATCACGGCGGTCTGCCCGACTTGGGAACCCGTCTCAGCCTCGATGATGGCACATTGTGCGCACGGCTGAACAAAAAACTGACCGGCGGCGACGATCCATCCGCGTGGCGCAGTGAGATTTCACTGCAAACAAGCGTTCAGCCCGCGCCGCCGTGGCTTCCGCGGAATGATGTGCGCCTGACTGCCATGTACATCCGGATGCTGTTCTCCTGTCTGGTGGATGCTGATTTTCTGGACACGGAGCGCGCGCTCAGCAAGGAAGAAAAGCCGCGCGGCATCGGCGATTCCATGCCCGCGCTGCTGGAAAAGCTGCAAGCGCACGTTGCCAAATGGCTGGAAAAACCCAAGTCCGACCTCTGCGCGCTGCGCAACGAGGTGCTGCGGCGCTGCCTGCGTGGCAGCGAAGATCCGCAGGGCTTGTACAGCCTGACCGTCCCCACAGGCGGCGGCAAAACGGTTTCGTCGCTTGCCTTTGCGCTCAGCCACGCGGTGAAGCATGACATGAAGCGCATCATCTACGTCATCCCCTACACCAGCATTATCGACCAAAATGCGAAGGTCTTTCGGGATATTCTGGGTGATGAGAACGTGGTGGAGCATCACAGTCAGGTGGATTTGCCCGATACGGATGCCGAAACGCCCGATGCCCTCCGCAAGCGCCTTGCTTGCGAAAACTGGGATGCCCCCGTCATCGTCACGACCGCTGTGCAGTTTTTTGAATCCTTCTACGCCGCCAAGCCCGGCCGCTGCCGCAAACTCCACAACGTCGCCAACAGCGTGGTGATTTTCGACGAGGCGCAGACGCTGCCGATTTCGCTGATGCGCCCCTGCGTCTCGGTAATCGACCAGCTGGTTCAGCATTACGGCGTCACCGCCGTTCTCTGTACCGCGACGCAGCCCGAATTGCTGTCCATTTTCAGCGGCTTCACCGCGGGCACCCGCATTCAAGAGCTTGTCCCCGACCCGGATGCGCTGTTCAGCAGCCTTCGCCGCGTCACCTTCCAGCAGGACGGGACGCTTTCGGACGAGGAATTAGCCGCGCGGATTCGTCAGGAAAATGCCGTGCTGTGCATCGTCAATTCCCGCAAACAGGCGCGCAGCCTGTACGAAGCCCTGCCGGAAGAGGGGCGTTTCCACCTTTCCACGCTGATGAACGCCATCGACCGTGAACGCACCATTGCCACAATTCGCGAACGCTTAGACAAGAAGCAGTGCTGCCGCGTCATCTCCACCAGCCTGATTGAAGCGGGCGTTGACGTGGATTTTCCGACCGTATACCGCGAATTAGCCGGACTGGACAGCATTCTGCAAGCCGCCGGACGCTGCAATCGCGAGGGAAAGGAAGCGGCGCAGGACAGCATCGTCCACATCTACCAGACCGAACACGCGGTTCCACCCATCATGCGCCCAAACATTGAAAGCTGCCGCACAGTGCTGCGCCTGTATGCAGAGGACATCGGCAGCCGCAAAGCCATCCACGCGTATTTTTGCGATTTGCTCTTCAAGCGCGGCGAAAATCAGCAGCGTTCACGACCCGTTTCGTCCGAAAATGATTTACTGGATACCAGCAAAACGCTGTCATCCGAAGCAAGATTTGCTTTCCGCGAAACCGCCGAGCATTTCCGCTTTATCGACACAGATACAGTGACGGTGTACATTCCGACACCTGAAAACAGCGAGGACATCAAAGCCCTGCGTGATGGGCACTATTCGCGTGAGCTTTTCCGCCGTCTGGGGCGCTGCGGCGTGAGTATCTACCGCCGCGAGTATCAGGCGTTATGCGGCATCGGCGGCGTCACGGAAATCACCGACGCGCACTGCGGCACTCTGAGCGACATCAATTTGTACACGCCGGAATGCGGCTTGCAGGTCAGCTGCACAAGCGGGCTGGCGCTGTTCTCCTGACGTATATATAATGAAGAAAATCAGAAACGGGCGGCAAGCATTGCGCTCACCGCCCGCCCCGTTAGATAATTATCTAACACAGTATTTCAACCCACAGATAGAAGCAGCGAATTACCCGCCGTTTCTATCCGACTTTGGCATTTTATCATCTTTTCACTGACGTGTCAAACCATGCTTAATAGTCTTTCGTTATAATTGTCTAATACAGTGAAAATCAGTCCTTGACTCATGCACTATCCTGTGCTATACTGTTCTTGTCACCTGAAAGGAGGTGGAATTTTCACGATTCCCGTTCGTTCCCTACGACCTGCCACTTGTCCACATCGGCAAGTGTTGATTTTAGCAAAAGCATGAGGAGGTGAACCAATGTCCATCAAAATGGAGGTGTGGGGCGACTACGCTTGCTTCACCCGGCCTGAAATGAAGGTTGAACGTGTGAGCTATGACGTTCCCACGCCCAGCGCCGCCCGCGGAATGGTAGAAAGTGTATACTATCATCCTGGTCTGAAATGGCATGTGGATAAAATCTACGTCTGCAAACCCATCCGCTTCACGAACATTCTCCGCAACGAAGTGGCATCTAAGATTTCCGCCAGCAACGTGCTGACCGAAGCCAACGGCAAGAAGCGCTCCTACATCGACCGAAACGCCGATATTCAGCAGCGCGCTACCACCATGCTGCGCGACGTGCACTACGTCATTGAAGCGCACTTCGAGATGACCGACCAAGCCAATCCGTCGGACAATCCCGGCAAGTTTCAGGACATCGTGAAGCGGCGGCTGCGCAGCGGTCAGGCATACATGCAGCCGTATCTGGGCTGCCGGGAATGCACGGCGCATTTCCGCCTTTGGGAGGGCGGCGACATTCCCACCATCGACGAAACGCGGGATTTGGGCTATATGATTTTTGATATGGACTATTCTGATTTGGAAAACATCCAGCCGATGTTCTTCCGGGCGCAGATGGTGCATGGCGTGATTGATTTGACAGACTGTGAGGTGGTGAAATGATTCTGCAATCGCTCGTGCGGTGCTATGATTCGCTCGCCGCACAGGGCACGTTGAAGCGTCCCGGCTGGTCCGCCGTCAAGGTGCAGTGGGGCTTGTGTCTGACTGCCGACGGGCAGGTGTCGTCGGTAGAAATGCTCGGCGCGGCAAACGATAAGGGCAAGCTGCTTCCGCTGCAGGACTTTCTGCCAACGCCCGTCAAGCGCACCTGCGGCAGGGCAGCCTGCTTTCTCTGCGACAACGCAAAGTACCTGCTGGGCATCACCAATGAGCCGTACAACGGTACAGGCAAAAACCCCGCCAAAGAGGCGGAAGCCTGTTTCCAAACCAGTGCCCAGAAGCATCATGCGCTGCTGGACGGCGTATCCTGCACGATGGCGCAGGCAATTCTCCGCTTTTTTGACACTTGGCAGCCTGAAAAGGCGGCGCAGTCCCCTGCCCTGCAGGAGCATTTCGATGACCTGTGCAAGGGCGGCAATCTCGTTTTCTGCATGATGGGCGCCTCAGGCAAAGCCGAAATGGCGCACGAAGTGTCGGAAATTCGTGCAGCGTGGGAGGCGAGCGTTGCCGGCGGCAAGAGCAATGCGGTACAAGGCCGCTGTCTGGTTACAGGCGACGAGGACACCATTGCCATGCTGCATCCAAGCATCAAGGGCGTTGTCGGCGCGCAGTCTTCCGGCGCATCGCTGGTTTCCTTCAATGCCCTCGCTTTTGAATCCTATGGGCGGAATAAGGGGCAGGGCTTGAACGCCCCCGTCGGGAATCACGCCGCCTTTGCCTACGGCGAAGCGCTCAACTACATGCTTCGCGTGAAGGACTATCACAGTCTTCTGGGATCTGCCACCCTCGTTTACTGGGCAGAAACGGCGCAATCCGCTTACAGCGACTGCTTTGCCGCTCTGCTGGGTACAAACGAAGACATGACGCAGAATACGCTGGACGGCATCATGAAAGCCATCCGCCTTGGGCAGGGTCTTCAGTGGGAGAATGTTCCGTTGGATTCCCGTACATCCTTCTACATTCTGGGGCTGTCGCCGAATGCGTCCCGTCTGTCGGTTCGTTTCTTCCTGCAAGGGACGTTCGGCGATTTTGCCGCAAATTTGGCGCATCATCAGGAGCGGCTGAACATCATTCGCCCTTCCTATGACACGCGGGAAACACTTTCCGCCTATTCGCTGCTCAAGGAAATAGCGAATTCCAAGAGCAGGGACAAGCTGCCGCCGTCGCATCTGGTGGGCGATTTGCTCCGTGCCATTCTCGGCGATACGCCTTACCCTGTTTCGCTGCTGACGCAAACAGAGCTGCGCATCCATGCGGAGCACAGTGTCAGCCGCGGCAAGGCGGCAATTCTCAAAGCATGGCTGCTGAAAAACGGCAGCAATCCACAGTACAAGGAGGTCATCGACGTGCAACTTAACGAACAGACGAATTACGCACCGTATGTGCTGGGTCGTCTCTTTGCGGTGCTGGAAAGCCTCCAGCAGAAGGCAAATCCCGGCATCAACGCTACCATCATGGATCGTTACTTCAACGCTGCCTGCGCAACGCCCAGCATCGTTTTCCCGACGCTGCTGAAGCTGGCGCAGAGTCACCTGAAGAAACTTGACACCGGCTATTTCATCTATTACGACAAGCAGATGACGGAGCTGTGCGGGCGCTTGACTGACAGCTACCCCGCGCGCCTGAACCTGCAGGATCAGGGTATTTTCCAGCTGGGCTACTATCACCAGAAACAGAAGTTCTTCACAAAGAAGGAGGAAAACAGCAATGTCTGATGTGATTCGCAACCGCTATGATTTCGTGGTACTGTTCGACGTGCAGAACGGCAATCCCAACGGTGACCCCGATGCCGGCAACATGCCCCGCACCGACCCGGAAACGGGTCTTGGGCTGGTGACGGACGTGTGCCTGAAGCGCAAGATTCGCGACTATGTGGCGACCGTCAAGGAGGGCGACCCACATTACGGCATCTATATTCAGGATGGCGTTCCGCTGAATCGCTGCGACCGTGAAGGGCTGGAGGCCTGCGGCTACGGCGACATCAAGGAGGACGACCTCAAAAAGAAACTGAAGTCGAATGACCCGGAGATTGACCGCAAGCTGCGCGATTATATGTGCAGCCACTACTACGACATCCGGACGTTCGGCGCGGTGATGACGACGTTTGTCAAGGCGTCGCTGAACTGCGGTCAAGTGCGCGGGCCGGTGCAGCTGGGCTTTGCCCGCAGCGTTGACCCCATTGTGCCGCAGGAAGTGACCATCACCCGCGTCGCCATCACGACGGAAAAGGACGCGGAGAAGAAGGGCACCGAAATGGGGCGCAAGTACATCGTCCCCTACGGGCTGTACCGCGCGGAAGGGTTCGTATCCGCAAATCTGGCGCGCAAGACCACGGGCTTCAGCGAAGAAGACCTCGCCCTGCTGTGGGACGCCATCCTCAACATGTTTGAAAACGACCACTCCGCCGCGCGCGGCATGATGGCAGTGCGCAAGCTCATCATCTTCCGCCATGAGAAGGAACTGGGCAACGCCCCCGCGTGGAAGCTGTTTGAACACGTGCGTGTAGCGCGTAAGGCGGATGTGACGGTTCCGCGCAGCTTTGCGGACTACGAATGGACGGTGGATGACGCGAATCTGCCGGACGGCGTCACCTGCGAAGTGAAGGGGTGACGCAACAGGACACGACCCTCTCCGCCTTGCAGCATTACGCCTACTGCCGCCGCCAATGGGGATTGATTTTTCTGGAGCAGCAGTGGGCAGAAAATGCGCACACGGCGGAGGGGCAAGTGTTCCACCAAACGGCGCATCACGGCCCGGAAGCGGAATTGCGCGGCGATACGCTGATTCTGCGCGGACTGCGGCTGGAATCTGCCCGCCTGCACCTGCACGGCGTCAGCGACGTGGTGGAGTTCCACCGCAGCCCCGACGGTGTTGCGCTGCACGGACGCGAAGGGCTGTGGCTGCCGTACCCGGTAGAATACAAAAAGGGATCGGACAAAACGCAGGATGCCGACGAGGTGCAGCTGTGCGCACAGGCGCTCTGCTTGGAGGAGATGCTCTGCTGCGCCATCCCGGAGGGCAGCTTGTTTTACGGCGAACCCCGCCGGCGGACGCGGGTCGCGCTGGATGAATCCCTCCGTGCGCGGACGTTGTCGCTTCTGGCGGAACTGCTGGAGAATCAGGCGCGCGGACATACGCCATCCGTTCGGGCGCACAAGGGCTGCAATGCCTGCTCGCTCAAGGATGTATGCGTTCCGCGGCTCAGCCGAACCGGCAGCGTCCGCGCCTACATGCACGCCCGTATTGCGGAGGATTCGCCATGAGAAAGATGCTGAATACGCTGTTCGTGACGACGGAAGACGCCTACTTGTCGCTGGAAAACGAGAATATCGTCGTCCATGTGGGCGAGGAAAAGCGCGCACAGTATCCCCTGCTGATGCTGGAGGGCATTCTGACTTTCTCCTACAAGGGCGCAAGTCCAGCACTCATGGGTGCTTGCGCAGAGCGCGGTATTGGGCTGACGTTTCTGACACCGCGCGGGCGATTTTTAGCGCGCGTCTGCGGCAGCGAGCGCGGCAATGTTCTGCTGCGCCGTGAGCAGTATCGGCGCGCCGACAGCCTATCCGCCAGCTGCCTGATTGCACGGAATTTCATCTTCGGCAAGGTATACAATCAGCGCTGGGTGCTGGAGCGTACCATCCGCGACCACGCCTTGCGCGTGAATGTGCAGGCACTTAAGGATGTTTCCGCTGCGTTAGATGCCAAGCTGCCGCAAATTGAATCAGCGGTTGATTTAGATGTGCTGCGTGGGCTGGAAGGCGACGCATCCGCCGATTATTTTTCGGTATTCGACGAAATGATACTGACTCAAAAGGCGGATTTCTTGCTGAACGGCCGCAATCGCCGCCCGCCGCAGGACAACATGAACGCCCTGCTCTCCTTCGCCTATGTGCTGCTCGCCAACGACTGCGCTGCCGCGCTGGAAAGCGTAGGGCTGGATGCCTACGTCGGCTTCATGCACCGCGACCGTCCGGGGCGCACGTCGCTCGCCCTTGACCTGATGGAAGAACTGCGCGCCCCGATGGCAGACCGCCTCTGCATCACGCTGGTGAACAACCGTGTGCTGCAGGACAAGCACTTCGACCGGCAGGAGAGCGGCGCCGTCTTCCTGAACGATGCCGGGCGCAAGCAGTTCTTGACCGCGTGGCAAAACCGCAAACGCGAAGAAATCACCCACCCGTTCCTGAAAGAAAAAATCATGTGGGGGCTTGTTCCCTATGTACAGGCGCTGCTGCTTGCGCGCACCCTCCGCGGCGACACAGACGGTTATCCCCCATTCCTCTGGAAATAACCCGAAAGCGAGGCGTTCCCGATGCTGGTTCTAATCACCTACGACGTTTCCACCGTCGATGCGGACGGCAAACGCCGCTTGCGGCAAGTCGCCAAGCGCTGCGTCGTCCACGGTCAGCGCGTGCAGAATTCCGTATTTGAGTGCTCTTTGGATGCCGCACAGTACAAGCTGCTTCAGGCGGAACTTCGGCAACTGATTGACCCGGAAAAGGACAGTTTGCGCTTTTACAACCTCGGCAATCACTACGAAAGCCGGATTGAGCACATTGGCGTGAAGACGAGCTACGCCCCGGAAGGGCTGCTGATGCTGTAAGGGTGCGCCGCGCGAATCGCCCGTGCGAAGCGCAAGCCTCCAGCCTTTTGCAGGGAGGTTCGCACCGGATTTCGCGGTTTTTCCGGCAAAATTACCGCATTTTCGGCTAAGCTGATTCTCAAAAGGACTGTTTTGTGGTATACTTTTTGTGCAAAGTCTATGATTCTGATCGACAGAATTGTTACTTTGCGCAGTCGCTCCCCGTGCGGGGAGCGTGGATTGAAATCTCCTTTATGCTTTGAATAGGTCTGCAATCATCGTCGCTCCCCGTGCGGGGAGCGTGGATTGAAATAGCGCCAGCTCTTTCACGGTGCGATCGTAGTCCAGGTCGCTCCCCGTGCGGGGAGCGTGGATTGAAATGTTTTGGTTTTTATAATACTGTTAGAAGAAACTGTCGCTCCCCGTGCGGGGAGCGTGGATTGAAATAAGCATATTCTTGATGCCCTCTCTTGCTTCATCGTCGCTCCCCGTGCGGGGAGCGTGGATTGAAATGTTAATGACGACGAAGTAGTCATAACCTGAGTACGTCGCTCCCCGTGCGGGGAGCGTGGATTGAAATCTCTTCTCGCTGACGCTGGTTTTCCTCCATGCGCGTCGCTCCCCGTGCGGGGAGCGTGGATTGAAATACCGTCCGGGTCGGTCATCTCCTCTGTCGGGATGGTCGCTCCCCGTGCGGGGAGCGTGGATTGAAATTTCTCGTATAGGAAGTTGTATACCGCGCTGACGGTCGCTCCCCGTGCGGGGAGCGTGGATTGAAATCGCTTCCGCAACTGATTGCAACGTTTGTCAGCGGTCGCTCCCCGTGCGGGGAGCGTGGATTGAAATGTTTTTGACGTTAGTGTTACTTCCTGCGGTGTGGTCGCTCCCCGTGCGGGGAGCGTGGATTGAAATACTTCGTGGATTTCCACGGCGATTGTTACCGTGATGTCGCTCCCCGTGCGGGGAGCGTGGATTGAAATAGCAAAGAGCAAGCAAAAGCGCTTCATGCGATAGGTCGCTCCCCGTGCGGGGAGCGTGGATTGAAATTTCACGCAGCCAAATATCAACACCAGAGCAGGGGTCGCTCCCCGTGCGGGGAGCGTGGATTGAAATAAAACATGGTTTACCCCTTGACATTCACGCAAAGGTCGCTCCCCGTGCGGGGAGCGTGGATTGAAATATAAACGCTGTATGCTTTGTTGATGTCGTCCCAGTCGCTCCCCGTGCGGGGAGCGTGGATTGAAATTTCCCGGTCGGACGGAGCAAGCGCGGAAATCTCCGTCGCTCCCCGTGCGGGGAGCGTGGATTGAAATTTCGCGTGTCGGCTCTTTCTCCCAGCACCGCCACGTCGCTCCCCGTGCGGGGAGCGTGGATTGAAATTATTTTTCCGGATGCGAAAGTCAGGAAAGGTCAAGTCGCTCCCCGTGCGGGGAGCGTGGATTGAAATGTACACGCTGTATGCTTTGTTGATGTCGTCCCAGTGTCGCTCCCCGTGCGGGGAGCGTGGATTGAAATATACGCGCCGTATGCCTCGCTGATGTAGTCCCAGGTCGCTCCCCGTGCGGGGAGCGTGGATTGAAATGTGTCTTGGAGGTGTGAACGTGTATCAGAGCAAACGGTCGCTCCCCGTGCGGGGAGCGTGGATTGAAATTCCAACTGCGTCACGGACGCGCCGGAGACACCAAGGTCGCTCCCCGTGCGGGGAGCGTGGATTGAAATGTTTTTATTAAAGGCGTTTTTATCTTTTGCAACGTCGCTCCCCGTGCGGGGAGCGTGGATTGAAATTCTTTACATCGTCCAGCGCGACTGCCGCTGCTTCGGTCGCTCCCCGTGCGGGGAGCGTGGATTGAAATCCCTCCGTTCGGAATCAGCCCTTGCAGCACGTCGTCGCTCCCCGTGCGGGGAGCGTGGATTGAAATGTTGTTGCTCGCTTGGAAGAAGTCCTCGACCCAGTCGCTCCCCGTGCGGGGAGCGTGGATTGAAATATCGCGTTCTCCGCTTGTTTGTCCCAGCAAGCGTCGCTCCCCGTGCGGGGAGCGTGGATTGAAATAAACGCTATCCGCGCAAGGGAAACTGAACTGCCGTCGCTCCCCGTGCGGGGAGCGTGGATTGAAATACGCCCGCCGCAAAGAACTGGGGCTAACCCTCGAAGTCGCTCCCCGTGCGGGGAGCGTGGATTGAAATTTCTTGCTCCTTTCGTCGTTATTCCACGCTCTCGTCGCTCCCCGTGCGGGGAGCGTGGATTGAAATAGTTTGCGCGATACCGTGTGCGCGCTGATGCGCGTCGCTCCCCGTGCGGGGAGCGTGGATTGAAATAGGAACGCGCGGTCTTTGAGTTCCACGCGATCCGTCGCTCCCCGTGCGGGGAGCGTGGATTGAAATGTGCGAACGAAAAGAGCGTGACCATCCAGACGGGTCGCTCCCCGTGCGGGGAGCGTGGATTGAAATAAGCCGCTCTTGCTCACCAGCAAGCCCGCGCACCCGTCGCTCCCCGTGCGGGGAGCGTGGATTGAAATCCTGCAAAAGCAGGTGGAGGTGGCAGAACCGATCAGTCGCTCCCCGTGCGGGGAGCGTGGATTGAAATAAGTCCGTTACTCATGGTATATCACTGTCCCTTGTCGCTCCCCGTGCGGGGAGCGTGGATTGAAATGTATCGCTTCATAGCCGCCTTATACGCCTGTTCTTCGTCGCTCCCCGTGCGGGGAGCGTGGATTGAAATAAACGCTATCCGCGCAAGGGAAACTGAACTGCCGGTCGCTCCCCGTGCGGGGAGCGTGGATTGAAATCGTGTACGATGCGCGGGTGTTCGGCGACGAAGCGACGTCGCTCCCCGTGCGGGGAGCGTGGATTGAAATTCTTCCGCCCACGCCTGCCACTCGTCCGCCATCTGTCGCTCCCCGTGCGGGGAGCGTGGATTGAAATGACCAGTTCCCACCCGTTAGGGTTGCTGTCGCTTGTCGCTCCCCGTGCGGGGAGCGTGGATTGAAATACCTCCCCGTTAGGAAGACGCAGAATAACACGCGTCGCTCCCCGTGCGGGGAGCGTGGATTGAAATTCCATCGCCTGCATGGGGCTGGTCTACGGTGCACGTCGCTCCCCGTGCGGGGAGCGTGGATTGAAATCGTTAGCGATGTCCAAGGATATCGGGGTTTAGAATGTCGCTCCCCGTGCGGGGAGCGTGGATTGAAATCACAAAATTAACGCCTTAATGTCCATGTAGATCCCGTCGCTCCCCGTGCGGGGAGCGTGGATTGAAATACGCATATATAATACCACAGTATGACGCGGTTGTGTCGCTCCCCGTGCGGGGAGCGTGGATTGAAATGTCAAGTCCGTTGCAAATGATGGTGGTGTGCGGGTCGTCGCTCCCCGTGCGGGGAGCGTGGATTGAAATCGTGAAGTCGCTGGTGTGCCAAATCCAGCGCCCAGTCGCTCCCCGTGCGGGGAGCGTGGATTGAAATGCCTTGCGCCGTGAATCCCAGATGGAAAGAATCGTCGCTCCCCGTGCGGGGAGCGTGGATTGAAATCCACGTCCTGACCCGCGACCTTATCACGGCGGACGTCGCTCCCCGTGCGGGGAGCGTGGATTGAAATTGCTTCCAGCGCATCACAAATATCTTGGTCGAGGTCGCTCCCCGTGCGGGGAGCGTGGATTGAAATTGCTTACAGCTTCCAGCAGGTGCTTGCTTTGTTGTCGCTCCCCGTGCGGGGAGCGTGGATTGAAATTACGATGAAAACGGCATCCAAATCCCCGCGTCCGCGTCGCTCCCCGTGCGGGGAGCGTGGATTGAAATGTGGATGGAGCTTTGTATGTCGTGGGTGCGGCAGAGTCGCTCCCCGTGCGGGGAGCGTGGATTGAAATGTTATAGCTTGCCGCCGTTTTATTGGCACGCATCGTCGCTCCCCGTGCGGGGAGCGTGGATTGAAATCGCTACGCAGGGCGGTGGTACGTCCCGGCGGACCGTCGCTCCCCGTGCGGGGAGCGTGGATTGAAATCGGCAGATTCAGCGGCGGTACCTGAAGCATGGCGCACGTCGCTCCCCGTGCGGGGAGCGTGGATTGAAATGCGAGGTCACGAAAATGGTCAGCGCGTCACGCGTCGCTCCCCGTGCGGGGAGCGTGGATTGAAATTGGTATACCCACTATCGGCGGTACGAAAGCGGACGGTCGCTCCCCGTGCGGGGAGCGTGGATTGAAATCGCGATAAAGTTGCCCTGTGCGTCAATCTCCCCCGCGTCGCTCCCCGTGCGGGGAGCGTGGATTGAAATAACCGGGTTCATTTCCAACGACACAAGCAGCACCCCGTCGCTCCCCGTGCGGGGAGCGTGGATTGAAATCTTTGGGAGACGGCGCGCCGTCGCACCCGGCAAGGGTCGCTCCCCGTGCGGGGAGCGTGGATTGAAATAGCTTCAATCGCGTCTCCTTGTCCAAATCGCCCTGGTCGCTCCCCGTTCGGGGAGCGTGGATTGAAATATTTCCTGCGTTTTCATTTCGACAAGCCGATTCCGTCGCTCCCCGTGCGGGGAGCGTGGATTGAAATCGTATGCAGCGCGTCAAACCGCACTGGAACTGCTGGTCGCTCCCCGTGCGGGGAGCGTGGATTGAAATTCGTGCGTTCAGCGTATTACCCTCGCCATTCCCGTCGCTCCCCGTGCGGGGAGCGTGGATTGAAATGCGTGCGACTGGCAGCAATGGCGTTGTGACGTGGCGTCGCTCCCCGTGCGGGGAGCGTGGATTGAAATCGAATTCCATCATACGTTTACCGACTTGCAAGAGTCGCTCCCCGTGCGGGGAGCGCGGGTTGAAATACAGGTGCGGTCGTCGCGTCACCGCAAGTCCACGTCGCTCCCCGTGCGGGGAGCATGGATTGAAATTAAAGGGGCAGGAAAACCCTTAGGGCAAATCATCCAGCTTGTAGACGCCGTCGGACAGCTCCTCCATCTGGCCCACGAGCTTTCCGTCACGGTATACCTCAAAGACTGCGCCACTCAGGTGATGATCCAATGTCATTTAGTTAACCCACCCACCTCCTATGCGAGTAGAAAAATCGCATAGG
>ENA-UOIZ01000788-UOIZ01000788.1-human-gut-metagenome-genome-assembly--contig:-P88-NODE-788-length-29842-cov-83.184040_pt1 | contig 29842 bp, 23 predicted proteins | sample MGYA00242336_ERZ723883 | MGnify/ENA metagenome assembly ERZ723883 | reverse complement strand
AGCACATCCGAGGAAAGGGCAATGCCCACCGCCATGTAGGGGTCCATGTGCAGAAAGGTGATGAGCATGGGGCTGATGACCGCCGCCGCGCTCATGCCGGCAAAGCCGGTGCCAAGGCCGGCACCCATGCCGGCAAAAAAGGTGACAAGCACCGTAAACAGCAAGTACATTTTATCCATTCTCCTTTAAGATCTCGTCCAGATTTTTCCCGATGACCTCCATGGTGCGGAAGAACGCCTCCCGGGTGGCGGCATCGGTGTTGTGCAGCAGGCGGGCAAAAAAACGCTCCTGCACCTCGCGCCCCCGTGCGATGACCGGCTGCGCCTTTGCCGTGCACAGCAGCTGGGTCTTGCGGCGGTCGCCCGCCACGGCGCGGCGCTCCAGATACCCCTCCTGCACCAGACGGTCCACGTTCACCGACACAAGGTTCGCTTTGATCTTGCGGATCTCCACGATATCCCGGGCGGTGGTGCAGTCCGGGTTGTTTGCCAGAAACATCAGGATATCAAAGGCAGTCTGGGGCAGCTTGAGTTCCTGACACAGCGGCTTGCACATGGCATTGTAGGCCTGCGCGGTCTTGAAGCTGATCTCTATGGTAGGGTTCATGGAATGCTCCTTTTGTTCTTATATGGACAGTTCATTTTTGAAGTATTATAGTGCAGATGAGGGGAGATGTCAAGAGGAGGGGAGCCCTCTCAGGCGCTCCCGCGCCAGCTCTCCCGAAGGGAGAGCCAAGCCGTAAGGCGTATCGCTAAAGTAATAGGTGCAATGAGAAAGTTCCCGGCGGTGCTCTTGCCTCTCCCTTTGGGAGAGGTGGATTTGCGAAGCAAAGACGGAGAGGGCGCACGCTGGGAGAAACCCCACCCGTGAAAATGCAATGCCGGAGCGTCCGCAGACGCTCCGACATTGCTCTATTATAAATAATATTTCCGCTGATGATGCGCAGAGCAAAGCGGCGCGCATTCAAATCGTTTTTTCAGAACACCGCCACGGCAACCAGACGCACCAGCAAAGCGCACAGCCATGCCACGGCGCACTGGTTCACCACCATGATGGTTGCCCACTTGCCGCCAAGCTCCCGCTTGACCGAAGCCACCGCCGCGATGCAGGGGGTGTACAGAAGGCAGAACACCAGCAGCGGTGCCGCCTGCGCCGGGGTGAGGGCTGCGGTCAGGGCTGCGGTGGAGCCGAAGAGGATGAGCAGCGAGGACACCACGCTCTCCTTGGCCATAAAGCCGGAGATGAGGGCGGTGGAGATGCGCCAGTCTGCAAAGCCCAGCGGGGCAAACAGCGGGGCGATATCGCCCGCGATGCGCGCCAGAATGCTGGCCTGCGGGTCAGCGGTCAGCCGCAGCTGCAGGTCAAAGTTCTGCAGGAACCAGATGACGATGGTAGCGGCAAAGATGACCGTAAAGGCCTTCTGCAAGAAGTCCCGGGCCTTTTCCCACAGCAGCTGCGCCACGTTCTTCAGGCCGGGCAGGCGGTAGTTGGGCAGCTCCATGACAAAGGGCACGGCCTCGCCCTTGAACACGGTGCTCTTGAGCAGCAGCGCCGCCAGTACGCCCACCAAGATGCCGGTGAAGTACAGCAGCACCATCACAAGCCCTGCGTACTTGGGGAAGAACGCCGCCGCAAACAGGCTGTAAATGGGCAGCTTTGCGGAGCAGCTCATGAACGGGGTGAGCAGGATGGTCATTTTGCGGTCGCGCTCCGAGGGCAGGGTGCGGCTTGCCATGACGCCGGGCACGGTACAGCCAAAGCCGATGAGCATGGGCACGATGCTGCGGCCGGACAGGCCGATGCGGCGCAGCAGCTTATCCATCACAAAGGCCACACGCGCCATGTAGCCGGTATCCTCCAGCATGGAGAGGAAGAAGAACAGCACCACGATGATGGGCAGAAAGCTCAGCACGCTGCCCACGCCGGTAAAGATACCGTCGATGACCAGCGAGTGCACCGCCGCGTTGACGTTCCAGTTGGTCAGGGCGGTGTCCACAATGCCGGTCAGGGCGTCGATGCCCAGTTCCATGAGGTTCTGGAAGAACAGGCCGATGACGTTGAAGGTGAGGAAGAACACCAGACCCATGATGGCGATAAAGGCCGGGATGGCGGTGTACTTGCCGGTGAGGAACTTGTCGATGCGGTTGGAGCGCAGCTGCTCCTTGCTTTCGTGGGGTTTTACCACCGTCTGCGCCACCAGCTCCTGAATAAAGGAGAAGCGCATATCCGCAATGGCGGCGGCGCGGTCCAGACCGCGCTCCTGCTCCATCTGCACGATGATATGCTCGATCATTTCTTTTTCGTTTTGGTCCAGCTTCAGGGCCTCCTCAATGCGGGGGTCGCCCTCCACCAGCTTGGTGGCGGCAAACCGCACCGGGATGCCCGCCGCCTTGGCGTGATCCTCGATAAGGTGCTGGATGCCGTGGATGCAGCGGTGCACCGCGCCGCCGTGGTCATCCTCGCTGCAGAAATCCATCCGCCCGGGACGCTCCTGATACTTTGCCACATGGACGGCGTGGTCCACCAGCTCGTCCACGCCCTCGTTTTTGGCGGCGGAGATGGGGATGACCGGGATGCCCAGCATGGCTTCCATCTTGTTGATGCGCACCGTGCCGCCGTTGCCGCGCATCTCGTCCATCATGTTCAGGGCCAGCACCATGGGGGTGTCCAGCTCCATGAGCTGCATGGTCAGGTAGAGGTTGCGCTCGATGTTGGTGGCATCCACGATGTTGATGATGCCGGTGGGCTTTTCGCCGATGATGAACTGCCGGGTGACGATCTCCTCGCTGGAATAGGGGGACATGGAGTAGATGCCCGGCAGATCGGTGACTTCGGTCTCCGGGTGGCCCTTGATGGCACCGCTCTTGCGGTCCACCGTCACGCCCGGAAAGTTGCCCACGTGCTGGTTGGAGCCGGTGAGCTGATTGAACAGGGTGGTCTTGCCGCAGTTCTGGTTGCCGGCCAGCGCAAAGGTCAGTGTCTGGTTTTCCGGCAGGGGGTGCTCCCCTTTTTTGATGTGATACCGGCCGCCCTCGCCAAGGCCTGGATGCTCCACCATTTTATCCTCGACCGGTGTGTGCACCGGCGGGACGGCCTCGGTGGGGGTGATGCCGATCTGCGCGGCATCCTCCAGCCGCAGGGTCAGCTCGTAGCCGTGGATGCGCAGCTCCATGGGGTCCCCCATGGGGGCCAGCTTGATCAGGGTGACCTCTGCGCCCGGGATCAGGCCCATATCCAGAAAATGCTGCCGCAGCGCACCGGTGCCGCCCACGGTATCCACACGGGCACTTTTGCCGATCGGCAATTCGTTTAACGTCATATGCTGTTTCCTTTTCTATCCGCTCAATCTGTGATTGTTAGCTTGTGTTAACAATAGTAATATAGGCTAACTGCAGGTGGATGTCAATAGAAAAAGATACAAAAAGCGCCCTGCACTCCGGGTGGAGCGCAGGGCGCAGGACAGAGCGGTGTTTACTTTGCAGTATGGTAGCCGTCGGGGTTGTTCTTCTGCCAGTTCCAGCTGTCGGCACACATTTCCTCAATGCCGTACTGCGCCACCCAGCCAAGCTCGTTCTTGGCCTTGGTGGGGTCGGCGTAGCACTCGGCGATGTCGCCGGGGCGGCGCGGGTCGATGACGTAGGGGATCTCCTTGCCGCAGGCCTTGGAGAAGGCGTGGATGACATCCAGCACGCTGTAGCCCTTGCCGGTGCCCAGATTGCAGATGAACAGGCCGCAGTTCGTCTCCAGCTTCTGGATGGCGCAGACATGGCCGCGGGCCAGATCGACGACGTGGATGTAGTCGCGCACGCCGGTGCCGTCCGGGGTGGGGTAGTCGTTGCCGAAGACGTGCACCTTTTCCAGCTTGCCCACGGCCACCTTGGCGATGTAGGGCATCAGGTTGTTGGGGATGCCGTTGGGGTCCTCGCCGATGAGGCCGGACTTGTGGGCACCGATGGGGTTGAAGTAGCGCAGCAGGGCCACATTCAGGCTGGGGTCCGCCTTGCAGACATCGGTCAGGATGCGCTCGGTGAAGGCCTTGGTGGTGCCGTAGGGGTTGGTGGTGGCGCCCACGGGGAACTCCTCGGTGATGGGCACACTGGCGGGGTCGCCGTAGACGGTGGCGGAGGAGCTGAACACGAAGTTCTTGCAGCCATACTTGCGCATCACATCCAGGATGACCAGGGTGCAGTTGAGATTGTTATAATAGTATTCGATGGGCTTGGAAACGCTCTCACCCACGGCCTTGTAGGCCGCGAACTGGATGACCGCCGTGATGTCCGGGCACTCGGAGAAGATCTTCTCCACATCCTCGTGCTTTGTCATGTCGGCATTGTAGAAGCGGAAGTCCTTGCCGGTGATCTGTTTCACACGGTCCAGCACCACCGGGGAAGCGTTATAGAAATTATCAGCCACGACCACGTCGTAGCCTGCGTTCAGAAGTTCGATGCAGGTGTGGCTGCCGATATAACCGGCACCGCCGGAAACCAAAATTGCCATACTTCATACCCTCTCTCACGGATCACTTGTTCGAGCACTGCCGGGTGGGTCCCGGTCTGCCTAAAGGATACCGCGTTTTGCGGGCAGAATCAAGGGATGCGTTTTTTATTTGAATGTATTTTTGTTGCATATTTGGATTTGATTTTTTGATTTCAAAGGATTTTTCGCATCTTCACCATGGAGAGATAGCCCTCTTTGTGCAAATGGGAGAAAGAGAGGGAAAATGATGTGCTGCGCAATGATGTTTGTCGCAGGGCGGCAAAATGATGTTTTCGCTAACGCGAAAATGATGCAGCCGCCTACGGCGGCCATGCAGGGGAACGCGCCTTCCGTTCGGCTTCATGCGCCCGCAGGGCGTACATCATTGGTTTCGGAGAAACCACATCATTCTGCCGCAAGGCAGACATCATGCCGCAAAAAGGCTCCTGCCCAATGGGCAGGAGCCTTTGCGGTGCATCATTCTTATAACTTCCCGCACTGCTTGCCGGTGAAGAAGCGCAGGGTGGTGGTGGCGCGGAACACCTTGCCCGCCCGCAGCACCGTGGAGGGGAACTCCGGGTGGGAGGGGCTGCAGGGGTAGTGCTGGGTCTCCAGCGCAAAGCCGCCGTACTTCTGCATGGGCTTGCCGCCCTTGCCGGGGGCGGGGCAGTCCTGCAGGAAGTTGCCGGTGTAGAGCTGGATGCCCGGCTGGGTGGTGTAGAGCTTCATACTGATGCCGGTCTTGTCGCTGGTGGCCCAGGCGCAGATGCTCTGGCTGGAGCCGCGGGCGCGGTCGATGACAAAGCAGTGGTCGTAGCCGCCGCCCACCATGGTGGTCTGGGAGAAACCGGTGTCGATGTCCCTGCCGATGAGCTTGCCCGCCGTGAAATCCATGGGGCTGTTCGCCACGGGCAGGATCTTGCCGGTGGGGCAGGTGGCGTTGTTGCCTTCCAGATAGTTGGAGGCGTAGAGCCGCAGCTTCTGGTTCAGCACGTCGCCCTCGCCGTCCAGGTTGAAGTAGCTGTGGTTGGTGAGGTTGACGATGGTGTCCGCGTCCGACGAGACGCGGTAATCCATGCGGAAGGCGTTATCTTCGGTGAGGGTGTAGCGCACCGCGATCTTCAGATTGCCCGGGAAACCGTCCTCGCCGTCGGGGCTCTCGGCTTCCATGAGCAAAGTGTCGCCGAAGGACTTCACCCGGTAAAGCTTGCGGGGGAAAGTGCCGTGCAGGTGGTTCTCGCCGTTGTTCTTTTCCAGCTGGTAGGTCTTGCCGCCCACGCTGAACACGGCGTTCTCGATGCGGTTGGCATAGCGCCCCACAAAAGCACCGCAGCAGGTGCTGCCGGAGGACGTGAAGTCGCTCTCATAGTCTGCCATGGTGTCGTGGCCCAGAACGACATCCACCGGGCCGTTTTTGGCCGGTACGATGATATTTTTGATGATGCAGCCGTAGTCCAGAACATGTACCGTCAGTCCGCCGGGGTTGGAAAGGATGTACTCGGTAACGTTGGCGCCCTCTTTGGTCACACCGAAGGGCTTGGAGCGGATCTGTGCCATTGGGCATTCGCCTCCTCAGTTTTTTCTCGGAATACAGTCGGGCAGACTCCCACTGTATTTGTATTGTATTTATGATTATATCACAGTTTTGTGCTGCTGTGTAGGAAACATTTTAGAATTTGCATCCAATTTTTCAGGCAATTTTTTGTTCGATTTGGAAAAAACGCCGTACCACGCCGGGCGCAGCGCCGCAGGCACCGACCCTGGCGGGCGGGGGAGGTTCTCTCTTGTATACAGCAAGCTGGAATCTCGATGCCGGAATCTGCACTTTTTTGCCTTTTTCTGGTCATTTCCTCCAAAGCAAGCGCTTCATCTTTGTGCAGTCGGTACAGGTTTGCAGGAATCGCGCGGTTTTTCGGCACCGGGCGGCCGGTTTCGCGGCGGGGCCGTTCCCGGCGCAGCGGCGGGCAGAAGCGGCGGAAATGCGTCCCTGCCTTGTATACAGGAGTAAGAACTTTCTGGCCGCAGGCATTGACATTCGTCTCTGTACGGGGTACAATGGGTGGTACACCGCTGCCGCAGATTTCAGGCAAAGGAGGAAGGGCGCGCATGGCAGTACAGCAGAATACCGATGAGATCTATCATATTCTGGAGGACGAGATCTGCTCACTGGCGATCCTCCCCGGCGAAGCGCTGAGCGAGAACCAGCTGTGCAAGCGGTTCGGCATCTCGCGCACCCCCATCCGCAGCGTGCTGCAGCGGCTGGAGCAGAACCACTTCGTGCAGATCATCCCCTGCAAGGGCACCATCGTCACCACCATCGACCCCAGCGTGGTGGACCAGATCATCTACCAGCGCGTGGCCGTGGAATGTATGGTCTTCCGCGATTTTGTGCAGATCTGCTCGCCCATGGAGATCATCGAGATCGAGCACCTGTACGACCTGCTCCAGCAGGCCGCCGAGGGCCGCGAGCACCCGGAAAGCTTCGACTTCAACCACTTCCTTGCCTGCGATCTGGAGATGCACCACTACTGGTTCCACAAGACCGGCAAGGAATACCTGTGGCACCTGCTCACCCTGCCTCAGGCCGACTACTCCCGGTTCATCCGGCTGGACGTGGTGGGCGCGCGCAATGTGCCCAGCGTGCTGAGCGAGCACGCAGAGATGCTGCGCATCCTGCGGGAAAAGGACCTGAACGCCATCGAGCCGCTGTTCAAAGTACACCTGTACGGCGGCATGACCCGCATGGGCGGCAAAATCTACTCGGACGAATACCGCATCTATTTCAACCACAGCTGAACCAGACAAAAAAGCGTCTGCGCCCCACACCCGGCAAGCCCGGGCAGGGCACAGACGCTTTTCTTTTTTCTGCTTTTCTGCGGGGCAGGGGGCACTCACGCCTCGGGCAGGAGGTCCGGGCTTTCGGCCGCTTTGCTGGCCGCAATGAACTCGGCCGCATCGTCCGGGATATCGTCCAGGTCGTCGCCGCCCACATCCACGTTCAGCGGCGGCTTCTTGAACAGGATATCGTACAGGATGGGCACGATATACAAGGTCATCAGGGTGGCGTAGCTCAGACCGCAGATGATGACGATGGCCATGCCGCTCATCAGCTGGCTGGCCATATCGTTGCTGAAGACCATCTGCAGCATGGCCAGCACGGTGGTGAGGGTGGTCATCAGGATGGGGCGCATACGGGTCTTGCCGGTGGCCACCAGCGCGGCGCGGCGCTCCATGCCGCCCAGGCGCAGCTGGTTGGCGTAATCCACGAAGACGATGCCGTTGTTGACGACGGTGCCCATCAGCACGATGAAGCCCATCAGGGAGATCATGGTCAGCTGCTGGCCGGTAACCAGCAGGCCCAGCAGGCCGCCGGTGAAGGCCAGCGGCACCGTGAACAGCACGATGAAGGGGGACAGCAGGCTCTGGAACTGTGCCACCATGACCAGATACACAAAGGGCAGGGCCAGGGCCATCCACTGCACCATCTCCTCAACCATGAAGTTGACGTTGTTGCTCTCGCCGCCCATGGAGAAGGAGCAGCCCTCCGGCATCTCGTCGCTGAGAGCAAACTCGTTCAGCTTCTTTTCCAGCGCGCGGGCCTGCACGGTGGTGTTGTAGCCTTCCACCGTCTCGGCCGTGACCGTGACGTACTCGGTCTGGTTCTCGCTGGTGATGGAGTCCGGCGCGGTGCCAGTCTCCAGCGTGGCGATATCCGCCAGGGTGCAGGTGCCGGTTGTGGTGGTGCCGTCGGTGGACAGAACGCTGGTCTCAAAGGTCATGTCCATCATGTTTTCCTTGGTCAGCGGGTCCAGATCGTCGGTGATCTGCACATCCATGGTGGTGCCGTTCACGGTGACGGGGGTCTGGGCCGTGGTGGTGGTGGTGAGCTTGGCCGCGATCTGCTGGTACACCTGCGCCACGGTCAGGCCGTAGGCACGCACCTTGTCGCGGTCGATCTTCAGGATGATGGTGGCGTCGCCTGCGTCCAGGCCGTTGGTGGCGTTCTGGAAGCCCTCGGTCTCGTTGACCAGTTCCACCACCTTCTCGGAAAGGGCGGTCAGGGTCGCGGAGTCGGCACCATAAATTTTGACCGACAGGCCGCTGGACAGCTGGCTGGTCAGGTCATCGGTCATGCCGTACTGCTTGACCGTGGCGGTGCAGTCCTCGATGCCGGCCACCGCTTCTTCAATGGCGGTGCAGGCTTTGTTCAGCTGGGACGAAGACAGGCTTTCGCTGAGCATCACGTTGATCTTATAATTGCCGTAGCTGTTGGCGGCGGCCAGCAGGCTGGTGATCTGCGAAGGCAGACCCAGCTGGCTGATGTCCATGCCGGCCACGCTGGTGTCGGTGGTGATGCCCACTTCCTCCACGCCGTCCACGGCCATCACGGCCTCCACGACCTTCCCGGCAACGGTGTAGGACTCCTCCTTGGAGAGGGTGTCGGTGGTGGAAAGGGTCACCACGGCCTCGTTGCTGGTGCTGGTGGGCAGCAGTTCAATGCCCATGGACAGCACCTGCACAGCGCTGAACACCAGCAGCACCACCGCCGCCAGCAGCGGGATGGCGCGGTGCTTCAGGCTCCAGTCCAGACTGTGGGCGTATTTCTCCTGAATTTTCTCGAACCAGGGCAGGCGCTTGGGCTCTGCCTTTTTCAGCACGGTGGAGGCTGCCGCCGGCACCACCGTGACAGCCACGATGAGGGAGGCCATCAGGCAGTAGCCGATGCACAGGGACATGGGCTCCAGCAGGCTGCGCACCATGCTGGAGGAGAATACCACCGGCAAAAAGACGCACACCGAGGTGAGGGTGGACGCCACAACGGACATGCTCACCTGCTTTGCGCCCTGCACGGCTGCACGGGCGGCGGGCACGCCGCGGCTGCGCAGGCGGTAGATGTTCTCGATGACGACCACCGAGTTATCCACCAGCATACCGATGCCCAGGGAAAGGCCCGCCAGCGTCATGACGTTCAGGTCGAGACCCGTAAAATACATGAGCACCACGGCGAACAGCACCGACAGCGGGATGCTGATGCCGACCACAAGGGTGGGCTTGACGTCCTTCAGGAAGATGGCCAGCACGAGGATGGCCAGCGCCGCGCCCACCAGCATGCTGGTGAGGATGCTCTTGATCAGCACATTGATATAGTTGCCCTGGTTGGACAGCACCACCACATGCAGGCCGTCGTACTGGGCTTCCAGCTCTTTGAACGCTTCCAGACAGTTGCTGGAAACGGTGCCGGCGCTGGAACTGTCGTCCTTATAAATTTTCAGCACCGAGGCCTGCTCGCCGTTCAGGCGGGTGAAGCTGTCGGCGGCGTTGTCGATGACCTCCACATCCGCCACATCGGACAGGCGCACATCGCCGTAGCCGTCCACATGCAGCAGCAGGGCACCGGCAATGTCATCCACACTGTCGTATTCCTCGCCCACCTTCAGCAGCCAGGACTCGCCGTTTTTGTCCTCCACATAACCGGCGGGCATGGAGAAGTTCTGGGCATAGATCAGGTTTGCCAGGGTGTTGATGTCCAGCTGCTTTGCCACGTCGGCCTGGGCCAGGGCGTTGGCCTTGGCAGTCTCGTACTCCTGCTTGGCCTCGTCCAGCTGCTTTTCGTACTCGTTCAGCATTTCACGCGCTTCGGTGAACTGCATATAGGCGTTGAGCTGCTGCTGGGAGAAGCTGCCCAGCGCGCTGGAGAACTCGGTCATCAGCTGGGGCACATTGTCCATGGCCTTGATGGTGCTTTCCAGCGTGTTGTAGACCACATTCAGGCTTTCCTGCAGCTGCATCTCGTTGGCAAGGTCTTCCGCCGTGCTGCCCTCGGAGCCGGTCTCGGTGTTCATGCGCTCCTGCAGCTTCTGCAGGGCGGTGGTGAGCTTATCGGTGATGGTGCGCAGCTCGCCCACGATCTCGATCAGGGAGTCGATGTCCCGCATACCGGTCTCGTTGAACTTGTCCATCACCTTCTGCAGGCCGTCGCGCACCTCGATCAGAGCCTGCTGGATCTCAGGCTCCTTGACCACGGCGATCAGGTCATTGACGCTTTCCAGCAGCGCCTGGGCCTGCTGGCGCACCGTCTCCACGGCGGCACCCACCTCGGTGCTCATGGAGCCCATGACCGAGTTGGACACGGTGTTGCCGAAGTTTTTCAGCTGCTTTTCATATTCCTGCCGTCCGGCCGCGATCTGGGCCTCGGCGCTTTCCAGCTGGGCGTGGGCCGCCGAAAGCTGGGTGTCGATGAGCTCCAGCAGCTGGGCGTTGATGGCGTCGATCTTGTCCTGATTCAGCTGCACCTGCACCAGCTGCTCCACAAGGCCGCTGGCCGAAGCGCTGGAAACGCCGCCCTTGCGCTGGACGTAGGGCACCAGCGTGTTCTTGACAAAATCCGACAGCGCGTAGACATCGCTGCCCTCGCGGCTGACGGCCACCGTCATGAAGGCGTTCATGTTCAGGCTGTATTCGATGATGGAAGGGGTCAGCGCCGTGCTGGGCAGGTCGCTTTTGGCCTGATCCAGCTTGTTGGACACCTTGACCAGCGCGCTGTTCATGTCCGTGCCCTCGGTGAAATGCATCAGCAGCAGGCTGTAGTTCTCGGCCGAAGTGGCGGTGATCTTCTCCACGCCCGGCACGGTGAGCGAGTTCTGGAGCACATCCGACACTTCGCTCTCCACGCGCTCCGGGCTGGCACCGGGATACACCGTCACCACCATCAGGTACGGCGTGCTGACGTCGGGCAGCAGGTTCGTCTGCATCTTTGTGATGGCCACAAAGCCCAAGATCAGCACCATGATCACGGCCACCAGGACCGTGAATGGCTTTTTGACACTGAATTTTTCCATTATCTCCTACCGTTTCTCTGCCGGGCCCCTGGCCGGGCAGCCGTTCCCCTCGCCGGGAATGCCACACTTTAACAAGTTTTATTATACACGCAAGGGCCGCCCTTGCAAGCAAATGCCCGAATCTTTTGCTTTTCTTTTGACACTTTCGCAGTTTTTTAACAATTGCCGCTCCGTTTTTCCAGTTTCCGGCAGCGGATGCGACCAAATTCGGTCAGTCTCCCTTAGTAATACGCTGCAGAACGGCGGATTGTTGCACCCCGAAAAAATTTTGCCGCCGCGCTGCACTGAAATTTGCGTGGAAATGTGCATTTGAATATGTTATACTAAGGTACAGAATGGAGTAACAGGCCCTTTTGAGCGGGCCCTATCCGATAGATCGACATACAACACGAGGATTATTATGAAAAAAGTCATTTCTGTCCGTTTCAAAGAAAACGGAAAAAGCTATTATTTTGACCCCGCCGGGGCCGACATCAAGACCGGCGACTACGTCATCGTGGAGACTGCCCGCGGCATCGAGTGCGGCGAGGTGGTGCAGGGCGTGAAGGAGATCGCCGACGCCGCCGTGCCCAAGGCCCTCAAGCCCATCACCCGCATGGCCGACAGCGTGGACATCCGCCGGATGCGCCAGAACCGCGAGGACGAAAAGCGCGCCTACCGCACCTGCCAGGAGTGCATCGCCCGCCACGGGCTGGAAATGAAGCTGGTGGAGGCCGAGTACACCCTCGACCGCTCCAAGATCATGTTCTACTTCACCGCCGACGGCCGCGTGGACTTCCGCGAGCTGGTCAAGGATCTGGCCGGCATCTTCCACACCCGCATCGAGCTGCGCCAGATCGGCGTGCGCGACGAGAGCAAGATGATCGGCGGCCTGGGCATCTGCGGCCAGCCCTTCTGCTGCAGCCGTTTCCTCAAGGACTTCCAGCCCGTTTCCATCAAGATGGCCAAAGAGCAGGGCCTTTCGCTGAACCCCACCAAGATCAGCGGTGCCTGCGGCCGCCTGATGTGCTGCCTTGCCTACGAGGAGAGCGCCTACGAATACCTCAACAGCATCATGCCCATGGTGGGCAGCACGGTGCGCACCCCGGACGGCCTGGGCACGGTGCTGGAAGTGAACCCCGTCTCCGGCTACCTGCGGGTGCGCTGCGGCACCGAGAGCCTCTCGCCCCGTTATTATAAGGTGGGCGTGTGCGAGTATATCTGCGGCGGCAAGCGCGCCCCCCGCCGCCCGGACCCGGACGACGATTACTCCGGCGTGCGCAACCCCGCCCCGGTGGTGGCGTCCTCCGACGATGAGAACCGCCGCTGCCCCGGCTGCGCCCGGAAACGCGCCGCTGAAAAGGAATAATGCTGCGGCGGGATCTCCGGGTGGTTAGTCTGTTAAAACTAACTATTCTTCGTGATTTTTACCGAAAATCTCCTGCAATTTTGGCTATAAGTTAGCCCATGCTTTTGTGCAACCCAACAAAAAGTAATCATTCTCCTTTTACGCCGCACGGTTAGTCTTGCCTTTTCAATCCAGCTTTGTTAAAATGCAGGCAAGGATATGATTTCCGGAGAGGCGTGCACAGCCGTGCCAATGTGCGTTTCTTCATACATCACAACGGGCACGGGGATAAAAGGAGAGTTTATTATGGCACACAAGGTTTCTGACGCATGTGTTGGCTGCGGCGCTTGCGAGGGCGCTTGCCCGGTTGGTGCAGTCGCCGTTGACGGCGGCGTTGCAGTTGTGAACGCAGACGCTTGCATTGATTGCGGCGCTTGCGAGGGCGCTTGCCCCACTGGTGCAATTACTGCTGAATAATCGCAGCTGATTGCCGAAATAACGCATCAAAAGCAGCAGACCTGTCCAAAGCGGGTCTGCTGCTTTTTGTTTTTGCACAAATTCCGGGAGTAATTCCCCTGATTTTTTTGAGAGGATTCGGTACACACTCTATGGAACATTCTACGGAAGTTTTGTATAATAGGACCATGGTATATTGTACCCCGGCCCACCGTTTTGGCTCGGATGCACTGCTGCTGGCCCGTTTCTGTGCACCGAAACGCGCCCAGAAGGCGGCGGACCTGTGCTCCGGCTGCGGCATCGTGGCGCTGGAATGGCACGACCGGGGCCACCGCGGCCCCTGCACCGCGCTGGAGCTGCAGCCCGAGGGCAGCGTATTGCTGGCCGAAGCTGTAGCCCAGCAGGGCCTTGACCACATCACACCGGTGTGCGCCGACCTGCGCAGCTGGCGGGAAGGCGAGGGCAGTTTCGACCTGTGCGCGTGCAATCCGCCTTACTTTACGGACGGGCCCCAGAGTGCGAACGCCGCCCACGCCCTTGCCCGGCACGAGAACACCTGCACGCTGGAGGATGTGTGCACCTGCGCGTTCCGGCTTTTGAAGGACGGCGGGCGCTTTGCGCTGTGCCACCGGCCGGAGCGGCTGGCCGAGGTGCTGGCCGTGCTGCGGGCCCACCGGCTGGAGCCCAAGCGTCTGGCCTTTGTGAAGAACAAGGCCGACGGCGCACCCTGGCTTTTCCTCGTGGAAGCGCAGAAAAACCGCAAGACCGGCCTGCGGGTGGAGCCGGATATTTTGATTAGTACAGGTGCAGCTCTTTATGGAAGGTGAGAGCGCCCTCTCAGTCATTTTGCTCCGCTTCATGACAGCTCTCCCAAAGGGAGAGCCAAGAGCTTAACCGAAAAGTGCCTGCCTCTCCCCTCGGGAGAGGTGGCACGGCGCAGCCGTGACGGAGAGGGCGAGGCCGTTCGGGGAATTTCAGGAGGTAAATTATGGCAGGAACTCTTTATATCGTGGCAACGCCCATCGGCAATCTGGACGACATGCCGCCCCGGGTGGCCGCCACCTTTGGCGCGGCAGACTTCATTGCCGCCGAGGACACCCGCGTCACCATGAAGCTGCTGAACTTTCTGGGCCTGAAAAAGCCCATGGTCAGCTACTATGAGCACGCTTTGCAGAAGGGTGAGGCCATTTTGCAGCGCATCGAGGCAGGGGAGAGCTGCGCGCTGTGCAGTGACGCCGGGATGCCCTGCGTCTCCGACCCGGGCGAAGTGATCGTGCGGGACGCGCTGGCCCGGGGCATCAAGGTGGTGCCGGTGCCTGCCGCGTCTGCCTGCGTGACGGCGCTGGCCGTGTCCGGGCAGGACACCTCCCGCTGGGTGTTCGAGGGCTTTCTGCCCGTGAACCGCAAGCAGAAAAAGGAGCGGCTGGCCGATCTTCTGCGGGAAAAGCGCACGGTCATCTTCTATGAAGCGCCCCACAAGCTGCGCACCACACTGGACGACCTGACGAACGCCTTCGGTGCGGACCGCAGCATCACCCTCTGCCGCGAGCTGACCAAGCTGCACGAGGACATCTGGAAGACCACCCTCGGCGAAGCGGTGGAACATTATAAGGTGAACGACCCCCGCGGCGAGTATGTGCTGGTGATGGCCGGTGCGCCGGACTCTGCCGACCCGGAACAGGAGCTGACGCTGGAGCAGGCCGCGCAGCGGGCACTGGAGCTGACCGGCCAGGGCTTCGGCCCCACGGCCGCCGCCAAGGCAGCGGCCCAGGGCACGCCCTATTCCAAGAGCGAAGTGTACAAGCAGCTGCTGGTGCTGCAGCAGGGGCAGCAGGAACAGGACTGACAGGCCATTCAGCCCTTCATGAGAGCAAATGATATCTGGTAAATAGAGGAGGACCCCTTTCGTGACAAAACTTCTGGTTCTGAGCGACAGCCACGGCGGACGCGACGCCATTGAGCGCATCCTGAAGGCTGAGAGCAAAAACATCGACGCACTGATCTTTCTGGGCGACGGCCTGCGCGATCTGGAGCTGGCGCTGACCAAACACCCCCGGCTGCGAGCCTACTCGGTGGCGGGCAACTGCGATTACGGCGCGCTGGAGCCCACCGACGGCCTGGCCGCCTTTGACGGCGTGGTCATTTTCTACACTCACGGTCATATGTACGGCGTAAAATACGATCTGGATACGCTGGCCGACGCGGCAGCCGCCCGGGGCGCGGATGTGGCGCTGTTCGGCCACACCCACGTCCCCCACGCGGAGGACCGCGGCAGCGTGTTCCTGTTCAACCCCGGCTCCTGCGGCCGGTGCTACACCGGGCCGGACACCTACGGCATCCTGACGCTGGAAAACGGCAAAGTGACTGCCCACGAACACAAAGAGGTACCGAAAAAATGAGCATCAATGAGGTGCGCTATCTGCCCGAATGCGGCAGCACCAACGCGTATGTGAAAGAGCATTTTGAGGAGTTTGGCCCCGTGGGGGCTGTGTACACCGAGAACCAGACCGCCGGGCGCGGGCGGCTGGGCCGCAGCTGGGTGAACGCCGAGGGCCGTGCGCTGTACTACACGGTGGCCATCCGGGAGCCGCTGGCCCAGCCGTCCACCCTGCCGCTGCTGGCCAGCCTTGCGGTGCGCACCCAGCTGAAGCTGCGCTACGGCGTGGACTGCCAGATCAAGTGGCCCAACGACCTTTTGCTGAACGGCAAAAAGATCGTGGGCATCCTGTGCGAGGGCGTGAGCTACGGCTACCAGCAGCAGGGCCGGGGCATTTTGTGCGGCATCGGCATCAACCTGGCCCAGCCCCAGAGCTACTTCGACGCGGCGAACCTGCCCAACGGCACTTCGCTGGAGCTGCAGGGGGCCAAGGTGGACCTTGCCGCCGACCCGGCCTGGCTGGCCGAGGGCCTGACCGACTTCGGCTTTGACCGCAACATGTATGTCTTTGCCCGGGACGGCTTTGCACCCTTCCGGGAGGAATATAAAGCCGCCTGCGTCAACCTGGGCCGCCGGGTCACCTTCGACCTGCCGGACGGCAAGCAGGGCGCAGGTGAAGCCATCGACGTGGACGAGGAGGGTCGCCTTGTGGTGCGCACCGACAGCGGCGAGGAACACGTCTTCACCGGCGAAGTTTCGGTGCACGGCATTTACGGGGCCGTGTAAACACCTGCTTCTGCCTTTGGCAGGGGCCTTGCGGAGGGATCCATTATGGATGCGGAATACTACAAGAAATACGAGCCGGTGTTCGGCAAATGGTACATCACAAAGCAGCTGGGGGCCGGCAGCTACGGCAAGGTGTTTGAGATCCAGCGCACCGACGCGCTGGACGGCACCGTTTACCGCGGCGCGCTGAAGGCCATCACCATCCCGTCTTCGCCGGAAGAACTGCAGAGCGTGCTGGACGAGGACGGGCTGGACAGGCAGGGAGCCTCCTCCTATTTCCGGGAGACCGTGGTAGCCCTGAACCGCGAGATCGCGTTGATGAACAAGGTGAAGGGCCACAGCAACATCGTGAGCTACGAGGACCACGACGTGATCGAGCACACCGACGGCATCGGCTGGGATATCCTCATCCGCATGGAACTGCTCACCCCCATCAGCCAGTACTTTAAGCAGTTCGACACCATCCCCCGGCAGGCCGTGCTGCGGCTGGGCATCGACCTGTGCCGCGCACTGGAAGTGTGCGAGAAATACAGCATCATCCACCGGGACATCAAGCCCGCCAACATCTTTATCTCGGACACCGGCGACTTCAAGCTGGGCGATTTCGGCGTGGCCCGCACGGCCAGCGCCTCCACCGGTGCTTCCACCTTTGCGGGCACCGTGAACTACATGGCCCCGGAGGTGTTCCGCCGCGAGAAGTACACCGCCAGCGTGGACACCTATTCGCTGGGCCTTGTGATGTACCAGCTGCTGAACGCGAACCGGATGCCCTTCTACCCGCCTTACCCGCAGCCGCTGACTGCGCTGGCCAAAGAGCGCGCCCACGACCGCCGTCTGGCCGGGGAGCCCCTGCCGGACCCGGTGAATGCCTCCGGCCCGCTGGCTGATATCCTGCGCAAAGCCTGTGCGCCCGTCCCGGCGGACCGCTTTGCTTCGCCCACCGAGATGCGCCTTGCGCTGGAAGCCGTGCTGCGCGGCGCATCCGACGCCGCACCGGCGGCCCAAGTGCCCGCCGCAGATGCAGCGGCAACTGTGGCTGCCGCGCCCAAAGCGCCGGAGACCCCGGATGCAGCGGACGAGACCACTCGTCTGCCTTTCGGCCAGCAGCCCGCCGCACAGCCCACAGCACCGGCAAAGGCCCCTGCCCCCAAGGCCGAGGACGAGACGGTGTTCCTGTTCGCCCAGCAGGAGCAGCAGCGCCGCGAAGCGGAAGAAGAAGCCCGCCGGGCCGAGGAGCAGCGCAAGGCTGAGGAAGCCCGCGCCGCCGCCGCCAAAGAGCAGGCCCAGCGCGCCGAACAGGAGCGCAAAGCCCGGGAAGCCGAAGAAGCGGCCCGCAAGGCAGAGCAGGAAAAGGCCGAGGCAGCCGAAACGCCCGCACCGGCAGGGGAGAAGAAAATTTCCCGCCGCAAAATGCTGGGGGTTATCGGCGGTGCCGCCGCTCTGGCTGTGCTGGGCGGGGCGGGATACGCCGTGTATTCGGCGGAGTCCTCTAAACCTGTTGCCGAAGGGAGTTGCGGCGACGGTCTGACTTGGAGCATTTCCGGTGCAGGCGTTCTTACCATTCAGGGCAGCGGCACCATTACTGGTACCCCGTGGGAGAAGCTTGCCGACCGGGTCACCGCCATTGACCTGCAGGCCTCCGTCCCCACAATCCCGCCCTACTGCTTTACCAGGTTTACCAGCCTGACCTCGGTCACCCTTCCGGAAGGGCTGCAGATCTTCGGTTCCTATTCCTTCTATTGTTGTGTTAGCCTGACCACTGTCACGATCCCGGACGGCGTCTTCTACATCGGAAATTGTGCGTTTGGCAATTGTACCAGTCTTTCTTCCGTTTCCATCCCGGAAAGCGTGACCAGCATCCGCAATGGTGCTTTCTCCGGCTGTGCGCTGACAAGCGTCACCCTCTCCCGGGACTGCAAAGTGCATGAAAGTGCCTTTGACGAGGGCGTTACCATCAACTACTACGACTGAGCCAAAAAGTGAGGAAGTATCATGACTGTGGAATCTTATAACGAAAAATACGCGCCGCTCCTTGGCGAGTGGACCATCAAGCGCTGCATCGGCTCGGGCAGTTACGGCAGGGTGTTCGAGATCGAGCGGCGGGACGCGCTGGGCACCGTGAACACCAGCGCGCTGAAGATCATCAGCCTGCCCCAATCGGAAGACGACCTGCGCTCCACCATCGAGACCAACAACCTCACCGGCGACAGCGTTTCGTCTTACTACCGCTCCTGCGCGGACGCCATCACCAACGAGATCAAGCTGATGAGTGAGCTCAAGGCCCAGAGCAACATCGTGAGCTACGAGGACCACAAGATCGTCCCCCACAAAGACGGCATCGGCTGGGACATCCTCATCCGCATGGAGCTGCTCACCCCGCTGAACGTCCACCTGCAGCGCACCGTGCAGATGCCCCGGGGCGAAGTGGTGCGCATGGGCATCCACCTGTGCCGCGCGCTGGAACTGTGCCAGCGGCACAACATCATCCACCGCGACGTCAAGTCCGAGAACATTTTCATCTCGGCGGACGGCAACTACAAGCTGGGCGATTTCGGCGTGGCCCGCACCGTGCTGGCCAGCTCCGGCGCGCTGACCCAGGTGGGCTCGCCCAGCTACATGGCCCCGGAAATGTTCCAGGCAGGCAAGACCTACAACGCCAGCGTGGACACCTACGCGCTGGGTCTGGTGCTCTACCGCTGCCTGAACGAGGGTCGTCTGCCGTTCTACCCGCCTTACCCGCAGCCGCTGACCCCCGAGGACCGGAACATGGCCGAGGGCAAGCGGCTGTCCGGGCTGGAGCTGCCCCGGGCGGTGAACGCCACCGCCGCGCTGGACGCCATCCTGCGCAAAGCCTGCGCGCCGGACCCCGCCGGGCGCTTTGCTTCGCCCACCGAGATGCGCCTTGCGCTGGAAAAGCTGCTGAACGCGCCGGAATCCCGGACCATGATCCTGCCCCTGGGCAAGCCGGACGCGGCCGTGAACGCAGCTGAAACGGAAAAGACCGCCGACATGTGGGGCGGCAGCGGCAAAGGCACCGGCGAAAAGGGCTTTGACACCGGCAGGGACCTTGGCGGCTTTGGCGGCAAGACCGGCGGCACAGCCGCAGACGACAACAAGACCCAGCGCATCTTCCCCGGCCCGGGCGGCGACACCGGCAGCGTTTCCGGCAGTACCGGCGGCACGGCCGCAGACGGCAACGTGACCAAGCGCATTTTCCCCGGCCCGGGCAGCACCACCGGCGGCAGCAGCGCTTCCGGCGGGACGGGCGGCGGCAAAAAGCACTGGCAGAACGCCAGCGACCTGAGCAAGGCAGACCTGCCGCCGAAGCCCGATACCAAACCCGAAACCCACAGCCCAGCAGGCGGCACCGGCAGCCACAACGACACCCCGAAGCCCGATGCCAAACCCGACACCAAGCCTGACGCAAAACCGGAAGAAACGACGCCCTTCACCCGAAAAAAGGTGCTCAGCGCCATCAGCGCCCTGTGCAAGGGCGCGCTGATCTTCCTGGCTGTGATGGGCGGTGTGGCCGGTATGACCATTGCAGGCGGCATTGCGCTGATATGGTTCGGCATCGCGGGCATTTGCCGCTACCTGCAGCAGAGCAAGACCTCCGGTTTCCAGCCCACGACCGGCCAGAAGGTGCTGCTGGTGCTGGACGTGCTGTGCATCCCGGTGGGCTTCCTCATTTTCCTGATCTGAGCAGCGGGGCCCCCGGGTGCCGTTAAAAGAATGTACGCTCCATGCGGACAGTTTTCTGCCTGCATGGAGTTTTTTTGCAGGTTTATGGCCGAATTTTACGCAAAATGCTTGAATTCACGAACTTTTTGTTGATTCCTTGTGAACATTTCCAGTTGCCTTTAGAGTCACACTTTAGTATAATAGAGAATGTGCCAGCGTGTCCTTTCGGGATAGGATGCGCGTGTTTTGGAAATAGGAATAGGAAAACAGACAGCACAAGCGCCTTGCTTTTTTGCAGCGGGACGTTTGTGCTGTCGCAAGGAGTGCAAGCATGAAAGATCAAGAATCCTTCAAGCCGTATATTCCTGCGGAAAAGATCACCGCAGAAATGACGGCGACCTCTGTGATCATGGGCATCATCCTGTCCGTGGTCTTCGGCGCTGCAAATGCCTACCTGGGCCTGCGCGTCGGCATGACTGTTTCTGCCTCCATCCCGGCAGCAGTCATCTCTATGGGCGTCATCCGCGTCCTGCTCAAGAAGAACTCCATTCTGGAGAGCAACATGGTGCAGACCATCGGTTCCGCAGGCGAGAGCCTGGCCGCCGGTGCCATCTTCACCATGCCTGCGCTGTTCCTGTGGGCAAAGGAAGGCCTGTGCGATAAGCCCAGCATCCTGGAGATCACCCTGATCGCCCTGTGCGGCGGCATCCTGGGCGTTCTGTTCATGGTGCCCCTGCGCAACGCGCTGATCGTCAAGGAACATGCCACCCTGCTCTACCCGGAAGGCACCGCCTGCGCAGACGTGCTGCTGGCCGGTGAGGAAGGCGGCGCAAACGCTTCCACCGTGTTCTCCGGCATGGGTCTGGCAGCCATCTTCAAGTTCATCGTCGATGGCCTGAAGATGATCCCCGCCGACATTGCCGTGGCCTTCAGCTCCTTCAAGGGTGCTCTGGGCATGGAAGTGTACCCCGCTCTGCTGGGCGTGGGCTACATCGTCGGCCCCAAGACCGCTTCCTACATGTTCACCGGTTCTCTGGTGGGCTGGATGGTCATTATCCCGCTGATCTGCCTGTTCGGCGCAAACATCTCCCTGTACCCGGCAGCAGCCGGCACCACCATTGCTGATCTGTATGCAGCAGGCGGTGCAGACGCTATCTGGTCCAACTACGTCAAGTATATCGGCGCAGGTGCCATTGCTACCGGCGGTATCATCTCGCTGATCAAGAGCCTGCCTCTGATCGCATCCACCTTCCGTGATGCCATGAAGAGCATGAAGGGCGGCAGTGCTTCCGGCACCTCCCGTACCGAGAAGGACCTGCCCATGCCCTTTATTCTGGGCGGCATCCTGCTCATCATCCTCATCATCTGGCTGGCTCCGGCAATTCCCGTCAGCCCGCTGGGTGCTCTGCTGATCGTCATCTTCGGCTTCTTCTTCTCCACCGTCTCTGCACGTATGGTCGGCATGATCGGCAGTTCCAACAACCCGGTCTCCGGCATGACCATTGCCACCCTGCTGATCGCTACCATGATCCTGAAGGCCACCGGCAACGTTGGCATCGAGGGCATGATCGGCTCCATGGCCATCGCCTCTGTCATCTGCATCTGCGCTGCCATTGCTGCGGATACCTCTCAGGACCTGAAGACCGGCTACCTGCTGGGTGCGACCCCGGTCAAGCAGCAGATCGGTGAGCTGATCGGCGTTATTGCCGCCGGTCTGGCCATCGGTGGTGTGCTGTACCTGCTGGACAGCGCATGGGGCTACGGCGGTGCCGAGGTCCCCGCACCGCAGGCTACCCTGATGAAGATGATCGTCGAGGGCATCATGGGCGGCAACCTGCCTTGGAACCTGGTGTTCACCGGTGTGTTCCTGGCCATTGCCCTGGAGATCCTGCGCATCCCTGTGATGCCGTTCGCCATCGGCCTGTACCTGCCCATCTACCTGAACACCTCCATCATGATCGGTGGTGTTGTGCGCTGGTTCATGGACAGCCGCAAGAATGTTGACGCGAAGCTCAAGGAAGAGCAGACCACCCGCGGCACCCTGTTCTGTGCCGGTATGATCGCAGGCGAGGGCCTTGTGGGCATCCTGCTGGCTGTGTTTGCCGTGTTCGGCATCAGCACTGCCCTGAGCATTGATCTGGGCAACATTGGCGGCGTGGTCCTGATGATCGTGATGATCGCATGCCTGCTGGCCTTCTCCATGAAGAAAAAGAAGAACTGATGAAGCATAAGAACGAATCCATCAATTATCTGGACCTGATCCCGCAGCGTGCGGAGACCCTGCGCTGGCACACCGACGAGCAGACCGGCCTTATCACCCTGGAGGTGGAGAACACCGGCCTGTTCAATACGATCGCGCAAAAAGTGTTTCACAAACCACGCACCACCCAGGTCCATCTGGACGAGACCGGCAGCTACCTTTGGCCGCTGATCGACGGGCAGAAGACCGTTGCGGACCTTGCTGAATGCATGAAGCAGCAGTACGGCGAAAAGGCCGAGCCGCTGTATCCCCGCATCATCAAGTACTTCCAGATCGTGGAATCCTACCACTTTATCCGGTTCCTCAACAAGTAAAAAAGTAAGCGGCACATCGGGCCTTTTCCGCAAGGCTTGATGTGCCGCTTTTTTTGTTATAGAATAAGGTCAATGTCTGCGCTTTCTGCGCCGCAGGTTCAGCGAGCCGCCGCCCGCCGCAAGGGTGAGCACGGTGAGCGCGCCCAGGATGACCACCAGCGTGCACAGCAGCAGCAGGGTGGCCTTGGAGTCGGTGCGGAAGTCGGAGATATATTCCGCATGGGTCACAAGGTCCACGGTACCCACCTCGTAGCCGTCCAGATAGACGGTGGCGGTGCCCACCTTCTGGCCGTTTTTCACGGTGGCCGGGATGCTCTCGGGCAGGTCAAAGGCGTAGCTCACCACGTCGTCTGCGTGGCCGTAGCCGCTGACAGGGGCCGCCGCATACAGCGCGGCGGTGGGCTGGGCGCGGCACTTGGTCAGGTCAACGGTGGTCAGCTCGGTCTGGGTGTCCACCAGCGGGCGGTCCGAAAAGCTCTCAAAGGCCCAGTCCAGCAGCTGGTCACACTCGGTGTAGAGGCTGGCGTTGTCCGCGTGGAGGATCACAAGGCCGTAGGTGTGGCCGCCCTGTTCGGCAAAGGCCACGGCGCAGCGGCCCGCCAGGGTGGTGAAGCCGCCCTTGACGCACTTGATGTAGCTGCGGTAGAACTCGCTGCCGGTGTCGGTGAGGGGGTTCGTGGAGTTGATGGTGCGCTCATTCTGGTGCAGATTGGTGGCGGGCATGGTGTAGGCCGCCGTGCCGGACACCTGCACGAAGGTGGGGTTTTTGTAGCATTCCGCCGCGATCCTGGCCATGTCCTCGGCGGTGGAAACGTTGCCGTAGTCGAACAGGCCGTGGGCGCAGGTGAAGTTGGTGCCGGTGCAGCCCAGCTCCGCCGCGCGGGCGTTCATCTGCCGGACGAAGTCCAGCACGCTGCCGCCCACATCGTAGGCGATGACGCTGGCGGCGTCGTTGGCGCTGGACACCAGCAGGGCATACAGCAGGTCGATGCGGCGCACCGTCTCACCGATGCGCAGGCCCGCGGTCATGCCGTTGGCGTTCTGGATGTCCTTGAACTCCTGGGTCATGGCGGTGGGCACGGTTACTTCGCCGTTCAGGTCCTTGCCGCTCTCCAGCAGCAGCAGGGCGGTCATCATCTTGGTCAGGCTGGCCACATACTGCTGCTGGTCGGCGTTCTGGGCCAGGATGGTCTTGCCGGTGTCGGCGTTGAACAGATACACCGCCTCGGTCTCGCTGGCCGTCTGGATGGGCATGGGGTAGGCGGCCAGCCCCGGCAGCGCCGCCGCGGCGGCAAGCGCCAGGGTGAGCACCAGTGCTGCGGCACGGCGGAAGAACCTGTTTTGAAACATGAGCGTACCCCCTTGATCGACGTCCCGGCCCAAAGCGCCGGAAATGATTTTGTTCTACCTTAAAGAATACCATAAACGAGCCAAAAGCGAAAGAGAGAAAGGCGGTTTTTAACAATGTTCCTGTCTTTTTGTGGAAAATTCCCCCGCGATGAGGGCGCAGTCTTCGTGGCCCCCAACGCCACCGTGCAGGGCGATGTGGTGCTGAAGCCCGGCTCCACCGTCTGGTACGGGGCCGTGCTGCGGGGCGACGACGGCACTTTGACCATCGGCGAGAACACCAATGTGCAGGACAACGCCGTGCTGCACTGCGACGTGGGCGGGGCCGTGACGCTGGGCAAAAACGTCACGGTGGGCCACAGCGCGCTGGTGCACGGGTGCACCGTGGGCGACGGCAGCCTCATCGGGATGCACGCCACCCTGCTGAACCACTGCGTGGTGGGCAAAAACTGCATCATCGGGGCCGGGGCGCTGGTGCCGGAAGGCATGGTCATCCCGGACGGGTCGGTAGCCGTGGGCGTGCCCGCAAAGATCATCAAGCAGGTGACGCCCGCCCAGGCCGAGGCGAGCGTGCGCAACGCCGCCCACTATGTGGAGCACGGCAGGCTGCACGCCGCCGAAGCAAAAAAAGATTTGACCTTTTGCCGCTGATATGTTATTCTGGAGAAAAGAATATCCGCTGCGCGGAAAAACGGCGTGCTGAAACGGCGTCCTGACGTTCTGCACGGTCTCTGTTTGAAAAATCAATTGATTTTTCGATTTTTTCACAAAAAAGCAATGACTTTTTACGGAAAATAGGGTATACTATCTTTTGTAGGGATGCGGGGCCGCAACCGCGCCTTACACATGATTCCTCCTCACACCAAAGCAATACCCCAAACAGAGACCCCTCCAGTGTACCGCAAGCGCTGGAGGGTGTTTCTGTTTCTATCCGACTGTTCCACCCAGAAGAAATCTTGAAAAGGAGAATCAATGATGTCTAAAATGATCAGCCGTCGCGTTTTTCTGAAAGCCACCGGCCTTGCCGTTCTGTCTGCTGCCGCCGCCGGCGCTCTGGCCGGATGCGGGGGTGGGGGAGCCAACCCGACGCCGGGCAGCCCGCTTGCCCCGGAGATTGACAGCAGTGAAGTAGCCGAATTTGGTCGTTGCACGGTAGACCTGGGTCCCATGAATGGCACTTGGTCTTCCAACGCAAAATACGAACCCGATCATGTTAGTCACACTTACATTTATACCGGCCTGCAGATTGACAATGGCCTCGAAACCAGTCCTTTTACGTTGCAGCTTAGTGATTTTTCCTGCTCCATTCCTGCCATTCCCGAAGCAAAAGTCTGCAGCTTGGACAATTTCACACTGAACAGTGACCAAACGGGCTTTGCTTTCCGTGAAAGCTTGACCATCGCAGCCGGAAATCGGCCCAGCACTTCGATTCTTTACATTGATATCGGAAATACCCCTGCTACCACGTTATATGGCCAAAACTTTACGGTCACGATCACAAAGAATGAAACTTCCTACACATTCCACTACAACGGTCTGCTCAACGATCCCACATTTAACGTATAAAAACATCCCCGGCAGAAAGGGCCTTGCGCCTTCCTCTGCCGGGGATATTTTTGTTATGCAAGTTTTGCAGCGAACACGCTGAGCACGATCTTCGGGTTCACCTGCGCGCCCAGGCGCTGGATGGCGGCTTCGGCCAGCCGCAGGGCCCGCTGGGCGTCCGCGCCCTGCACCGGGGCGTGGGGGCTGCCGCGCAGGCCTGCCGCCGCCACGGCGCGGAAATCCGCCAGCAGGGCCGCCGCACCGGCCTTGTCCTTTTCAAAGGCGGCCAGCAGCACGGCGGCGGCATAGCTTTCGTGGGCGGCGGCCGCCTTTGCCAGCTGCAGGGCCATTTCCACCTGCGCGGTGCGGGCTTCGTCCCGGGCTGCGGCCAGCACCGTGCCGATATGGCCGTCGAACAGTTCACTGTACAGGGCCGCCGTCTTTTTGTCCACCCCCTGCGCGACGCAGTAGCGGGCGCACTGCTCCGGCGAGACAGGGGCCACCGCAAAGCTGACGCAGCGGCTGCGGATGGTGGGCAGAACGCTTGCCAGCGAATCCGCCGTGAGCAGGAACAGCACGCCCTCGGGCGGCTCCTCCATGACCTTCAGCAGGGCATTGGCGGACTCCTCGTTCATGCGCTCCACATGGTAGAGCAGGACGGCGCGGCCCTCGGCGGACAGGCTGGTGTTGAAAATCTCACTGCGCATGGCCGTGACCTGACCCACCAGATAGCGCCCGCCGCTGCCCATGCCGGACACCGAGATGGCCTCGCGCACGATGCCCGTCTCCACCTGGCCGCTGTCGCGCTTGCCGGCCTTTGCCACAGCGCGGCAGCATTCGCCCCGCAGAAGCGCTTCAGCGGGCGCGCCGCCTGCGGGGTAAAGATAATCGGCGGCGATGCAGCGGGCCGCAAAACCGGCTCCCAGCCCGTCTTCGCCCACAAGAAGCACACTGTGGGTCAGCCGCCGGGACGCCAGCATCTGCCGCACGCTCGTTTTCAGTTCTGCATTGCCTTCCATGCGGTCCAGCATCATAAGCGGGTGCTCCTTTTTTGATTTAGAATTGTCTCCGCTTCGCTCTGACAATATTAGCGGAAAAATTATTTTATTTTGAGAATTTGAAAAATCTGCGGATTTTTCAAATTCTCTTTTTCACGGGTGGGGCCGTAACGGCAGACGGCGTCTGCTGGCGCTGGCTCCCTGCGGGAGCATCCGCGTCAGCGGGGAGAACAGGCAGCCCGGCGGGAAGCCAACCCTCTCAGGCGCTTCGCGCCAGCTCTCCCGAAGGGAGAGCCAAGACTGTGGAGGGCACGTTTCTTGTCGCTTTTTCGAAAGGTTACCAAGGGCATACTGGGAGTGCTTCTTGCCTCTCCCTTTGGGAGAGGTGTCACCGAAGGTGACGGAGAGGGCGCTCTCGCTCCCCTGCGGGGAGCTGCCGCCGCAGCGGCTGAGGGGCCTTGAAATGGCGGAACACAAAAAAGCGTTAAGCGAAGCGGCTAGCTTTTTTGTATGGAGCCCATCCTCTTTGGGGTTGAAAGGGGCGAGCAGCCCCTTTCTCGTGGGTCCAGCGCGTCGAAATCGCTGGCACTTTTCTGGTTCTCTTTTGGTGCCAAAAGAGAACAAACTCCGCCCGGTGAAGCACTTTCATCGAAGCCAGAAACTTTTATTTATCTCCTGTTTTTCCGCTTCCACTGTTCGCGGCGAATCCACGCGCGGATGCTGCGGTAGGCCATCGGGCCGAAGAACAGCCAGACGTTCGCCATGCTGAGCAGCAGGCTCAGCTTCTGCAGCGGCGGCGCGCCCAGAAAGCTCAGCACCCACATCACGGCCGCAAAAAGGCCGAAATACTTCACCCGGATGGGGATGACGAAGAACAGCAGCAGCTGCACCTCCGGGTAGAGCATGGCAAAGGCCAGCAGCAGCGAAAGCGACAGGCAGTAGGTGCTTGCCGTCAGGCCGGTGACCAGGCAGGCCAGCACGGTGCCCAGCATCCCGGAAAGCAGGTAGACCGTGTAGCGGAAGTCGCCCCACTCCCGTTCCAGCGCCGTACCCACGAACCAGGTGAAGTAGATGCCCAGCACCACGCTGAGGATGCTGCCGCCGGAGAAGGGGATGAACACAAAGCTCACCACCCGCCACACCTGCCCCTGCAGCAGGAAAAAGCGGCTGAGCGCCAGCCAGGCCATCACCGTCCGGTTCACGAACAGCTCGATGGCAAGGACCAAAATCTGCCCGCCCACCAGAATGTTGGTGAGGTTCGGGATGCCAAAGCGGCCGTATTTGCGCTCCAGCCTGTTCAGCCAGTTGTTCATGCGATTCGCCTCCATTGATCGGACCGGTGGAGACCGGCCGTTTTCTCACAGTTTTCTGCTGTTATTGTATCATGATTGGTCAAGGCATTCAAGCGCACACACCCTGCGTGGAAAACGCACCGCGCCCGGCCCAAAACCACAGCATTCATGCGGGTTTTTGGGTCCAAAATCACAACCGAAAATTGTATGGAGTTTCCGTTCGGGAATGAACTTTTCACTTTTTCCACCGGGTTTTCCACCGTTTTTGTGAAGAAAAAGGGGAGTTTTCCATGCGGTTTTCCACTTTTTCCACCGGGTTTTCCACAATGCAAATGCAGCCGCTGTATACACGGCGTAATCCTTCGACAAGGTGCATGGGATGTTTTGGGCGAAAAAGAGGGCGTTTCACCTTTTATAAAAAAGAAAGTCGAAGCTTTTTCTTTTCATTTTACAGTCCGCTGCGGCGTTCCCGTTTTCGGTTCTCCAATCTGGAATGAACGGGGCCAAAGTTTTCAACACCGGGGCGGCTGCAAACCCCGCCTGTGGAAAATGCGGGGAAAAGCACAGTTTTCCACACCGCCGTTCCCGGGCGCGGAAAAGGCGGAAATCTTGCCTTTTTCTGTGCGATGTGCTAGAATCAGAACCGCAGAAATTGGAAGATTTACCAGAAGAATGGGGGATTTTGCGGCATGAAGATCGTGATCCGTGCCTATACCGAAAAAGACCTGCCCGCCATGGTGGAGATCTGGAACCAGGTGGTGGAGGACGGCGTGGCCTTCCCGCAGGAGGACGCGCTGACGCTGGACACCGGCCGGGCGTTTTTCGCCGCCCAGACCTACGATGCCGTGGCCGAGGATGCCGACACCGGCACCGTGCTGGGCCTGTACATCCTGCACCCGAACAACATCGGCCGCTGCGGGCACATCGCCAACGCCAGCTACGCCGTGCACCGCGAAGCGCGGGGATTGCACATCGGGGAAAAGCTGGTCTCGGACTGCCTGGCGCAGGCGAAGGCCCACGGCTTCCGGGTGATGCAGTTCAACGCCGTGGTGGCCTGCAACACCCACGCGCGGCACCTGTACGAGCGGCTGGGCTTCGTGCAGCTGGGCACTATCCCGGGCGGCTTCCGCATGAAGGACGGGCACTATGAGGACATCTGCCCGTATTACCATACACTGTGAACGATTTAGAATGCCTGCCGCTTCGCTCTGGGCATGTTTAGCGGAATTATTATTTTATATTTGCAAAGCGGAAAATCCTGCGGAATTTTCCGCTTTGCTTTTTCACGAGAAAAGCTGTAATTGAAAATTGCATCTTTATGCCTGCCGCGCGGATGCTCCCGCAGGGAGCCAGCGCCGGCAGATGCCGTTTACATTTACAACTTTTTTTGTGAAAAAGTAACTCCGAAACGACCGCAGTCGTTTCGGAGTTACAAACTATAAAAATAATCTTCCGCTGATATTGTCAGAGCGAAGCGGAGACAATTCCAAATTATAAAAGCAAAATTACATCATATTGCGGAACACCAGCTGTGCGATCTGGAAGTAGAGGATCAGGCTGCAGGCGTCCACGATGGTAGTGATGAAGGGGGTAGCCATGATAGCGGGGTCGGCACCCAGCTTTTTGGCGGCCAGCGGCAGCATACCGCCCACCAGCTTTGCCAGAATGACGCTGAAGAACAGCGACACGCTGACCACGATGGCATAGCCCATCACGTTGGCGTACTGGCCGGGGAAGAGGAAGGTGTACATCAGGTAGATGCGCAGGCCGTTCACGAGGCCCAGCACCGCGCCCACGATGGCCGAGACCCGCAGCTCCTTGCCCAGCACGCGCATGAAGTCGCTGGGCTCCACTTCGCCCAGAGCCAGGCCGCGCACCATCAGGGTGCTGATCTGGTTGCCGCAGTTGCCGGCGGTGTCCATCAGCATGGGCATGAAGGAGACCAGCAGCGGCAGGCTGACAAAGGCTTCCTCGTAGTGGGTGGTGACCATGCCGGTGAAGGTGGCGGAAAGCATCAAAATCAGCAGCCAGGGGATACGCTGCTTTGCGTGGGTCCACACGCTGGTACCGAAGTAGGTGGTGGCGTCGTCATCCGGCAGAATGGCGGCCATCTTCTGCATATCCTCGGTGCTCTCGTCGGTCAG